>Ga0224496_10000429_pt1 | contig 29353 bp, 28 predicted proteins | sample SF_Jul11_sed_USG_2_FD_168127 | JGI IMG/M metagenome (GOLD analysis project Ga0224496, IMG submission 168127) | Sediment microbial communities from San Francisco Bay, California, United States - SF_Jul11_sed_USGS_8_1 | ecosystem: Environmental > Aquatic > Marine > Sediment | place: USA...
CGAGAGGATAAATGATACCGCAACACCGGCGATGGTGACGATATGTGCGCCGGAACGACCTATCTGCTTGCCCAGGAAACCGGCGAGGATAGCGCCGAATAGAGAGGCGAGTGGAATTGATAAATAGATATTTTCCATAATCAGCCCTTCATCGTATCCAGTTCAGATACATTAATTGTGCCGCGATTACGGAACAGCACTACCAGTATTGCCAGACCTATGGCCGCTTCCGCCGCCGCCACGGTCAGTATAAAGAAAACAAACACCTGCCCTGCACTATCACCAAGGAAATGCGAGAAGGCAATGAAATTAATATTCACCGCCAGCAGCATCAGCTCGATACACATCAGCAAAATAATAATATTTTTACGATTAATAAAAATACCCGCAACACTTATGGCAAACATAATCGCCGCCAGGATCAGGTAACTCGACAGTGGAATCATTATTGTTTCTCCTCTGTCTGCATCTTGATAATACGTAGACGGTCTTCTTTTTTCACCATGACCTGTTTACCCGGTGTCTGATATTTTGTCTGTGGTCGTCGACGCATGGTCAGTGAAATAGCAGCGACAATCGCTACCAGCAGGATCACTGCTGCAATTTCAAACGGGAACACATAGTCTGTATAGAGCACCCTGCCCAGTTCTTTGGTATTACTGTAATCGGCTGCATGTTCTACCGGTGATGCAAAGCCCGCCACATCGAGCCCAAAGTTTGCCGGGCCAACCACGAGGATCATCTGTACCGCCAGGATTAAAGCGACGAGGATACCAAAGGGTAAAAATCGCATAAAACCCGCGCGCATTTGGGTGATATTGATATCCAGCATCATCACCACGAAGAGGAACAGCACCATCACCGCACCGACATAAACCAGTACCAGGGTGATCGCCAGGAACTCCGCTTCCAGCAGCATCCAGATGGCTGCGGTTGCAAAAAAGGTCAGCACCAGTGACAACGCCGAATGCACCGGGTTACGTGCGCTTATCACGCCCAATGCAGCAACTACCATGATGGCAGAAAAGGCATAAAAGACGATTTCAGTAAAACTCATGTTGTTCTGTCCTATCGATAGGGTGCATCGGCTGCCTTGGCGGCAGCAATCTGTACTTCGTATTTATCACCAATCGCAAGCAGCTTGTCCTTGGTCATAATATTTTCACCACGATTCTCGAAGTGGTATTCAAAAATTTCTGTTTCCACGATGGCATCCACCGGGCAGGCCTCTTCACAGAAACCGCAATAAATACATTTAAACAGGTCGATGTCGTAACGTGATGTACGGCGTGTACCGTCATCACGTTCGGTCACATCGATGGTAATCGCCAGCGCGGGACAAACTGCCTCACATAACTTACAGGCAATACAACGCTCTTCACCATTGGCATAGCGACGCTGTGCATGCAGGCCACGAAAACGTGGCGACATGGGGGTTTTTTCTTCCGGATACTGTACCGTGATTTTTCTCGCGAACAGGTAACGACCGGTTACGCTCATCCCCTTGAGTAATTCAAGGAAGAGAAAACTTTTGATGTAGTGCTTTAATAATTTCATAGTCTCTCCTACACCGCCCATGGTCCGATCTGCATCACTGCCATGACTGCTTCAACAAAAATCCAGACGATGGTGACGGGAATAAAGACTTTCCATCCCAGGCGCATGATCTGGTCATAGCGATAACGCGGGAAGGTCGCACGAATCCATAAGAACATGTAGATAAAAAACATGGTCTTGATAACAAACCAGTGGAAACCATTACCCAGTAAGGGCACATCGGCATAGCTACCGAAGGGTGACATCCAGCCACCAAAGAACAGCAGCGATGTGAGCGCCGCAATCATGATGATATTGGCATACTCGGCAAGGAAGAATACAGCGAAGGCCATACCGGAATAGTCTACGTGGAAACCGGCAACAATTTCCGATTCACCTTCCGCTACGTCGAAGGGGGCACGATTAGTTTCTGCAACACCGGAAATAAAATACACCACCATCAGGGGTAATAATGGCAACCAGAACCAGTTAAAGAAACCACCGGCCTGCTTATCAATAATGTCACCCAGGTTGAGACTACCACCGGCCATGAGCACACCAACCAGCGCAAAACCCATGGCAATTTCGTAGGCAACCACCTGTGCCGCTGAACGCAGCGCACCCAACATGGCATATTTTGAATTCGATGCCCAGCCCGCGATGATAACGCCATAGACACCCATGGATGTCATTGCCAGTATGTAGAGCAGGCCCGCATTCACGTCGGCCAGCTGTATATTATCGGCAAAGGGAATAACCGCCCATGCGGCCAGTGCAGGCCCCATGGATAACATCGGTGCAAACAGAAACAGGAACCGGTTTGAGTTCGTGGGAATAATAATTTCCTTGAACATCAATTTCACGGCATCGGCGATGGGCTGTAACCAGCCGCGGGGCCCGACGCGGTTAGGGCCAATACGCACCTGCATGTAACCAATAATCTTGCGTTCGGCATAGGTCACATAGGCCACCGACAACATCAGCGGCACCATGATAATAACGATAAAGAATACGTTCGTTACCAGCACCTGGATCCACATGGGCAACCATTCCCAGATTGGCATTACAAAACTCATCATCGATTCAATCATGCCTACACCTTCTCCAGTTCAATGGTGCCAAATACAGGACCCAGTGAAAGCGTGTCATGCACGGCAGCAGATACCCAGACGCAATTATCGGGAATAGCCTCATCGATAATCAGCTTGAGGTAACTATGAACCTCACCCTGTTTTACTTTGACCTTGTCGGAATCTGCAACACCGGATGCTGTGGCCTGCCTGGCATTAATCCGTGCCGCATTCTGTTGTGCATCGGTGGTTTTCTGTAGCTGGGTTGCACGCCGCACCAGGGCATCAACCGCGTACAGGGGCACATCACCAATACGCTGCAGGCCCGTGGTCTTTGCCACCTGCACCGGCTGGGTACATTCAACACTGTTATTTAACTGGATATCCTGGCACTGCTGCTTCAGTTCATCTTTGACATCTTCACTGGAGACATAATCAAAACCATCCAGGTCCAGCAGGTTGCCCATGACACGTAATATTTTCCAGCCGGGCCGTGATTCACCGACGGCAACTGACGCACCCTTGAAACCCTGCCATACACCCTCTGCATTGACATAGGTGCCGGAGGTTTCGGTAAACATCGCCAGCGGTAAAATGACATCCGCATAACTTTTTATATTGTCGGTAACATAACTGCTGATGGCGACCACGAAATCGGCGCGTTTTGCCGCGGCCAGCGCATCGGCACCGTGCAGCGCATCATATTCGGGTTCGATATTTAAAGTGATCAGAGCGCGGCATGGATTCGCCAGCATCTCGCCGAACGTCATACCCTTAATAGCATCGGAGCCGGCCACACCACGATGGGGAACCGCACCGGCCAACCAGGCACCGCCACTGTTTGCACCCTCGCTCAGATAAGCGAGATGGCTAGCGGTCTGTTTTGCAAGGGCATCGGCCAGCTTACGTATTGCTGCAAACTGGGGATGGTGATGTGCCATATCACCGAGCATGACGCTGCTATTTTCAGCCTGCTGTAAATCACTGGCAAGCTGCCTGTGTGTATCATTGACAGCGGCTGCATTAACCACATCGGCCAGGTGTGCGGGTACCGGGGTCGAGGCCAGCTCAAAAGCCGCTTTGGCAACCGCCGCAAGATCAGCCAGCATATCCGTGGCACACTCATGGGCGACCGGGAAGTGCCAGTCGAAACGGCGTGGATTGATAAAACTAATCGCGGCCTTGTTATGGATGGCGGCCTTGCGCAAACGGTGCGCAATCATGGGCTGGTCTTTTCGCACATGCGAACCAACCAGTAGTGCGGCATCGAGTGCCTCAATATTTTCAATGCTCTGGCCTAACCAGGGCATCACCGGCGCTGCATCCTGGTCAGAAAAATCGGCCTGGCGTAAGCGGTGATCAATATTACCGCTGCCCATGGCGCGCATTAATTTCTGCAACAGATACTGTTCTTCGAGGGTGGCACTCGGTGACGTCCAGGCACCCAGTTGTTTGGCCGAATCATTTTTTACTATGGCCTGCAGGCCTTCAACGGCGAGCTGTAATGCATTATCCCAGTCGGACTCTACCCATTCGTGCCCCTGCTTAACCATGGGCACGGCGAGGCGATCCTCTGCATACAGCCCCTGGTAACTGAAGCGGTCACGATCCGATATCCAGACTTCATTGATCGCCTCGTTATCACGTGGTACGACACGTAACACTTTACCGTGAATAGTATGGATAAAGACATTCGATCCCACCGCATCATGCGGCGCAATACCGGGATGCTGCATCATCTCCCAGGCTCGCGCAGAAAAACGCGAGGGCTTGGCCGTTAGGGCACCAACTGGACAGACGTCAATTGCATTGCCCGACATCTCTGAATCGACACTCTTTTCGATAAAGGTGCCGATCACCAGGCGGTCGCCTCGGTCGGTGGCGCCCAGCTCACGCATGCCGGCAATTTCTTCACCGAAACGCACACAACGGGTACATTGAATACAACGCGTGAGTTCGGTTGCAATCAGCGGGCCTATATCTTTATCGAAGACGACGCGTTTGATATCGCTGTACTGCGAGACATCACCACCATAACCCATGGCGACATCCTGTAACTCACACTCGCCGCCCTGGTCACAGATCGGGCAATCCAGTGGGTGGTTAATCAGCAGGAATTCCATTACGGATTTTTGTGCGGCAATGGCGCGTGGCGAACGGGTCTGCACCACCATGCCTTCCATCACCGGTGTAGCACAGGCGGGCATGGGCTTGGGCGCCTTTTCCACATCCACCAGGCACATGCGGCAACTGGCAGCGACGGATAATTTGTCGTGATAACAAAAACGCGGTATACGAATATCAGCCGCATCCGTTGCCTTGATCAGCATCGAACCCTTAGGCGCCTTAAGCTCCTGACCATTAACTGTAAATGTGACCAGCTCTTCAGTCATTTAACCCGTAACTCCTGGTTGGACAGCTTGCAGAGTAGTTCTATCTGCTTGGCTGGCGTAGCAAAAAGATAAGTTAATGGCCGCTCCATTGACGCATTTTTTTGCATAGTCAGACGAGCAGATAGGGCTGCTATGCATGCTGTAGCTTTCATGAACTATTGTAAAATCTGTTTTTGTCATATTTTCGACTTACTCAAAATAAAATCTCGGTGCGGTCAACCGGGAGTTCCGGGTTAAGCCTCTACCATGCTGCGTTTGTGTTCAATGTAATATTCGAATTCTTCACGATAATGTTTCACAAAACTTCTAACGGGCATTGCCGCAGCATCACCCAGTGCACAAATAGTGCGACCTTCGATCTTGCTGGCCACGTCATCCAGCTTATCCAGATCCTCCGGTAGGCCCTTGCCTTCAACGATGCGTGTCAGCATCCGGTATAACCAGCCGGTACCTTCGCGACAGGGCGTACACTGGCCACAGGATTCCGAAAAATAAAAGCGGGACAAACGATGCAATACTTTTACCATATCGGTGGTTTCATCCATCACGATCAACGCGCCCGAACCCAGCATCGAACCGGCTTTGGTAATGGAGTCGTAATCCATGGTGCAGTCCATCATGATATCCGCCGGCACCACGGGTACCGAAGAACCGCCAGGTATAACCGCTTTTAATTTGCGCCCGTCTTTTACACCACCCGCCATCTCCAGCAGGTCCTTAAATGGTGTACCCATATTGATTTCAAAATTGCCCGGCTTGTTAACGTGACCGGAAACCGAAAAGCATTTAACACCCCCGGCATTTTCAACACCGAGTTTGGCAAACCATTCGCCACCATTACGTACAATGCTGGGCACTGATGCGAGTGACTCGGTATTATTAATGGTGGTGGGTTTGCCGTATAAACCGACATTGGCAGGGAAAGGTGGCTTGAATCGTGGCTGGCCTTTTTTGCCCTCCAGTGATTCGAGCAGGGCCGTTTCTTCGCCACAGATATAGGCACCGGCACCGAGTGAAGGGTAGAGATCAAAATCGACACCGGAACCCGAAATATTTTTGCCCAGGTAACCTTTTTCGTAGGCCTCTTTTACGGCCTGCTCAAAATGCAGGTAGGGCTCATCCATAAATTCGCCACGCATGTAGTTGTAACCGACCGTGGCGCCGATACAGTAACCGGCTATGATCATACCTTCGACCAACGCATGGGGATTAAAGCGTAGAATATCGCGATCTTTACAGGTACCGGGTTCAGACTCATCGGAATTACACACGATGTATTTCTGCACCGGCGCATTACGCGGCATAAAGCTCCACTTTAGACCGGTAGGAAAACCCGCACCGCCACGGCCACGTAGACCGGAGGCCTTAACTATTTCGATAACATCTTCTGGTGGAATCTTTTCATCCAGGATTTTTTTCCACGCCTGATAACCGCCCACCTTCAAATAATTTTCATAGGACCAGGGCTGGTCTTCAAACTGTAATGTTGCGTAGCAGACTTCGTTCGCCATGCTTACCTTACTCCAGCGCGTCAATAATCTCATCGACCTTTTCGGGCGTGAGATCAGTGTAATATTTATGGTTGACCTGCATCATCGGGCCACCGGCACAGGCAGCGAGACACTCTTCTTCTACTTTAAGATAAATACGGCCATCGGCTGTGCTTTCGCCCAGTTTGATATCCAGTTTTTTCTCGAGATGATCAACGATGGTATCCGAGCCCATCAACATGCAGCAGACATTGGTGCATACCGCGACATTGTGACGTGCTACCGGATTCAGTTCATACATCGAATAAAAACTGGCCACCTCGTAAACTTCGATCTTTGTCAGTGCCAGGTAATCGGCCACCGCATCCATTAATTCTGTGGTCAGGTAGCCGTTGTTCTGGTGCTGTGCCGCACGTAGTGCCGCAAGCAATGCCGACTTTTTCTGTTCGGCCGGATAACGCGTTATCCACTCATCGATTTCTTCGCGTGTATGTGCAGATAATATTGTGTTGGTATCAGTCATGCTCTATCCGCCATTACCTGTCTATTTCACCGAAAACGATATCCTGCGTACCGATCACGGCCACCACATCGGATAACATATGCCCACGCGTCATCTCATTAATGGATGATAAATGCGCAAAGCCCGGTGCCCGTATTTTCAGTCGGTAAGGTTTGTTGGCGCCATCTGAAATAAGATAAACGCCAAACTCGCCCTTGGGATGCTCAACCGCACCATAGGCCTCACCCTCGGGCAGGCAAAAACCTTCGGTAAATAATTTAAAATGATGAATCAGTGATTCCATGTCCGCCTTCATCGCTTCACGTTTCGGCGGGCACACCTTGTGATCTTCTGTCTGGATGGGGCCATCATTGACACGCAGCCAGTCAACACACTGTTTAATAATACGATTGGACTGGCGCATCTCTTCCATGCGGATCAGGTAACGATCATAGCTATCGCCATTGGTACCCACGGGGATATCGAAGTCCATCTTGTCGTAGACTTCATAGGGCTGCTTCTTACGCAGGTCCCATTCGATTCCTGAACCACGCAGCATCGGGCCGGTAAAACCTAATTGCAGGGCACGCTCTGGCGTGACTATGCCGATATCGACCAGTCGCTGCTTCCAGATACGGTTATCGGTTAACAGGGTTTCGTATTCATCGACATAAGTCGGGAAGCGTGCTGTGAAATCTTCGATAAAGTCCAGCAATGAACCGCTACGGTTATCATTCAGCTTATCGACTTCTTTTTTACTGTGCCACTTGGAGGCCCTGTATTGCGGCATGCTATCGGGCAGGTCGCGTGCGACACCGCCGGGGCGATAATAGGTCGCGTGCAAACGTGCGCCTGATACGGCCTCATACATATCCATTAAATCTTCACGCTCACGGAAGGCATAGAGGAACATGGTCATGGCGCCGACATCCAGGCCATGGGCACCGATCCATAACAGGTGATTTAGCAGGCGCGTGATTTCGTCGAACATGACACGGATATACTGTGCACGTTGTGGCACTTCTATTCCCAGCAATTTTTCCATTGCCAGCAGATAACCGTGTTCGTTACACATCATGGAGACGTAATCGAGGCGATCCATGTAACCGATGCTCTGGTTATAGGGCTTGGACTCGGCCAGTTTTTCAGTGGCACGGTGCAACAGGCCAATATGTGGATCAGCACGCTGCACGACTTCGCCATCCATTTCCAGGATCATGCGCAACACACCATGTGCGGCGGGATGCTGTGGGCCAAAGTTAAGGGTGTAATTACGAATTTCAGGCATCTGCTGCACCCTCTGTTGTGTCAGGATCCAGGTAACGATTGTCTTCACGAATCACGCGGGGCACCAGTACACGAGGCTCGATACTGACCGGCTCATAAATAACACGGCCCTGGCCGGGGTCATAACGCATTTCAACATGACCGGACAGGGGGAAATCTTTGCGGAAGGGGTGACCCACAAAACCATAATCCGTGAGGATGCGTCGGAGATCGGGATGCCCCTCGAAGTGGATACCGAACAGGTCAAAGGCCTCGCGTTCGAACCAGTTGGTGACGCTCCATATATCTGAAACAGAAGGCACGACAGGCATGGCCTCATCTTCTGCAAACACGCGCACACGCAAACGCTGATTATTTTTCACCGACAACAAATGCGCTACAGCGGCAAAACGTGGACGACTGGTATTTTTGGCAACCGTCTCGTCTCCAAACTGCAGGCGCCCATGCCCGGCAGAATCCACACCACGGCTAAAGCCAGTGGTAGAACTTTTCTCTGTCGCCCATTCAACCTGGCCGTATTCAGAATAATCAACACCACACAAATCGATGAGCTGCTCAAAGCCGAAACGGGCATCGTCCCTGAGCTTCAGGCAGACCTCATAGTAATGCTCTGCCGCGACCTCGATGGTCACTTCGCCCACATCAATACGATTGGATTGCAACTGGCCAGTGAAGACCTGCGCCAGGGTATCTGATAATTGCTGTGCTTTATTTGCCATTATTTATCTCGACCCGTAACCGCTAACGCGCGATGGTACAGGTGCGTTTAATTTTATTCTGTAACTGGAGAATGCCATAGATCAATGCTTCGGCCGTGGGCGGACAACCGGGTATATAAATATCGACCGGCACGATACGATCACAACCACGCACCACTGAATAGGAGTAATGGTAATAACCACCACCATTGGCACAGGAGCCCATGGAGATGACCCAGCGCGGCTCGGCCATCTGGTCATAGACCTTGCGCAGTGCGGGCGCCATTTTATTGGTCAGGGTACCGGCAACAATCATCACGTCAGACTGGCGGGGACTACCACGAAAAACGATACCGAATCGATCCAGGTCATAACGGGATGCGCCGGCCTGCATCATTTCCACGGCGCAACAGGCAAGGCCAAAGGTCATCGGCCACATGGAACCGGTACGCGCCCAGTTGATCAGGCCATCCATACCGGTGGTGACAAAGCCCTTTTCAAAAACGCCTTCTATTCCCATTCTAGAGCCCCTTTCTTCCACTCATAAATAAAGCCAATCACCAGGATACCAAGGAATATGCCCATGGCAGTAATACCGAAGATACCAATATCTTCCAGCACTATGGCCCAGGGAAACAGGAAGGCGATTTCCAGATCAAAAATAATGAACAGGATTGCGACCAGGTAATAACGGATATCAAATTTCAGACGCGCATCTTCGAAGGCCTCGAAACCGCATTCATAAGGCGAATTTTTTTCTGCATTGGGTTTTCTGGGTGCCAGTATAAAACCACCAAGAAGGATCATAACCAGGCCGGTAATCAGACCGACACACATGAAAATCAGGACAGGCAAATAGTTTTCGAGCATTTATTTTTTTCTCCCAGACCGAATCGGCATGGCAAGCTCTTATTTATCATTAGTAGTCAGGACTGTATTAAAAAACGAGCCCCATGTCAGCACATAATATCTGAATCACTATATAAGTGGGCTTTATACTAACCGACTCAATCTCGATTACAAGTGTAAAGAACCTATATTAGAAACCATTGATGAAGCTCAAGTGTTGGGACGATTAATTCATTTATTTTTTTGCCCATGACATAGGAATCTGGCCAAAAAAAAGCAGGTATTAACTACCTGCTTCTACAAGATGGTGCCGATGGCCGGAGTCGAACCGGCACGGGTCTCCCCACCACCCCCTCAAGATGGCGTGTCTACCAATTTCACCACATCGGCAAATATACAATCACAACGCAATGCATTAACGACAGAGTAACTACTCTCGCCGGTGAGGCATTATTCAGCAGCCGGCACATCCGAAGATGGCGCTGATGCTGGATCAGCCGCAGGCACGTCGGAAGACAGTGTCGATGCTGGATCAGCAGAGGGCACATCACTCATTGGTGCTGGCTCACCCTGCTCAATAACGGTCTCGGTCTTGATCACCGAACTGCCCGCGGCATCAGCCACATCACGGTGTGATGCCAGATAGGCCAGGGAGAGACTACTTGCAAAAAAGGCCGTCGCCAGGATCGCTGTCGAACGACTCAGGAAATTGGCCGCACCCGAGGCGCCAAAGACAGAGCCCGACGCACCACCGCCGCCGCCACCCAGGGCCGCACCGGCTTCAGCGCCTTTGCCACGCTGCAACATCACCAGGCCAATAATGGCCAGCGATAACAGCACATGCACTACTAAAATAATTGTTTCCACGTATGTGAATCCTTATCCACCAGCACGGCAGATTGTCAAAAAATCTTCGGCTTTCAATGATGCACCACCAATCAGGCCACCATCAATATCCGGCTGCCCAATAAGCTCTGCCGCATTGGCCGCATTCATGCTACCACCATAAAGAATACGCAGGCCATCGGCCACATCCGCATTCAGGCCGCGGATTTTCTCGCGGATAAAGGCATGTACTTCCTGGGCCTGCTCAGGTGAAGCCGTTTTACCGGTACCAATTGCCCAGACAGGTTCATAGGCGATAACGCCATCGGCCAGTGCGTCTACACCTTCCAGCGCAATTACGGCATCGATCTGGCGTGAACACACGTCATTGGTTATACCCTGCTCGCGTTCTTCCAGGGTCTCACCAATACAGAAAATGGGTTTAATACCGTTACGACGGGCGGCTGCAAATCGCTTTGCTACCAGCTCATCTGTTTCACCATACAGGCTACGGCGCTCGGAATGACCAATAATGGCATAGCCACAACCCACATCATTCAGCATCTCGCCTGAAATCTCACCGGTAAAGGCACCCCTATCCTGGTCACAGATATTCTGTGAACCGACATTAATTCCAGAGTCGGCCGCTGCACCAACAACGCGAGGGATATACACCGCAGGGGGACAGACAACAACTTCGGTATTTTTAACCGAATCCATACCGGCTTTGATACCTGCCATTAATTCTTTGACTGAGTCACTGGAACCATTCATTTTCCAGTTACCGGCTACCATTGGCTGACGCATAGACCTGATTCTCCGAGACGACTATTCTAAAGGGGGCACAGTTTAATGGGCTGAAGAACAAGAAGCAAGTCGTAAGTCTTTAGTCGTAAGTCCTAAGTCAAAAGAAAAGAAGAAGCGATTCTTACGACTTATGACTTTTAAAAGCACCTTCCACCAGCCTATTGCTTAGATCAGGATGATGGTTTCTGACTTCCGACTGATGACTAATGACTAATAACTATCTTTTACAGCATCAGCGATCTGTTGCGCATAACGCGTGACCTGCTGTTCATCCTCACCCTCGACCATGACGCGTATCAGCGGTTCGGTACCCGAGGCCCTAAGCAACACCCGGCCACGACCGGCCAGCTTAACGTCTACCGCATCCACTGCGGCCTGCACCGATGCATCACTCATGGGGTCGGCGCCAGCTGGCAGGCTGACATTAATCAGGACCTGGGGAAACATGCTTAAGCCTTCAAGGGCCTGCGCCAGGGTCTGTTCAGACTGGGCCAGGTAGGCCATCACCTGCAACGCCGATACAATGCCATCACCGGTCGTGGTTTTATCCAGACAGATGATATGGCCCGAGTTCTCACCACCCAGGCACCAGCCTTTTTCCTTCAAGCACTCCAGCACATAACGATCGCCCACATTGGCACGGGCAAAATCGAGCCCTAAAGCCTTTATAGCCAGCTCAAAACCCATGTTACTCATGAGTGTTCCGACCACACCCTTAAGCGGCATACCCTCGGCAAGCCGTGCCCTGGCAATAATATAAAGAATCTCATCACCATCGATAACTCGCCCGGTGTGATCCACCATCAATACACGATCACCATCGCCATCAAAGGCAATACCTATATCTGCCTGGTTTTCCAGTACCGTCTGCACCAGCTTTTCCGGGTGCGTCGAACCACAGGCCTGGTTAATGTTCAGCCCGTCAGGGGTGTTGCCCAGGGTAATCACCCTCGCCCCCAGCTCCGTAAAGACGCTCGGGGCGATGTGATAGGTGGCGCCATTGGCGCAATCCAGCACCACCTTCTGCCCACTAAACTTGGTACCGATCGGTATCGTTGCCTTGCAGGCCTCGATGTAACGACCCGAGGCATCGTCCACACGACCCGCCTTGCCCAGTAGCGCCGATTCAACGGTTTCCATGGGGGCTTCAAACATAGCCTCGATTTCATCCTCGATCTCATCGGGCAGCTTGGTACCCTCGGCAGAGAAAAACTTGAGACCATTATCATAAAAGGGATTATGCGAGGCACTGATAACTATGCCTGCCGAGGCACGCAGGGTCCGGGTCAGGTAGGCAATACCCGGTGTTGGCATAGGACCCAACAGGCGCACATCGATACCCGCTGCGGAAAGACCTGCCTCCAGCGCCGATTCAAACATGTAACCGGAAATTCGCGTATCCTTGCCTATAACGACCCGACTGTTGCCCTTGCTGGCAAGCACCCGACCTACGGCCCAGCCCAGTTTCAATACCGCATCAGCCGTCATCTGCCCCTGGCCAACGCGCCCCCGGATACCATCCGTTCCAAAATATTTTTTTGCCATAACTACAACTTGTCTTCTTTTAATTGCGGCGAGTATAAACGATTAATCAACATCAATCACAGCCTGCGCTACTTTCAATGCATCGACCGTGGCCTTCACATCATGCACCCTGAAAATTGCCGCACCCTTTGCCCGGGCCACTACCGCTGCCGCCACACTGGCATATATACGCTGGTCAACTTCCTCACCGGTAATCGCACCCAGCATGGATTTTCGGGACAGGCCCACCAGTACGGGCAGACCCATGGCAACGAACTGGTCCAGGTGCTTCAATAATAATAAATTATGCTGCAGGGTCTTGCCAAAACCAAAGCCGGGATCAATGATAATCTGCTCCCTGCGAATACCGGCCTGGATGCAGCACTCTACACGCTGCTGCAAAAAGGACTTTACCTCATCAACCACATTGCCATACTGCGGCTGCTGCTGCATGGTTCTCGGCTCGCCCTGCATGTGCATCAGGCATACGGGTACATCCTGACCTGCACAGGCATCCAGTGCACCCTCGGCCCGCAATGCATTCACGTCATTCACACAGCTCGCCCCCGAGGCGATGGCTTCACGCATCACCTCGGGTTTACTGGTATCGATGGATATCACGACATCGGATGCCTGGCGGATCGACTGGATTACCGGCAGCACCCGGTTCAATTCTTCCTTCACGGAAACGGCCGCAGCACCCGGGCGTGTTGACTCACCGCCCACATCTATAATATCGGCACCCTGCTGGATCATTTTCATCGCACAGTCAAAGGCGCTGGCCGATGTCGCATGCAGGCCACCATCAGAAAATGAATCCGGCGTGGTATTGAGTATCCCCATCACCAGTGGTCGACGGGTAGATAACAGGCTTAGTAAATCACTCATAAGAATCTATCTATTGATCATTATCGGGGCAGAATCAAACGAATGCCCAGTTAAACCCTATTAAAAAAGAAAACGCAAATATGCACAAATAAAGATAGATGTTTTTATTGTCATTCTGTTCGAAGCCGTAGGATCTGGCTATCCATCATTTAACGTTTTTCTCAGGATGACGAGCGTATATAAATGCTAATTTAATATTGTTTTTTATTTGCGTTGTTTGCGTTCATTCGCGTTTTCTTTTTATTAAATAGTCACCTCAAAAAAACAAAACCCCGGCGAGTGTAGCCAGGGCCTTGTGTCATTCATCGGTAATCAGATTAGTGCAAACTGGCAGGACCACCAATTGGACCGTCTGCCTTGCCTTCGCTGACTTTTTTCTCCGGCTCGGCCTCCACCCCTGAACCACCATTATCATCCCAGTCTTTGGGTGGTGAAGGCTCCTTGCCATCCATCAACTGATCAATCTGATCCGTATCGATGGTTTCATATTTGATCAGCGCATCGGCCATCTTGTGCAGGATATCCAGGTGCTCAGTCAGGATAGTGTGTGAGCGAACATAGTTACGATCCACCACGTCGCGGATCTCTTCATCGATAACGCGCGCGGTATCGTCGGCCATGTTCTTGTGCTTGGTCACGGAACGCCCAAGGAAAACCTCACCTTCGTCCTCACTGTAGGTTAAGGGCCCCAGCTTTTCGGAAAGACCCCACTTGGTCACCATATTACGTGCGATATCCGTAGCCCGCTCAATATCATTGGATGCACCGGTGGTAACACTGTCTGAACCGAAAATCAGCTCTTCGGCGATACGGCCACCAAACAGGCTGGAGATCTGGCTTTCGAGACGACGCTTACTGTAACTGTAACGATCTTCGGTCGGCAGGAACATGGTGACACCCAGCGCCCGTCCACGTGGAATAATACTCACCTTATAGACAGGGTCATGATCCGGCACCAGGCGGCCGACAATGGCATGACCCGCCTCATGGTAAGCAGTAAGTTTTTTCTCGTCATCGGACATCACCATGGACTTGCGCTCGGCACCCATCATGATCTTGTCCTTGGCGCGCTCAAAATGCTGCATCTGCACGTCTTTTGAATTTTCACGGGCAGCAAACAGGGCTGCCTCATTCACCAGGTTGGCCAGGTCAGCACCTGAAAAACCAGGGGTACCACGGGCAATCAATGACGTTTTCACGTCATCCGCTGCAGGCACCTTACGCATATGGACCTTGAGGATCTGTTCACGGCCACGTACATCCGGCAGCGGCACCACGACCTGGCGGTCAAAGCGACCGGGGCGTAACAGGGCGGGATCCAGTACGTCAGGGCGGTTGGTCGCAGCAATCACGATTACACCCTCATTACCCTCAAAGCCATCCATCTCGACCAGTAACTGGTTCAGGGTCTGTTCACGCTCATCATGACCACCGCCTAAACCGGCACCACGGTGACGGCCAACTGCATCGATTTCATCGATAAAGATAATACAGGGCGCATGTTTTTTGCCCTGCTCAAACATATCACGTACCCGGGAGGCACCGACACCGACAAACATTTCCACAAAATCGGAACCGGAGATGGTAAAGAAAGGCACCTTGGCCTCACCGGCAATGGCCTTGGCCAGCAGGGTTTTACCGGTACCCGGTGAACCCACCATGAGTACACCACGGGGAATCTGCCCACCCAGCTTCTGGAACTTGCCGGGATCACGCAGGAACTCGACCAGCTCGCCGACTTCTTCCTTGGCTTCCTCGACACCGGCAACATCGGCAAAGGTCACCTTGATCTGGTCCTCGCCCATCATGCGTGCCTTGCTCTTGCCAAATGACATGGCGCCACGGCCACCGCCACCGCCCTGCATCTGGCGCATAAAGAAAATCCAGATACCGATCAACAACAGGAAGGGGAACCATGAAATAAAGATATTCATTAATAATGAAGGCTGCTCCGGTGCACGGGCAACAATTTCGACATTATTCTCCAGCAGATCACCAATCATAGAGCGATTATCGGTTTCAGGACTGTAGGTCTTGAAGGCACGCTGGTTAGTGGTCTCACCGATAATTTCCCTGCCAGAAATGGTCACCTGTTTCACCATGCCATCTTTGACCTGGCCAATGAACTCGGAATAGGCGATATCCGAAGTGCTGACAGCACGCTGTGAGAAATTACTGAACACAGAGAGGAGAATGAGCGCTATCACGCCCCACAAAATTACATTTTTAACAAGGTCGTTCAAGACAACACCCCGGTATTTACTTTCAATTAATTGGACGTTACTACACTGATCCCCGAAAAACCAGTTCAACTAACGTATTTCATAGGCCAAAAAAAACGGCTCAGCCTGCCTTAAAACCTTTTGCAAGCATGTACACCTCACGACTACGGTTACGTGATGCCTTGGGTTTACGCATCACAATCGCCGAAAAGCGCGTCCTGACCAGCTTCAGGTACTCATCAAAGCCCTCTCCCTGGAACAATTTGACCAGTAAACATCCGCCAGGTTTCAATACCTGGCAAGATAAATCCAGTGCCAACTCCGCCATGTAGACGGCGCGGGGTATGTCCACCGCGTGCATACCACTCATATTGGGGGCCATATCAGAAATTACAAGCTCGGGACGTGAATCACCCAGGGTTTCCACTAGTTCAGCCAGCACGCTGTCTTCAAGAAAGTCACCCTGGATAAATTCAACATGCTCCAGCGGCTCCATCGGCAGGATATCCAGCGCAATAATACGCCCCTGCCCCTTGAGCTTGCGCGCCGCATACTGTGACCAGCCGCCGGGGGCCGAGCCCAGGTCAATCACGGTGATTCCCGGCTTAAGCAAACGGTCCTTCTGGTCTATCTCTTCGAGTTTATACACGGCACGCGAACGATAGCCGTCCTGCTGGGAACGCCTGACGTATTCATCATCAAAATGCTCTTTGAGCCATTGACCACTGGATTTACTACGCGCCATTACTTTCTTCAATACCTTTAACTGTGGCTAGATGATATAATCTGCCTCTTGTTTTTTTGAGCCTATTATTATGTCCCTTTCCAGAACCCAGATAAAATATTTACTCAGCCTGACCCATAAGCTGAACCCTGTTGTTAGCATAGGACAAAATGGCATTACAGAGAACGTGATAAACGAGCTGGAAATTGCATTGAATTATCACGAGCTGGTTAAAATCAAAATTGCCGGGGAAGATCGTGAAGCAAGACAGGCAATGATAGAGACGCTCTGCAAACGCACCGCGGCCGAAAAAGTACAGGCCATTGGCAAGACATTAACACTGTTTCGCAGGAATCCTGAGAAGCCGAAAATACAGTTTTAAGTCGTTAGTCAGCAACGTAGATACTTCATCAGTGAGGTCAACATAGCTGATATGCCATTCGTCTCTTTTATCCAGTTTTTTCCAGCTACACTGGAAATATAACCGATTTCTATACCAATATAAATTTGTGCTCTTAGTTCTGCACACGAACCCTTGGCATAGTTCAAAAAATTACGTTTATCCTTGTCCGTTGCTCGCCCAAAACCTTCCACGATATTACCTGGAATCGATAATCCAGAACGGGTAATCTGATCTTTGAAGCTAAAATCTTTCAAATCTACAAGATGCCGATATATTTCTACCGACAAACGAGAAGACCACTTCCAGACATCCATATCCTCAAACCTCATAATCATTCCTTTGATTTATGCTTTGGACCAATGACTTCTTTTAGATATACCGTACTTCGACAATCTCAAAACTACGTACACCACCCGGTGTCTGTACTTCCACCACATCCCCTTCTTCCTTGCCAATCAGGGCACGGGCGATGGGGGAACCGACAGAAATTTTATTCACCTTGATGTCTGCCTCGTCTTCACCAACGATCTGGTAGGTGATGTCCTTGCCGGACTCTTCATCGGTCAAATCGACGGTGGCACCGAATACGACCTTGCCATTGGCATTCACCGTGGTTACATCGATGATAACCGCATTGCTCAACTTGGCTTCTATTTCCTTGATACGGCCTTCACAGAAACTCTGCTGCTCGCGCGCTGCGTGGTATTCCGCATTTTCTTTTAGATCACCGTGTTCACGGGCCACGGCTATGGCGTTGATAATCCGCGGACGATCTTCCGTTTTTAGCTTCTTTAATTCGGCCTGAAGCGTATCTGCACCCTGTACGGTCAATGGAACCTTGTTCACTGTGCTATCTCCTGATGTAAGTCCTGCAGACGATTCACTTCATTATCACCCTTACATTGCAGTGCCATACAGGTCGCCCTGGCACCGGCCAGGGTCGTGGTGTAACTCACCTTGTGCTGTAGCGCGGCGGCACGAATCGTAAAGGAATCTGAAATGGCCTTTTTACCCTCGGTGGTATTGAAGATGAGATCGATTTCATCATTCTTAATCATATCAACAATATGCGGACGGCCTTCATAGACCTTGTTCACCAGCTTGCAGTCGACACCATTTTCTTCCAGCACCGTGGCCGTACCCCGTGTTGCCACGATCTCAAAGTTCAGTTCTTTTAACTGCCTGGCCACATCGACCACGGCAGCCTGATCACGCTCGCGTACACTGATAAAGACACGACCTTTTTCCGGTAACTGTACACCAGCGCCCAGCTGCGCCTTACCAAAGGCCTCGCCAAAGGTACGGCCCACACCCATGACTTCACCGGTGGATTTCATTTCTGGCCCCAGCAGGGGATCCACACCCGGGAACTTGACGAAGGGGAACACGGATTCTTTAACTGAATAATATTCGGGGATCACTTCTTCGGTGATGCCCTGCTCTTTTAATGACACTCCGGCCATGCAGCGCGCCGCTACCTTTGCCAGGGGCACACCTATGGCCTTGGAGACAAAGGGTACGGTGCGGGAGGCGCGTGGATTAACTTCGAGCATGTAAATCTCGTTACCCTGGATCGCAAACTGGATATTCATCAGGCCCACGACCTGCATTTCCAGCGCGATTTCACGGGTCTGTGCACGCAGCCTGTCCTGGATCTCTTTTGATAAGCTGTAGGGCGGCAATGAACAGGCAGAGTCACCAGAGTGTACGCCGGCCTGTTCAATATGCTCCATGATGCTGCCAATAAGTACATCGGTGCCATCACAAATGGCATCCACGTCTACTTCTACTGCATCATCGAGAAAACGATCCAGCAACACCGGTGCATCATTCGAGACCTGCACCGCTGTTTTCATGTAATGCACCAGGTCGGTTTCGTTATGCACGATTTCCATGGCACGCCCACCCAGTACATAGGAGGGACGGACCACCAGCGGATAACCAATTTCATTAGCACCCTTCACTGCCTCGTCGGCACTACGGGCAAGACGGTTAGGCGGCTGCTTCTGCCCCAGTTTCTGGATCAGTTGCTGGAAGCGCTCACGATCTTCGGCCAGGTCAATACGATCCGGCGTGGTACCAATAATGGGCACACCGGCCGCTTCTAACGCACGCGCCAGTTTCAGCGGTGTCTGGCCGCCATATTGTACAATCACACCTTTGGGCTTTTCTTTATCCATCACTTCGAGCACGTCTTCCAGCGTCAGGGGCTCGAAATAGAGGCGATCGGAGGTATCATAATCGGTGGATACGGTTTCCGGATTACAGTTAATCATGATGGTTTCATAACCATCTTCACGCATTGCCAGTGCTGCATGCACACAACAGTAATCAAATTCAATACCCTGGCCGATACGGTTAGGGCCACCACCGAGCACGACAATTTTGTCTTTGCTGCTGGGTGCCGCCTCGCATTCCTCTTCATAGGTAGAATACATGTAGGCCGTTGATGTGGAGAACTCGGCGCCACAGGTATCAACACGCTTATACACGGGACGTAAACCCAGCGCATGGCGATGCGCACGCACTGCGGCTTCGGATTCGCCCATCAACCTGGCCATGCGGCTATCGGCAAAGCCCTTACGCTTGAGACGGAACAGCTCATCCTTGCCAATATCGGCCAGCTTGCGGCTTCGCAGGTCCTGTTCCAGGGTAATGATTTCCTGTATCTGTACCAGGAACCAGGGATCGATATGCGTCAACTGCTGGATACGTTCGCAATCCATGCCATGACGGAAGGCCTCGGCCAGGTACCAGATACGGTCGGCGCCGGGCTGCTGGATTTCCTGCTGGATGGTCGCCATGATTTCTTCTGGCGGCATATCCTCGGGGATGATCTCACTGAAACCATCGACACCAATTTCCAGGCCACGCAGTGCTTTCTGCAGCGATTCCTGCAGGGTACGGCCAATGGCCATCACCTCACCCACGGACTTCATCTGCGTGGTCAGGCGGTTTTCTGCCTGGGCAAATTTTTCAAAGGTAAAGCGTGGAATCTTGGTCACGACGTAATCGATACTGGGCTCGAACGAGGCCGGTGTCGCGCCGCCGGTAATCTCGTTACGCAATTCATCCAGGGTGTAACCGACTGCCAGTTTTGCCGCCACCTTGGCGATGGGGAAGCCGGTGGCCTTGGAGGCCAGTGCCGATGAACGCGAAACACGGGGATTCATTTCGATGATGGTCATACGGCCATCTTTCGGGTTCACCGAAAACTGCACATTCGAACCGCCTGTATCGACACCGATCTTGCGCAATACCGCCAGCGAGGCGTCGCGCATGATCTGGTATTCCTTGTCGGTCAGGGTCTGTGCCGGTGCCACGGTGATCGAATCACCGGTATGTATGCCCATAGGATCGAGATTTTCGATGGAACAGATAATGATGCAGTTGTCCTTATGGTCACGCACCACTTCCATTTCGTATTCTTTCCAGCCGAGGATGGACTCTTCGATCAGCAGCTCGCTAACCGGCGACAGGTCGAGGCCACGCTTACAGATTTCTTCAAATTCTTCACGGTTATAGGCAATACCGCCACCACTGCCACCCATGGTGAATGAGGGGCGGATAATGGTCGGGAAACCAACCATGGCCTGTACCTGGTGCGCCTCTTCGAGGCTGTGTGCCACCGCCGCCAGCGGCATGTCCAGACCGATCTCTTCCATCGCAATCTTGAACTTTTCCCTGTCCTCGGCCATGTCGATGGCTTCTTTACTGGCGCCAATCATCTCCACGCCGAATTCTTTCAATACCCCTTCACGATCCAGGTCCAGTGCACAGTTGAGCGCGGTCTGGCCACCCATGGTTGGCAGCAGGGCATCGGGCCTTTCCTTTGCGATAATATTCGCCACGGTCTTCCAGTGGATCGGCTCGATGTAGGTCACATCGGCGGTCTCGGGATCGGTCATGATGGTGGCCGGATTGGAGTTCACCAGGATGACCTTATAGCCCTCCTCGCGCAACGCCTTACAGGCCTGGGCGCCAGAATAGTCAAATTCACAGGCCTGGCCAATAACGATAGGGCCGGCGCCAATGATAAGAATGCTGTTTATGTCGGTACGTTTAGGCATGTGTTACCTTTAAAAACAAAATAAAACGCAAATAAACGCGAATGAACGCTATTTTATATGCCATTAAATAATCTGTGACTCATCATATTGATAGACAATACGCTGGACACCCAATTTTGGTGTCCCGAAGTTCAATAACAGGCCAACCTGAATGCCCGTCGCCTTTAAGTAATTCATCACCTGAGTCCTATGATTCATGGCAATGGCTGACACGGTCTTCAGCTCGACAAGAAGCTTATTTTCAACAATCAAATCCGTAACAAAATGCCCGACAACCTGTTCTTTATAAAGCACCTGTAACGACTTTTGTTGCTGAAAACCAACACCCTGCTTCGCCAGTTCAATACACAGGGCATTTTCATAAACCGATTCAAGAAAACCAACACCTAATTGATTACTCACTTCGAAAGCACAATGAATAACGTCTTCCGAAAGTCTTGTTTCCTGAACCATAATCACAACTCCATTTGCGTTTATTGGCGTTTATTCGCGTTTTCTTCTCAAGCCTTTTCAATCAACTCAATAAAATGATCGAACACCGGCGATACGTCGTGAGGCCCGGGACTTGCTTCAGGGTGCCCCTGGAAACCGAAGGCCGGCTTATCGGTACGGTGTATACCCTGCAAAGAGCCATCGAATAATGAACGGTGCGTAGCGACCAGGTTATCCGGCAGGCTGGCTTCATCCACCGCAAACCCGTGGTTCTGGCTGCTGATCATCACGCCCTGGCTATCGAGGTCCTGTACCGGGTGGTTGGCGCCGTGATGGCCAAATTTCATTTTTTCGGTCTGTGCGCCACAGGACAGGGCCAGTAGCTGGTGCCCCAGGCAGATGCCAAATACGGGTATATCGGTGTTTAAAATTTCTTTTATGGCGCTGATGGCATAGTCGCAGGGCTCCGGATCACCCGGCCCATTGGAGAGGAAGATACCATTCGGCGACATCGCCAGTACATCGGCTGCCGCTGTTTTTGCCGGCACGACCGTCACGCGGCAGCCACGATCCACCAGCATATTGAGGATATTGCGCTTGATACCGTAATCGTAGGCAACAACATGATAGGGCAGGTCAACCGGCTGTTTTTGTGGATGGCTGTTGCTGGTGACATCCCAGCTGGCCTGGGTCCACTCGTACTGCTTATCGGTGGTCACTTCCTGCGCCAGGTCCATACCCTTAAGGCCGGCAAAGGCCTGTGCTTTGGCAATGGCCGCCGCTTCATCAATATCATCTGCCGCTATGATACAACCGCTCTGCGCACCCTTTTCACGCAGGATGCGGGTGAGGCGACGGGTATCGATTTCGGCTATGGCAACCACCTTGTGTTTTGCCAGGTAGTCCGCCAGCGACATTTCACTGCGCCAGTTACTGGCCACCAGGGGCAGATCACGGATCACCAGCCCTGCGGCGTGGACCTGATCTGACTCTTCATCGCCAGCACAGGTGCCGACATTACCAATATGGGGATAAGTTAGCGTAACCACCTGGCGGGCATAAGAGGGATCAGTGAGAATTTCCTGATAGCCTGTCATAGCCGTATTGAATACCACTTCGCCGACAGTATCACCGGAAACACCTATGGACTCACCCCAGAACAGGCTGCCATCTGCTAACGCCAACAGCGCTTTTTGAGTCAAAATCGCCTCCGCAGGACACAAGAAAAGAGTGCACCGACTTAGCCGGTGCGCCCATTTCGAAAGATTGGATAAAAAATTTGCACAATTTTATAGCGTATAGAAATATATTGCTAATGAAATTAAGGATATCTTATATACAAAACCCGGATAATCTCATTTGCGCTAATTTCAGGCATAAAAAAGCCGAAGCTACTGCTTCGGCTTAGTATAGTGGCGTCCCCTAGGGGAGTCGAACCCCTGTTGCAGAGATGAAAACCCTGTGTCCTAGGCCTCTAGACGAAGGGGACGCTGTTCACCTATACGATCTCTCGTTTAAGTGAGCGCGAATTTTATATAGCTTGGGTGGCACCGTCAATAGACACCACCACTTTTTTAAATAAAAAAAACGACACAACCCTACTTTAGTAATCAGGATTTTTTCATATTGCCTTGTGAAAAGCCGCCCTATAACCTCTGACACGCCCGTTGGGGCAACGCATCGGCAGTGGAAGGCAGGGGTGCGCACTAACCACCATAAGGAAATAAAATGAAAAATACTTCGCGACACTACCCAAATCTCACGCTATTACTCATCCTTTGCTGCAGCCTGTTTGCAGCCGGAACCAGGGCGGCCAGCATAGCCAATCTACTCATTACTGAAGTTATGGCCAACCCTCAACAGGTGACTGATAGTAATGGTGAGTGGTTCGAGCTATTCAACCCCACCACGGATTTCATCGACCTGCAGGGACTAATTCTCTCCGATGACGGCTCCAATCAACACACGATTGCCAGCAGCGGCCCACTGGGCATTGCACCGGGACAATATTTTGTACTGGGGCGAAACGGTGACAGCAGCTTAAATGGCGGACTGAACCTTGATTATGTTTACAGCAATTTCACCCTGGCCAATAGTATGGATCAGATTATATTTTCGGATGGCCTATCGGAACTACTGCGCCTGGACTACAGCGGCAACTTTGCTGAGGCCGGACGCAGTATGGAACTGCTATCCCTGCCCATGAATGAAGGTAATTATACGCCGACGGCTATGGGGATGATTTATGGTAGCGGAGATATCGGCACGCCCGGTGCGGCAGGCTCAGTCGATTTTTCCACATCAACCGTACCTGTACCCGCTGCCATCTGGTTGTTCGGCACAGGGCTGATGGGGCTTGCCGGAATTAGTCGTTTGAAGAGAAATCCGGCCTAACAAAATATTAACCCCTGCCTCGCCACCACTGCGGGGAGGCAGGAACCTAATCGCCCTGCCCCTCGATCTTCGCCCAGGAATCACGCAGGGTCACGGTACGGTTAAACACCGGCTTGTCACCAACCTTTGTCCTGTCCAGGCAAAAATAACCTTCACGCTCAAACTGGAAATGATCGTCGACGCTTGCATCGGCCAGTGCCGGCTCCAGGTAACAATAACTCAGGGTGTGCAGTGATTCAGGATTCAACCGCGTCTTGTAATCCACACCGTCCTTAGCATCATCCGGTGTCGGGTGGCTGAACAGGCGATCATACAGGCGTACTTCGGCCTCAATGGCATGCGCTACGGATACCCAGTGAATCACACCCTTGACCTTACGCCCCTCGGGGTTGGCGCCCAGGGTATCGGCATCGTAGCTGCAACGCAGTTCGATAATCTCACCCTGCTCATCCTTGATCACCTCATCACAGCGCATCACATAGGCATTGCGCAGGCGCACTTCACCACCGGTAACCAGGCGCTTGAATTTCTTGTTTGCCGACTCCTTGAAATCGTCACGATCAATATAGATTTCACGCCCAAAAGGAATTTTACGCTGGCCCATGGCCTCGTTTTGCGGGTGATTGTCCACATCCAGCTCTTCCGTCTGGCCTTCGGGATAATTTTCAATCACTACCTTCAGTGGATGCAGCACCGCCATCCGACGTGGCGCATTCACATTCAGGTCATCCCGAATGGCACTTTCCAGCATCGCCATTTCCACCGAATTATCGGCACGGGTGACACCAATACGATCACAGAATGCACGGATTGACGCGGCCGTATAACCACGACGGCGCAGGCCGGCAATGGTCGGCATGCGCGGATCATCCCAGCCCTCGACAAGCCCTTCATCCACCAGCTCGGTCAACTTGCGCTTGCTCATTACCGTGTATTGCAGGTTCAAACGCGAAAATTCAATCTGCTGCGGATGACAGTCGATGGAAATATTATCCAGCATCCAGTCATACAGCGGGCGATGATCCTCAAACTCCAGCGTACAGATGGAGTGAGTGATACCCTCCAGCGCATCTGAAATGGGGTGAGTGAAATCATACATGGGATAGAGACACCACTCGGCACCCGTCTGGTGATGCACCACACCGTGACGGATACGGTACAGGGTCGGGTCACGCATATTCATGTTCGGTGAGGCCATATCGATTTTGGCACGCAGCACCCGTTCGCCATCCTTGAATTCACCCGCGCGCATACGCTGGAACAGATCGAGGTTCTCGTCCACCGAACGATCGCGGGACGGGCTATTTTTACCCGCCTGTTTCAGCGTGCCGCGGTACTCACGCGTCTGCTCCGCATCCAGGTCGCAGACATAGGCCTTGCCAGCCTGGATCAACTCAAGCGCAAAATCGTAAAGTTTTTCAAAATAATCCGAGGCGTAATAGAGCCGATCATCCCAGTCAAAACCCAGCCAGCGGACATCATTCTGGATCGCCTCAACGAAATCGATATTCTCTTTATGGGGATTGGTATCATCAAAACGCAGGTTACAGGTACCCTGATAGTCACGGGCAATACCGAAGTTCAGCGCGATAGACTTGGCATGACCAATATGTAGATAGCCGTTAGGCTCCGGCGGGAAACGGGTGGCAACACGACCGTTGTTCTTGTTATTGGCCAGATCCTCGTCAATCATGTGACGGATAAAATTAGTGGGCTTGGAACCTTCTTCTGTACTCATAAAGGGTGAATTCTGTATCGATGATGAAATTGGTGTGTATTTTAGCTGTTATTTGAAGAAGTCGTTAGTCTTTAGTCGTCAGTCGTTAGTCAAAAGCGAATTTTGGCTTTACTGCTCTTGTGAAATCAGGAACGGGTTTGAGGATTTTCAGGTATTTCATCAGGGCTGACAACATGGCAGAAATTTCATCAGTTTCTTGAATCCGCCCCTGACCTACAGGTTTCTGGATATAGCCTATTTCAATGCCGATATAGATTTGTGTTCTTAACTCAGCACAAGAGCCATTCGCATAATTAAGAAAATTTCGCTTATCCTTATCTGTAGCACGACCAAAGCCCTCAGCAATATTACTGGGAATAGAGAGTCCAGACCGTGTGATCTGATCCTTGAAACCAAAATCTTTCAAATCGACAAGATGCTGATAGATGTTTACTGACAATCGAGATGACCGCTTCCAAACATCCATATCCTCAAAACGCATATTCCCTCCATAGAATTTACTTTTTTCAACTGACGACTAACGACGCCAGACTGAAGACTTCTTTTCCCACACCCAGGCATGCGCAATAATCGTCTCCAGATCCGGATACACCGGCTGCCAGCCCAGTTCTGCCTGTAATAATTTTGAATCAGCCACCAGGCGAGCCGGGTCACCATCACGTCGCTCACCAAGCAACACTTCAAAATCCTTACCGGTCACTTTTTTGGCAACATCGATGACTTCACGAATCGAATAGCCCTGGCCATTACCCATGTTATAGGCCCTGCTCTCTCCACCCTTGACCAGGTGCTCAAGCCCCATCAGGTGCGCACTGCACAGATCATTGATATGGATATAGTCACGCACACAGGTGCCATCGGGGGTATCGTAATCGCTACCGAAAACCGTAATGTTGGCACGTCGCCCGGAGGCCGCCTGCAATACCAGCGGCACCAGGTGCGTCTCTGGCACATGGCGCTCACCCAGCTCCCCATCCGGATCGGCACCCGCCGCATTAAAATAGCGCAGGCAAACGGATTTTAGGCCATAGGCATGATCAAAATCCGCCAGTATTTGCTCCACCATCAACTTACTGTGACCATAAGGATTGATCGGCTTCTGCGGATGCTTTTCATCAATCGGTGTATATTCAGGCTCACCAAAAGTCGCTGCCGTGGAGGAGAAAATAAAGCTCAACACGCCATGCTTGACCATCGCGTCGAGCAGGGTCTGGGTATTACTGACATTATTGCGGTAATACATGGAGGGCTTTTCGACTGACTCACCCACCTGGATATAGGAGGCGAAATGCATCACACCATCAAATTGATTATCTGAGAACAATTGATCCAGGAGTTGACTATCCGCTATATCGCCTTCGACAAAATCACCGTAGATTACTGCATCACGGTAACCATTTGACAGGTTATCCAGTGTCGTCACCTGATGACCCGCAAGGGACAGCATTTTTACCATGTGCGAGCCGATATAGCCTGCACCACCAACAACAAGAACTTTCATTTTATTTTATTTTATCCAGATAGGCCTAATCAAATAGCCTAAATCATCAGCCAAATGTTATAACATTGATTTTAATAAGCATTTTTATGCACCAGGCCTCGAAATACCGTCATGATAATGATTTTAATATCCAGCCACAAAGACCAGTTTTCAATATAGTAGAGATCATGCTCTATACGTGTATGCAGACAGGTATTGCCACGCCAGCCATGCACCTGCGCCCAGCCGGTCAGTCCCGCCTTGACCAGATGCTTTTTCATATAATGCGGCACCTCATCCTTGTATTTCTCGACAAACATCGGGCGCTCTGGTCGAGGCCCGATCAATGACATCTCACCTTTGAGCACATTAAATAACTGGGGCAATTCATCCAGACTGGTTTTACGTAAAAGAGAACCAAAAGTAGTTGCACGCTTATCCTGCTGGCTTGCCCAGACGGGCCCGGTATCTTTTTCTGCTTCAACCGGCATTGAGCGAAATTTAAACATCATAAATTCCTGCCCATTCCAGCCAACACGCTGCTGTCGATATAAAATAGGGCCAGGAGAACTCATTTTCACCCCTATCGCCAGGAACAGCATCAATGGGCTAGCCAGCGCCAACAACACTGCGGCAAGGATGTAATCCTCAACGGTTTTCACCCACTTATTCATGCCGCAAATGGCAGAATACGATATATTAACTACAGGAACACCCGCAATTTCAGACAATGAATGGTGCATCAATTGGTATTCGAATATATCGGGCACGTAACGAATTTCAGCCGCAGAGCCATCTAAAGCCCCAATAACATCACTAATGGTCTTCTCTTCGCTATGCGGCAAGGAAATCCATACCTGGTCGACATCACCCTCATCAATATATCGACGAAGCTCAACTACATCATTGATTAATCGTTTATCTCTTAACCAGGCAGGCAGCTCTTTGGTATCAGTGCCAAACAAAGCTGAAATCTCCAGACCAAACCAGGTTGAACGCCGCAGACGATCCGCCACTACCGCAGCCTGCCCGCCTGTACCCACAATAACGATATGGCGGTGATTAAAGCCACTAGAACGCAACCAACGCAAGACAACACGCATTGATACTCGTGAAGCAACTAATGAAACCCACGCCGATGCAAACCAGATTCCCATCCATGAACGTGAAAACTCAGCACCTGATTTTGTAACAAAGGCTAATGCTGTAAGTAACAAAATCGCCATTCCCCATGCGATTGTAATCGACTTTATTTCCACCAATGTCGATGTGCCCCGCCATACACGATAGATATTGAACATGGGGAACAAGATAGCCGTGAAGGCAACAGCCAGTAAGATAGCATTAAAATAATGCGCAGGAAGCCCCTGGGTACCCAGTGAGGTGAAAGTCTCAAATGCAGGCGAATAATAATAGGCCAGTGTGCCACAAATAAAAACCACAAGTAAATCCACTAAACGCAGAACATGGTTTAGCGTATTAGAATGCCCTCGCAGAAACCCTTTTTTTAGCATGCAGCTATTTCCCACCTATAAAGCGATAATTATACATAAAATCCCGACGGAATCAGCCAAAATAACCCTTATTCATCGCCAAACGCCGACTAAACCAGACAGGCAGGTGCTTCTCCATCAAACCCAGACGAAACCCCGTATATCTCAATAATGTCCTCAACAGACTTTCTGGTATATGCCAAAACGCATGCCTGAGTAGATATGTAAATTCAGACATCACAAATTTTACTCCCTCACCCTCTGCAGTACCAAGCTTTTGCCTTATCCAGGGCTCACGAGCATGGAACACTCCCATATCAAAATATCGCTTCATTTCCTGAATAAGAGAATAATTATGAGAATGATAAACACGGGCATTTGCAGCATACGCAATTTTATGCCCGGCCATTAGTAACTTTGCAGCTACGTACATATCCTCTGCAAAGATAACATCGGCTGGGAACCCCCCTACTTGCTTCAATGTAGATGTTCGATATGCAGCAAATGAATTTGAAAGGAAGGCGGCTT
>Ga0224496_10000430_pt1 | contig 29283 bp, 28 predicted proteins | sample SF_Jul11_sed_USG_2_FD_168127 | JGI IMG/M metagenome (GOLD analysis project Ga0224496, IMG submission 168127) | Sediment microbial communities from San Francisco Bay, California, United States - SF_Jul11_sed_USGS_8_1 | ecosystem: Environmental > Aquatic > Marine > Sediment | place: USA...
CAGCCAGCTTCTCACCCGCTACGACCAGGGCGTTCTGCCCATCTCCCAGGCAGGCGCGGCAAGAGACGTCAACAAAACAGTAGGTTTTTAGAGGTTCCCTAAAAGTGTTCCCTGAGTTTTGTAAGAGATAATTGCGGAAGAAGTACAAATTCCCAGAGCTTTTTAGATTTTTGGAATTTAGTTTTAGAGGAGAGGGATATGGAATTTTTCGCGGGTTTTTCTTGGGCAGTACCAACAGCATTTGCTGATGCCGTAGCCCTATGTCGTTTTGAACAAGGTGACACATTGTATGATACCCGAAAAGCCTATGAAGAAAGCTGGGCCGAAGCCACGAAGCATATTCATTATTGGTTACAAGTTCGGTATCCCTCTCATGCCAAAACAGTTGCAGGCGAATCTTCTGGTGGTGTTTTTGAAAAAAATTGGGGTTCTGAAGTACGAGTAGCCCTTTATGAAAATTTCAAAAAGGTAGGAGACGCCCCAATTCAAAAAACACAGGGCAGATTATATACGACACTATGGACCGGAAACATCAAGATTTTACAAATGGAATATCAAACGCCAACCGTCCCATTAAACGTTCAAGAGGTCAACCGGAAATTACAAGAAACAGAAAATAAGGCTGTTAAATTTTCTACAGGCAATCCTGTTTTCGTGATGGCACGCGATCTTTCCAATAAAATCTCAAAAGCCAAATATTCAAAGGTTTTCGCGAAACTCAGAAATCATATATCCGGTGATCCGCAGATGCTGACTCCCAAATTAGCTGGATTAAATGACTGGAACGCCATTGCTCCCACAATCGAAATAGCCTTTTACTCCATCATGGATCTGAAACGAGAAGACTTAGAAGCGTTGGTTAAGGAGGCGGTGTATGTTCCCACGAAAAATGCAAAAAAGGAGATGTTTAAAATTGCTGCCCACGGAGCCATTTTCTGATGGACGCAATTATATTTTTAGTACAAGGGTCTGCTCCTGAGCCCTACCGTGTGACATTTACAAAAACTAAAAACAATTTAAATGCCTTCTGTACCTGCCCAGCAGGTGACAAAGGACAATATTGCAAACATCGGTTCGCTATTCTTTCCGGTAGCACTGCATCGATAGTAAGCGAAAATCAGGATAAAGTGGCCCTCGTACTATCGTGGCTACCCGGTTCAGATGTAGAGAAAGCTCTAGAGGAAGTAGCCGAAGCAGAACAGGAATGTGACCTCGCTAAAAAACGCTTAACTCTTGCCAAAAAGAAAGTGCCGAAAGCCATGAGATTGTAAAAAATTTCTCAGCTTGGGTCCTTTGTTTAATAATTCAACCTTCCACTAGTGTTGCCGATTACTTTAATCTCTGACGGTTGGACTGTTTCGCCTGAGCCCACGCCTACGCGGTAGAATGTTGTGAGATACATACGGTACAAAAAAGGTAGATGTGACCCCACATTCCCCCTTCCTCTCCCTCTTATTCATAGATCCAACGCCTGCTGCCTGGCCTCTTGAACGGACGCTCTAATTCATAGTCAGGCCTTGTTTGAGCGCAGTGAGCTAGTCCTCCATTATTAGGAACCCAATATTTCAACCATCCCCCCTGGCCTTGTGGTGGGGCCGAGCAGTGCAGCCGATCCCGGAGAAAAGGCGCGCATTGTTTGAGCGCAGCGAGTTTGCGCGCCGCCGGGGTTGGCGAACCGCGGAGGGAACCCGAAGGGCCACATCACGGCCAACCTGGTTTTGGCTACTTTTGCCGAAACAAAAGTGGCTCGGCCGCCGGTCCGAGAACCGGCATCTATCATAAATTTGAATCATTCCAGTTAATGAAATTGTAACCCCAAACAAATTGGGAATTATTTTGGATATTGATGGTTTTAGAAGGGAGAATTAATTTGGCTATTGAAACACTCGTGGGACTACAGGTCGTGGACGATAAGGGCTACAAATCGTATCGCGACGAGATGACGCCCATTCTTGAACGCTACGGCGGAGGATTTGGCTACGACTTCAAGATTGCTGAAGTGCTGAAGACTCAGACCACGGCCCCGATCAATCGGGTATTTACCATTTCTTTCCCTAACCAGGGCGCCCGAGATGCCTTCTTTTCTAACGAAGACTATCTTCACATTCGAAAACGCCATTTTGAGAACGGCGTCACCCACACCACCCTCATGGCCTCTTACCAACTTTAGAGACAATGACTTCCACCTCTACACCACCATTCCTTCGTTTTTTCAGTAGCTTTATTTAGGATTTCCCGTTACCCTTAGGAGTCATTTTCTCAACGTACTATCCACTCTTGATGATCAGGATGAACAGGCCTGTTCTCGAATTAGGGGATATTCTATGCTGCATGTGTCAACGAAAGTTGAACAGGGCGCAGTGGTGCTTGAGCTTTCGGGGCGATTTGATTTTCCTGTTATGGAACATTTCCTTTCCACCTTGGAACATGCCCAAGCGACTCACCGTCCCCAGCATGTTATCCTTGACCTGGGTCAAGTGAGTTTTATCGACAGCATGGCCATAGGAAAAGTCGTAACCACGCGCCAACGGCTGAATCAAGCCTCCATCCGATTTACCTTGGCTGGCCAACGCGGTGAGGTGGATACGACCTTGAAAGACATGAATTTTGAAGGGATCGTTCCCACGGTTGCGACGGTGGAGGACGCTCTAGCCTTACCATCTTGGCAACATTCTCTATAAAGGAGTCCCTATGCCTGAGCAGAGTCCCAACCCATCACACATAACGATGACCGAAACAGTCCTCCGGTTTTATGTCTTTCTCGGGCAATATATTGATCGATGCTTAGATGCAGAGCACCGGCGATCGCTTCCGGAGCAGGAGTTTCAAAAACATTTGTCCACCACTCATGACCAGGTTGCCGAATTACTGGCCTCTAACCGTGTGGTGAAAGACAAAGCCGAAGTCGAGTTTCAACGCGTGACTGCCATGTGCCAGGAGTTCCTGAAAGATCCCGGCAGTGCCGACCAGTCCCGTGTCCTTCACGAGGAACGGGAAATTCTCAGGGTGAAAATGTTGACCTTGAGCGACCTGTTAGCCGTCTTTCGATCCGTGTAGGCAAGTTTGGAAAACAAAGGGCCCACCTTTCAGTATGGGACAGGCCAGGCGGCGTTCCGACGCTTGGCCGTCCTCACGTATTGCCTCATACGCTCCGGGCGTCCATCCGTCTGCGACCTTGCTGGACGAACCTTTTTAAACATTGCCCTTCCTCTTGATAATTTTAAAACTACTCATCCCGTGAATTCGATTTAAGAATGTTTGAATACCTCAAAAACCTTCTTTCTTAACCATTTTCCTTCCCTCTGCGATCCTTCTGCTTCCAGATTGACCGCCAAAAAAATCGTGTGGTAACGTCGACGTTCGGGTTTTCCCTAGGGGATGGAGGATTCCTCTACGTTGAGAATAAAGGAGCCTGAACCATTTCGACGATTTCCACTGATATGGCTGATTCAGTTGCTGAACATATTGCAGCGTTAGATGATGAGGATTGGGGTGTCAGAGAGGATGCTGCAGTGGCGCTCGGCCAATTTAGCGATCCTCGAAGTGTGCAGCCGTTGATTCGTGCGCTCCGAGATTCGGACCATGCTGTTCGGGTCGCGGCAACTTCCTCTTTGACCGCTCTGGGTCAACCAGCTGTCCTCTCTTTGGGATTTTGTCTCCACGATCCCAACCTTCAAGTCCAAGAAGCGGCAGCCTCTATCCTCGCCACTATTGCCGATGAGCAAGTGTACGAACCGTTGCTATCTGCTCTTCTGAATCCCAACTGGATTGTGCGCATGTCTGCCGCCAAAGGGCTCACTCGCCTGAAGGATCCTCGTTCGATTGATACGTTGATTTTAGTTCTCCAAGATAAAGTCCCAGCCGTCCGGGAGGAAGCCTGCCGGACAATTCAGGCTATAGGGGAGGCCAGCATTCCCCCGCTTCTTAAGGGATTGCAAGATCCCAATTGGAGAGTGCGATTGCGTGCGGTTGAAGCCTTGTCTCTCTTAAAACCTCAGACTGCTGTGGCACCCTTAATGAATCTTGTCGCGAACGATTCCGACTCCGCTGTCAGACAGGATGCCGTCCGAGCCTTAGGACAGATTGGTAATACCCATGCCATTCCTTTGTTATTGGATTCGCTCACGACGCCTTCATTACAACTGAAAGCAATTGAGGCACTGGGGAATTTGCGAGCAGTGGAAGCCCTTCCCCACTTGATCGCTCTCGTGAAATCGCTTCCTGCGGATGCCTATGAAGACCGTATGGAAGGCTGTACCGACCCTCAATACAAGCAGGAGCTCCCCCCCTTAGAGGCTGCCGTTAAAGCTTTGGGCAACATTGGCGATCCCCAGGCGGTCCCAGTCCTGATGCAGGCTTTGCACAGCACGTTGCTTCGCCAAGAAGCCGCGGAAGCCTTAACGCACTTTGGTTCAGCCGCCAAAACGCCCTTGTTACAACTGTTGAAAACCACAAAGAATGACAATCTACGTCGGCATGTGTTGGAATCCCTTGCATGCCTGGGATGGCGACCTGGACAAATTCGCCTCTAACTGATTGAAGATCTATGCCAAGAGAAACTTTCGAAACCATCATTTCTGAGCTGGATCACGAGGAAGACTGGCGGCGCATGCGCGCCACGTCCACCTGCATGAAGGGTGGGCCTAAAGCGGTAGAAGCCATTATCCAAGCGATCGGTCACGGAACCACGCATTATAAAATCGAAGCGATCAGAATGCTGGCACGACTTGGTGATCCTCGAGCGGGCCTCGCCCTGGCTGGCCTCATGAAAGACGAGGACGACGAGGTTCGCCAGGCCACCATGGATGCACTTGAACACCTGGCAGGTGTTCTGGACGAGCCCACCGCAGCCGCGCTGTTAGAACATTTGAAGGACGACCGCATTCAAGAACGCGTCACGGCGTTATTGGGGGTTATTCCTACATCGATAGGACCGCTTTCTGAACGACTCCGCGACCCTGATGAATCCATCCGCGAACGAGCCGCCGAAATTTTGGCAAACTTACTGGATCCCCGGTCGGCCGATGCCTTCGTGGATGCCATGGCTGATCCTCATCTTCGTGATCTGGCCACTGATACCTTGCGCAAACTCGGTGCCATCCGGGATCGCATTGAACAACTCCTCGACGATTTACGAGCCGTGGAAGAATCGGAATTAAAGGAAGGTGTTCGACAAGAAACCGTCATCCAACTTCATCGCATTGGACGACCGGCTGTCGAAATTCTGCTGGAATATTTAGACGATGACGACTGGATCGTGCGGGAAGCTGCGGCCGATACCTTAGGTAAAATTGGCGATGTTCGAGCCGTCGAGCCCTTGATGATCCGACTGAAATCCGACAATGACACGGGTGTAAAGGAGCATGCCTTGAAATCCTTGGGACTCATTGGTGATGCACGTCCCGTCGAGTTGTTTGTCGAGGTCATTCCTATTCGTCCTCTTCGCATTTTGGCCGTGGAGGCGTTAGAAAAAGTCAAAGATGTCGAAGTCTTGCGGCCTCATATCGAACTCTTTAAACGATTAAAAACCGACCGTGATGGACTCATTTCCTATAATTCTGGGGTTATCCTTGACAAACTGGAAGCCGCCACTGCACAAATGGAAATGGATGAAGAAGCTTGGGCTGGAAAGGAGACTGCATGACGGAACAGAATCAAGTCGATCCCTTGTTGTCGGCTCTTCGGGATGACAACGAATCATTACGGGATCATGCCGCCTCTCGCTTGGGAGAAGTTGGGTCAGAGGCAATCCCGAAGCTGATTGAAATGTTTTTGGAAGACGACTGTGTGATTCGCGAGGCTGCGACCAGTGCGTTGGTAAAAATTGGAGAACCAGCCGTAGATCCGCTGATCGAAGCCCTCAAAGACGATGAAGAATGGTCGGTCCGAGAACAGGCCGCCAGCGCTTTGGGGAAATTACGTGCGCACAAGTCTGTGGAACCGCTCGTTCATGCTCTGCGCCATGATAAGGACGGTGGAGTGAAGACTGCGGCTATTTGGGCCCTGGAACGTATTGGACACCCGGATGCCGTGCCTGGCTTAATTGATGCCCTCATGGATGCGACGCTTCGGGAAGATGCGGCCAGAGTGTTAAAAAAACTTGGGGACTCGCGAGCCACCACGGCCTTAGTCGAAGGACTGCATGCCTCAAATTGGATTGTGCGCCGGCATGCGGCCGAGGCGTTGGGAAAAATCGGTGACCCTGAATCATTGGATCCACTGATTGAGGCCTTGGCTGATGAAGATTGGTTGGTTCGCCGCAATGCGGCCGAATCACTGGCGCGTTTAAAAAATAACCGGGCCATCGATCCCTTGGTTCCCTTATTGGAAGATGAGAATGAAATGGTTCGGGATACGGTAGAGGGCGCCTTGTCGAGTTTGGGCTGGACTCCGAGTCCTTCAACATAACAATCATTCGTTCACATTTTTGGTTTTGTTCACTTTCTATCTGAGGATACATCATTATTATGGCAAATGAAGCACCGGCAAAACTCATCTCCATCGGCCCGAAATCCGGTACAAAAAAAGATGGGTTTAATCTTGTGACCGAAAAAGTCTCGATGATCAATCTCGAGACGAACCAAATCGAAGTGGAGTTGTTGGCCTACGACGGGAAAACCGTCCTCCTGGACGTTGGAGAAGAAGCTGTTGAGGATTTACACAAAATCAAAATTGGCGACGGCGCCACGCTTCGAGTCGTTGAAGAAGACGGCAAACGTATCGTCAAAAGTTTTCGTATTCGCTCCAAAGATCCCAATGTCGCAGCAGCCGATGCAGCTTTACTGGACCTGACCGATTCACATTGGCTCAATCGCAAACATGCGATTGAAGTGCTGGGGGAACTTCGGGTCGAAGCGGCCGTGAAGCCCTTGGTGGAGATGTTGAGTGATGAAGTCGGTGATGTCCGTCAACGTGCCTATGAAGCGCTTATTAAAATTGGAGCACCATGCGTACTTGACGTCGTACCGCTGTTGACAGAAGAAGAAGATGACCTTCGCCAATCCGCAACCGAAATATTGCGGAAAATCGGGAAGCCTGCCGTGGAGCCGTTGGCCCAGGCTTTAGGTGAAGCGGATGAGAAGCTGCAAAAACGGATTATGAAAGTCTTAGATCGAATGGGGTATAAGCGGAAATAAAAACGCGCAAACCCCCTTCTCGCCTAACTGGGCTTCAGGGGGTTTTTTCCAGCCGCCTTTCGACCGACCGAAACATAATAGAATCCCTGTTCGGCCATTCGCTGTGGTTCGTAGACATTCCGAAGGTCAATAAAAATCGGGGATTTAACCTTGGATCGAATTTGTTCAAAATCGAGATTTCGGAATAAATTCCATTCAGTAACTAAGACCACAGCATCTGCTCCCTCTACAGCATGATAAGCATCACGACAGGGAATGAGGGTTGGGTTCTCTCTCATCGAAGCTTCTAAGGCCTCTGGATCACAAACTCTTACGGCACATCCCTTTTCCATCAGCTGCCCCGCAATAGATAACGCCGGGGAATCTCGAATGTCATCGGTATTCGGCTTAAAAGCCAACCCTAACATGGCAATCGTTTTTCCCTGAAACTCTCCAACAGCTTCACGAATCTTCTCCACCATTCTCACCTTCTGCTCCTCATTAATTTTTCTTGTCGCTTGTGCCAGCGCCATTTCATAGCCAGCTTCTGCACCAATGTTGATGAGGGCTGCGGTATCTTTCCCAAAACAAGACCCTCCATAACCTGGACCAGCATGTAAGAATTTTGATCCAATCCGCTTATCCAAACCCATCCCTTTCGAAACCATCTGCACATCGGCACCAACCATTTCACAGAGATTGGCCATTTCATTAATAAAGGATATTTTGGTGGCTAAAAACACGTTTGAAGCATACTTGATAACTTCCGCCGTCCGAATGTCGGTGACGACAATAGGGGTTTCAATTAAATACAGCGGTCGATATAAATCTTTCATAATAGCCACGGCCTCAGGGCTGTCCGCTCCAATCACGACCCGGTTCGGTCGCATGAAATCTTCAAGTGCCGACCCTTCGCGAAGAAACTCAGGGTTGGAGACCACGGAAAAATTAATAGGACTGGTTTGGTTCTTTTTAATAATGTCCCGAACACGATCTGCCGTTCCCACGGGTACCGTCGATTTGTTGACCACAATTTTAAAGCCGGTCATGCGAGTCCCGATACTTTTGGCAACCTCGTCCACGAAAGAAAGGTCGGCAGACCCATCTGGACGGGAAGGGGTTCCAACGGCAATAAAGACGACCAGAGCCTCATCCACCGCTTTATGCAAATCACTGGTAAAACGCAGCCGTCCTGCGGTCACATTTTTTGTGACAAGTTCGGCTAACCCTGGTTCATAAAATGGCACTTGGCCTTTTTCTAAAGAAGTAATACGCCTCTCGTCTCTGTCCATACACAGCACATTGAGACCAAATTCGGCAAAACAGGCCCCGGTTACAAGCCCAACGTATCCAGTGCCAATAACGCTGATGTACATTTTGTCTTTCTCCTTAAATTTACGATTTAATGCTTATGTTTTTTCGGATTGCCCGACATTTATCTTAAGAGTCAGATTGGGATTATCTCATAGTAGCATTGCTTGACAGGCTATGGGGTGCCCACTAGAATCAAGGGAATTTCCTCAGAGAGCGGGAATAGCTCAGTGGTAGAGCATCGCCTTGCCAAGGCGAGGGTCGGGGGTTCAAATCCCCTTTCCCGCTCCAATTTCTTTTATCTTCCTTACCACTCCTCTCATCTCCCAGTTTGGTTTTTTTATTCTAGCCGATTTTCTTCATGTGTCTAAACCTCTGAGAGAAAAATGATCCACCAGGGTGGGGATTCTTCTTTCATATGAGAAAACTGCCTAGCCGTGAAACTACTGGGGACTCCTTCCCATAATGCGCCTCGTCGAATTTCCACATACCTAAACTTGGGAAATGTAGAATTTTCTTTTAGCGGAGTTGCCCTGAAAGGCTTGAGATCTCGAATTTTAGCTATCTTGGATAGGTCAAATCGTCCGCCAATAGGTAATGAGTTCAATGCCTTGAAGACATATCCAAAGATCTCCCGAATAGTATCTTTGGTAAATATTTGATTCCGAGGACGAAACTGATCATCCGCTAAGATCTGACTCAAGAGTTCCCAAAAGACTTCATCATCGATAGCCGATAACACCCCGACCCGACTTCGTTGAGAGATAAATCGTAAAAGTGCGACTGGCCCAACAATATCAAATTTCCAGGGAGGGAAGGTAAGCTCCCGCTCTTGATGAGAAACCTCCAACACCAATTCCCCTTCATATCGGCACAAACGGGAATCACCCCGGGTAGACCGGAGGTGTTCATGTATCAGTTGACGATCAACCCGGCTAACCTCATAGGCAAACGTGGGATTGGCGGGAGCATGGCACGTACACATCGTGTACTGCGATAAGGCACCTTTTACTTGGTCGAATTGCTCTAAATCCATCCCTCCCCAAAATTGATATTTCAATTCCTCTGCCGGAAAACTTTTTAAATATTGGTCACGATCCCGATTCTTATGGTAAACCCCTCCCACTCGGGAGCCAGGAGTGAGGCGATCAAAGGCATGCAAACGAAGCACGGTATTATTAGAGCGCAATTGGGGAAGATACTGGTCAACCAATTCCTGTTCAAACGTCAAATCACCAGCTCCAACATCCAACAATGACGGGGCCGGTGAATGAAGAAGGAGGTCATAGGGATTTCGTTCTTCGCGCAGCCAACGTTCCAATTCTTCGCTAGATAGATCCTCTGCAGCACTTTCGTTTTGCTCACTAACGGCTAATACTCCCCAGACCATGAGTGCACGAAGAGCTTTAGAGGGTGGTAAGCCCGTCAGCTCCTTTAAGGCTTGATGAATCTCCCTGGTTTTGATGTGCTGCCCAAACTGCTGCACTACGTCAAGCAATCGTTTCTGAAGACTTGGGACTAACGAAGCTTGTTGAATCGATTGAATAAGAAGAGGAAGTGTCGCTGCCAAGGATTCTGGAGCCATCAATTTTCGACTGGCTTCCCAATGTTGCGGGAAGGACTCTCGAATCGCTTTTATTCGTGTACGAAACTCTTGAATATCCAAGGTCTGATTATCCATAAAAAATACTTTCTAACGATTGACCAACCAAACTTCCTCAAGCTCAACCACCATAGTCACCCTTGATATGATGACACAAGAATTTTTCCGCTTGCCTATATTGCCCCAATGAGTGGACTATGTTACACCATGCCCCGTATGAGACCGATCAAAATCTCTCGATTGAAGCCTCTGATTTTCCTGTTTATCTTCAGTACGTTGTTCATGTATGGGCTTTTAGGATGTACGACCCTTCAAACGAAACCATCCTTTGAGGTCGGCCAAATTTACAATGTTTCTGATCAAACCCTTGTGACGGTTAAGGATCTCACTCCTTATCTTTTGGCGGCAGACGTTATTTATCTAGGTGAGGAGCATTACACACCTTCACACCTTGAAGCGGCACAAACGATACTGAATATTCTCCTTGCACACCAACGTCAGCCCAGTCTGGCCATGGAAATGTTTAGTTGGGATGGACAGCCTGGCCTGGATCGTTTTATTCACAACCCTGAAAGCACCCCCGAACAATTGTTGGAGGAATCCAATTGGAAGAATAATTGGGGTGGCGAATTTGCCGACTACCAATCATTGGTGACCTTTGCACAGTCGCATCAACTCAACCTCATCGCGCTGAATCCTCCTCGCCCTTTAGTGCGATTGGTGAAGACGCAGGGATTAGTCAAGGCTTTGGAAGATCCGGAAATGGAGAAATGGCCCATAGGCGAACTCGTGACGGATGATCCAGAATATAAACACCTCATATTTGAACAAATTGAATCCTGTCACACCGGCCTGCCGGATCATGTCTACCGACGGATCTTCGAAGCATCCATCTTTCGTGATGAGGGAATGGCGCACATCATCAGAAATTACTTGAATCACAAATCCCCTTCTGAAGGCCCCTTGGTTAGTTATACCGGAGGCGGTCATATTCAATACCATATTCCCATTCCCAAACGTGTGAAACGGACACAGCCTTCTGTCAAAACTGTCACCATTTATTTAGTGGCCTGGGATCCCTCCAAAGAGGAAGAAGTCCGAGCGGAACTCCAAAACGGAATTGCCGATTACCTCTGGCTCACACCTTTAGGTCCAAAGGGCCTTCAAGAACGATGTGGATAATGGTTATTTCAAGACGTCCCATTTTTTTCAACTAGAAGGAGGAACACATGGCTGACCCTATCGTCATTCCACAACGAGCGCCGTATGTCATGGACATGGAACCCGGGACGTATTATTGGTGTCAATGCGGCCGATCCAAAACTCAACCCTTTTGCGATGGATCGCACACGGGAACCGATTTATCGCCCATAGAAGTTGAAATCAAAGAAAAAAAGAAAGTGGCGTGGTGCGGCTGCAAACACAGCAAAAAATCCCCATTTTGTGACGGGTCTCATTCCCGCCTCGAACCTTAGATTACTGAAGTTCATGAATCTCACTTCCGAACGGGTGGTTCCCAATCAAACCATATTTATTGGGATTCGGTTTCAGGAAATATCAGCCGGGAAAGTCCATCATGATTTTACGTAATATCTACTACTCTAATGTACTTTAATTGCTTTCTGGAAATCTGGGTTGCATCTCAGAAATAAAATTGTCTACAATCCGGTGTTCTGAGTTAAAGTACGTTACGGAATCTAACAATCGGTTTAAGATTCTTTTAGTCAGAAAGTGAGGTTTTTCGTATGAGTCGCATTATCACGTTGAGTACGCTGTTCATGTTGGCAGCCGCTCCGGCCATGGCAAATGTCCCGGGCGGAGGGTATGAAGGGATTACAGGCATGTTCTATGGAACTATTGCTATAATCCTTGCGTATGGAGCCTACGACATCTACAAAACCTAACCCCTCCCTTTTCTCGCGACGTAACACCTGCAGCGAAGATTGTTGGTGCCTCTCTTTCTTAATGGGAAGAGAGGCAATCGTGTAGCTTATCCCTCCTGAGCCAATTCTTTGAGGATTGGCTGAAGCGTTTTCCACACATTCTGCACAACGATAGAGTAGCCTTCGGCAGTGGGGTGCAACCCATCCCCTTGATTTAATTGCCGATTCGTGGCCACCCCTTCCAAGAAAAATGGAATAAACGAAATCTTATGTTCATGGGCCAGCTGTACAAACAAGTTCGAAAACTCTTGTGTGTAGGCATCCCCATAGTTCAGGGGAAGGCGCATACCCGCTAATACGACAATGACCCCTTCGGCCTTTAGGCCTTCAATAATCGCGTTGAGATTTTTATACGTTTCTTGTAAGGGTTGTCCACGAAGCCCATCGTTTGCGCCCAATTCCAAAATGACCAATTTGGGCTGGCTTTTCAAAATCCACTCGACTCGCCTGAGTCCTCCTGCCGTCGTATCGCCAGACACCCCGGCATTGATCACTTCGTATTCAAATCCTTGTTCACCTAACCACCGAGCCAACTGCCCAGGATACGCCTCATCCGGAGCCACCCCAAGTCCAGCCGTTAAGCTATCACCAAAGGCCACAATTCGAGGAAGATTGCGGCCCTTCCCGTCTTCCTGCCTGAACGATGAACTCCCGGATTCTCGAGGTGGGGTAGCATGAGAATTGTTACCTTGTGATTCGATATGACTGACAGATGTGTCTTCTTGACTGTCGCATCCCGGTAGGATCAGACAGAAGAGAACTGAGGCTGGTAAGATGATGACGATCCTAAGGGCTTGATCAAGAAACTTCCCCCAAATATCCAATTGACGAATTTCGATTGTTAAACGCCGTGCCATTTCCTTCATCGGATTCTTTCGGGCCCCTTTCCCCATGTTCGTACTCCCAGTCCCTGATTTCGGTCAATCAGCTTGGCATGCACCTTTCCGCTGGGAAACAGGTTGTTAAAATTTTACAGGACATCTCCTTTGAGGTCTCGGCCAAGCAAGTTCTGGCCATTGTCGGCCCATCGGGCAGCGGCAAATCGACGCTCCTCGGCCTCTTAGCTGGACTCGATCAACCCACACACGGAACTATTCACATTCATGGGACCAACATTACGACACTGTCAGAGAGCGCCATGGCACATTTCCGTCGCCAGCATATTGGGTATGTCTTTCAAGCCTTTCATCTCATCCCAACCTTGACCGCCCTCGAAAATGTTGCGCTCCCCCTGGAACTTCAGGGAGTAGCGACGGGCGAAGAACGCGCCAAAACACTTCTACAGGCTGTCGGGCTGGAGCACCGATTGCATCATTATCCCATTCAGCTCTCGGGCGGCGAACAGCAACGAGTGGCCTTGGCACGGGCGTTTATCAGCCAACCACCGCTACTATTGGCTGATGAACCCACTGGCAATCTCGACAGCGCCACGGGAAACTTAGTGATTGATCTCTTATGGCAACTGCATGAGCAACACGGCAGCACCCTGATTTTGGTGACTCACGATACGGCCTTAGCAGCTCGTGCACAGCGAATATTAACGTTGCGAGATGGAACCATCGTCAACGACACCTCTCCTCCCATATGATATCGCTCCCTCAGACCGCATGATACCCCTCTCCCTCAAATTGGCTTGGCGTGAAACGGCCAATTCATGGTCACGTTTCGTGTTCCTCTTTCTCTGTATCGCCTTGGGTGTTGGAGCCATTGTGGCTGTAGACCTATTCGCCACTAATGTCGAACAGGCCATCTTAGGGGATGCGCGCGGACTGCTGGGCGGCGATATCGAGTTATCTTGGCGACGCGCCATGAGCCCCAATAGTCAGAAGGTCCTGGATTCCCTCTCAGAACGGCAAATCCTCATCTCGCATATCACCGAACTGGCGGGCATGGCCGCCGTTGAATCTGGCCAACCCGCTGCTCAGGGAACACAGGCAACTTCACAATTGGTTGAACTCAAAGCGCTGGATTCGTTGTATCCGCTCTATGGGCAACTGTTGGTTGAACCTGCTCAACCCACCGAAAGGCTTTTAGCACCCATTCCAGCCGGCTGCCAGCGACTCCCCTGTTTCGGTGCCATCGCGCAGAAATCGCTACTCATTCGCCTCGGTTTGAGCCTCGGCAGTGAGCTGCGTATTGGCCAAACAAATTTTCTCATCACCGGCATACTTGTCAAAGAGCCCGATAAGATTGCCACAGCCTTTAGCCTGGGCCCACGCGTGATGATTTCCCAAGAAGCGTTGGTCACGACAGAACTGGTCAAAACGGGAAGCCGCATTCATGAGCGATTTCGACTACAAGTGCCTCCTTCCACCAATCTGGAACAATGGCTTGGAGAACTTCGCGGACGCCTAAGCCAGGAAGGCGTTCAGATTAACTCTTACCGTGATGCCCAACCCAGACTTCGCCGCTTCTTAGACCAGCTCACGCTCTACCTTGGCCTGATCGGATTGACGATTCTGTTAGTGGGTGGCATCGGCGTGGCCTGTACCATTCAAGGATTTATCACGCAAAAAACTCCGATCATCGCTACGCTCAAAACCCTAGGCGCAGATTCTTCACAGGTCATAAAAATCTATCTCACTCAAAGTCTGCTTCTGGGAGGTATCGGCAGTCTAGCCGGCGGCATTCTTGGAACAGCGCTCCACCAGGGATTACCTCTGCTGCTTCAAGGCATCATACCCGACACCTTCCCGATTCAACCCACACTTCTTCCAATCCTACGGGGAATGGGCGTAGGCACCTTGGCGACTTTGGCCTTTTCCCTGTGGCCGTTACTGGCGATCCGTTCTGTCTCGCCATCCTTAGTTTTTCGGCAAGAGGTCGACTATGCCACGTTGCAAATCGAGGCTCGTGCCTGGACAACAAAATTGTTGGCATCATTAAAAGGCTGGTGGAATGATCGCGTGCAACGAATGACGAGCCTCTTAATCGCCGGGTGTCTGCTCGGGTTGGCCATCTGGCAAGCCCATTCATGGGCTCTCGGTCTATTCTTTTCTGGCGCATTTATTGTCGCCATTTTCGCCCTATTGGGTGGAACCAGTGTCTTATTCTGGATCCTGCGTCATATTCACCTTCCCCAAAAATTGTTATTGCGGCATGCCACGAGCAATCTCCAACGACCAGGGAATTTTACGAAAGCCATGGCCTTGGCAATTGGCATCGGCGTCATGCTGATGACCACGCTCTTCACCGTACAAAGAACGTTGCTTGATCTCATTGACGATCAAATTCCAGCGAAGGCGCCCTCATTTTTCTTCATCGATATTCAACCGGATCAATATGCGGCCTTCAAGCAGGTATTAGAACAACACATTCCAAATACACCCTACGATTTAGTCCCTGTCGTGAGGACTCGTCTCACCGCTATTGATGGCCAACCCATCAATCCTGAAGAACATAAAGGGAAACGAAACGGCTGGTATTTCACGAGAGAATATGTCGTCACGACCTTCCAAGCTCTCCCCAAAGACAATCTCCTGACCCAGGGCCAATGGTGGGAAAACACCCAATTCCAAAATTCTTTAGACAACCCTCAAGTCCAGAACCATCTGCCTATGCTCTCGGTGGAAGAAGATGCCGCAAAAAATTTAGGCCTGTCGATAGGATCGACTCTCACGCTCAATATTCAAGGCGTTCCCTTTGTCGCAAAAGTCAGCAGTATTCGCAGGGTCGATTGGGGCTCTTTTTCCATGAATTTTTTTATGATCGTGGAACCAGGCTCGCTCGATGGGGCACCGATCACCTACATCGCCACAGCCAGGGTGCCAAAGGCCATAGAAATTCCTCTACAACAAGCGATTGTCGCGGCCATGCCGAATGTCACGGCCATTCATGTGGGAGATGTCTTGGACAACATTGCGAAAATATTTCGCCAATTGGCCATGGGCATACAGGCCCTCGCCATCCTCTGCCTCATAACGGGGGCGGTGGTCATGATCGCCGCCATTTCTATCAACCGGTATCGTCGATTACACGAACTCGCCATTTTGAAGGCTCTGGGTGGAAGTCGTGGGCTTTTACTGTTTTCCCTCGGCACAGAATTTGGCCTGATTGGCGGGTTCGCCGGCTTTGTGGGAATAGGCCTCGGGTGCCTGCTCTCCTGGTCGATATTGTATTTCTTTTTTGACCTCACATGGACGCTCAATATGACCCATTTATTAACCGGACTCCTACTGACAATCATCCTGACCCTCCTAACAGGATTTCTTGGGACCTACCGGTTGCTAGGTTTCCCGCCACTCTCCGTCCTTCGTCAAGAATAACCACATATTCAGCGTCAACTTGGACGATGCCGACCACCGCTTAAATATTCTTCCTTATCTGCCTCCCGAGCCTGACCAAAAACGATACAGTTTGTATCGTTTCAGATATGGGCTCTTGCAGACATCAATCATCACCCCTTCCCGGTGAATTCCTAAGCTTTTGAAATGCGCTTTCAAGAATTTCAATAAACTTCCCTGTATTCCATGGGTTATGAGTCTCTATTCATTGAAAATTCCCTCATTCTCCCTGATCTATTATTTGGCACAAGCCTTGCTTTGACATTACCCCAAGGAGACAAAAGACCATGGAACTTATTTTTGCCATTTGCGTCACGGGCCTAGGGTTATTTGGAAGTATGTTTTTCATTTGGAAAGGCCACCACCAATAATCCTTACAAGAAGATGGCGTCATTAAAAAAAGGAGAGCTAGCCAATGTCCAAATCCATGCTGATTATTGAAGATGATGTGGTGAGTCGTGACCTACTTCGGTTGGTGTTTGAATACGATGGATTTCATTGCAGTGAAGCGGATAATGGGGAAATAGGATTAGCCATGCTGGAATCGCAGACGTATGATGCCATCATTCTGGACAATGCTATGCCGGTGATGACAGGGTTGGAATTCCTCGCTCACTTCCAACGCCAACCTGAGCAGGCTGATGTGCCAATCATTATGATCACCGGGTACCTCAATCGGGAAATTCGTGAGAAAGCCACTAAATTGGGCGCCTACGCCATTGTGGAGAAGCCCTATGATCTCGGCGAACTACGAGCTCTGATCAGTCAACTGACCGCGAGAATTTCTTCCCACACTCAGGAGCCGTCCCTCTTGCCGAAATAATCATCGCAAATCTTCTGGCCCCTCCCAACTTCATCTCAACAAAAAGAAAAGCCAGGACGGCCCTATTTCCGAAAAAAGTGTTTCAATAAATCTTTCCCCTCGTCTAACAATTTTTGTAATTCTTGATCATCACCCTGCAACACTTTTTCCAACCGTTCTTCCACTTTCTTTTGAACCTGTTTCCCTAAAATTTTGGTATCCAAGCGAAGCTCAGGATCCTGTACCGTCCCCAGGATCACAAATGGCAGAACCAACTGCCCTTCTTGCCTGACGACTTGTGCCATAGGAAGCCGTCGAATAATGGTATCCGCCAGAGCCGGTGGGATACTCAGGCTCCCTTGAAGGTCCACTGATTGGTCCAAACCAACCTTGCCCGCACTTCGAAGGGAAAAGTTTGGGGCATGGGCGGTTAATTCCCGAATGGCTAATCCGTCTTTTTCAAATTCTGTCTTGGCATCAATCACCGAAAACCGGGTGGTACCGGTAGATTGTCCAAGCACTCCTGACATCTGCAACGCATCCTCTATGGCTTTCACCAGATCAAAGCCAATAATTTCTCCATTCCGAAGGGTCGCGTGAGTAGGACCAGCATATTCTGGCATTGTTGAAAGTGGCACCACGCCCTTCACGTTCCATTCCAATTCCCCAACCGCTGTGATGCTGAGTGAAGAGAGCCTCACAACTTTCACCAGTGCCTCGGCTGAAAAATCTTTGAAGGTCCCCTGCGTAGAAAAAGTCAAAGGAGGACTCAATCGATTCAGAACCCCTTGAGCGGTCAACGTTCCCTCAAACGCCTTGGCCTTAAACGATTGGAGATTGAGTGTATCCCCCTCAATAATCTCGGCTGCAAATTCGAGCTGTTCGAAAGCAAAGGGTTGTTGAACGGGAAGAGAGACAGGGAGGTCTTGCGAAAAAAGTGTTGGTGATTCACCGACCAGAGAAAACCGAGTAGGGGTACCTTTTCCTGATAGATGGATAGTGGACTGCCCAAGGTGCAGATTCAGACGAAGAGGGTCGATCATGACTTCGTCAGAACCGGCCTGCTGGCCTTGGGGAAAAATCGAAGCCGCGAAATGCGCCTGCAATTCAGATAACCCTACGGAGGGAGGCAATCCGAGTTGAAGAGGAAGATCGTCCGCCGATACCTTGGGAATCTGCATATCTCCAGTCAGTTGCCCATTAATCATTTTTCCTTTAGCCGTCACGGCCACCTTGCCAATAAGACCATCCATATCGAGGTCAGGAATGTCTAAGTTGACCTGAATGGGGCCAAATCGCCCGGTGATATCCAGAGGCATCTGATAAGGCATCAACATGCCCTGCAACTTCATAAGGGCCGTTTCCCCAATGGCCACCGATTCTGTATTCAAGGTCAAGTGATCAATCTGATACGCTTTCGAGGGTTGCTGGCTTCGATCTTCAAACTGTAGCGTTCCGCCACTGAAAGAAAATTGCTTCACGGCAAAAACGCCCAACCAGGGGGACACTGTATCCGGCGTTTCCGACTGTTTGGTTGCAATCCGACCGGAAATAGGAACATCTCCAATTGTCGAAATATTGAAGTCCCCCTTTGCCGATCGAATAACCTGCACTATGGCACCTTCAACCACAACACGTTCGACTTGAATTCGCCGCTGCAAAAGCGGTTTCCACTGGACAGCCACCTGCACGGATGGAATGGTCAGAAATGGGCGTGAACTGAAGGCAGGATCATCGGCAATGACCACCTCCCGTAACTGAGCACCTAATATCGGATAAAGAGTCAGTCGAACATCTTGAACGTCCACAGGTCGATGAAGCACGTGCTCAAGAATGGGTAAATATTGATCTCGATACCGATTCAGATCAAGCAGAAACGGCAGCAGAAGAATCATCAAGACCAGAATGACCAAGACACTGGCCACGACAACCATAAATTTCCTCATGAAAATAGGTTCCTACCTTGAAAAACGAGGGGATTCGCTATTCTATCAGATCAGATCCCCACAATAGGAACGCGAATGAATACTTGTCGACACGGCCTCTTCTATCAGGTATCTTTTCTCTCTTAATTCATTCCTGAAAAGTTTCATGATGACTGCTCCAATCAACCAGCCTTCGCACTTACCCATTCATCATGTGGTCTTAGTCGACGCGTCTGGCTTCATCTTTCGCGCCTTCCACGCCATTCAAATCCTCACACGCCCTGATGGGACTCCGGTTAATGCAGTGTATGGCTTTATTACGATGCTCATGAAGTTGCTGGATGATATGCAGCCCGATCACATCGCCATCATTTTCGATTCCGCCCGCAAAACGTTTCGCAATGACATTGACCCTTCATATAAAGCCAATCGAGCCGAAACTCCAGACGAACTCGTGCCTCAATTTGCCCTGGTGCGGGAAGCCACAGAAGCATTCAACCTGGACTGTATCGAATTAAACGGATTTGAAGCCGACGACCTCATCGCCACTTATACCAAGGAAGCGATCAATGAGGGAGCCGAAGTCACCATTGTGTCCTCGGATAAAGATCTGATGCAGTTGGTGTCAGATCGAGTCACGATGTTTGATTCCTTCAAAAACAAACGGATCGGCCCGGAACAGGTTCATGAAAAATTCGGCGTCTACCCTGAAAAAGTTGTGGATGTGCAATCCTTAGCGGGCGATTCGAGCGACAATGTGCCCGGGGTCCCTGGCATCGGCATCAAAACCGCCGCACAATTGATTCAAGAATTCGGGAATTTGGATACGCTTCTCGCTCGCACCTCCGAAATTAAGCAGAACAAGCGGCGTGAGAATCTTATCGAACATGCCGATAAGGCCCGTCTTTCGCGCGAACTCGTTCGCTTGCGTCATGATGTCCCCCTGGCTATTCCCCTGAGCCAACTGGGACGCCGCCAACCAGACCTGGTCCATTTAGAGCAATTCCTCAAAGACCAAGGATTTAAAACGATCTTGGCTCGAATTCAAAATCGGTCTCCCAAAAAATCATCTTCCACATCACCCAATTCACAGGCCCCTCATCGCCCACCCTCAACCAATTCGGACAAGGCGAAGGCTCTTACCCCTCAAACAATCTCTCAACCGCACTACGAATTGGTGCAAACAGTGGAAGCCTTACAATCGTGGATCGATAAAGCACTTCATCAAGGACTGGTGGCCGTGGATACGGAAACCACCTCGTTAGATCAAACACGGGCCGAATTGGTGGGCATCTCACTCTGCCTGCAACCAGGAACGGCCTGTTATATCCCTTTGGGGCATGTGGCACCAGGGGCCGCCACTTCTATGGATTTATTGGAACAGGGTCGGGTGGAATCTGAAAGACCCCAGCAAATTCCGCTTCAGCCCGCGCTGGACATGCTCCGGTCTGTTCTCGCTGATCCAAGCGTTCTGAAGGTCGGCCACAACATCAAATACGACATGGTGATCTTGGCCCGCTACGGCCTCCCAGTTTCATCAGTAGATGACACCATGCTCCTTTCCTATGTGTTAGAAGGCGGCAAGCATGGCCATGGCATGGACGACCTCGCGGGCCTGTACTTGGGACATACCACAATCAAATATAAAGAGGTCACCGGAACGGGCAAATCGCAAATCACCTTTGACCACGTTCCATTAGAGAAGGCTCTAGATTACGCGGCGGAAGACGCAGACATTACGTTGCGCCTGCACCAGACTCTCAAGCCACGTCTCCTTGAGGAACATCTCACCACGGCATATGAAACACTCGAACGGCCCTTAATCCCAGTGTTGGCGGCCATGGAACAAAAAGGCATCAAGGTCGACATGGCCCAGCTCAAACAGGTTTCACAGGAATTTTCCCAACGCCTCATGACCTTGGAACAAGAGATTCATCGCCTGGCAGGAAAAACCTTCAACGTCGGTTCACCCAAACAATTGGGTGAAGTCCTCTTTGACGATCTCAAAATGGAAGGCGGGCACAAAGGAAAAGCCGGGAGTTACACGACCGGAGCCGATGTCTTAGAATCCTTGGCCGCGCAGGGGCATGAATTACCGGAGAAAGTTTTGGAGTGGCGCCATTTGGACAAGCTCCGCAGCACCTATGCCGAAGCGCTCATTCACCAAATTAACCCACACACCAACCGTGTGCATACCTCGTATGCCATGGCCTCAGCAGCAACGGGAAGATTGTCCTCCACCGATCCGAATCTCCAGAACATTCCGATCCGAACCGAAGAGGGCCGAAAAATTCGTCGAGCATTTGTGGCAGAACCCGGCTGTCGACTGTTGTCTTTGGATTATTCCCAGATCGAATTACGCCTGTTAGCGGATATGGCTGATATTGCCGTGTTAAAACGGGCGTTTTGGGACGGACAAGATATCCACGCCCTCACCGCCAGCCAAGTCTTCGACATTCCGTTGGAAAAAATGGATTCAGGAATTCGCCGAAAAGCCAAGGCCATTAACTTCGGCATCATCTATGGCATCAGTGCATTTGGCTTAGCCAGACAGTTAGGCGTCGAACAGTCAGAAGCGGCCTCCTATATCAAATCCTACTTCGAGCGATATCCCGGCATTCAAGATTACATGGAACGTACCAAACAATTTTGTCGCGAACACGGGTACGTCCAAACCCTCTTCGGCCGACGCTGCCACGTCCCGGCCATTCACGACAGCAATCCAGCACGACGCAATTTTTCCGAACGCGCCGCGATCAATGCGCCCTTACAAGGCACCGCAGCCGATATTTTAAAACGTGCGATGATCCGTGTGCCTCAGACGTTGGAACAACATGGCTTACAGGACAAGGCGTTCATGCTGTTAACCGTGCACGATGAACTCCTCTTTGAAGTTCAGGAATCTGCGCTTGATGCGACTGCTCAAGTCATCAAGCAAGTCATGGAATCGGCCACCCTTCCATCCCTCCAACTCTCGATTCCCCTCACCGTCGATGTGGGCCACGGCTCATCCTGGGATGAGGCGCATTGACGAAGGAGTAAAATGTGAATTCGTGAGGAGTGGGGAGCCACAACCCAGAATTAGAGTGTGAGACAACAAATTCTCTGGACCCCTTACATTTTCCTTTTCACTTCTTACTTCTCCCGCGTCTCACGCATGCTCTCCCTCCGTCATCCTCGACATGTTTCATCGGGGATCGATCTGACTGGTCCTGCCAAAAGAGAAGGGGCCTGTTGAATATTATCACTCCCATAGCTCATAAATGCCCGAGGTGCAATCGACGTCAAGAGCCAAGGGAATGATCAAAAAAGTCCGTCCTGCAAGGCCGCAACGTTTTTGACGCGCGGAGCGTACTCTCAGTACGTGAGCACGGCAAAAGGGCGACCTGCCTGCGCGAAGCCGCTCCGGCGAAGGCAGGGAACGCCGCTGGTGGCTTTTTTCAACATTCCCAGAAGATGAATCCCGCTACATACCGCCAGGATGACAATCAGAGGAGATTCAATCCACTCCTTACTTTTCACTCCTCCTACGCAGGTTCACTTTTCAAGAATGATGGTATATACTTTTGGTAATACCTAAAAGGAGGCAGAGAGATGAGTAAAGTGTTGTCCCTGAAACTCGACGAAACGGCCTACCAAGAAACGGAAGCCATTCGAAAACGTTTGAACATGCCTCGAAACCTGTATATCAGGAAGGCTCTTGCGCACTTCAACGCCCTCTATGCCAGAAAGGCATTGGCCCAGGACTACCAGAAATCCTCCCAGCATGTAGCCGCAGCACACCTCGCGTATTTGAAAGAAACCGAGCTTCTTGATGACCTGCCTGGGGACTTATGACTCCCCGATACGGTCATGTGTATTTGGCCAACCTCAATCCACGCTTTGGAACTGAACCCGGCAAGGTTCGACCGGTTGTCGTGGTTCAAACTGACGCCTTGAATCCTTATCACCTGTCCGCGCTTATTTGTCCATTAACTACTCAGGTGATTGATGTCCAAACTCCACTTCGAGTCTCTATCCCTCAAGGAATCTCAGGGCTGACCGCGACTTCTGACATTTTAGTGGATCAAATCAAGGCCATCGACAACCAACGGTTTCGCAAAGAACTCGGTGCGTTACCCGATCCCTATCTTGCTGAACTTCGTAAAAAATTATTGCAAATTTTAGACTTTGTGGAAGAAAGTCTCACGTTGCCACCGCCTGCTTGAATCATGTCACGGTTGGATTTGGGAGATCTATTCATGTTGTTATCCTCTAGAGCGTTGCGTTGATGAAGGAGTGTTATGGAAATACCCTCATATAAAGAATTATTAAAACTCACGTGGTTTTTGGTCTGGCGACATGTGGTCATTCTCATGTTTGTGAGTATGACCATTGGATGGGCTGTTCCTGTGATCTTCAATAGCACGATCCCTGAAGACTCTCAGTATATTTTAGAAATCTGTATTTATGGCGTGCTATTCTTGGGCATTACTCCATTCATTTTGAAGACGCTGTTTCAGAAACAATTTCAAGGCTTTCAAGTCATCTTTCAACGCGACACCGAGTCATCAACACCTTCCTTGTGACAATAATCATTCAATACCTCTCTTGAGTCTCCCCATGAAAATTGCCACCTGGAACGTCAACTCAATAAAAGTCAGAATTCCTCACCTGATGGAATGGGTTAAACAAGCTGATCCGGATGTCGTCCTCTTACAGGAACTGAAAACCACAGAAGACCAATTTCCTAGAATGGCTGTCGACGAATTGGGATACAACATGCTCATCGTGGGCCAAAAAACCTACAATGGCGTGGCCATCCTCTCCAAGATGCCCATTGAGGTGGAACAGACCGCACTTCCAGGTGATTCCTCTGACGAACAAGCCCGATACGTTGAAGCCATTGTAGGACAAGTTCGAGTGGCCTCCATTTATTTACCCAATGGCAATCCGGTCGGGACAGAGAAATTCCCCTATAAGCTCCAATGGATGGATCGATTGATTGCCCATGCCTGCTCTCTTTTAGCCCTGGAAGAGATCGTAGTCTTGGCTGGCGACTTTAATGTGTGCCCCACCGACCACGACGTCTACGATCCAAAAGGCTTTGCTGAAGACGCGCTCTGCCGACCGGAATCCCGCGCCCGCTTTCGAGAGCTGTGCCACTTGGGATACACCGACGCCCTTCGTGCGTTGCATCCGGAACCCGGGCTTTACACCTATTGGGATTATCAGGCAGGCCGATGGAATCGAGATGAAGGCCTGCGCATCGATCATATGATGCTCTCCCCACAGGCGGCAGATCGGCTGGTCACGGCTGATGTTGATCGCACGCCTCGCGGAAAGGAGAAACCCTCAGACCATACCCCTGTCTGGTGTGAACTACGTTCGGTATAGCCCACTGGCATTTAGAATTCTCCGGCACTCCTGGAGAAATCAAACACCATGGTTGGGGAATTTCCTCGCCATTATTGGCAAATAAAGGGAAATCATCTCTTCTTTTGGGTATCCGAAATTGCTATCCTTCACTATCGTCGAGTTAAGTCGCACCTCTTTTCAACTAACCCCCAGACTACGTTCATATGGATTCCATTAAATTCGGGACTTCAGGCTGGCGGGCCATTGTTGCGGAAGACTTTACGGTCCAGAATGTCCGTATTGTCTGCCAAGGCATTGCCCAATATTTGCGCCAGCAAAAAATCGGGCAGCAGGGCATTTTAATTGGGTACGACGCTCGGTTTCTCGGGGAACGGTTTGCGAAAGTGGTCGCCGAAGTCATGGCGGCCCATGGCATTCCTTGTTTACTCTGTGATCGAGATACACCGACCCCGACCATTTCCTATCATGTGATCAACCGCAAATTGGCCGGTGGGATTAATATCTCAGCCAGCCACAATCCCCCAGAGTGGAATGGCATCAAATTCACCCCAGACTGGGGAGGGCCGGCCTTGCCCGAAACTACCAAGGCGATTGAACTGCGGATCCTCCCGTTATTGCATGGCGAACACCTTAAATGGTCACCATGGGAACGTGCGCAAAGTGACGGCATGGTGCGCTATTTTGACCCTCAACCAGACTACCTCAAAGCCTTAGAACGCCATGTCGATTGTGACCGTATTCGGAACGGGCGCATCCGCGTGATCTTTGATCCCCTTTTCGGAACGACACGCAATTATCTCGACGAATTTCTAAGACGAGCGGGAGCCAAAATGGCCATCTTGCATCATTGGCGAGACCCCTATTTTGGAGGGTTTCGGCCAGAACCCACTGACGAAACCTTACAGGAATTAAAAGACACCGTCCGTCGCGAAGGCGCGCATCTTGGCCTCGCCACCGATGGAGATGGTGATCGGTTCGGGGTCGTGGATGCCGATGGGACGTTTATTCAAGCCAATGATATCTTGGCAGTGCTCTTAGATTATCTCATTAAAAGTCGGCAATGGACCGGAGCCGTGGCCCGTTCTGTGGCCACCACCCATCTGATCGATGCCGTGGCCGCGCATCATGGCTTGTCGGTGCATGAAACACCGGTGGGCTTCAAATTTATTGGAGAACTACTGGCCAAAAACGAAATCGTCTTCGGCGGTGAAGAAAGTGCAGGATTGTCGATCAAAGGCCATGTCCCTGAGAAAGACGGGATCCTCGCAGGAGCGTTAGTCGCCGAAATGGTCGCCTTTACCGGAAAGACCATTCAAGAATTGCTGAACGATCTCTTCACACGAGTAGGGAAACTCTATACGACCCGGCAGGACTTGACGATCAGCGAAGCCATGAAAGACCAAGTGAAACAGATCATCGATCATCCCCCAACGACATTTGCCGCCACCGAAATCCCTCACGTCAACAAATTAGATGGCTGTAAATGGCTCTTCCCTGATGGCAGCTGGTATCTTATCCGCCCGTCAGGAACCGAACCCATCATCCGGTGTTACGGCGAGGCCTCTACCCTTGCACGGCTCGAAGAAATTATGAGGGCCGGCCGCGATCTCCTCAAAAAGTAAGCCTCCTGGACCTCCAGTTAGAATGTAACATGGCAGGATGTCACTTTCGCCTGAAAGTCAGATCTATGCCACAACAGTCTTTTGTCCATCGCATTCCCCCTGCTACCACATATGATCAACCTTGCATTGATCTAGATCTTGGGTTTGCAATTAAGGATTCACCGCGCATTACCGTCCACCAAATTCAGAAAAGAATGTTTATTGAAGCAATATCGGTAAGTGAGGTTCCGGTTTAGAAAAAAATAGGCTAGAATCATGGAGATGAGTTCTCCCAATACATCTTCCCCATTCAGAGTCAAACGACGGACAAGTGCCATAGCGACATACATGGCCAAAGAAAAATTTAAGGAAATTCAAGCCATGACACCTTCCCAACGGCTTCAGCGAGCCCTCGACCTTTCAGATGTGTGCTATCACCTTTCCCATTCATGTTCCAAAACGCCTTAACCTCCATCATTGCACAACTCCGGCAGGCGAAAGACCAAGGCTTGCTTCAAGATTTCGGCCTCGTTGGCGGATTAGCTATGGCAGCCTGGGGAAATCCACGAGCCACACAAGATATTGATTTTGCCATTGCTCTCGGCGCAGCACAGCCTTTCCAATTAGCAAAATTCCTAGGGGGAACTTATGAAGAAGGTGGCCTAGATGACCCACTTCGGGGAGTGTTCCGAGTACATTGCTCAGAAATGATGCAACAGATCCCTGTCCAACTGATTATGCTGCCATCGGTCTGGTCTCCAGTGCTATTTCACCATATCCCAAATCTCGAACTTGATCACAATCTGATACCCGTCGTGTCCTGGGAGGCCTTACTTCTCCTCAAACTTTATGCGGGAGGTCCCAAAGATCTTTTGGATGCACAAACCTTATTTGAACACCAACAACCTGACTCTGTCGCTCAAAAGCATATCGCCACGATGGCCGAAAGTGTTGGATTGACCGAAGAATGGAAGGCTTTTCTTTCTGAAATCGCTGATAGGAAAATCTAAAGCAGGACAGTCGACTACTTGGCCACCGTTGAACAGAGGAACTTCATCTCCCCCTCGAGAGAGAGAGAGGGAACAGAGATTGTGTCTTTTCCCCATCAGGCGACGGACAAAGCTTCTACCTTTAGCGCTTTTTTGCCGGCGGCTTTGGCGGCACGGGCTACACGCTTTTCTTCGATTTTTTCTAATTCGTGATCGACCGCATGAAAGGCGGCACGGATGGCTTCCTCGAACGTTTTGGATTCTTTTCTCGCCGTCACTGTCCGTTTAGGAGGGAGGGTAATAACAACCAACGCTTCGGCGTTATCGGCGCCTTTTTTATGATGGGCATTTTTGGTAAGGGTGACGCGAGCATGGGTGGGACGAATGATTCCGGATTCTAAGGCTTGAACTCGCCGTTCAATTTCCATTTTCCAGCGTGGAGTCATACCCACATTTCGGCTTTCAATTTTCAGATCCAGCGGTTGTCCAGTCATACAAACCCCTTCCTTCACTCCTGTGATTAAACTTGGTCGGAACAGCGTTTTCTCTTGTATGAGTTCACCGTATATTGACGAGCATACCTCCTATTTTTTGATTGTTCGAGATACCCATATTGTAAAAATTATTCCGAGTTGCGTCAAAGTATTTGGCCATATTTCCGTAACAATTGTGAACTTTGTTAGACTGTTCGTGTAGATCAGGTTGAGGCCTCCCAGAGGGTCAAAACTGAGGATGAGAATGATCTACAACTAGCCAGAAGGAGGACAACGATGTCGTTGAATAGGAGGAATCTTATGAAAGTCGGTCTCGCATTGGGGCTCGGAGTGCTCGGGAAATCTTTAGGCGTCTCCCTGGCCGCCAGCAACCCTGTCCCGGAAAGTTCGGACATTCAAAAAATCACCAAAACCGATGAAGAATGGAAAGCCCTCCTCACACCTGAACAATACCAAGTCTTACGGCACGAAGGGACGGAGCGACCATTTACTAATGCCTATAATGACAACAAAGCCAAAGGGACCTACGAATGCGCAGGCTGTGCGTTAGCGCTTTTTTCTTCAGAAGCGAAATTTGATAGTGGGACCGGCTGGCCCAGCTTTTGGCAACCCATCTCAGAGAAGGTAGTCGAAACTCGAACCGATTGGAAACTCATTTATCCTCGGACCGAAGTGCATTGCGCACGATGTGGCGGGCACCAGGGACATATTTTTGATGACGGTCCACAACCAACCGGATTACGCTATTGTATCAATTCCGCAGCCCTGAAGTTTGTTCCAGCCTAACGGGAAGGGAAAAGGGAAACGTGAGAAGGGAAAGGACTTGGTTCGCATAACCAAGGACTCGCCTTTTCCTCCCACGTTTCACGACGTAGCGAAACGCTCGTGAAGCAATTGTTCAACAGCGGGGAAATGTCGTTCCGGTAAATTCCGAAAGCGTTTCCGGCAATCGGCAATGGCCTCCTCAACTGACCCGTAGTGTTTTGAGGTGGGGACTAAATTATTCGTATATTCCCGTAGCCGCCCCTCGACCACCCGCACGAATCTCTCGTCACCAGCCAACGCCAGTGCCGCCGCATGAACATCGCCTTGGCAGTCCCTGAGGGCCTGAAACCCCAGACCTTTTAATCGCTGAGTGATGGTTCCCCGATCCCAACCCAGCGTTGCGGCTGTGGCTTGCATGTCAAATTTATGCTGACGTAAACACGCCAACACCATAGCGTCTTCCTGCCGTCCAAAATCTTCTTTGACCCAATTGCCCCCACCTGTCGCTGGTCTCGGGCCTTCTAAATTCAACTCTGCCTCGGTAATGACGGACCCATTGGCCAGTGCCACTGCTTGCGCCACAGTCTGCCGCAATTCACGAATATTGCCTGGCCATGGATAGGCCAAAATTGCATCCAACGCCCCTTGCGTGAATGCCAAATCGGTTCGATGCTGCGAATGCGCACATTGCCGTAAGAACGACTGGGCTAACAGCACATGGTCGGCTTGACACCGTGTACGAAGAGGCGGAAGGGTCAGCACAATGCTTCGTAACCGGTAATAGAGATCTTCTCGATAACGCCCTGCCCGCACCTCGTCTTGCAGATCCCGATTCGTCGCAGCAACAATACGAACATCCACATGAGTACCCACGCTCTGCCCCACTCGGTGGAATCCTCCATCTTCTAAAAATCGTAGCAGTTTGGCTTGTAAGTCGAGAGGAAGATCACCCACTTCATCTAAGAAAAGAGTTCCATTGTGTGCCGATTCTAAAAAGCCGGTACGTCCGACCGCTCCGGTAAACGCCCCTTTCACATGACCAAACAATTCTCCCTCAAATAATTCAGCACGGATCGCGGCCATATTCACCGAGA
>Ga0224496_10000431_pt1 | contig 29158 bp, 21 predicted proteins | sample SF_Jul11_sed_USG_2_FD_168127 | JGI IMG/M metagenome (GOLD analysis project Ga0224496, IMG submission 168127) | Sediment microbial communities from San Francisco Bay, California, United States - SF_Jul11_sed_USGS_8_1 | ecosystem: Environmental > Aquatic > Marine > Sediment | place: USA...
CGCTGCACCCCGAGCTTCAACCGCGAGTGGAGAAGCGTGCGGAACACCTGGTTGACCACCACGGCCAGCCCCCGGTCCGAGAGATAGCGCCCATCGGCGAAGTAGGAGGCGCCTTCATCCTCCGCGTCGATGCGGTTGATAAAGGGGCGAAAGGGGTTGTAACAGATCACCAGGTCGGCCCCCTTCTCGATGGCGATATCCATGTTGGCCGTGTTGCGCACGCCGCCATCGACGTAGTCGACGCCATTGATCCGCGCGGGCTTGTAGAAGATCGGCAGCGCCGTCGAAGCCTGGACCGCCTGGGAGATGGTGAGTTCGGCGTTCTCGTCCGGCCCGAAGATCGCCCGCTCGGCCGTGTCGAGGTCACACGCCGTCACGTACAGCCGGCAGCCGCGCTTGCGCGCAAAGGCCCGGAAATCGTTCGGCATCCCGATCCGCTGGAAGCTGCGCCGCAGCCAGCGCTCGAGGCTGGCGTTGTCGAAGAAGCCACTCGGCACGTGGTTGCTCAGCGCCGGAAACGTCCGCTTGGGTGAGACGTGGGCGAGCAGCCGCAGCACGGCGGCTTCGAAGTGGACGTAGCTCGGTTTGCGAACGAGATCGCGGAGTGCAGGGCCAACCGCCTCGGGAAGTCCGGGAATCCCGCGCGCAAAATCCACGGCGAGGCTCGGGAGAAAGCTCAACAGGTCGTACGCGAGCTGGGCGGGACGCGCCGCGAACTCCTTGAAGTTCGGATTGTAGAAATCGATGGGGCGGAGCTGATCCAGCCGCGTGCTCGAGCCGTCGAGCACCTGGATCATCTCGTCCGGCGTGATGCCCGCGGCGAGCGAAGCGCCCAGCACGGCCCCCGCAGAGAGGCCGACATAGATGTCCATGTCGGTGATGCGCCGATCGACCAGGAAATCGTTGAGCGCCTTCAAGCCGCCCACCTTGAAGGCGCCGCCGGAAACCGCCCCTCCGGCGAGAACCAGGGCAATTCTCGGGTTGGCACGCGGCGGGATCCCGCCACTCTTGCAAATCAGGGTAAGACCCACGCAGGCCTCCTTCGCCTCTCCCCGGACTCACGAATGCTTCATCGGCACGCAGCGCGGAGGATCCGTCGAAATCGGTCTCTGGCGGGGGAGTGGAAAACCGGGGGGTCGCCCAATGCACTGCGTTAGCGCATCTTTGGGATCTTCGCGAGCCGCGAGGTGCACCCGGAGATTCTGGAGGTGCTCCATGGAGGCCGGAATCGCAGCAGATCGAGGTAGATGCCGCATCTATTGCGGATCCGCACGGCGCCTTCCAGGAGGGAGGTGAGAATCACGCAGCGTAGCGCAGCGCGTCAAATCCAGGATCCGCTCTGCGTTGTTTTCAATGCGCTCCTTGGCCCGCCCTCGTGCATCGGATTAGTCTTGCGGGAATCGTGAGGTAGAGCATGTCGAGGCGGCGCGTGGCGAACCGGAGGCTGATCGCACTGACTGTCACGCTGGCGCTGTGGTGCTGCGCAGCGATCGGCGCCCAGGCGGGCCCGCTCGGCGCGGAAACGCTGCTCGTCTCCGGGGCGATCACCGGCCACGCACCGGTCGCCGGAAGCTCGGGGTCCACGTCTGGCAATGCCTCGCGCGACGAGGAGGAACGCGATCGGCAGCTGGAGCGCGAGGCACAGCGCGGTCAAACGCTCGAGTCCGAGATCGAGGCGGAGCTGCACCGGCAGGAGGCGCTGCTTCGGGAGATCGAGGCGGAGGCAGCGGCCAGGGAGGCGCAGCGCAACCCGACCCGGGCGCAGGGCCCCGGCGGTACGTCGGATCTCTCGGAGCGCGCGGATCCGCGGGTGGCCCCGGAGGCACCCCGGGATCGCGACCTGCCCATGGCGATCTTCGACAAGGAAAAGGTCACGATTGCGCAGGGCGCGTGGGGCGACAACAACCTCGAGCTCCGCGTCGTCAAGCGCAGCCTCGACGCGGACCGGGACGGCAAGCCGGAGCAGATCCGCTACTACGATACGCAGTCCGGGCTCATCCTCCGCAAGGAACAGGATCGGGATTACGACGGCGCCATCGACACCTGGCAGCGCTACGAGCAGGGCGCTCTGGCGCGCCGGGCGCTCGACATGAACGCCGACGGCCGACCCGATGTCTGGGAGCGCTATCAAAACGACCGCATGACCGCGCGCGACGTGGACCGCGACCACGACGGCAGGCGCGACGCGTTCTACACGTTCGAGGGGGATTCCCTGGTGGAAGAGCGCCACGACGCCGACAACGACGGCTCGATGGATCTGGTGGTTCGTTACCGCGACCGCCTGCGCGTGCGCGTCGAGGAGGACCGCGATCGCGATGGGCGCATGGACAGCTGGACGACCTACCGGGCGGTCGACGGTGAGGAGCTCGTGGCGCGAATCGAGCGCGACACGGATGGCAGCGGCAAGCCGGATGTCTTCGAAAGCTACACCGCGATCGGCGGCAAGGCTGTTCTGGTGCGGCGCGAAGAAGACCGGAACGGAGACGGCACGATCGACATCACCTCGATCTACGAGAACGGCAAGCTGGTGCGCCGCGAGATCAGCGATCCGTCGCTCGTCCCGCTCTGAGAGCCCGCGCGCGCAAGGTATTGCCGAGCCGGTCGAAGACGAGCAACACTCCGAAGCCGCGGCGCGCAGGGTTCACAGGGTGTCGGATCCGTGGGGGGCGCCGCTCGGATCATGGGGGATCACGATGAGCTCGCAGTTTGCCTTGGGTTCGAAGCTTCGCGCGGGGCCGGATCGGGCCTCGCCCTCGCACCGGAAAGGGGATTCTCGCCGGAGGCTCGCGGGGGTGTTGCTCGCGGCCAGCGCCGCAGTGTTGCTCGTCGCGGCGGCGGCGCCCGCCGGGGCCGACCCGGTGAAGGTGTTGCGCAGCATTCCGTTCAGCGGCGAGAACGTCGCTTCGCAGAAGGTGAAGGACGAGTGCGAGCTCCAGATCAAGGTGCCGCACTTCCTGGACACGTATTCCGACGAGGTCGAACTGATCGATGGATCGCTCGGCAAGAGCGGTCGCGTGCTCGAGCTGCACATCACGCAGGTGCACGCCCCGGGCGGCGGGGCCTTCTCCGGCGCCAAGTCGATGACGGTGACCGGGGTCCTGCGCCAGAACGGCCGCGAGATCGGAAGCTTCACCGCGACCCGCTACTCGGGCGGCGGGGTCTTCGGCGGCTACAAGGGAACTTGCGCGATCGTCGGCCGCTGCGCCAAGGCGATCGGCAAGGACATCGCCGACTGGCTCAAGAATCCCACGAAGGACGCCAAGCTGGGCAACGCCTGACGCGTCGCATTTCGCGCGGGCGGCAGCGCCCGCGCGAAATGCGCGCGCGCTTGCGCGCGAAGCGCACCTATTCGGCCGCGCCTTCGATCCCCGCCTCGATCTCGAGCTCCTTGCGCTGGCGCGCGCGGAAGCGCTGGATGTTCTCGCGCTCGATCAGGATCTCGAGCTGCTTGTTCCGCTCGCGGATGCGCTCGAGCTCGATGGACAGCTCGCGCTGACTGAAACCCGCCGCCTCGAATACCAGATCGAAATCGACGCTCCCGCTGACACCATCCGATGCGAGCGCCGTGACGCGCACTCGATTCTTGCCCTCGCGCACCGGAACGAACCCGGAGAAGCTGCCGTCCGGCAGCAGACTGACGTCATAGGAAATCTCTTGGGTCGTGAGGTTGGTAAACACGACATCGTCGACGTTCGCGAAGGAAGTACCCTGCAGAAACGACACGATGTCCCCAGGATTCTGCACCGGCATGAAGGTGCCGCGCGTAACGCGCGCGATCTCGGTAGCGGCGAACGGATTGCCGAGTGCGCTCGGGCCCAGCGCGTAGGTATTGATCGTGACCCCGGCACTGCGCGCCACGCGCGCCGCCGCCAGCGCCGCCTCGGTGTCGCCTGGATCCGCGGTTGCGCCCGCGCCGATCGGAAAGGTGGGCAGGCCGTCGGTGAGAAACAGGACCACCTTCTTGGCTTCCGGCCGCGGCACGCTCCGCGCGCCCTGCAGCCCGACCAGCTCGGTGATCGCGACGCGCAGACCCGCGGCGAAGTTCGTCCCGCCGTAGGGGCCGCGCGCCAGGATCGCGGGCAAGCGCGCGCGCGCCGCGTCGAAATCGTCGGTCAGCGGCACCTCGACCCACGCATCCTGCTGGTCGTAGCGTTTCCGGCGGCCGGTGTCCGGATCCATCTCTCCCGAAAACGACACGATGCCGATGCGGATCCTCCCCCCGCGCTGAAGGTTCGCAATCAGCGCCTCGGCGGCAGCGACCTCGGCTGCGAGAATCGTGTCCCCCGTGTCGGAGGAGAGCGTGCCGGTCGGATAGGCGCCAGGCGGAAGCATCTCGAGCTTCGGATTGATGCCGACTTCGCCATCCGCGTCGACGTCGACTCCACTCGCAGCCTTGGTGGAGCCGGAGATGTCGAGGAGGATCATCACGTCGAACTCGATGGGGCGATCGCCGCTCGCGACCGCGTTGCCGCGGATCGGCGCCTGGTGCACTTCGTTGCGGACCGGCTCCCCGGAATTCGGAGACTCGATCAAAATGCGCACGGTGGTGTCGCCAGTCTCGGTCGAGCCGGCGGCCGCGGGCATGCAAAGGAGCGCGCACGAAGCCCAGAGCAACGGGAGGCAGATTCGGCTGGTCCGATCGGGAAGATGCATGCGAACGCTCGACGCTTCGCCGCATGATACGCGAAGAGGATCGCGAGCGTTACGAAGCTGGCGCGTCCGCTCGGCCCGTCAGTCCGATGCGGGTCCCGCCGGCCCCGAAGGCTCAACGCCTTCGCGCGGGTCTTGCGCATCTCCTGCCGCCCGCGCGTCCGCCCCGCCCCGGCTCGCGGCGCCGGCGTCGCCCGCAGGGTCGACGTTCTCCAGCTCGAGCAGCGGCGACTGCGCGAATCGGTCGATCTTCGCGAGGCGCGTGCCGATCGTCTCGAGCGCCGCGAGCGTCACGACGCCTATCTTCTCGAGACTCTCGGGCGCGCAGTGGGCAAGGTCGTCGGCTTCGCCGTCGACGTAGCCGCTGGGAACATCCTCGCCCCCGTTGCCGCTGCCCTCGATGGCGAGAACGGCGCGCAGACCCCGGGCGCGGAAAGCCTCGTGGCCGCCGGGCGACGACTCGAAGCGCGCGGCGGGTGGAAAGACATCGCTGTATCCGAGCCGCGCGGCCGCCTTCCAGAACTCCTCGCGGTAGATGCGGTGCGATCCGAGATCCCGCGCGATGCGCAGATCCGCGTCGCACACGCGGTTGAAGGAGACCAGCAGACGCACGGCGTGAAGCTCGCCCGCCTCATCCATGAGCTCGGCGAAGGAGGCACTTCCGAGCCCACGCAAGTTCTGGAGATCTTCGCCGCCGCGTCCGAGCCGACCCTCTCCGTCGAGGAATACGACGCGCGTCGCATAGGGCAAGGGGTACGCGGCGAAGACGCGAGCGAGCTCGAGCAGCAGGGCCGCTCCCGAGGCGTCGTCGTTCGCGCCGACGAATTCGCCGTCGTCGAAACGCGAGCTGTCGTAAGGTGCGACTAGCACGAAGAGCTGCGCAGAGTCTCCCGGGAGATCCGCGACGATGTGGGTCAGCTCGATCGGCTCGATGCCGTCGAGATCGACCCGCGTGACGATCTCCCGCGACTCGATGCTGGCCTCCGCCAGCCTGTCGCGAAGCATCTCGCGGGCGGCACGCGCGCCGCGCGTGCCGCTCGCCCGCGAACCCATGGCGCTCAGGGCTTCGAGGGATGCCCAGGCACGAGCCGGCGAGAAGGCATCGAAACGCGCCGTCTCCGGATCCGGGGGGCGCAGCGGGGCGGGCGGCGGCGAGGAGCCACCGCAGGCCACCACAGCGAAAGCCAGGAGCAGAAGAGATCGCAACGGCATGGTCCACCCCGCCGGTCGCGCGCCGGCGTTCGAAGCGGGGATCCTAACGCGTCACCCGCGCTGAGACGCGCGGCCGCGCGCCGGGTTCCGTTCCCGGCAGAAAACTCCGGCCTCGCGTGACACTTGGCGACGGCGATGACCACTCCCCCAGTGGCCCCTTCTGGCGGGGCTATTCAAGAGTGGAGAGCAGGGTTCCGCCCCCTGCGGGGCCCTGCTCTCGTTCTTGGTGCTCTCCGGCCGGCTGGCGCGCGTTCCTCACCCCGCTCGGCCCAGCCCGCTCGCTCGACCCGGTCCCGCATCGATCGGCTCCGATTTCGCCGGAGAGTGAGGACCGCGTGTCGCGTGCGCTGGGTGCTGCCTTGCGAGGTGTGGACGGCGTCGCCGTCGAGGTCGAGGTGCGCATCAGCTCGCAGCTGCCGCGCGTCGACATCGTCGGCCTGCCGGAGGCCGCGGTGCGCGAGAGCGCGGCGCGGGTGCGGGCAGCCGTGTGCGCGATCGGCCTGCGCTTCCCAGACCGGCGCGTGACGGTAAACCTGGCGCCGGCAGAGCTGCGCAAGACGGGCGCGGGGCTCGACCTGCCGATCGCCGCCGCGATCCTGGCTGCGGAGGGCCAGCTCGAGAACGACGTCCTCACGCGCGTGGGGCTGATCGGCGAACTGGCCCTCGACGGTCGGCTGCGCCCGGTTCGCGGCGCCCTCTCACTGGCTCTGGCGCTGCGGGACGCAGGATGCCTGGAAATCGTGGTGCCCGCGCGAAATGCGGCCGAGGCGGCGTTGGCACCAGGACTCGTGGTGCGCTCCGCCGAGGCGCTCTCGGAGGTCGTCGCGCACCTGCTGGGCGTCGAGGCCCTCTCCTGCGCCCGCGCCGCGAGCTCCGCGCCAGCGGCCACCCGAGCCCTCGATCTCGCCGACGTACGCGGCCAGGAGCACGCCAAACGCGCGCTCGAGGTTGCCGCGGCGGGAGGCCACGGTCTGCTGCTGCGCGGCGCACCGGGGGCCGGCAAGACGATGCTCGCGCGGCGGCTGGCCGGCCTGCTGCCACCGCTCACGCGCGAGGAGGCGATCGCGGTGACGCGGATCCACGGCGCCGCGGCACCGCTCGAGACGCCGATCGTGAACGAGCGGCCATTCCGCGCACCCCACCACACGGCCAGCGCCGCCGGTCTGCTCGGAGGCGGGAGTCCGCCGCGGCCCGGCGAGGTATCGCTGGCCCACGGCGGCGTGCTGTTCCTCGACGAGCTGCCCGAGTTCGACCGGCGCTGCCTGGAGTCGCTGCGCCAGGTGATCGAGGAGCGCCGCGTGGTAGTCGCCCGGGCGCACGCCACATGCGTGTTTCCCGCCGACTTCCAGCTCGTGGCTGCCGCCAACCCCTGCCCGTGCGGCTGGCGAGAGAGCGGGCGGCGCGACTGCCGCTGTGACGACGGCGCCGTGGCGCGCTATCTGGCGCGCGTCTCGGGGCCGCTGCTCGACCGGATCGACCTGCACGTCACGCTGCAGCCGGTGGAATGGCGCGCGCTCGCAGCTCCGGATCCGCGCAGTCCGGACAGCAGCAGCGTGCGCGAGCGCGTGCTGGCGGCCCGGCGCCTGCAGGACCGGCGCGGCGTGGCGCCGAATGCACGCATCCCAGACGGCGCCCTCGACGATCTCGTGTGCGCGACCGGGGAGGCGCGGCAGCTACTCGGCCGCGCCGTCGACCGCTTCGCCCTCTCGGCGCGGGCCGCCCGACGCGTGCTGCGCGTGGCACGCAGCATCGCGGACCTGGCCGGCGATACACGGGTGGGCCCGCATGCCGTCGCCGAAGGCCTCGGCTACCGGAGCGAGGCGGGGGGTGGGTCTTGAGCCCTCCTCGCTCGGATCCGGACGCGCGCCGCTTCCGATGGCGGTGTTCGTAGATCGACAGCGTGCGTCGGCGCGGCGTCAACGCGCTCCGGCAGGCCGGCGGCACCCGCAGCGCAGAGTGGCGGCAAATCTCGATGAAACTACTTGAAAGCAATATGTTTTGTGAATTAAGCTCTGAATCCCGCGATTCTGGCACGATCCGTGCTTTTGCTCCCCCCGCAGGAGAGGATCCCCAATGACTGCTGCCCAGCCCGTGCGTGCAGGAGCAGCTCCCGCGCCGCGGGCCGTCACGCTGCTCCAACTGGTACGGGCGATCGGTGAGATCACCGAGGATGATCGCGAGGTCGTCGCGACGGTCCTGCACCTGCTGCGCTCGGGGCGCGTGCAGCTGCGCGGCAACTTCTGCGGTTCGCCTCCCGACGCGCTCGCCTGATCGCCGCGCGCCGCTGCTTGACCCTGCGCTCTCGGTGTGGAACATCCGTCGGCGACCGCGGGTCGGGGGGAGCCGCTCATGAGCGACGGAGACGCGGGGGGTCCGTCTGCGCCCGCGCTGCGCGCGAGTGAACGCGAGGCGGGACCGAGGAGCGAGGCACGCGAGAAGGTGACCCAGCGCAAGAGAACGCGGGGCAAGGCGACGCCGAAGCAAACGCCGTCGAAGGCCGCGGCGCCGAGGCGAAGCTCCGCGCCGCGCCGGCGCGCTGCGCCGGAGCGCAAGCGCACGCACTCCACCGCCGCGGATCTGGCCAAGAAGCAGCGCGACATCTCCGTTTCCGAGTTCTTCGCCAAGAACCGCCACCTGCTCGGCTTCGACAATCCCTCGAAGGCGCTGCTCACCACGGTGAAGGAAGGCGTCGACAACTCGCTCGACGCCTGCGAGGAGGCCGGCATCCTGCCCGACGTGCGCGTGGAGATCGGGCAGCTCAGCGACACGCGCTTCCGCGTCGCCATCGAGGACAACGGCCCCGGCATCGTCAAGGCGCAGGTGCCGAAGATCTTCGGCAGCCTTCTCTACGGCTCGAAGTTCCACCGGCTGCGCCAGAGCCGGGGACAGCAGGGCATCGGCATCAGCGCGGCCGGCATGTACGGCCTGCTCACCACGGGCAAGCCCGTGATCATCACCACCCGCACCGAGGTCGCCAAGAAGGCGCACCACTTCGAACTGGTGATCGACACCAAGAAGAACGAGCCCAAGGTGACGGTCGACGACGAGATCGACTGGGATCGCGCGCACGGCACGCGCGTCGAGATCGAGCTCGAGGGCGCGTACCGCGGTGGCCAACACTCCGTGGATGCCTACATCCGCCAGATCTCCCTGGCCAACCCCCACGCGCGCATCGTCTACGTGCCGCCCAAGGCCGAGGAGCACGGCACCGAGCACGAGTTCCCGCGCGTGAGCGACGCGCTGCCGGACGAGACCGCCGAGATCAAGCCGCATCCCTACGGCGTCGAGCTGGGCGTGCTGATGCAGATGTTCCGCGACACCAAGGCGCGCAACGTGCGCGGATGCCTCGCGGGCGACTTCAGCCGCGTCTCGTCGAACACGGCGGCGGCCATCTGCAAGACGGCCCGCGTGGCGGAATCGCGCCGCCCGGGCGAGCTCAGCCGCGAAGAAGCCGAAAGGCTGCATCAGGCGATCCAGCAGACCAAGATCATGGCGCCGCCGACCGATTGCATCGCGCCCATCGGCGAGGCGCTGATCGAGGCGGCGCTGCGCGCGGAGGTACGCGCAGATTTCTACGCTGGGGTGAGCCGACGCGCCACCGTCTATCGGGGCAATCCGTTCCTGATCGAGGTGGGTCTCGCCTACGGCGGCGACATGTCTGCCGACGATTCGATCACGGTCTACCGCTACGCCAACCGCGTGCCGCTCCAGTACCAGCAGGGCGCGTGTGCGATCACCAAGGCGGTCACCGGCACGGACTGGAAGTCGTACCAGCTGCAGCAGCCGCGCGGCGCGCTGCCCCTCGGCCCCATGCTGCTCATGGTCCACATCGCGAGCGTTTGGGTCCCGTTCACCTCCGAGAGCAAGGAGGCGATCGCCCACTATCCGGAGATCGTCAAGGAGATCCGCCTCGGGCTGCAGGAATGCGGGCGCCGCGTGGCGACACACATCCGCAAGCGGCGCCGCGAGACCGACGAGGCCAAGAAACGCGCCTACATCGAGAAGTACATCCCCCAGGTCGCAATCGGCCTGCAGCAGATTCTCGAATTCTCGGACCAGCAGCGCGAGCGGGTCGTCACCGATCTTACCGACGTCCTCGAGCGCAGCCGGAAGCTGTGAGTGAAATGGCCACCCGAAAGACCGGAAAGAAGAGCGCAGTGAAGAAGCCGGCGAAGAAGGCCGGCGCCGGAGCGACGCTGAAGCGGGCCAGCGCGCACGCCAAGGAGGTCGAGCGGCGCAACTCCGCGCAGGACGACGTCGTCCTCGATCAGATTCGCATCGCGGCCACGGAGGTCCACCGGGACATCACGAAGCACACCAAGCCCGATCTGGCCTTCCCGGTGCGCTCCCTCAAGAACGTGTCGTACTCGAGCCAGAGGGGCTACTTCGAGATTGGCCGTGCGAAGAAGGTGCGCACGCTCACCGTGAATACGGTGAAGAGCTTCGCCCAGACCCTGCGCATGATGGGCCTCTCGAAGGAGTTGGTGGAGAGCAACGATTTCGCGACGAAGCGAGACGCCTACTACCAGAGCAAGAACTGGGAGGAGGCGAAGTTCGACGAGCAGACCGAATCCGACGCGGTGATGGACGACATCGAAGCGCTCTTCTCGATCCGCGGGACGTCGCGCGAGCAGCTGCGCTTCATCCCCGACGAGCACGGCGGGGCGGTCGCGGGCCGCCTCGTGGTGCTCGACCCGGATCGGGAGACCGGCGAGGTGGAGCGGATCGACTGCACGCGCTTCGGTTCGGGCGCCTACTCGATTCCATCGACGGTGGAGCACCTCTCCTTCGAGACGGACGCGAAGTTCATCCTGGCGATCGAAACGGGCGGCGTGTTCCAGCGCCTGCAGAGTCACAAGTACTGGCAGACCGCAGACTGCATCCTGGTTTCGATGGCAGGCGTGCCAACGCGCGCCACGCGGCGCTTCATCCGCAAGCTGTCGGACGAGTGCAAGCTGCCCGTGTACGCCTTCGTGGACTGCGATCCCTACGGCATCTCGAACATCTACCGCACGCTCAAGGTGGGCTCGGGCAATGCGGCGCACCTCTCTCAGTTCTTCTGCGTGCCGCAGGTCCGCTACCTCGGCGTAACACCCCAGGACATCATCGACTACGAGCTTCCCACGCACCCGCTGCAGGACGTGGACATCAAGCGCGCCAAGGACGCCCTCAAGAACGATCCCTTCTTCCAGGCGCACAAACCCTGGCGGAAGGCCATCGAGCAGCTGCTCAAGCTGGGCGTGCGCGCCGAGCAGCAGGCGCTGGCCAAGTGGGGCCTGAACTACGTGATCGACGAGTACCTGCCCGCGAAGCTCGCCCAGCGCGCGCAGTTCCTGCCGTAGTCGCAGGCGCCAGGCCGCCCGGGCAAGCTGCCGAAGCGAGGCGGAATTGACCACGCGTCGAGCGAGCGCAACGCGGTCGAGATCCTGGCTGTCGCGGAACGTGGTGCTGCTGGGATGCGTGAGCCTCCTCACGGATGCCGCGAGCGAGATGATCATCCCGCTCCTGCCGGTCTTCCTGACTGGCGTGCTCGGCGCGAGCGCCTTCGCGCTCGGCTGGATCGAGGGTCTCGCGGACGCGGTGGCGAGCGCTCTCAAGCTCCTCGCCGGCCGCTGGGCCGACCGGCTCGGACGCCACGTGCCCTTCGTGCGCGCGGGCTACGCGATCTCTTCGGCGGCGCGGCCCCTGGTGGCGGCCAGCGGCGCCGCCTGGCAGGTGCTCGCGATCCGCGTGGTGGATCGCACGGGCAAGGGCCTGCGCACGAGCCCGCGCGATGCGCTGATCGTGGGATCTGTCGACGCCGCGCAGCTCGGTACCGCGTTCGGGCTGCACCGCGCGATGGATCACGCGGGCGCCGTGCTGGGTCCGCTGCTCGCGGCGGCATTCCTGGCCTACGTATCCGAAGACCTGCGCGTGCTCTTCTGGCTGGCCGCGATCCCGGGAGCAGCAGCCGTGCTGCTGCTGTGGCTCGGCGTTCGCGAGGTGGCTCCGCGCGCCGCGCCGAGTGCGGCCGCGGCGCGCCCGGCCGACGAGACGCCGCGCGCGCACGCGCCACGCCGCCTGTGGCGCTTCCTGTTGCCGCTTGGTCTCTTCACGCTCGGCAACGCGAGTGACGTGTTTCTGCTGCTCAAGGCGAGCGCCGGGCAGAGCCCGCTCGCGACTCTGCCCCTGCTTTGGATGGGCCTCAACCTGGTCAAGTCGCTGAGCTCCGTGCCCGGCGGACGCATCGCAGACCGCTGGGGGCGGCGCCCGACCGTCGCGGCGGGCTGGATCTTCTACGCAATCGTCTACGCGGGCTTCGCGTTCGCCGAGAGTCAGACCCAGGTGGCGACACTCTTCGTCGCCTACGGCCTGTATCACGGGCTCACCGAGGGCGCGGAGCGAGCGCTCGTCGCCGAGCTCGCGCCTTCGCGTCGCCGCGGCACCACGTTCGGCTGGTATCACCTGACACTCGGCCTGCTCTCTTTGGTCGCGAGCGTGCTCTTCGGCGGACTCTGGGAGCTCTTTGGCAGCCGCGTCGCGTTCCTGACGAGCGCGGCGCTGGCCCTGGCCGCGGCGGCTGCGCTGCTGCTCCTCGCCGCGCACGGCCGCGTCACGCCCGCCAGCGACTGAGCAGTCGGCGGCGCATCAGGCCAGCAGATCCTCGACGGCTCGGTGCGCCTGGTCGATGGCGCAGTCGATGTAGGCGAGTCCGCCGGCATCGGAGTTCGCGATGCCGATGCGGCCGAAGCGCTTGCGCCCGCGCACGTGCGGAAACTCGTCGTCGGCGTAATCGGGATCGAAGAGCGTGTTGTAGTCGTAGCTGTAGCCGTGGGGCCAGCGGTTCACGGTGATCGCCTGGATGTCGCGGGCCGGGTCGAAGCCGCCCGCTCCGAGCAGGCCGGCCAGGTGCGTGCGGATCTCGCGCTCGAACGACTCGAACGTCTTTTCCAGTAGCGCGTAGCGCGCGGCCCGATGCTGTTCGCGCGCGCTGAGTCCGCGGTTCGGACGGGTGAGGGCGGCGCTCATGTGCACCACGATCGGATCATCCGGCCCCTGCGCAAAACGATAGCTGCCGAGGCTCACGGGGAAGTCGAGCATGGCGTGATGGTGGTAACGCCCGGGGCAATGGACACCGGCAATCCCGAGCGCCTGCCAGGCGCGCCAGTTCCGCAGCTGCACGTTGCTGTACACGAGCGGAACCCTGACGAGCGAAGCGAGCGCCTCGCGCTGTTCGGCCGGGAGCTCGGGACAGAGATGCGGAATCACGGCGTTGTAGCAGGCCATCACGCAGCGGCGCGCGCGCACGCGCGTCGCGCGGTCGTTGCGCACGTAGGTCACGCGCACGCCGCTCGCCGTCGAGGGATCTCCGTCGTGCTGCACGCGAACCACCGTGCTCCCGAGCCGCAGGCGCACGGACGCGCCGGCTGTGTCGAGCCGGGCATAGTCGAACGGAGCGGTCACGATGTCTTCCATGTTCGAACCGGGCGCCGCGGCCGGGATCAGGCGTCGAACCAGCAGCCGCGCGACCGACGCGAGGCCGTCGGGAAAATGGAAGATGTAGGGATCTCGTGAGCGCTGCTGCCACCAGCGCAACAATCCGTCGACGCGGCCGAGGCTCGTCCCCTTCAGGCCTGGCAGCCCGTACATCAGACAGCTGTAGGCCGGAGTGGCGTCGATGCCGACGCCGAAGTAGCCGGAGAACACGTCCTGATACAGCGCGAGCACCTCGGGCTCGCGAACTTCCAGGTGCTTCGTCAGAAGATCGCGGTAGCTGATCTTCTTGAGGTAGGCGGGCTCGCGGAAGATCGAGTGGTCGGGGAGTCGGTCTCCGCGGAGCGAGAACAGCTGCAGCAGCTCGCGCCGCGCGTTCTCCGAGATGGGCATCTGCGCCACAGCCTCCTCGCGCGAGAGGGGCGAGGGAGCCGCGGGCAGGTAACCCGATTCTTCGAGCAGGCGCATGCGGACCACCCGATCCACGCCGTAACGGTCGCGATCGAAGTACACGCCCCAGCCGAGCCCCCGCGATGCGTAGAAATCTCGGTCGTAGGCGCTGTAGAAGCGCTCGAACTCGATGCCGAGCTCGCGCAACAGCTCCTGCGTCACCCCACTGTACTGGGACGGGTTCTCGAACGACTGCGTCCCGCCGTAACCGATCAGCGTCGATCCGCCGCTGCGGAACTCGTTGCGCTTGGCGTGCCCGCCGAAGTCATCGTGATTCTCGAGGATCAGGACCTTCGCGGCGGGCTCCTGCGCGCGGAAGAAATGCGCGGCAGACAGACCGCTCACGCCGCCTCCCACCACGACGAGGTCGTAGATCCCCTCGTCGGGCTCGTGCACGGCTCCCCAATCGCGCCGGCCACTGAAGGCGAGCTCGTGCGCCACCTCGAAGGAGCCCACGTGATCGCCGCGCAGCCCCGTGAGCGCGGGCGGATACGAGGCGGGCATCCGCTGCGGCGCTTCGAGGCTCGCCACGGCATCGGCCAGCGCGCGTGACGGGGTCATGGCGGCGGCGGTCGCGACGCCCACACCTTGCAGAAAATCGCGCCGCGTGATCGGACGATCCATGCCGAGATCGCGATCGCGCGGCCTCATCGCCTGCACCCCCCCTCGCCTCTCCATCCGGCGCGGACGCAACCGGCGCGGACGAGACGCTCGTCGGCGCGACCGAACCCGGGCGCCGATGGCGCACGAGCATACCACGCAGAAGCACCGCGAGCAGAGCCACACGCACGGGGTGACATCCGAGCGGCGGGGCACAGCGCGTTGCTCAGCGCCGCGGAACCCATACACTTCCGCCCATGGCGCTTGGACCGCATCCGACCTCGCGCGGCGCCTGGCGCGAGCAGCTGCGCATCATCATCTTCGAAGCGGACACGCGCGCGGGCAAGGTCTTCGATGTCGCGCTCCTGGTCGCGATCGTGCTGAGTGTCGTCGCGGTGATGCTCGACAGCGTGGCGTCCATTCGCAGCGCGCGCGGGGCAGCGCTGCGCAGCGCTGAATGGGTCTTCACGCTCCTCTTCACCGTGGAGTACGCCCTGCGCCTGCTGAGCGTGCCCCGCGCCGGATCCTATGCGCGCAGCTTCTTCGGCATCGTCGATTTGCTGGCGATCATCCCCACCTATCTGAGTGTCGTGTTCCCGGGAGCGCAGTCGCTGCTGGTGATCCGCGCGCTTCGGCTGCTGCGCATCTTTCGCGTGTTCAAGCTCGGTCGATTCCTCGGAGAGGCAAACCTGCTCAACCTCGCGCTGCGCAGCAGTCGGCACAAGGTGGTCGTATTCCTTGGAACCGTGCTGGTCCTCGTCACGATCCTCGGCGCTGCGATGTATCTGATCGAGGGCGAGCAGGGCGGCTTCACGAGCATTCCCGTTTCGGTGTACTGGGCGATCGTGACGATGACGACGGTGGGATACGGCGACATCGCTCCGCAGACGATCCTGGGGCAAGCGCTGGCATCCCTGGTGATGATCCTCGGCTACAGCATCATCGCGGTGCCGACCGGCATCCTGACCGCCGAGCTCGTGGACGCGGCCTACCACGGGCGCGGTGAGCGCCCGCTGACCACCCGCACGTGTCCGCACTGCATGAGCGAAGGGCACGAGCAGCGCGCGCAGTACTGCAAGGATTGCGGCGCCGCGTTGGATTCGACTCCCGCAACCTGATCGGCACGGCACAGCGTGGCGGCTTCCAGCGGCATGCCCAGCCACCCGATCGGGATGCCCGGGGGAGAGTTCGCTCGCGATCTCGGCCACGCCGGCCTTCGCCGCAATCCCCCGGTGCGGGCGCCGCGCGCCGGACCTCAGTCCGCCTGCGACTCTTCGGGGGATCCCAGGAACACGTCGAGCCCGGCGGCAGAAGCCTCCCGGTAGATCTTCTCGATCAACCCGATGCAGTCCTGGTCGCCGCGCCAGAACGGAAAGCCGCCGAGCCGCTTCGGCAGCGCGGCTGCAACGGTTGGAATGCGCACTTCGCGCGCTTCGTCGACGCTCGATTCGGCGCCCGCCCAGAACAGATGCGGATCTCCGGGAAGGCGTTCCGGCTCGCGCTCGCGCGCAGGCGATTCGGACGGCGCGCACACGGTCGGGCGGGCGCGCGGCGCAGCGCGATCCGACTCGAGGGTCCCGGATCGCCGCTCGCGCAGCTCTTCACGGTCGACCGTGACAGACTCGCCCGCCTCTCGCACCTCGAATTCCGCGGCCCCCGGCTCGACGCGGGGCGCCGGCGCGAGCGGCGTGCCGTGTGCGCTGGCAATCCCGCGGATCGCATCGATCAGCTCGCCGCGCTCGATGCCGCGCAGGCGGAAGATCAGGAATGGATCTCGATCGAACTCCTCGCCGAGGAGGTAGTAGACGGCGGCGATGTGCTTGCAGGGATTCGCCTGATCGGGGCACGAGCAGGCGGTCTTCAGGTCGCCGTTCGCCGATGGAAAGAGCGACAAGCCCAAGCCCGCGAAACTCCGTTCGACGTTCTCGGGCATCTCGCCGATCACGAGCCGCGACGCGCAATCCGGCTGCTCGCCGATCGCCTTCACGATCTTCTTCCAATCGGTCGAGGAGAGCATCGAGAAACGCATGCGCACCAAATACGGCGCGTCACGGGATCCCTGCACTTTGGCCGTGACGAAGCCCTTGCCGAGCTCGAGATCGATGACCTGACCCTGGCGCGCGTAGTTGCGGCCGCGACCGAGCCGCCGCCCCACATCGAAGCTCTCGAGCACCTCGATCCAGCGCCGGGCCCACCAGTGCTCGGGAAGTCGCTCACGGCGCCCGCGCATCCGCGCGCTGCCGCGCGTGGGACGCGTCCGGCCGCGCGCCCGCGCGCGGCCCGTCGGACGCGGGCGCTGCCGCCCGTTCCGGCCGCGCTCGTCGTTTCCGGAATTCCCCGACCCCGAGCCTCGCGAGTTTCCCGAACCCGCGCCGCTGCGGCGTCTCGGGCGCCGGCGGCGCCTGCGCGTGTCTTTCTCGTCCGTCATATCAATCCCACACGGCGCCACTTCTCAGCGCAAATACTTCGTGCAGTTCCTCGTTGCTGAGCTCCGTGATCCAGCCTTCGCCGGTACCCACGATGTCTTCGGCGATCGATCGCTTGCGTTCGATCATCTCATCGATGCGGTCCTCCAGGGTCCCCGCGCACACGAACTTGTGCACCTGGACGTTGCGGCTCTGGCCGATGCGGAAGGCGCGGTCCGTTGCCTGGTTCTCGACGGCGGGATTCCACCAGCGGTCGAAGTGAAACACGTGGTTCGCGCGGGTCAGATTGAGCCCCACGCCGCCCGCCTTGAGCGAGAGGACGAAGATGGGCGGCGCATCCGAAGCGCGGCTCTGGAATCGCTCGATGAGCTCTTCGCGCTTGCGCCGCGGCACGGCACCGTGCAGGAAGAGCACCTCGCGTCCCAGCGTGTCCTGCAGGTGGGACTGCAGGATCTTTCCCATCTCCGCGAACTGCGTGAACACCAGAGATCGATCGCCCGCTTCGATCAGCTCCTCGAGCATTTCGGTGAGTCGCGCGAGCTTGCCGGAGCGGCCCTCCACGCTCGAGCCGTCGCCCAGGAACTGCGCGGGGTGGTTGCATACCTGCTTGAGCTTCGAAAGGGTCGCCAGGATGACGCCGCGGCGCTCGATGCCCTCCGCCGCCTCGAGCCTCTTCTCGGCCTCCTTGACCACGGCGGCATACAGGGAGCCCTGCTCCGCCGTGAGCGTGCAGAAGACCTTCATCTCCATCTTCTCGGGAAGATCCGAGATGATGGACCGGTCGGTCTTCAGTCGCCGCAGGATGAAGGGCGCGGTGAGGCGCTGCAGACGCTCGGATGCCTCGCGTTCTCGGTACGCCTGGATGGGCAGGAAGAAGGCGCGCTTGAACTGCTCCCACGTGCCCAGCAGGCCCGGATTCAGGAAGTCCATGATCGCCCAGAGATCCCCGACATGGTTCTCGACGGGCGTGCCGGTCAGCGCCATTCGATAATCTGCGGTGAGCACGCGGACCGCCTGGGATTGCTTCGTATCCGGATTCTTGACGTTCTGAGCCTCGTCGAGCACGACGCCGGCCCACTGCACCATCGAGAGCTCCTCGATGTCGCGATGCAGCAGCGCGTAGCTGGTGAGCACCAGAGCGTGCGCCTGTGCGCGCTGCATGAAATCGTATCCCTTGGCGCGATCGGCCCCATGATGGCTCACGACCGGGAGATTCGGCGTGAAGCGCCGGGTCTCGTGCTCCCAGTTGGCGAGCACGGACGTCGGACACACGAGCAGCACGGGACGATCCTCGCCCGCTTCGCGCTCGCGCTGGACGAGCGCCAGCGCCTGGATCGTCTTCCCGAGGCCCATGTCGTCCGCCAGACAGGCACCGAGCTCCCAGCGGCGCAGGAACGCCAGCCAGGCGTAGCCGCGCTCCTGGTAGGGGCGCAGCTCGCCCTCGAAGCCACGCGGCGCGGGAATCGCCTCGATCGCCTGCTTGTCCTCCAGGCGCGTCAGCAGCGACTCGACCCAGCCACTGGCGCGAACGCCGTCGAAGCGGATGCCCGCGGAGGTGTCCGCCGTGCCGAGCGCCATTTGCACGATCTCACGGGCGCGCACGGAGCCCGCCTTTCGGTTCTTCCAGAACTCGAGCGCGGCGTGGATCTCGTCGATGCCGGTCTCGACCCAGCGCCCGCGAACACGCTGGATCGGCTCCTTGAGGCGCGCCAGATTCTCGAGATCCCGACCCGACAGCGCGTCGCCGGCCAGGCAGATCTCCCAGTCGAACTCCACGAGATCGTCCAGGCTGTGATCCTCGCCGTTGGCGCCGGGAGGCGCCGAGCGCACGCGCGCGCGAACGGAAAGGCGATCGCGGGTCCCGGTCCCCGTCCACCACTCGGGCAGGAGGGTGCCGAAGCCTGCCTGCTCGAGAGCCGGCGCCGTGCGCGTCAGGAATTCGTGGGCGCCGCGCGCGTCGAGCGAGTAGCCGGAGGGCTTCCGCGAACGCAGGCTCTCCTCGATCCGGGGGCATACGCCCGCCGCCTGCGCGAGCGAGGAGAGCAGCGCCTCGTGGAGATCGGTTCCCATGCTCGAGAGCGCCGCCGCCTTGCGCCCGCGCGTGATCCAGGCGTCGGCGGTGGGCACCATCAAGCTGGGATCCTTGCGGCCCTGCAGCAGATAGCGCACGTACCAGCGGCGCTGCCCCGGCCGCTGCGCATCCCGAGCGGTACGCGCCTTGCCGTTGCGCCGGTTGCGCGGGCGCCGTCCCCGGGGCTCCTCCTTCCCGGGCGTCGGCTCTTCGAGGCGGAAGCACAGACGGAAGGGTGCGGACGCGTCCAGGTCGATCGGGCGCCGCCACTCGCGGACCTGCTCGGCGAGCTGCGCGAGATCTTCGGCGCCTCCCCGCACGACGTTCTCTTCACCCTGCAGTGCGTCGAGCCAGCGTTCGGATGCCGTCACTTCTTCTGCCGCGAGCTCACCGCGCAGCTTCGCCGCTCGAGCGCCCGCCGCGGCGGTCTCGCTGCAGGTGCGAATGATCCGATCCAGGTTCTCGCGGATGAAAGCCTCCACCACGGACGCCGCGGGGCGCTCGGGGGCCGACTGCGTCTGCTCGATGCTGAGCGCGCGCGCGACGGCCGGCATGCGCGCGGCAAATGCTTCGAGCCGATCTGCATCCTCGCCGAGCCAAACGGGCTCCCAGCGGGCGCAGTACGAGCCGTTGCAGGCGATGATCCCCGGCAGGTAGCGCTGGCGCGCCACCATCGACCCCGCCAGGCGCAGCGCGTGCATCCAGAAGACCAGGTCGCGCCCGCCGAGCACGCCGTGGATCGATCCCGAACGCTCGCCGTACCCGGTGAGGACGCGGAAGCACTCGTTCTCGTCCAGGAACATGCCCTCGACCTTCCACGGCTCGAGACGCGCTCCAGTGTCGGACGGAGGAACCTCTCCGATCAGCGCACTCGAGGGCAGGGGGTGAGCGTCGCGCGTCGGAAGCCACGCCCAGGCCGACGCCATGCGTCGCTTCGATGCGCGAAAGCCGCTGGCGAAGCTCTGCACCGCGCGCGCCACAGCGCCGAAGCCCGCGTCGAAGGGATAGCGCGCCTCCGGCCCCGCGCGGGCGGGACGCTCCTCGTCCCCCCGCCCAGTGGCCGGCGCCTCTCCCCAGAGGAAGAGCTTCTCTTCGAGGAATGCCCCGTGGAGGATGATCATCCAGCGGCCTCGTCCTCAGCCCTCGCGCGAATCCCGCTGCCCGACAGCGTGAGTTCGTTCGCGCGTCCCTTGCATCGGTCGGCGCCGATCCGGACCCAAGCCCGGAGGGCGCCACGGCGCAGTGCCCACCTCACTCCAGATAACCAATGGCCCGCAGCTGCTCCAGAGTCTTCTCACCAACGTCCTCGAGATGCGAATCGCCAAGCAACGCGAGATTCGCCTTCCTCCGCTCTGCGTTCTCCCAGCGGATCTCGTTGAGTCGATCCCGCATCGCCTGAGTCACCTCCGTTCGATGCTCCGCCAGATCCCTTGTCTCCTCCGGATCGCTCGAGAGGTCGAACAGCAGCTCCTTCCCGGAGGGCTGCGAAACCAGCTTGTGGTTGCCTCGAATCAAAGCGTCCCCGGATTCCGGCCGTGCATCGACCAGATACTGCTCGCGTTGCTCCTGACTCTCCGCGCTCGTCAATAGCGACCGAAAGCTCCGACCCCGCGCATCTTCGCGCAGGCAATCGACGCCCAGCAGCTCTCTCAACGTCGGCATCAGGTCCACGTGAGATACGGGCTCGGCGACCCGCTTTCCCGCGGTGATGCCCGGGCCGGCGACGATCAATGGGACGTGCACGAGCTCGCCGTAGAACGAGTTCGCGTGCAGATACAGTCCGTGCTCGCCGAACCCCTCGCCGTGATCGGAAGTGAACACGATCAGGGTATCGTCGCGCAACCCCCCCAGCTCCAGGGCCCGGAGCAGCAGCCCGACCCGCTCGTCCACGGAGGCAACTTCCGCGAGATACAGGCGCTTGAGGGCCACCCGCTCGTACAGTGACATCCGGGGCGCGTAGCGCTTGAGCGGCAACACCCCTCGCTCGGCGTCCGCCCGGCTGCCGAGCCGGGTGTAGAACTCGATGGGATGCGCGAGTCGCCCGGGATCGAGATCCAGCTCGGCCATCTGGCGCGGGGGCGGGTCGTAGACCGCGTGGGGATCCTCCAGCCACTCGAGCAGCACGAAGGGCCGGCTTCCGGCCGAGAGCAGGTAGCGCAGCGCCGGCGCGAGCCGGCGATCGCGCGGCTCCGCAGCATCCAGACCCGTGCGAGCGGCGAGCTCCTCGAGATCGGGAGCCTCCCCGTCCGCGGCATCGACGCTCAGAGCGCTGAAGCCCTGCAAGACGTTGGCCTCCAGCGGCACGCCGTTCTCGAGGAATCCAACCGCCTCGTAGCCCCGTTCGACCAACGCCTCGGCGCACATGCGCTCCGATGCGTCCACGTAGAAGAACCACTTGCCGATCGGATCTCCGGATCCGGCAGCTTCCTCTTGGCGCCGCGCGTACTCGCTCGGATGATTGCCGGTGAACATCGCGACCGAGGACGGCAGCGTCCAGGACGCGTTGCTATAGGCGTTCTCGAAGAGAACACCCCGCTCAGCGAGCGCGCAGATGTTGGGCGTGATCGCCGCACCACCCTGGCAGGCGAGGGCATCGGCGCGCAGCGTGTCCGATACGATGAGCAGCAGATTGGGAGGCGGGCGGTCGGCGCAAGCCAGCAGCCGCGAGCCCGCCGCAATCAGCAGCAGCAGCACGGCGCCGGAGCCCCGGCTCCGCTGCCGGCCGAACGCAGTGCTGCGCAGCGGGAGCCCGGAAGATCTGCGGTGCTTCATGGTCGGATCGCTCTGCGCGTCCTGCTGCTCCGGCGTGGCTGTCGGCGTCCCTGCGGAGATCGCGGCGCCGCGGACATCGGGAGATCACGGCGCGTCGAGAAGCGCGAGCAGGCGCTCGCGGGCGCGGTCGAAGGGATCGCGCTCGGCCTCGCCTCCGCCCCGCTCCCTGACTCCCCCGACCAGGAAGAAGATACTCTGCACGAGAAAGTAGCCCCACGCGCCGGCTGCCGGCGAATCCGCGCCGTGATCGGTCAGGATCCCTGCGAAGCCGAGCCCCGCGCCGAACAGCGTCGCCTCGAGCAGCAGGGCGCGCAGCGGGCGCAGGCGGTAGAGAAGGGTGCTTCGGCACAGCGCCACGATCAACGCCGCCCCGCAAGCGGTGAGGGCAAGACCGATCGGCAACGCGAGGAGCACGCCGCCCAGGGCCGACGCGACGGCAAGCGCGATCCGAGCGCGGCGCGCGTTCGGCGCCATCGCCCACACGTACGCAGCAGCCATCGCCACGCTGCAGATCGATGCGAGCGCTGCATGGCTGCGAGCTGGCGCGAGCGATGCGGCGATCGCGAGTGCGGCGGCAGCCAGGACGGCGAAGCCGAGCGAGCCTGCGAAGCGTCCGACGCGCATCATCGACTCTCTCCGACCGCGCCGCAAGAAGCGCCGCGCCGGCGCAGCAGCTCCAGCTCGACTTCCTCGTCCGCCACCGGGACTTCAGAGGCAATCTCGCGCGCGGCGCCCTCGTCCCGGACGGCGGCCAGGCGCGCACGAACCCGTCGCTGCAGCTCCTCGAAGGCGCACTCCTGGCTCTCGACCAGCGCGAGAACACGCGCGCGCTCCTGGCTGATCTCGGCCGCGCGCCGGCGCAGATCAGCCGCCGCACGGCGCTTGGGAAGCAGGCGGCGCACGGCGTAGCGCGCGAGCTCCTGCTCTTCGCGCGCGAGCGCGAGCTCGACGTCAGCATCGAGCGAGGCAATCTCTTCGTCGAGCCGATCCAGGGCCTCCAGGGCGCGACGCGATTCGTCCTCCAACGCCTCGCAGCGAGCCCGCTTGCGGCCGAGCTCGAGCTCGGCCTCGCGCAGATGCTGTTTGGCGAGCAGGGTGCGCTCCTCGAGCTGCTCGAGAACACCGTGGGCGTCGGCCTTCACCAGCTGTGTCAATCGATCGATGAACCTCATTTCGAATCTCCTCTCGCTCCGTGGGAGCGCAACTCGCAGAAGCGGGATCGCGCGGGAATCCGCTCGACCCGGCCCACCTCGCTCTCCTTTCAATTTTCCGCTCCGGCGCGCCGATGCGTTCCGCGGGGCCCGTGAACGAGTACGCGACGCGGCGCACAGGTGCCGTCAATTTCTCGTAAATGGACAGGCGCAGATTTACACGGCGTTTACACGGCCATCGCTGGGGGAGACCTAGAATCGAGTCATGGCCAGGGAGAATCCGCTCGCGGTGCTCGTGGTGGAGGACGAAGCGTCGATCCGGAGAGGCGTGTGCGACGTGCTCGCGTTCCACGGGCACGCGCCAGAAGGTGTCGAGCGGGGAGACACTGGGCTGCAGCGCGCGCTCACCAAACAGCATGCGCTGGTCATCCTCGACGTGATGCTCCCCGGCATGAACGGCTTCGAGGTCTGCCGGGAGCTGCGCCGGCAACTCCCCGGGCTGCCCATCTTGATCCTCACCGCGCGGGGTGCGGAGAGCGACGTTCTCGAGGGCTTCGAGGCCGGCGCGGACGACTACGTGACCAAGCCCTTCTCGGTGGCCGAGCTCATGGCGCGCGTGGACGCGCTGCTGCGGCGAGCGGGCGCGAACGGTCCCGCCGCTGAGGAGGCGCCGTTTCGCTTCGGCGCCTGGCACGTGGACCCCGCGGAGCTTCGCGCCTCCCGCGGCGCGCGAGCAGTCGAGCTCACCCGCCGCGAGGTGGCCCTGCTCGCCCTCTTCGCCCGGGAGGCTGGTCGCATCCTTTCGCGGCGACGCCTGCTTCGCGAAATCTGGGGTTTTGCCGAGCCCGACCGCATCGAGACGCGTACGGTCGACATGCACATCGCCAAGCTGCGCAAGAAGCTCGCTGCAAGCAGCGACGCGCCGATCGAGACCGTGCGGGGCGAAGGCTACCGCTTCGTCGGATGAAGCGGATCCGCATCACGCTCCTGCTCGTATCGCTGGCGCTGGTGGTGCCCACGGCTGTGCTGACGTGGAGAGCGCTGGACGGACTTGCCTTCGAGCGCGCTGCCCGACACCGTGCGGTTGCCGACCGCACGTTCGAGGAGATGGAACGCGTCCTATCCCGCTTCCTCGAGCGCGAAGAAGCGCGCTCGTTCGAACAGTATCGCTTCTACATGGGAGATTCGGCGGAGCGCTCGCCCCTGGCACGGATCTCCTCCGAGCCCTTCGTGGTCGGCGCCTTTCAGATCGATCCGGACGGAAGCGTGCACACGCCCCTCCAGCCGCGCGATGTCGCGCTGGCTCGGGCGCGCGGCGATTGGCCCCCTTCCGAACGAGTCGGCCAGGTGATCGCGATCGTGCTCGGCGTCGCGCGGGCTGCCTGGCCGGCGGCCCTCGGGCCCGAGGCCGCGAACGCGCCGGAACCGGCGCGGCCCGCACGTCAGAGACCGGGCACCACCCAGGCAATCGACGCAACCCCGGGCGCGGAGAGCGTCGCGCCCCTCGAGCCCGAAGCGCTCGAGAAGCAGGAAGGGGCGACGGCCTACGAAGTGCTGCGCAGCCTAGATCGCGCGGCGGAGTCGCGCGCCGAGCGGAAGCAGAAGACTGCGAGCGCGCCGCCGTCGCTGCTCCACGACACGGCCGACTCCCGCGATTCCCGAGACGAGGCCGGCAGGCCCGGCGAAGAGCCGCTTGGCGCGGCGGGGATCGTTGCGCGGGAGCAAGACGCGCCAGCGGCACCGCCGCGCGTGTCCGTCACGGCGCGCGCCTTCGACCCGGAAGGCCCCCCCGTCCTCATCACCCTCGATCCCATGACGGGAAGAGCCGAAGGCGCGCATCACCTGCTGTTGGTTCGAACGGTCCTCGTGGATCGACAGGGATACCGACAGGGCCTCGTACTCGACCGGCAGCGGCTGGGGGATTGGCTGCGCGACGAGGTGATCGCGGCAAGCGGCTTGTTGCAGATCGCGGACGTTTCCTTCTACGCGACCGGCAGCGCAGCCTCCCCGAAGCCGGATCCGGATCGCTTCGTATTCGAGCACCGCTTCGCCGAGCCCTTCGATGCTGTGACGGCGCGCCTCCAGCTCCCCTTGCTGCCGGGTGTGGGTCGCCCGTGGGCGGTCTACGCCTTGGCCGTATTGCTCGCGAGCCTGGGCGCCGGCGGCGTGTTCGCGATCCATCGGATGGTGTCCGTGGTCTTCGATTTCGCGGAACGTCGCAACAGCTTCGCAGCGGCCGTGACTCACGAGCTGAAGACGCCCCTCACCGCCATCCGCATGTACGCGGAAATGCTTCGGGACGGCCTGATCGATTCGGATACGCGAAAGCGTGAGTATTACGCGACCATCACCGAGGAGTCGGAAAGGCTGACTCGGCTCGTAGACAACGTGCTCGAATTCTCGCGGCTCGAGCGGGGCGGCCGCGAGATGAGCCTGCAAGTGGGCCCCGTGGGCCCGATTCTCGAAGAAGCGGCGGAAAGACTGCGCGCAGAAGCAGGGCGCCAGGGCTTCTCGATCGAGGTGCACGTCGAAGACGAGCTGCCGGCCGTCTGCTTCGATCGCGACGCGCTGCTCCAGGTGCTCCTGAATCTGATCGACAACGCCATGAAGTATTCGAGTTCGGCATGCGAGCGCTCCATTACGCTCGAGGCGCGCCAGATCGGTGAAGAGATCGGCGTCTGCGTGCGCGACCACGGGCCCGGCGTGCCGAGCCACCAGCAACGCAAGATCTTCGACCCCTTCTACCGCGCCGCGGACGAGCGCACGCGCTCGGTGGCGGGCACCGGAATCGGCTTGGCGCTGGTGAAGGAGCTGTGTAGCCGCATGGGCGCCGCCGTGACCGCGGCCAACGCCGACGGCGGCGGCCTTCGCGTGTGCGCGGCGTTTCGAGCGGCCGCGCAGGGCTCTCGAACCCGAACGCCATGAACGAAGATTATCCATATTTTTCAATGGCTTGAGTAGCAAGCGGCGCTGCGCTGGCGAACCCCGGGGCCGCCGCTCCCACCGCTCCGGCGGGGGCCGCCTGCGGCGCAAGACTTCAGCCGGACGCCGCATCCTCCGATCCAGCCTCCGGAAAGAGACACCGCCGTGACAGCCGAGAGCCCACGCGATGGAAGACGAGACGAGCGGAGCGGCGAAGCGCCTGGGCGGAGATTCCCAGTTGCAGGCCTGGCGAGAGGAGCCGGCCGGCTGCCCCGTGCAATTCGGCGACGTGGTCCTGCTGAGCGATGGATCGCTCGGCGTGGTCTTCATGCCCGATCAGGGCAAGAACCTTCTCTCGTGCTTCGAGCTCGACGACCTGGGAAACCTGCCGCAAGCGGAGCGCGATCGCGAGATCGTCATCGCGGGCTGGGATTCGATCGAGAGAGTGATCGGCTCTCACGGCGAGCTGCCCGAATGGATGCAGCGCAGACTCGAGCCCTATCGACGCGGGATCGTTCTGGGCGAGGCACCGTGGACGCGCGGCGTCGAGCTCCTGGACGAATGCGAGCAGCTGCGTTTCTCCAGAGGTGAATGGAACGAGCTCACCGCGGGAGCCCGTGATCTGGTGACCTCCTTGTTCGGCCCCTGCACGCCCCCGCCAGAGCGGAACGGCGGCACGAGCTCGTATCGGATCCTGATCCACGTCGATCAAGAATGGAACACCTGGCGGTGCTTCGGTCCGATGACCCATACCGAATCTCGCACGCTCGCCGAGCGGCTTCCGAGGATGTTCTCGCGCCCCCGCGAGCTGCGCAGAGGCGTGTACGATGCGAGCACGGACGCAATGAACAAGATCGAGATCTACCGCCACTACACGAAGATCGAGGAGCTGCGCTTCACCCGGGGCCAGGGAGAGGGCTAGGAGCTGCGAAGCGCGCAGTGCTGCAAGCGCTCAACCCCGGGACCCAGCGCAATCTTCGAGTGCGGCCAGCAGCGGGCGCAGCTTGTCGAGCGCCTCTGCGTACTCCTGCTCCGGCTGTGAATCCGCCACGATGCCGCCGCCGGCGTGCAGATAGGCGATGCCATCCCGAAGGAAGAGCGTGCGGATGACGACCGAGAGGTCTGCGCTCCCCCTGGCGTCGAGATAGCCGATTGCACCGGCGTAGATGCCGCGACGCACGCTCTCGAGACGATCCAGGAGCCGCATCGCTGCAATCTTCGGCGCGCCCGTCATCGACCCGGGAGGGAATGTTGCGCGCACGAGGTCGAGCACGTCGCAGCCTGGCCGCAGGCGGCCGCGCACCGTCGAGACCATCTGGAAGACGGACGCGTAGGGCTCAACGCGCATGAGATCGGGCACGTGCACGCTTCCTGTTTCGCAGATGCGTCCGAGATCATTGCGCACCAGATCCACGATCATGAGATTCTCGGCGCGATCCTTGACCGACTCGGCGAGGTCCCGGCGATAGGCCCGATCCGCTTCCGCATCGCGGCCGCGCGGCCGCGTGCCCTTGATCGGGCGACTTTCGACGGCGCCGTCCGGCGTGGCCTTGAGAAAGCGCTCGGGCGAGCTCCCCACGATGCAGATCTCGGGGAGGTCGAGGAAACACGCAAAGGGAGCCGGGTTGATGCGGCGCAATGCACGGTAGAGCTGCCAGGCATCCCCTCCGAATGCGCGCTCGATCCTGTGGGTGAGACAAGCCTGATACACGTTGCCAGCCGCGATCTCCTGCTTCACGATGTCCACGGCCTTGGCGTGTGCCTCCGGCTCGGGATCCGGGGCCGGCTTCGTGGCGGCAAAGCGGCGCCGGGAATGGGAGATCGGCGCAGCGCCGCGCAGCAGTTCCTCGATGCGGTCTGCCGCCACCTCCGCCCTGCGCCCTGCATCCCGCACCGTGTCTCCGTAACCGATCCCGATCGCGTACGCCCTGCTCTCTTCGTGATCGAACGCGAGCACTGCATCGACGAAGAGAAAGAGCGCGTCGGGCAGGCCGAGGTCGTCGGGCGCGCAGAGCACGTGTGCATCGAACTGCGCCGCCAACTCGTATCCGAGATATCCCACGGCTCCGCCAGCGAAAGGAACCGGCGGCGAGGTGGGGCCGGGCACGAAGAGCAGCTGACGGATTGCTTCCAGTGCGGGCGCGGCGAAGACGTGATGCCCCGGAACGAGAGCCGGATACACCGCGCGCCTGCACTCGATCTCCACCCTCTCACCGCGCGCGCGCAACAGCAGATAGGGATCCGCGCCCGCAAACGAGAAGCGGCCGAGTTCCGGCACGCGCAGGACACTGTCGAGCAGCCACGGGCAGTCCGCGGCCCGAAGGCGCTCGAAGGAATCGACGACGCACCGCGCGGAAATCTCGCGCAGCGCGTGAATGGCACAGGCAGGGGGTGCAAACACGCCGTGAGCTCCTGAACAGGGACAAGGCTAACTCAGGGCGGTTCCGCGCACGAGAAACCCGCTCGAGCCGTGTGCGGAGGCAGCTGTGGGCTATACGTCTTCCGACGTGAGACGAACGTGTTACTTCCATGCAGGCTGCCCAGACGGCTTCGGCGCGGCCTGGGCCGTGTGGCGCAGCTGGGGCGACGAGGCGCGCTATGTGCCCCGGAGCCACGGCGATCCCTTCGATCCGACCATTCACGAGGACACCGAAGTCGTCTTTGTCGACATCGCGCTGCGCAACGATCAGCTGCGCGCGCTCGGCGAGGTGGCAGATCGGCTCGTCGTCCTGGACCACCACGTTTCCGCCCTGGATCACTACAAGTCCGATCTCGCCGTCGAGAACCTTCTCGCCCGGGCTGGCCACACCATTCACTTCGACCTCTCCCACTCGGGTGCCGTGCTCGCGTGGCAGCATTTCCACCCCGAAGAGCCCGTACCGGAGCTGTTGCGATATGTCGAAGATCAGGATCTATGGAGCTGGAAGCTTCCCCGCGCGGACGCGGTCAACGCCACGATTGCTTCGTACAAGCAAGCGTTCCCCACCTGGGATGCTCTTGCGCAGCGTTCCTGGCAGGACCTCGCGGACGAGGGCGAACCGATCCTTCGCGCGCAGCGCATCGAAGTGGAGAGAATCCTGCATTTCGCACACCCCGTGACGCTGGGCAACCAGCGCGTCGAAGCCGTGAACTCGCTGCATCATCGCAGTGTAATCGGCCACGAGCTGGCCAAGCGCGCGGCATTCGGCCAGCCGATGGGACTCGTGTATCGCATCGCCGGATCGCGAGTCGATGTCTCGATCTACTCGATCGGTGACGTGGACGTCGCCAGCATCGCGTGCGCACACGGGGGCGGAGGCCATCGAAACGCCGCCGGATTCAGCGTCGCACTGCGCAGCTGGCTCGAACAATTCGTGTAGAGGGCCCTGCCGCGCCTCAGCCCCGCCATTCGTCGCCGGTGAGTGCGACCATCGAGAGCGCGTGGATCTCGG
>Ga0224496_10000432_pt1 | contig 29084 bp, 28 predicted proteins | sample SF_Jul11_sed_USG_2_FD_168127 | JGI IMG/M metagenome (GOLD analysis project Ga0224496, IMG submission 168127) | Sediment microbial communities from San Francisco Bay, California, United States - SF_Jul11_sed_USGS_8_1 | ecosystem: Environmental > Aquatic > Marine > Sediment | place: USA...
TTCGCCAAGGTCGAAGCAGCGGCCGGGGGTGATGTTCGTGGGTCTCGGATTGCCGTGTGGGGCCTGGCATTCAAGGCGGGAACCGACGATGTTCGGGAGAGTCCGGCGCTCGCCATCGTCGACCGGCTGGTCAAGGCAGGTGCCGATGTCGTCGCGTTCGACCCTCAGGCGACCGTGCCAGGCCTCCAGACGGCCCCGGATGCGATGACCGCCGTGGACGCGGCTGACGTGCTCTTGATCGCCACTGAATGGCCGCAGTTCCAGCGTTGCGACCTGCAGGTTGTCGCCGCCCGGATGCGAGGGTCGGCGGTTGTGGACGCCCGCAATCTGCTTGACCCCATCGCGGTGAAGGCAGTCGGCTTGACCTACACCGGCGTGGGTCGATGACCGCCGAACTCAAACGCCGGGTGCTGGTCACGGGTGGAGCCGGTTTCCTGGGATGCCATTTGGTCAGACGGCTGGCCACCGCAGGCTGGGTCGTCACGGTTCTTGATGACTATTCCTCGCCGTCACCGTTGGCCGATGACCTGCCGGCAACGATCGTGGTTGGATCGGTCGTGGCTCCGCCGCCCCTCCCTGGACCGTTCGACTTGATATGCCACCTCGCCTCTCCCGCTTCGCCTCCCCGCTATCTCCTCGACCCAGTCGGGACTCTGCGGACGGGAGCCGAAGGCATGCGCCAGGTATTGGATCTCGCCGCCGAATGGGGAGCCCACGTCCTTTTCACTTCGACCTCAGAGGTGTACGGGGACCCCGAGGTGAATCCCCAGCCAGAAAGTTACGTCGGCGCGGTCGACGTTCAAGGGCCACGGGCTTGCTACGACGAAGGAAAGCGCTACGCCGAAGCGCTGGTTTACGCCTACCGCAGGGCAGGTCTGCACGACCGGTCGACGGTGGTCAGGCTCTTCAACACATACGGACCCGGCATGCATCCTGATGACGGCAGGGTCGTGACCGCGTTCCTCGGCGCCGCCCTGGCCGGCCAACCCCTACCGATCTTCGGCGACGGGTCCCAGACACGGTCGTTTTGCTATGTGGATGATGTCATCGATGGTTTGATGAGACTGCTGCCGGGAGAGTTTCCTGGGCCTGTGAACATTGGCAACGACGTCGAGGTTTCCATGCTTGAATTGGCCGACGCCGTCGAGCAACTGATCGGTTCGACCGGCCGCCGGTTTCTGGCGCTGCCCGATGGGGATCCGAAAGTGCGAAGGCCCGAGCTATCGGCCATCACGGAGCTGACCGGCTGGAAGGCGACCACCGATCTGGCAACCGGGCTTTCAAAGACGATCGCGTATCTGAGAGAGCTCACATGACTTATTCGAAACTGACCGTAATCATTCCGGTGTTCAATGAGCGACGCACCATCGCCGAGGCGATAAGGCGCGCTCGCGAACAGGAACTTTCGGTCTCTCGTGAAGTGATCGTTGTCGACGATGGCTCGACCGATGGCACCCCGGAGGTCGTCAGACAGTTACTCGACTCTACGGTTCGGTTGATCGAGCAGCCCGTGAATCGGGGTAAGGGCGCGGCCGTTCGGGTCGGTATTGAGGCGGCTACGGGTGATGTCCTGGTCATTTACGACGCCGACCTTGAATACGATCCTCGTGATTGGGTTGCGATGCTCCGTCCGCTGAACGAGGGACTTGCCAAAGTCGTCTATGGGTCACGATTCACCGGCGAGCGTCGCAACATGATGTTTTGGCATTGGGTGGGCAATCGTTTCTTGAGCCTTACGACCAATGTTCTCTACAACACCACGATCTCGGACATGGAGACGTGTTCGAAAATGATCGACACGAAGGTTGCCCAGGGATTGGTACTTGTTTCGAACCGTTTTGACATCGAACCGGAGATCACCGCCAAGTTGCTGCGTTCGGGGCATCGGATCTGGGAAGTACCCATCCGTTATGCAGGCCGTGAAATCGAAGAAGGCAAGAAGATCAGCTGGAAGGACGGCTTTCCAGCATTGTGGGCTCTGGTCAAGTGGCGCTTTGTGCCGAAACGAACATGGACTCGCTCATGAAGGCGATCGTCACCGGCGGAGCAGGGTTCATCGGTTCACACCTGGTGGACCGCTTGATCAACGAGGGTTGGGAAGTCCTCGTCGTCGACAACCTTGCGTCCGGTCACCTGGACAACCTCAAATCATCGCGCGAGTTCGGCAAAGTCAAAGTCCATACCCTCGATATCCTCGACCGGGATCTGGCGGCAGTGTTCGGTCGCTTCCGAGCCGATCGAGTGTTTCACCTTGCTGCCCAGGCCTCCGTATCGACCTCGATGTCGGATCCGATGTTCGACGCCAGGGTCAATGTGCTCGGCACCATCTCGGTACTCGAGGCGAGTCGCAAGTCCGGGGTCGGACGGGTGGTTTTCGCCTCGTCCGGGGGTGCGCTGGCTGGTCCTGGTTCGGCCATTCCCACCAAGGAGACCCAGAAACCGAGGCCGATTTCCCCCTATGGGGTGGCCAAGCTGGCGGCCTCCGAGTATCTGGCGATGTACGAACGAACCTACGGGCTTGAGTATGTGGTCATCGCCCCGGCCAACGTGTACGGGCCCCGTCAGCGGGCCCACGCAGAAGGCGGCGTGGTAGCCATCTTTGTGGAGACGCTGATGGCGGGGCGGGCCGCCACGATCTTCGGCGACGGCAGCCAAACCCGTGACTTCGTTTACGTCGCCGACGTGGCCGACGCGTTCTACAAGGCGGCATCCACGAAGAACGTTGGGCGTACCTATAACGTGGGAACGGGTACCGAGACGACGATCACGGATTTGTACGCGCTTATCTCGCAGGCAACCGGCGGCCCTGCCAAGCCGATCTTCGAGGCGGCCAAACCAGGCGACATCGAACGCTCCGCCCTTGATGCGTCAGCCGCCGTTCGTGGCCTCGATTGGGCGCCGTGGACCGCGGTGGTTGAAGGGATTGCAGAGACAGTGCGCCACTACCGCAGAGGTTGACCTCTCCTTGGCGTCCCTATCGGAACAGGTCTTCTGACGGGGGCCGGACCAGGTCGGTGGCCCTACCATCGCCAACGAGGCGAAGGCCCCGGACGACGGCTACTGGGATGCCGGTTGCCTTGCCCATGACAAGGTCGGCGGCTGAGGCGATCTCGTCGATCGCCGCCACTTCGGTGACCTCCAGCGTCGAACCGAAGGTGTCGGTCGTCCCACGGTAATCCACCAGCGACGGCAGTCCAGAGACCCCGATCGCCACATCTGTGAGGCCTCGGCGCCAGGGACGTCCAAATGTATCGGTGATGACGACGCCAAGTGACACGCCGGTTTGGCGTTCGAGGCGACGACGGATTCGGTGGGCGCTCGCGTCAGGGTCCCGGGGGAGCAGAACGACATAGCCCGGCATGACGTTTGATCGATCGACTCCAGCATTGGCGCAAATAAATCCATGCCGGGTAATCGAAATCGTCAGATCTCCCCGGCGCCTGACAACTGAGGCCGATTCTGACTGGACGATGGCCCAGCGATCCTCGTCGGTAGCCGCTACCCGCACCGCGCCTTCGGCCTTCGACACGATCTTGTGCGTGACCACCACGATGTCGAAATCCTGGAGTTGGCCTGGCAGGGCTTCCAGAATCATCGAAGCGACGTCGTCGCCTTCGGTGACCTCACCGATGCCCTCTACGCCAAATATCTCAAGGTTCACAGAATCTCGATCAGCCACTCGGCGAAGCTGACTGAAGACTCCATGGTGGCCAGTCGGGTATTGCGAACGTGCACCCTGGCTCCCAGTGCAGTGAGGGCGCCCCGGTCCGTGGCATCTTGCTGATCGATGACGAGTTCGTTGACCACTCCGTCATAGGCGGCGAGCACGCCCTCGTTCCCTGGTGGCAAGCCGAGCGAGAGGAGAACCTGGTCGGCCGGTCCCTTGAGTGCCTTTCCTCCGATCAGCGGGCTAACCCCGACGACCCGGGGTCGGTCGATGATCGCTGGGGCGATGCCGGGGATCGCCAGGATCGGCCAAATCGAAAGGGGCGGGTTGCTGGGGCCGACGATGACGGCGTCAGCGTTGGCGATCGCTTCCAGCACGCCGGGAGCGGGAACGGCCCGATCGGCTCCGGCGAACCGAATATCGATCACATCATCTTTATGTGCCCGATGCACGAAATATTCGCGGAACGACAACCACTCGTCGTCGGGGGTCAAGATCTCCGTGCGGACTGAATTGTCCGAGGCGGGAAGAATCGTGACTTCGAGACCTATTACTTCGGCCATCCGACCGGTGATCTCCGAAAGCGGTATCCCCCGGTAGAGCTCCATGGTTCGAAACAGTTTTCCGGCGAGGTCCCGATCGCCAATCCGCATCGTCGTGTTGACCCCGAACTCTTCGAGCCGAGCCATGACCGCAAACGAATCGTAGGCCAGGCCCCATCCGGCTTCTGATTCGACGCCGGCCACCGTATACAAAACGGTGTCGATGTCGGGAGATACCGCCAGGCCATAGTCCGTATCGTCGTCGCCAACATTGACGATCAGCGTTAGATCGATACCCGGGGCGCGGGCCAACCCGCGCGCAAGTCTCGCGCCGCCAACTCCACCCGATAACATGACCACATTCATGGTGCCGACCTTTGATCTGATTGGTCGGCAATCTAGTCGGGTTCCTGGCGAGATTGCCTAGGCGCGCGAAGAACGACACAATGGATCTGATGGCAACGGCACATCTCACTTCACTCGCGACGATCGCTGTCGCCGTCAACGCGTCAGACGCCGCGAAGGTTGCTGCTGTCCTGGCCGCGACTGCAGTCGGCGAAGTGTCTGAACGGTTCGTCGTCGGGGGCGGGTCACCGTCACAGGCGGCCGCGGTGGCCGGTTCGGCCACCTGGGTACGGACCACCACGGAGCTCATCGCCGAACTGCCACCCTCGGTTACGCACGTCTGGCTACTCCACGACGATGCGATGCCGCGGCCCGATGCCCTCCGGGCGCTCGTCGACGCGGCGGAGCAAATCGACGCAGCTTTGGTCGGCTCCAAGGTGCTGCGAGCCGACGATCAATCGGTCCTCGAATCCGTGGGCGGAGCGACGGACGTGTTTCTCGTACCGGACTCCGGCCTGGCGGCTGGTGAACTGGATCAAGAGCAATACGACGTGGTTCGCGACGTGGCCTTCGTTCCAGGTGAATCGGTGCTGATCCGACGTGATCTTTTGAAGGGTCTTGGTGGACCTGATCGACTGTTGCCGCCTTTCACCCAGGCGATCGATTTCGCCGGTCGCGCCCGATCAGCCGGCGGCCGGGTCGCGGTCGTGCCATCGTCCGAAGTGCTGCATGCGGGCACGTGCCATTCGGAAATCCCGTCCTGGCGAGATCCGGCGGCCCGCTGGCGGGCAGCAGCGAAGTTGTATTCGAGGTGGACGGCCGTGTGGGTCCTGCCGATGGCGATACTCATCGCCTTGCTCGACGCGGTCGTGCGGCTTGTGATGTTGGACGTCCGCCCGCTACTCGACCTCATCAAAGGCTTGGGGTGGAACGCCAAACACGTGGTGAACACGTTGACCGCTCGGCGACAGGCCCGCAAGATCGTTCAGGTCGACGACGGGGAGATGTTCCGTTACCAGCGCAGCGGCTCGCTCGTCATTGCCCGGCTGGGGGCCGACCTCACCGACTGGTTGCGCGAGCGTTCGACAACGCTCGGCGTCGTGGCCAGGATCGATGCCGAGCGGATGTTCTGGCAGCGCCCCGGGTTTGCCTATTGGGTGATGGCGCTCCTGGCTGTTGTCATTGGAGTTCGGTCTCTGCTCCTTTCCGGAATGCCGTTTGCGGGGTACGTGCTTTCGCCGTCAACGGATCCCCTATCGGTATTAGGCGCGTATGCCGGTGGGTGGAACCCGATCGGGTTCGGGACGCAAGGGCCGGGCCATCCAGCCGCCGCAGGAGCGGCCCTGGTCCAGACGGTCTTCTCGGACTCGCCGATGCTCGTCATTATCGTCAGCTCGTTGGTCGGCGGGTTGCTCGGGCTTCGCCGGCTGCTGAGAACCCTGGGAATCGAAGGAGTTGCGGCGGTGCTCGGGAGCCTCGCCGGAATAGCCTGCTTGGCCGCGTGGGGGTCCGGTTCGGCCGGTTATTGGCCGACGTTCCCGGCCCTGGCAGCAGCACCGTGGATGGTTACGAGCGCCGTGCGTCCCTGGCCGACGGGCATCCGAAACCGGCTCGGAAGGCTGGGTGGGCTGATGGTGTCGAGTTGTATCGTTGGTTTGTTCGTCCCGCTGGCGCTCGGGGTAGGCGTGGCGGTCTCGTTGCTGTGGATGTCCTTCGGAACAGGCTCGCGGGTCACCATCGCGATCCGGGCGGTCGTTGCGGCCGTCGGAGGACTGGCGGTGCTCGGGCCCTGGTTGTGGTTCTCTCGTCTCTCCGATGTGGTCACGGGTGGCCAGGCGCTTCCCTTCTCGCCGCCGGTGTGGTTGGCGGCCGGTTTGGCGCTCGGCACGTTTCTCGCCGTTCTGGCCGCCGCCGAGCCGTACACAAACGTGACCGGAGTGGGAGGGTTGCTCGCTCTGGGCGGGGCCGTGCTATTGCTGGTTGCACAGGGCCGAGAGCCTTCAGCCGCCGGGTTGGTTTTGCTGGCGGTTGGCGTCACGCTCGTGGTGGGCGGTGTGGCAGGAAGCCTGACCGGCACCAGAGGCCTTGCGCGAGCTGTTCTTGTGCTGAGTCAGGTGGCCGTGGTGGCCGCGATGGTCGCGGCCGGGCTGGTGATCGTGACCGGCCGGTGGGGTCTCCCGATCGACCGCTACTCCGAGGTGATCGAACTTACTGAGGCGCGCTCGGCCGACCTGCCGATGGGACGGGTGCTACTGGTCGGCTCCGACCTCCCCGGCGACGCCAGAGAGCTGATGGGGGTTCCGTACAAGGTGATGGATGGCCACCTCGTCGTGGGGGATGGGTGGTTACCGACGTATCGAGAAGCGGATCAGGCACTTGAGCAAGCGTTGCTTTCAGCGTCCGATCCCGATGTCTTGCGCCCCGGGCAGGCATTTGGTGATTTGGGTATCCGTTGGATCGTGGTCACAGCGCCCAGTGTGCTCGACCGGGCCTTCACCAATAAGCTCGATCTCAAGAAACTCGATGTTGGGGACGGTCGATTCACCATCTATGAAAACGTTCAGCCCGCCTTCGTGGCCGTGATTCCCGATGGGCTTCCCTGGCGACTGGAAGGGAACCGGTTCGTTGGCGAGCCGGCTCCGCAGGTGGCGCTCGCCGTCAACCCCCGGCCGTTTGGTCAATCGGGGGTTCCGGTTCTCGCCGACGGGTCGGCGGGTCGGATTGCAACTACGTCTGATCCGGCGATGCGAATTCTGGGGTGGGTTGGCGCCGTCGCTTTGATTTTGGCGGGCGTGGCAGCCGTCGTCGGATTCCGGGAACGCGCATGAAACGTACGATCCTGCTTTTGAGCCTGGTGGCGGCTGGGCTTTTCGTGGCGCTGCTTCCGGCTCGCCCCCTCTCCACCATTCCCACGGTTGCCTCGACGGTGATCGAACCGGTCGCCTCCGCCACGAGCGTCGCCTACTGCGCATGGGTCAGAACGGATTCCGCACTTGAGATGTCAATCGGGTTTGCGGCTTCGCGCGACACTCAGGTCACCGTGTCGGTGGTGTCAGAAGGAACGGTGGCGGCCACCGAAGAACGAGCGGTGGCTCCTTTTGGCTCGATTCCCGTCAGTGCCGTGCTGCCCGTCGGCGTCGAGGGGGCCATCGGTGAGTTTGCTGCCGGCCCGGCGGGAGCCATGGCAATTGGCGATGGAGCGCTTGGCATGGTGGCGGCGGGATGTCCATCGACGGTTGCAGACCGATGGGTCCTCGGTGGGGGCTCAACGCTAGAAGGTCAGACGCTCGAGTTGCGACTGTTCAATCCATTTCCCGAAGACGCCAAGCTCACCATTCGGGCGCTCTCGGAGAATGGCAGTGAGCCGGATCAGAGCCTTGAAGCCGTTTCGGTTCCGGCGCAATCGACCCGAACGATCTCGCTGACGGACACCCTCGGCTTCCGGGAATGGTTGTCGGTTGAAATCGAACAAACCGATGGCCGCATCATTCCCTCGTATGTTGAGCAGTCAGCAACTGGTGGAATCACGGCACAATCGGGTGTGGCATTGGCCTCCGAGTGGTTCTTCCCATTTGGTGGTATCGACGAAGTCGTCAACAATCTGGTGCTCGTCAACCCGTCGGCCAGTCCGGTCGGCTACCAGGTGGCTACGGCGACGGTCGGTGGATCTGGAGATGAGCTCGATCGCGGCAGCCTCGCACTTCGACAGGTCGCGGCAATCGCGGTGGATGCGGGCGATGGCTACATCTTGCAGGCTGACGCTCCGATCGCAGCCTTTGTGATCGGGCGCGGTGACGTGGGCAGGGCCTCGGTGGCTGGATCGAGCATAACGGCGAGTGATTGGCTGCTCCCGGGCGCGGGGGCGCTGCCGTCCACCACGATCATGATTCTCAATCCGTCGGTTGAAGATGTCACTGCCACGGTCCTAAGCCGCCTCGGGCAAGAGAAAGTACTCATCCCCGGTGGTGGGGTCACTGCCGTGCCAATAGCGATCTCCGATGGTGGTGTGCAGGTATTCGGGACGGGTCCGATCGTGGTGGGTTGGTACGCCGAGGGCGAGAGTGGCTTTGCCTACGCCATGGGGATTCCTGTTGTCGATCGCTGATCCGTTCGTCAGGCTCTGGCTCCTGATGGCAGGAGCTGTCCTGGTGGGCGGATTGGTGTGGCTGCTTAGGTGGCGAGCCGACCGTTCGCCGCTGCGGTCGCTCCCTGCCGATCTCGGGCCGTTCCCAGCCGTGTTGTACTTTGGCGACGCCACGTGTGCTTCCTGTATCCCGGCGAAAAACGCGATTGATCACGGAGACCTTGAGGTCCGATCTTTCGAGTGGGCGTCCGAAGGAGACGTCTTTGACCTTTTGGAAATAGCGGAGGTTCCCCGGTTGATTGTGGCCGGCCGACGGGGGCAGATTCTTGCGGATATCTCAGGGGTTCCTTCGCCGCGTCAAATTGCGCGGGCGAAATTACAACTTTCTCGAGAATGACAAAATCGACTTACGCGCCAACCTGGCGCGTAAGAAATTCACCGAAATGCTTGTCGATGGCCCGTGACACGCATAAGCTCCAGCCCCATGCTTGAACATTGTGCGCGTTGCGGAACTCCGGCCGGGTCGATCATGTCTTACAACTATGGCGAAAAAGCGGTCTGGCTTGACGATCTGACTTCTTCGGTCGTTCCGGGCGCCGGCTATCCGGTATGCGCCACCCATGCCGACCGTTTGACCCCGCCCATGGGGTGGACACTCACGGATCGTCGCAACACGATCCGCTTGTTTGCGCCCGCTGAGGTGGCCTGAACCCCGTGGGTTTGGATCGAGATCTTCTCGACGATATTCGAGACCTCGACGAACATGGGCTGCGGCGCCTCCACATGCTCACCCAAGCTCATCTTGAGCGGATCGGTGTCATCACCCAGGCGGGGGGCGCTCCGAAAGTGAGTATTCGACAACAGTCCGTGCGCTGTGGCCGCGCCACCTGCACCACCTGTCCACACGGTCCGTATTGGTACGCCTACTGGCGCGAAGATGGTCGGCGTCGGAGCAAGTATTTGGGCAAACTCCTGGAAGAGGACTAGTCAGGTGCTTGGCGTAATGCCGGCCGGATGCATACACTGCTGCCGGGCGATCCTGCTACCCGGAGGTTCCTGCACATGAAGTGCCCGACATGCCGCGTCGATGACGTGATTGAAATTCACCAGAAGCTGCCTGACGGTACCGAGATCGATTTTTTCTCGTGCCACAAGTGCGATGAGCGCTGGTGGGACCATCAAGGACGAGAGATCGCACTTGCCGACGTTTTGGAACTCGCCAGGAGAGCCCGCGCCTAGCGGAAGGGCATCGGGCACCGCAGATGCTGCGGTGTCGCCTTGGGTGCCGAGACTTGTAATCGCCGCCGTAACGGCGGCGATTTTCTTCGCCGTGCAACCGTGGCTCATTCTTGTGTCCAATACGCCCACCGGAGGCGACATGGGCGCCCACGTGCTGGGGCCGGCGATCCTGCGAGACGTGCTCCTCCCCAAGTTCCAGATTCTTGGATGGAGTGACGCCTGGTTTGCCGGGTTCCCGGCCTTCTACTTTTACTTTCCGCTTCCATCGCTGGTCATTGTTTTGCTTGATCTGGTGATTCCATACGGCGTGGCGTTCAAGATGGTGACGGTGGCAGGCTTGCTCGCAACTCCGGCTGCTTCGTATGCCTTCGGGAGGGCGATGGGCCTTGACCGGTGGGTTGGTACGGTGGCCGGGGCTGCCGGAGGCACGTTCGTCTTCGTGGAATCTTTCACCATCTTCGGAGGGAATGCTCCGTCGACGATGGCTGGAGAGTTCGCCTACTCATGGTCGTTCGCGCTTGGTTTGTTTTACCTCGCGGCGATGATCAAAGCCGTGCGTGAATCTCCCCGCTATGTGCCATTGGCGGTTTTGTTGCTTGCCATGACGGCGCTGTCGCATGTGATCACGACAGGTATGTTTGTGCTGGCCAGCATTCCGGTCCTCTTCTGGAAACGCGGGTTTCTGCGAGCGACGACGACCTGGGCCTGGGGATTCGCCGTCGCAGCATTTTGGGCGCTTCCGCTCCTCGCCCGCCTCAATCAAACCTCGGACATGAGTTGGGTGCCGCTCAAGACGTGGGGCGAGATTTTCCCCGCCGAGATCTGGTTGCTGCTTCCGCCAGCCTTGTTCGGGGCGATCTGGCTCATCCGGCGGACCAGGAACTGGGCACCGATGATCGTGATGACCTTCCTTCCTGTCTTGTACTTCTGGCTCCCGACCATTGCCAGCCAACTCGGATGGTTCTCGGGAACCTGGAAACTGTGGAACGGTCGGTTGCTGCCGTTCTGGTTCTTCGGGGTTTCCATGCTGACCGGCGTCACCGTTGGCGTTGCGTCCAAGCTGATCGCCCGACGACTGCCAACCCGGGTATCGGCAGGTTGGGTCAAGGCACCACTGCTGGCGGTCGGACTGGTTGCGCTGGGCGTTGGCTTGCTGAAGGGTTCGGTGGAGGTTCAGTGGTGGGCCGGGGGAGTAGCCATTCTGGTCGTGGTGCTTTGGGCTGGTATCGAGATGGCGGGAGCCAAGGTCGCCACGAGCCCAACCATGGTGCTCGTCGCCAGCGCCTTCATACTGACGCAATCACTGGCCGGGTTGAGCTTTGTCTCAGGCTGGGCGGCGTGGAACTTCAGTGGTTACGAGGCCAAACAGGGATTTGAGCAGTACGAGCAACTGATGGAGACGGTGGATGATCTTCCCGCCGGTCGGATCCAGTGGGAAGCCAACAACGACATGGATCGTGAGTACGGAACTCCCATGGCTCTCATGCTGTTTCCGTACTGGACGCGGCAGGCTTCGATGGAGGGGTTGTTCTTCGAATCGTCCATCACCACACCGTTTCATTTCATCAATGCCGGCGAGATGAGCTTTCGACCGTCCAATCCGATTCCCGGATTGAAGTACCACAACTTCAGCTTCGACCGCGGCATCCGACACCTCGGCGTCTACGGGGTTGAGTATTACGTGACGTTTACGCCCGAAGCTGCTGCGGAAGCCTTGGAGTATCCGGAGCTACGAGAGATCGCCCGGGTCGATCCGCACCGGGTGTACTCCCTGCCGCCCACTCAGCTGGTCGACGTGGCCGTCAACCAACCGGTGGTGTTCGAAGCCGACGGGGGGTTGAGCATCGGCGATGAAGCAACAACCAACTTCAACGACGTTGCCCTTGAGTGGTATGACGATCTCGAGCTGCTCGACAACTGGATCGTCGCCGATGGTCCGGAGGCCTGGCCGCGGATCGACGATCTCAGCGATCTCGGAGCTGTTTCCACGCCGCTCAGCGACGGGGGAACGGTTTCAAATATTGTCAGCGACAACGGTCACTTTGAGTTCGACACCACGGCGATTGGTGTCCCGCATCTTGTGAAGGTGTCTTACTTTCCGAACTGGGAAGCCACCGGTGCCGACGGACCATGGCGGGCCGGTCCCTCGTTGATGGTCGTCATCCCGACCGAGGGTCACGTCGAAATGGATTTCAACCGCACGATATTCGAACAAGTCGGGATCGGACTGACCATCGCAGGGATCGTCTTGCTGACAAGCGGGTTTATCGTGGCAAGACGGCGTAGAGCATGAAGAACTACATCAAGAGTTTCCTCAATCGAACGAGTGCGAACCAATTCATCAAACTGTCGCTGATTGGCGGGCTCAATACGGTGTTGGACTTTGTCCTCGCCAATCTCTTCAAGGTCAGCTTTGGGTTCTCGTCCCAGGCATCGGTGGTCACCGCATTCACCATTGCCACCGGTGCTTCCTATCTGATGAATCGTCGATTTACGTTTTCCATCTCAGGCGGAAGAAAGACCGTCCGCGAAACCGGGGCGTTTTTTCTGGTCAATGGCATCGCCCTGGCGGTTACGTCCGGGTTTGTGGCGCTTGCCGAACTGTGGTTCGGCGACAACCTGGTCGTCTTCAATGGCGCCAAGGTGGCGGCCACCGTGATTGTCCTGTTCCCGAAGTTCGCCGGTTATCGCGATCTGGTATTTCGCCGTTCCCTTTCGAAAGAGATTCGCAGCTGAACCAGACCACGCAGGGTTCGGGGTATTCGCTTGAGGAACGGCGTGCGGGCCGCTCGCCGCTCTTCAACAATGATCGGTACTTCGGCAATCGAGAACCCGGCCCGTTCTGACCGGATCACCAATTCAGTGTCAAAGAGATCGTTGTTGGATTGAACGGTGCCCAACATGGTGTCGAGTACCCGTTGGCGGAACGCCTTGATGCCGTGCGTATCCGAGACTTTCGAACCGACGAGGACCCTCAAGAGAAGATTGAAGCCGTAGGTGCCGGTTCGGCGTAGCAAACTCCGATGATCCTTGCTTTGGGGAGCCCGTTTGGAGGCGATCACGATATCTGCGTCCGTGCTGGCCAGGCCGCCGATAAACGGCCCGGAGAAGTAGTCGATGTCGAAACTTACAACCCAGTCACCGTGGGCATGCTGAAAGCCGGCGCGCATGGCGGCCCCGTAGTCCGGATCGGGCAGCGACAGGACGTCGGCTTTCCAACCCGTCGCTCGGAGTTCTTCACACCACTTTTCGGCGAGGTCCGCAGTGGCGTCGGACGACCCGTTCTCAACCACGATGAGTTCTTGGGCGGCGCCGGTCGCCTCGATGACTTCTCGAATCATGGCCGGGAGGAAGTCGGCGATATAGGCGGCCTCGTTGTGCACCGGCACAACAATCGATATCAAAGGCATGGCCGGAGTCTAGATCGGGCCGCGACGTTGCGATCCGGCCGAGCACCGCTCCACTAAGATACGCGGCCTTCCCGGGGGAACTATGCAACTCGATGCGATTTTCAAGGCCTATGACATTCGAGGCCGCACCGACATCGGCGATCTCGACGCGACCGCCGCCGGGCGAATCGGACGCGGGTTTGCCGAGTTCGTCGCAAGCAAGTTTCCTGAAGTTGCCGAAGTCGTGGTCGGTCGGGACTGCCGGGAGTCCTCGGTGCAGCTCGCCGAGGCTCTGATGTCGGGTATTCAAAACGGCGGTATCGACGTCGTCGACGTCGGCGAGGTGGCCACCGATATGATCTACTTTGCCTCAGGCTCGGGAGCCGTCCCTGGTGTCATGATCACTGCTTCGCATAACCCTGCCGAATACAACGGCATCAAACTGTGCGGACCGCTCGCTACTCCCATCGGAATCGATTCGGGTTTGGGGGACATCCGGCGGTTTGCCGACCAGGAGCTTGCCGACGCACCAATTGCGGGCAAGCGACGCGAGGAATCGGTGATCGAGGGCTACCTACAACATCTCTTCTCGATTGTCGACCCAACGGGAATTGCCGGATTACGCGTTGCGGTCGACGGCGGGAACGGGATGGCCGGGGTGGTTATCCAAGATGTGTTTGCAGCAACCAACGCCACCCTCATCGGTCTCTACCTCGAACCGGATGGAACCTTTCCCAACCACCCCGCCAATCCGCTTGAACCCGCCAACATGGCCGATCTCATCGCGTTGGTGCGCTCGGACCGTCCGGACCTGGGTGTGGCATTCGACGGTGACGCCGACCGGGCGTTCTTTGTCGACGAAACGGGCGTCGCCTTATCAGGCTCGACGACGACCGCACTTATCGCCCGGTGGTTTCTTGAGCGTCAGCCCGGAGCCTCGATCGTGCACAATCTCATTACCTCCCGTGCGGTCCCAGAGACGATCATTGCCGCCGGGGGGACTCCGATCCGGACCAAAGTCGGACACTCTTACATCAAACAGGTCATGGCCGATAGCGGGGCCATTTTTGGGGGTGAGCACAGTGGTCACTACTACTTCGTCGACAACTATCGCGCCGATAGTGGAATGCTGGCCATGCTGGTTTTGCTGCAAGTCATGTCCGAAGCCGCCGAACCGTTGTCGCAGCTGCGCCGAACGGTTGAGCCGTACCGGCAATCCGGCGAGATCAACATGTCCGTCGAGGACAAGCCGGCGGCAGTGGCCCGGGTGACGGAGGCTTTTCCAGGGGGCCACATTGATGACCTCGACGGTCTTACGATGTCCTGGGATGACGAATGGTTCAACGTCCGGGCCTCCAACACGGAACCGGTGCTCCGGATTAACGTGGAGGCACCGACCGAAGCACGGGTTGCTGAACTTCTCGTACAGATTCAGCAAGCGATTGGAGTGTGATGTGGGATTGATAGACGAACGGCTAGCCGCCATTCTGGTATGCGCCGACTGCCACGGGGAGCTCGAAGAACTGGCCGACGAGTCGGTGTTGCGATGCGTCAAGTGTGGACTGCGATTCGGCGTCGCCGACGGCATCCCCAATATGATCGTGGCTGACGCCACGAAATCCGCCGGCGAGTAGCTCGATCCCGAATTGTCCCAGGCACCCGATACGTTGGGGCCATGACTTGCCTGACCTGTCGGAACTGGTCGATTGCCAGCCTCTGTGGGGCGTGCGCCGCCCGCCTCGAAGTTGCTCCGGATCGCATCGTTGACGGTCACCGCGTGGTCACCGGGCTGGAACATCGTGGACCGGCGAGGATCCTGATCCATCGGCTCAAGTACGAGGCGATGCTCGAAGCGGCGCAGGTGCTCGCTCCGCTGGTCAGTAGCCAGCTTGATTATCCAGTTGACGCCGTCACGTATGTGCCACGCGTTCTGGCTCGCCGCTGGCGCTACGGAATCGATCAGAGCCGGGAGCTCGCCAGAGCGATCGCCGCCGAACTCGGAGTCCCGACGATCCGGTCCCTTCAGCCGCCTTGGTGGTCACCTCCCAGCGCCGGAGCTCCGGCAGCATCGCGGCGGCCACCCGCCTTCTCGATCAGGAGGCGATTCCCGATCCCGACCGGTCGGTGGCTCATCGTTGATGACGTCTTGACGACCGGGGCCACGTTGGGACAGGCGGCGCAGAAATTGCGCGAAGAATTCCTCATAGATGTGCGTCTGGCGGTCGCCACTTCGGCGACCGAAGTGACTAGTCTGCGATCACGACGATGAACGGAGTTACCTTGCAAGTTCAGCTCCACAGCCGCCACGTTGCTATCGACGACGACTTTCGCGAGTCGGCCGAAACGAAGGTGGCTCACGCCGCCCGGTTTTTCGAAGGTGCCGGCGATGCTGATGTTGAGTTATCGGAGGAACAAAACCCCCGGTTGGCGCCTGAGAAATACCGGGTCGAAATCACCTGCCGGGCGGGTGGTCATCTGGTCCGGGTCGAATCGGCTTCATCCACGCCCATGGCGGCCCTCGACTTTGCCGTTGACCGATTCGAGAAGCAACTGCGGCGTTTGCGGGATCGCATGATCCACCGATCTCGCCAACCCCGGGCAGACAAGTCAGAAGCCGTCGCGCCCGGCGACGACGAAGAACCGGAGATCGTTCGAGTTAAGCAATTCCTGCTCAAACCGATGACAGCAGAAGAAGCGATCCTTCAGCTTGACATGCTTGGCCATGAATTCTTCTATTTTCACAATGCGGACACCGACTTGGACAGCGTGCTTTACCGCCGTCGTGACGGAGCGTACGGGTTGATTGAACCGCGATGACGTCGGTTCTGGTTGTCGACGACGCGGTGCTCTTTCAGGCTGGCCTCACCGCAGCTCTTGGTGGGGCCGGCTTTGACGTTGTCGGCGAGGCACAAGATGCCATGACCGCAGTTGCCAAAGCCGAACAACTACAACCCGACATCGTGGTGCTGGACGTTTTGATGCCCGGCATTTCCGGTTTGGAAGTGGTGGACAAGATCCTCGCGGCTGCTCCGAAGACGAAGGTTGTCTTGCTCACGTCTTCCGAGTCGGGCGAGGATCTCCTCGCCGCCATCCGGTCAGGGGCGATGGGCTACATCGTGAAGACGACGCCATTGCCGGATCTTGTGGTAGGCATCGAAGCCGTCGTGCACGGTGGTGCGGTGGTTTCGCCGGCCATGCTCGGCAAGCTGTTCGGGACGGTCTCGCAGCTGTTGCGCCACAAGGACGTGGTGAGCGCTCGGAAGCCGTCCCTAACCGGGCGGGAGGTCGAGGTGCTCCAGTTCATTGCCCGCGGCCTCACCAGTCGTGAGATTGGTGATCAGCTCTACATTTCCGAGAACACGGTGAAGAACCATGTCCGTAATGTTCTTGATAAACTCGGACTTCATTCGCGTGGCGAGGCAGTGATGTACGCGCTGCGCGAAGAACTCATATCGATGGAATGATGACAGCCCGCGCCCGCCCTGAAGCGATCGTTGAGGCCCTGGGTACCGCCTGGACCGTGTTCAGCTTGTATCCCGACCCAGAGTCGCAGCCTGCATTTCGTCGGGCGGTCGAACTGCTTCAAGAGGCCTCCGGTGACGGCGCCCACCTAGACTTGGACAGTTCGGGCTTTTCGTACGCTGGTGAACCCGTCATAACGGATCGGGAAGGCGCTGAACGTTTCGCCAAGCGTTGTTATCTCCACCGGGTCGAAGGATTGGCGGTGGTAGCCGCGCCGAGTCCACGCGATGTCGAGCGGCTGTTTGCCGGCCTGGCCAAGGATGACGCGACAACCGGCGCCTCTGGCGGTATCGAAGCCGAACTACGCCGGGATGGAGTCGTAAGCTTCTCGGTCGCCCAACGTTCGTTGCTGCGGGTGGTCGGCATCGAAGACGCCCCTGATCGCGACCGCAAGGTTCAGCAGGTTCTTGACGCCGGGGTAGATGCGGCGGCATTCGCTGAGGCACTCATCGAAGAGTCCGGCGGAGAACCCGATGCGGTCGTCGATTTGTTCTACGGTCGCTACCACGAAACGCTCGATCACCTCACCGAAGGCGACGTCTTCGGTCGCGAAGGCGTCGTTCAGACGTTCGTCGAGGCCTTCTTCTATCTCGATGAACCCGCTCAGCTCGCGGCGTTCCGGCGGTTCCTTGATTCGGATGAGGTCTTCGACCGGGCATTCCTCGACCAGTTTGCCGGCCATGAGTTGGCCAAACTGGCACCACGTCTTGACTCCCAGGGCCTGGCCTTGTTGCTCGACTATGCCCGGGTGGCGACCGACCAGGCAGACGGGCGACCTGACGAACTACTCGGGATTCTCAAAAATCCCGAGGCGCTCCACTCGGTACGCGAAGTTGCTGCCGCCAAAGTCCAGGAGCGACTCGGTGAACTGACGAAGGCGGCCGAGGAGAGCGCCAAGTTTCTTGCTGTCGTCCAGGACAAATTCCCGGATCCCCGGCGCTACTTCTACGACTCGTTGGAGGTCTTCCGCGGGCTTCTGGCGGTAGAGGATCGAGAAGACCGATTTCGCCGGATCATGCGGGTCTGGGTCGGCAAGGTATCCGCGTCAGTTCGCGCCTCTGACTTCCGTCGAGCCGAGTTATGGCTGCGGTCGGTCACGGCCAAACCAACATATCCGCCCGATCGCCAGTCGGACGTCGACTACTCCATGGCCCAGATCGCCAATCCGGAGATTCTCAATCACATAGTGGCGGCTGCTGCCGACAAGGGTGAGCGGGAAGCCGAGAAGGGGTCGCCGGAGGAGTCGGCACTCAGGCTTCTTCAGGCACTTGGTCCGCGGGCCGTGAATGCGCTCATCGATCTCCTGGCCGAGGAAGAAGGACGCAATCGCCGTCGTCTGCTGGTGGGCCTGCTGAGTCGGATAGCAGCCGAAGACCCGACCCTCATCGTGAATCGTTTGAGTGATGATCGGTGGTACGTCGTTCGGAACCTCCTCACGGTATTGCGCGAAACGTCGACGGCGACTGCTTCGGAAGCCGTCGTAACGGCGACGGATCATCCGGACGGTCGGGTTCGGCTTGAAGCACTCCGGGTTCTCGGCACGGCCGACAGCGGAGCGATCACTCGGTTGACGAAGGCTTTCGCCGACGATGATGAGAAAGTACGTCACGCCGCCATCGGGATGATGGGCGCGGCCGGCACGGCCGAAGCCAGCCGGGGGCTGGTGGCGGCACTCGAAGACCGACGGACCCGTCATAGTGACAAGCTGCGCATCATCCTGGCTCTGGGCGGCTCGGACAGTTCTGCGGCGATCGACGCCCTGACGGGATTAGCCAAGAAGCGCTTCGCGTTAGGCGGACAGACTCGTAGTCTGCGTCAGGCAGCTCAAACGGCTCTCAGACGAAGGCAACCATGATGAGCGACCAACACATGCGCGATTTTTTCAACCACTTGCGGTCGGCGAGCCGCCAGATGGCGCTGTATCCGGACGAGCATCCGGCGCTGGTCGAGGTGGTCAACAAAGCAACCGATGCAGCCAACGGGCTACTGGTCGACGCTTCGGAAAAAGCCATCACAATCATCGGCGATTCCCTGTATCTCGAGCGCACGATCCTGCCGCATGCATCTCTTGAATTCAACCGATTGTTGCGCGACATGCAGGCGCGAGGGGTTGATTCGATCACCTTGACGTCAAGGGTTTCCCGTGGGGATTTGCACGACCTTGCCGCGTTTCTGGCAGCTACCTCCGGTGACGTCCCCGCCGAAGGAACGATTCGCCTGAATGAGCGGCCTTACTCTCGCTCGGACCTGGAGACCGACACGGGATTCACCGGCTTGCGCCGTTCGTACGCTCGCTCGCTTGATGTCCTGCGGGGGGTTTCACTGGCTCTCGATTCGGAGGAGTCCTTCGATCTCACCGGGGCCACCTGGGTCGTGGAGCAACTCGTCGAGCAGACCCTTTCGCAACCGGCGGCATCCGTGTTGCTGTCGACGATGAAGAGCCATGACGAATACACCTTCTATCACTCGGTCAACGTGTGCATTCTGGCGATAGCGCTGGCCCGGATGGTCGGACTACCAGAGGAGGAGATCAAACTGCTGGCTGTCGGGGCGCTACTCCACGACATAGGTAAAGTCAGGGTTCCCATCGAGACGCTGCAGTGGCCGGGTCGGCTTGACACCGAACAATGGGCAGAAATCAAACTGCACCCGCAGGAGGGTGCCGCAGCGATTCTGGCGGCGGCCGCTCCCGGGCAAGAAATCGCCGCAGTCGTGGCTTTTGAGCATCATGCTCGTTTCGATCGCCAGGGCTACCCGTCGATGACCTACTCGCGACCGGCCCACTTCTTCAGCCGACTCGTTTCAACTGCCGATACATACGACGCGCTGACGACCCGCCGTAGCTACCGGCGGGCAGAAACCCCTAACCGGGCCTTGCGGGTGTTGCTTCAAGGAGCTGGGTCGCTCTATGACCCCGACCTTGTCCAGACGTTTATCAAGATGGTCGGCGTGTACCCGGTTGGATCGTTGCTCGAGCTCGACACGGGTGGGGTCGTCATGGTCACGGGTAATCATCACGATCCGGCTGAACTGGCCGATGTGGTGCTCGTCCGGGCACCTGACGGGATCTTGCTCGATCAGCCGGAACCGGCCACGCTCAAGGATCGCATCATCGTCGATCAGTTGACGTCGGACCGTGCCGGCGTGGATCCCGCCTCGCTGATTGAGCTGCTTGAACTTGACGGTTAGTGCCGGGTTGGGTTAGTGGCGGAGCAGTTGTGACCGTGCCCCACGCACCCTTTCGGCATAACGACGGCGAAAAGCTCTTCCGCTCCTAAGATGGACCTATGACAATTCTCTCAAAGCTCCTGCGTGCCGGTGAAGGTCGCGCCCTCAAAGAGCTGGAAGTTTTCGCAACACAAGTCGGTCAGCTCGAACCCTCGGTCGAAAGTCTGACTGACCAGCAACTTCAGGCAAAAACCAACGAATTCCGCGAACGCCTCGATCGGGGTGAGGCGCTAGACGACCTGGCGGCTGAGGCTTTTGCAGCGATGCGGGAAGCGGCCAGGCGAGTTCTGGGCATGCGCCCTTTCGATGTCCAGATCCTTGGTGGGGCAGCCTTGCACCAGGGGATGATGGTCGAGATGCGGACTGGTGAAGGTAAGACCCTCGTCAGCACCATGCCCGCCTACCTGAATGCCCTCACGGGCGGCAACGTTCATCTCATCACCGTGAATGAGTACCTGGCCGCTCGAGATGCCGAGTGGATGGGGCAGGTCCACAAGTGGATGGGTCTCGACGTTGGTCTCATTCAGTCCGACATGACGCCCGCCGAGCGCCGAGTGGCGTACGCAGCCAATATCACTCACGGTACCAACAACGAGTTCGGGTTCGATTACCTGCGGGACAACATGGCCATGCGAGCCGATGGCATGGTTCATCGCGGCTACTTCTATGCAATCGTGGACGAAGTTGACTCAATTCTCGTCGACGAAGCCAGAACCCCGCTGATTATTTCTGGTGTCGTCGGCGACAGCGCCAAGTGGTACCGCGATTTTGCGAAGATCGTCGGGCAGCTGCGCGAAAACGAACACTATGAAGTCGACGAGGGTAAGCGTCAGGTGATCACGACTGAGGCCGGCGTCTCGCGCGTTGAGTCGATGCTCGGTATCGAGAACATGTATGACCACGCGGCAGTGGACTTCGTCCATCACCTCGACGTTGCCTTGAAGGCCAAGACGCTCTACCACCGCGACGTCGAATATCTGGTGGTCGACAACGAAGTCAAGATCGTCGACGAGTTCACCGGTCGGGTGCTCGATGGTCGCCGCTACTCCGAGGGTCTTCATCAGGCGATCGAGGCCCAAGAAGGCGTCGAGATCAAGCAGGAGAACCAGACGCTGGCAACAATCACCCTCCAGAACTACTTCCGCATGTACGAGAAGTTGTCCGGCATGACGGGTACGGCCAAGACGGAAGAGGCCGAACTCAAAGAGATCTACGATGTCGACGTGGTCGTCATCCCGACGAACAAGCCGATCGCCCGTCAGGACAAAGAGGACCTGGTTTACAAGACTGAGGACGCCAAGTTCAACGCACTCATCGACGACATCGTCGAACGTAACGCCCGCAAGCAGCCGGTACTCGTCGGTACCGTCAGCATCGAGAAATCAGAACGGCTCGCCAACTATCTCAGCCGCCGAGGCATCGAGCACGAAGTCCTGAACGCCAAGCAACACCATCGGGAGGCGGAGATCATCGCCCAGGCCGGTCGTCCCGGTGCCGTGACCGTCGCCACCAACATGGCCGGCCGCGGCGTTGACATCATGCTCGGTGGCAACCCGGATGGGTTGGCGCTGGCGGCGGTTCGCAAGACCGGCTTGAGTCCCGATGATGAAGGCTTCGATGAGGCCTATGCGATCGCGCTTGAGAAATACAGCGCTGAAACCGCTGCCGCCAAAGAAGAGGTCCTCGCCGCCGGCGGCCTCTACGTTATCGGCACGGAACGTCACGATTCCCGTCGCATCGACAATCAGTTGCGAGGTCGGTCGGGTCGCCAGGGCGATCCCGGTGAATCGCGTTTCTACCTGTCGCTCGAAGACGACCTGATGCGCCGCTTTGCCGGCGAACGGGTGACGAACATCATGGATCGGTTGAAGCTCCCCGAGGACGTGCCCATCGAAGCCAAAATGGTATCGAAGTCGGTCGAACGCGCTCAGGGCCAGGTCGAAGCGCAGAACTTCGAAGCTCGCAAGAACGTGTTGAAATACGACGAGGTTATGAACCGCCAGCGTGAAGTCATCTACGCCTGGCGCCAGAACCTTTTGCTAGGTGAAGACTCCGCCGATCTTGCCAGGGACTGGATCGACGCGGCCATCGAAGGAACGATCCGGGGCGAACTCGAGATGGCGCCGGCCGGACAATGGGACCTCGACGATTTGATGCGCGAGTTGACGGTGTTATATCCGGCGACCGTCACGCAGGCCGACCTTGAAGGGGTTCGGTCAATCGAGAGAGTGGTCGACGTCATCCTCGAAGACGCGCATGCTGTCTACGACGCCAGGGAGGCCGAACTCGGAGCCGACGTCTTGCGTTCCATCGAGAAACGGGTGACGCTTTCGATTATCGACAACAAGTGGCGGGAACATCTCAGCGAAATGGACTACCTGCGAGCGGGCATCGGTCTGCGGGCCATGGGACAACGAGACCCCCTGGTCGAGTATCAGAACGAGGCCTACAACTTGTTCTCCGGTTTGGTCGAATCGGTCAAGCGAGACGCGGTCCGTTATCTTTATCACGTCGAGGTCGTTGATCAGACGACCCAGCAGCCGCAACGAGTGCAGGCCGTTTCCGCGAAAACCGGTCCGTCCAAACCCAAGCGGGCGACTGCTGAGGAGCGCATCGGGCGCAATGAACCGTGCCACTGTGGCTCGGGAAAAAAGTACAAGAAGTGCCACGGCGCCGTGGAATAGGAGCCACCTGGATGACCGACACCGAACTGCGCGCCCTCATCGCAGAGCTGAGATCCCGGCTGGCCGACGCCAGGAGGTTCCTTTGACCTCGATAACAAACAAGCCGAGGTAGCCGACCTCAACGATCAAATCGCCGCCCCCGGTTTCTGGGACGACCCCAACGCCGCCAGGGAGGTGACGCAGCGGTTGGCGCGATACGAGCGGATTTTCACCCAGCAGGACAATCTGGTGGCGGCTCTTGACGAAGCTGATCTGCTGCTTGATATGGCAGCCGAGGAAGCCGACTCGTCTGTCCTGGCCGACATTGAACGTGACTTGAAGTCAGTCGATGTCGAGTTGAGAAAGCTTGAGATGGAGTCGCTGTTCTTTGACGAATATGACGATTACACGGCGATCGTCAGCGTGCACGCCGGGGCGGGGGGAGTGGACGCCCAGGACTGGGCGGAGATTCTCTTACGCATGTACCTTCGCCATTTGGAGAAGGCAGGATTCCAAGTGACCCTTGAGGAAGTCCAACGAGGAGACGAAGCCGGGATCAAGTCGGCCTCGTTCACGGTTGTCGGCGACCATCCCTACGGATGGATGGTTGGAGAAAAGGGTGTGCATCGGCTGGTACGAATCTCGCCATTCGATTCGGCGGCGCGCCGCCACACGTCTTTTGCCGCGGTCGACGTGATCCCGGAAGTTGCCGAGGCCGAGGAGGTCGAGATCAACTCCGACGACCTCCGCATCGACACCTTTCGCTCTTCTGGCGCAGGTGGTCAGCACGTGAATACGTCCGACTCGGCGGTGCGGATTACCCATCTGCCGACAGGCATTGTGGTTGGCTCACAGGCTGAGCGATCCCAGATCCAGAACCGGGCTCGGGCCATGAAGCTGCTGCAGGTTCGACTGGCTGAGAAAGCGAGAGAAGATCGACTCGATCACATCGATGGCATCCGCGGCGAGCAAACCGAGGCGGCCTGGGGTCATCAGATCCGCTCATACGTCATGCAGCCGTATCAGATGGTCAAAGACCTGCGCACCAACGCTGAGGTCGGCAACGTAACCGGTGTGCTCGATGGAGATCTGGACGAGTTTATTGAGGCCTTCTTGATGTGGCGGCGAGGCAATCACGAGGTCGAGTCCGATTGATCCAAGTAGAGGACGAGCCGTTGGTAACCTGTTCACCGGAGAACCCCGTTGATACGCGGGTAGGCCGCTTCCAGAGGTACCCATGATCAAACTCGAGGATGTCACCAAGGTATACGACGGTGGCACCGTAGCGTGTAGCAACGTGTCCCTGAACGTCGCCAAGGGCGAGTTCCTGTTCCTGGTGGGAGCGTCGGGATCCGGCAAGTCGACTCTGATTCGTATGCTGCTGCGGGAAGAAGATGTTACTCGCGGCAAGATCTGGGTCGCCGGCAAGGACATCACGACCATGCCGTCATGGAAGGTTCCCTACCTTCGTCGCACCATCGGAACGGTGTTTCAGGACTACAAGCTGCTACCCAACAAGAGTGTGGCCCAGAACATTGCCTTCGCCCTCGAAGTCCTCGGCCGACCCAAGGCCGTCATCCATCGCCAGGTCGAGCAGGTGATTGATCTGGTCGGATTAACCGGTAAAGCGGAGCGTTTGCCGCGCCAACTCTCCGGCGGGGAGCAGCAACGTGTCTCCATTGCGCGAGCGTTCGTCAACCGGCCACCGATCTTGCTATGTGATGAGCCAACCGGAAACCTTGACCCGGCGACCTCTGTGGGCATCATGCGGCTGCTCGACCGGATCAATCGGACGGGCACGACGATCGTGATGGCTACCCACGACCACGCCATCGTCGACGCCATGCGCCGCCGGGTGGTCGGCCTCGAATCCGGCCAGGTGGTTCGTGACCAGGCAGGCGGCCGATACGAGCAAGAGGAACTCGTCGAATGAACCGTATTGGCTTCCTGCTTGATGAAGCATTCGTCAACATGCGGCGGAACCCTCTCGTCGTCTCCGGCGCGGTTCTGGCGGTGTTCGTTTCCCTGTTCCTGGCGTTCGGAGCGCTCTCTGTTCAGGAATTGGTTCGTACCAATACGCAACAGTGGCAGGACGGCACGCACGTCATCGTGTTCCTCAAGGACGCACGCGACGGCATCACGCTTGACTCTCAGGTGGCTCTTCGATCAGAAATCGACGGATGGGAGCTGGTTCAATCTACGGAGTATGTGGACAAGCTCGGCGCCTTTGAGGAGTTCAAGAAGCTCTTTCCAAACTCACCGGTCGTCGACAACATCGATCCTGACGTGCTACCCGCCTCAATTCGGGTTCGTCTCAGCGACAGCACTCGCTATCGCGAAGTCGTCTTCAACCTGATTGATCAGCCCGCCGTCCTGGAAGTGGTCGCCCCGGGGGAGTCGATCGAAAACATCGCCCAGCTGTCGCGGGTGCTGAATTGGCTCGGGTTCGGCCTCGCCCTGATCCAGGGGATTGCCGCGGTTGTTCTGATTTCCAACACGATCCGCATGGCGATCTATGCCCGTCGCGAGGAGGTGTCGATCATGCGACTCGTCGGGGCGTCGAATTGGTTCATTCGAATTCCGTTCCTCATCGAAGGAATGATCGAAGGGGTGGCGGGTGCCGCTCTCGCCGTTTTCGGCGTCTGGATCGCCAGTCGGGTCGTCGGTGACGTGGACGCGGCTATCAGTTTGTTCGATTTCACAATCTCGTCTGGCTTTTTCGTGAAATGGTCAATATTGTTTCTGGCGTTTGGTGCCCTCGCCGGCGTAGTTGGATCGGCGCTCGGTCTTCGTAGATTCCTCAAGGTGTGACGCATGAAGTCTCTGATCGCAGTTCTTGTGCTGCTGGCCGTACTGGCCGGTGCTGTGACTGCAGGCGCCCAGTCGCAAAGTGACATCGATGAGATCGATCGAAAGATTGATCGCCTCAAAGATCAGGCGAGTGGCGTCCAAGGTGAGCGTACGGCCCAACTACGTGAACTTGAGGATGCCCAAGCTCGCCTCCGCACGGCTCGGGCCGCCGTTGCCGAGGCTCAAGCCAAAGTTGATGCGGTCACCGCCGAGATAGCAGACAACGAAGCTCAACTCGACGAGCTTCGGATTCGCCTTGACCGCCTGGCCATCGAAGTTGCCAACACCAGGCTGGAGATTCGAGAAGCCCGGTTGACGTTTCAGGACCGGGCTGCCGAACTCTATATGCAGCGAGCTTCTTCGATTGGCTCATCGGTGGTCGTCAACGTCGACGACATGGCATCGATGTCGGTCGCCCTTCGGTATTCGGACGATGTGTTCGACTCTTCAGAGCGGTTACTGAATACCCTCGAGATTCTCGAAAGGACCGAAGAGAACCAACAACAGGCCATCGAAGATAACCAGAACACCGTAGTGGTGATTCTGGAAGGACTCGAAGTGAAACGCACCGCCCTCGAAGAGGACAAGATTGTCCTGTCGGCCGCCGCAGCAGTCGTCGACCAGGAGGTTCACGAAGCGGCTTCCCTGTTGGCCCAGATCGAATCGGAGATCGCCGAGATAGAGGGTGAGATCGCCGCCTTCGAAGCCGAGCAAGACAAACTGCGCGCCGATATTGCGCGTCTCTCGAGCAGCGGCGGTTCCAACCCGGGGATTTTGAGTTGGCCGCTAAATGGTGGCGTTACGTCCGGGTTCGGATACCGCATCCACCCCATCAGCGGCGCCCGCAAACTCCATACGGGTCTGGACATTTCGGGTGGATCAGGAACGCCTATTTTGGCGGCTGGGTCGGGAACCGTGATCTGGGCGGGGTGGTATGGCGGATACGGCAATACGGTCATCATCGATCACGGCGGCGGTCTCACAACGCTGTACGCCCACCAGAGTTCGCTAAACGTGTCAGCGGGGAGCAGCGTTTCGGGGGGTTCGGTCGTTGGATACGTCGGATCGACCGGTTACTCCACCGGTCCTCATCTGCACTTTGAGACACGCGAATACGGTACGCCGGTGAACCCCATGAAGTATTTGAGCGGATGACGGCCGAGCGGGTCCTGGTTACCCAGAACCGTAAAGCGCGCCACGACTATTCGATCGTCGACACCTTCGAAGCCGGGATGGTTCTGCTCGGCTCAGAGGTCAAGAGTCTCAGAGCGAAAACCGCCAATCTCCAGGATGCGTTCGTGATCATCGAAAACGGCGAGGCGTTCTTGCTCAATGCGTACATCGCCCCCTACTCCTATGCCCACGACGGCGGGCACGCGACAGGCCGAAAGCGCAAACTCCTCCTCAACCGCCGTGAGATCGAACGGATTGCGGCGGCAATCGCAGAACAAGGCGTGACGGCGATCCCTATCTCCATATATTTCCTCGGAGGCAAAGCCAAGGTCGAAGTGGCGCTCGGGAAAGGCCGCAAGGCGTATGACAAACGCCAGGCGCTCAAGGAGAAAGATCAGAAGCGCGAAATGCAACGATCGACCGGACGCGCCACGAAAAATATGTAACACCGGGTCGCAGCACGCGACTGTGATCCCGTATGACCTCCAGCTTCCCCATCCTGTCTGAAGATCTTGCCGGCCACAGCGCTCGGACCGCATCCCTCGCTGTGGAGATTTCGGTCGAGTTGGGTTTTCGCTCCGAGCAACAGCGGATGGTGTGGATGGCTGCTCACCTGCACGATGTCGGGAAGGTCAAGATCCCCGATTCCATTCTTAATCTTCCCCGGTCGTTGACCGGTTCCGAAGAGACCCAGGTTCGCAAGCATCCCGAGTTCGGTTTCATGATCCTCGATGGCCTGGTCGCCCCTGAAATTGCCAGGGCGGTGCTCTGCCATCACGAGCGGATTGACGGGTTGGGCTATCCGTTTGGCCTGGCGGGCGAGCGGATTCCCCGCATGGCCCGCATCATTGCCGTAGCCGATGCGGTAGACGCCATTGTTTCCGACCGTGTGTATCAGGAAGCCCAGCCGATGGCGGTGGCGTTCTATGAACTCACCACGCATGCCGGCACCCAGTTTGATGAGCTGGTCGTTGACGCAGCCCTGCGGGTACTGGCTCACGACCTGGTGGCCGTGGCCTAACCGTCCTTTCGGAATACCCGGCTCCTAATCCGATCGGTGGTTGTGCCGGCACGCCCTATACTTGTGGTATTCCCAATTTGGGGGTGAAACGGTTTCGACGTTGCATGTTGAAGTGCCGGAAGCGAGCCGAGGTCTCCGGAGTCCTCGTTAAAGAGCCGGAAACACCAATAGGTGCCGAAGATAACTTCGCCCTGGCAGCCTAAATAAGCTGCTCGTCTGACCGGAGGGTACCTACCTCGCCGGACCCAGACGTCGCAATGTAGGACGCTCCCCGAGGGATTTCGGGACCGAGGGGCTAAGACAATTCCGAATAGGACAGCGGGAAACTAGCCATCAGAGTCCCACTGCTCCGAATGCTTGCTGTTGGCTGCGCTCGGAGAAGCGGCGCGGATGGTGCAACGGACGGGGGTTCGACTCCCCCCACCTCCACTGGTTAGCGACCAGTGTCACTTACTATGTTGGTTCGCTCACGAGGAGTACTGTCATGCCGGGACGCAGATTGTGGTCACTGACGCTCGTCCTCGTTGTCCTGGCCTCATTGCTCAGCGGCCCGGTTGGAGCCCAGACCGATCGCGAGCGCTCCACGCCTATCGAAATCGACCGTCCCTCACTCGGTGGCCTCAGCGCATCGTTGGCCGAAGCGGCCGACGGCGCGGCTGGCGACGTGATCATCCGAGTCGACTATGCAGGGTCAGAGTCCAGCGCTCGCCAGACAATTGCTCGCTCCGGCGGCCAGGTTTTGGCAGCCGGCGGCCAGACGTTCAAGGTCAAACTGCCGGCCGCCGCCCTACGAGGGCTGGCGAAAGCCCCTGGCATCGTCTCAATTCGTGAACTCATTCCGCCAGATCCCCTCGCCGTAAAGTCACAAGGCGTGGCTTCAACAGGAGCGAACACCTGGCATGCGCTCGGGCTAACGGGGGTTGGAGTCAAGGTTGCGGTCGTCGACTTCGGGTTCTCAGGACGGGCCGAAGCGGTGGCCGCCGGCGATCTGCCTGCCAACGCCGTCACGAAGAACTATTGCTCGACGTCGTTGGATAGCGGCGGACCCCACGGAACGGGAGTAGCGGAGATCGTTCACGATGTCGCTCCGGCTGCCCAGCTCTACCTCGTGTGCGTCGACGATGAGTTCGACCTCGAGGCCTTCGTTGACTACGCCATCGCCCAGAAGATCGACGTCATCAACCATTCTGGTGCGTGGTTTCTGTCAGACCGCGGTGACGGAACCGCCGGGTTCCCGAGCGCTTCGAATGCCGCCCGTCGGGCCGCCGCCGCCGGGATCTTGTGGGTGGCCGCCGGTGGAAACTACGCTCAGGACCATTGGAAGGGAGCCTGGAATCCAGTTACGCCCGCGAACAGTGGGA
>Ga0224496_10000433_pt1 | contig 29078 bp, 25 predicted proteins | sample SF_Jul11_sed_USG_2_FD_168127 | JGI IMG/M metagenome (GOLD analysis project Ga0224496, IMG submission 168127) | Sediment microbial communities from San Francisco Bay, California, United States - SF_Jul11_sed_USGS_8_1 | ecosystem: Environmental > Aquatic > Marine > Sediment | place: USA...
TGGGGGCATGCGCGTCGCGCCGGGTCACAAGATCTACGCGCCGGCCCCGAGCCGCGAGCCCGAGCGCCTCTTCGACGCGGCGCGCTGTCTGCTCGCGAACCTGGGCGCGTGAAGCGCGCCGTGCCCACCCGGCTAGAGGGTGAGCCGGATGTCGTGATCGCGCAGCAGGTAGAGCGCGAAGCAGCCGGCCAGCATCGGCCAGGCAGCGAAGAAGAGCAGGTGAGACGACTCCCACGGATTCAGATACGCCGCGTAGGATGAGAACGTGGACACGGCGTGGAGGGCGAGCACCGCGCCGTAGGTGAGCCGCTTGCGATAGCCCAGCACGAATCCGATCAGGAGCGTCAGCTCGATCGCGCCGAGGCTGCGCATCGCGGCCGCGCTCGGCGCTGCGATGCCATAATAGTGCTCGTATACGGCGGCGGCGTGCTTCGGATTGACGAACTTGTCGAGCGTCCACATCAGCATCACGAGGAAGATGCTGAGGCGGAGCGCGAGCAGCGCGGTCGGTACTCTCGACATGGGGTGGTCCTCGCGGGGCGGGGCAGCGCCAGGGTATCGGCGCCCGGCGCGCATTCCCAGCGGCGCCGGATGCGCGGGCAGGGCGCCGGGCTACCCTCTGGGCTCGCGCGGCGCCCGTGGGCAGGCCGGATGCCCGCCGCACGCGCGACCCCCGCAGCCCGGCCCGATTCCGCCATCCGCTCCGGAGCTCGAACATGCCTCGACGCATCCTTCTCGCCGGCCTCTGCCTGCCGCTGCTGGCCGCCGCCCCCAGCGCGGGAGGGCCCGAGCTGGTGGACGGCATCGCCGCCCAGGTGGGCAACAGCATCGTGCTGGTCTCCGAGGTGACGCACTTCGTGGCGCCCCAGGAGGCGGCGATGCGCAGCGCCGGGGCCTCCGAGAGCGACATCGCCAAGCTGCGCGCCCAGGGCCTCGAGCACCTGATCGAGTCGCGCATGATCGAGGATCTGGTGCGCCAGGCCGAGCTCTACGCGACCGATCAAGAGATCGATCGCACCATCGCCAGCATCGCCAAGGAAAACGGACTGTCCCCCGAGCAGCTCGAGGCGAGCGTGGCGTTCTACGGCATGTCCTTCGAGCAATACCGGGCCCAGATCAAGCGGGACCTCGAGCGGCGCAATGTCGTGAACGCGATGCTGGGCTCCAAGATCGAGGTCGACGAGGCCGACGTGCGCCGACTCTACGAGCAGCGCTTCGCGGATCAGCCCAAGGGCGGCGAGGCGGTGCACGTGCGGCAGCTGCTCATCACCTACGGCGGCGCGTCCGGACGCGACCAGGCCAGCGCGTGCGGACTCGTGCAAGCCGCGCACACGCGCATCACCGATGGGGAGAGCTTCGCGGAGATCGCGCAGGCCGTCTCGGAGGTCGCGCCCCAGGACGGCGGAGACATCGGCTGGCTCCACCTCGACAGCGTGGCCGACTGGATGCGGGATGCGCTCGCCCCGCTCGAGCCAGGCGCCACGAGTGACGTGCTGGTGCTGCCCTTCGGCTGCACGCTGCTCAATCTGGTGCAGCGCCGCGAGTTCGCGCCCGTGAGCTTCGAGCAGGTCCAGGATGCGCTGACCCAGGAGCTCTGGGAGCAGCGGCTCGAGACGGCCTACCGCGAGTGGATCGAAGAGCTGCGCGGCAAGACGTACATCGACCGGCGCGGCTACTTCGCCGATGCGGCCCGCTTCGGGCAGAGCACGTTCCCCGTGCCCCCGGGCGGCCAAGCCGGCCTCCAGTGACCCCGGCGCGCGCCGCCGCACCGAGCCACATCGAGATCCGCGGCGCGCGCGAGCACAATCTCGCCGACATCGACCTGCGCATCCCGCGCGACAAGCTCGTGGTGATCACGGGGCTCTCCGGCTCGGGCAAGTCGACCCTGGCATTCGACACGCTCTACGCCGAGGGCCAGCGCCGTTACGTGGAATCCCTCTCCGCATACGCGCGCCAGTTCCTCGAGCAGATGAGCAAGCCCGACGTCGATGCGATCGAGGGGTTGTCTCCGGCCATCGCGATCGAGCAGAAGAGTGTGACGCGGAATCCGCGTTCGACGGTGGGCACGATCACGGAGATCTACGACTATCTGCGCCTGCTCTACGCGCGCGTCGGCACGCCCCACTGCCCCCGCTGCGACACGCCCATCGCCAGCCAGACGCTGCAGCAGATGGCAGATCGGGTGATGGACCTCGGCGAGGACACGCGCCTCGAAATCCTGGCGCCGGTGGTGCGCGACCGAAAGGGCGAGTATCGCAAGGAGCTCGACGACTTCCGCCGCCAGGGATTCGTGCGCGTGCGCATCGACGGCGAGCCGCGCGATCTCTCGGAGGAGATTCGACTGGTGAAATCCGCGCGCCACCGCATCGACGTGGTGGTGGACCGCCTCTCCGTCAAGCCGACGGCGCGCGGACGCATCGCCGAGTCGATCGAGACGGCGGCGCGACTCGCCGACGGCGTCGTCTCGATCGACGTGGGGCCGGGGCGCGAGATCTGGCTGCTCTCCGAGAAGAATGCCTGCATCGGCTGCGGGATCTCCTTCCCGGAGATCGAGCCGCGCAGCTTCTCGTTCAACAGCCCCCACGGCGCGTGTCCCGCCTGCAACGGCCTCGGCAGCGTCGACGACTTCGAGCCGGCGCTGCTGGTTCCCGATGAATCGCGCTCGCTCGGCGCCGGAGCGATCGCGCCGTGGAGCGGGAAGCGGGCGCCGCGCTACTACCGGCGTCTGCTGCTCGCGCTGGCCGAGTTCTACGGCGTCGGGCTCGACACGCCGTGGCGGGCGCTGCCCAGGCGCGCCCGGGACGGGATCCTGTGCGGCGCCGGCGCGGAGGAGGTGCCCTTCGCGCTGGAGCGCGAGGGCCGCACGGAGACGTTCACGCGCCGCTGGGATGGCGTGCTCGGCGAGCTGGCGCGCCGCTACGAGGGCGGAAGCCCGCTCGAGCGCGAGCAGCTCGCGCGCTTCCGCAGCGCGCGCACCTGTCCGAGCTGCGAGGGCTCGCGCCTGCGAGCCGAGGCGCGCAGCGTGCGCGTGGCGGGGCGCGGCATCGATGCCGTCACGCGGCTCTCCGTGGCCGAGGCGATCCGTTTCCTCGAGGCCATCGAGCTGGGCCCGACCCAGCGCGCCGTCGCCGAGCGCGTCCTCAAGGAGATCCGCGAGCGCCTGCAATTCCTCGCCGACGTCGGGCTCGCCTATCTCACCCTCGACCGCGCGAGCGCGACGCTGTCCGGCGGAGAGGGACAGCGCATCCGCCTGGCCACGCAGGTGGGCGCGAGCCTGATGGGCGTGCTCTACATCCTGGACGAGCCCTCGATCGGCCTGCACCCGCGCGACAACCGCCGGCTGCTGGACAGCCTCGAGCGGCTGCGCGATCTCGGCAACTCGGTGATCGTGGTCGAGCACGACGAGGAGACGATCCGCGCCGCCGATCACGTCATCGACATGGGTCCGGGCGCGGGCATCCACGGCGGCCGCATCGTGGCGCAGGGCAGCCCCGCCGAAGTGATGGCCGATGCGGCCTCCCTCACGGGCGCCTATCTGACCGGGCGCCGCGCCATCCCGGTTCCGAAGCGGCGCCGGCCGGCGGGACGCAACGCGCTGGTGATCACCGGATGTCGCGAGCACAATCTGAAGAATCTCACGCTGCGCATCCCGCTCGGCGTCTTCACGGTGGTGACCGGCGTGTCGGGCTCCGGCAAGTCCACGCTGGTGAACGACACGTTGTATCGCGCCCTCGCCGCCAACCTCCACGGTGCGGCGGCGGCGCCCGGACGCTTCGATCGACTGGCGGGGCTCGAGCACATCGACAAGGTCGTCGACGTGAGCCAGGCGCCCATCGGGCGCACACCGCGCAGCAACCCCGCCACCTACACCGGCGTGCTCGATGGCATCCGCCAGCTGTTCAGCCAGGTGCCGGAGGCCCGCGTGCGGGGCTACGCTCCCGGCCGCTTCTCCTTCAACGTGAAGGGTGGGCGCTGCGAGTCCTGTCAGGGTGACGGCACGCTGCGCGTCGAGATGCATTTCCTGCCGGATCTCTTCGTGACCTGTGAGGTGTGCGGGGGGCGGCGCTACAACCGCGAGACGCTGGAGATCGCCTACAAGGGCCACAACATCGCCGAGGTGCTCGACATGACCGTCGAGGAGGGCCTCGCCTTCATGGAGAACGTCTCGTCCGTGCGCCGCCCGCTGCAGACGCTGCACGACGTCGGGCTCGACTACATCCGCCTCGGTCAGCCGGCGACCACGCTCTCCGGCGGGGAGGCGCAGCGCATCAAGCTGGCGCGCGAGCTCTCGCGGCGCAGCACGGGGCGCACGCTCTATCTGCTGGACGAGCCCACCACCGGCCTGCACTTCGCGGACGTCGAGCGCCTGCTCGACGTCCTGAATCGACTGGTCGACCTCGGCAACAGCGTCGTCGTGATCGAGCATCATCCGGATGTCATCAAGACCGCCGATCACGTCATCGACCTCGGCCCGGAAGGCGGCGAGAAGGGCGGCGAGCTGGTCGTCGAGGGCACACCGGAGAGCGTTGCGCAGCACCCCATGAGCCACACGGGCCGGGCACTCGCGCCCCATCTCTTCGGCGCAGGCGACGGTGCGCCCGCATGAACGTCAAGCTCGACCTCCAGATTCTCGGCTGGCTGCTGGTGGGGCTCGGCGTGCTGCAGTGCGTACCGATCGTCGGCGCGCTGATCTACGGCGATCCGCTGCTGCCGTACGTGACGAGTGCCGCCATCGCATTCGTCTACGGCCTGCCGGTCGCGCTCACGGTTCGCCCGGCGGATCGGCGCATGCGCGTGCGCGACGGCTTCGTGGTCGTGGCGGCGGCCTGGCTGCTCGCCTCGGCCTTCGGTGCGCTTCCCTACCTGCTCTCCGGCGACCTCGGCCTCGTGGATGCGTTCTTCGAATCCGTGGCGGGCTTCACCACGACCGGCTCGACGGTGCTGACCCGAATCGACGATCTGCCGCGCGGGCTCCTGCTGTGGCGCTCGCTCACCCAGTGGCTGGGCGGCATGGGGATCATCGTCTTCACCATCGCCGTGCTGCCCCTGCTCGGCATCGGGGGCATGCAGCTCTTCCGTGCGGAAGTACCCGGGCCGGTGACGGACAAGCTCACGCCGCGCATCGCCGACACGGCGCGGCGCCTCTGGCTCATCTACGTGGGCCTCACGGTCGCCGCCTGCGTGACGCTGATGCTGACCGGCATGAGCGGCTTCGACGCGATCTGTCACGCGTTGACCGCGCTCGCGACCGGCGGCTTCTCGACGCGCAACGCCTCCGTCGGCGCCTTCGGCCCAGCCAGCCAGTGGGCCATCGTGTTCTTCATGCTGCTGGCCGGTACGAATTTCTCCCTCCACTACCGCCTGCTGACCGGCCGCGTGGGCGCGGTCGTGCGCGATCGCGAGCTGCATTTCTACCTGGCCTCCCTGCTGATTCCGAGTCTCCTGATTCTCTGGCTGCTCGCGGACACGGGCGTCAGCGAGGAGAAGGTGCGCGCGGCGACCTTCCAGGTGGTGTCGATCGTGACCACCACCGGCTTCAGCACGGACGACTACGAGCTGTGGCCCGCGCTCGGTCAGTTCCTGATCTTCCATCTGCTGCTGGTGGGCGGCATGGCGGGCTCCACCGCGGGCGGCATCAAGGCGCTGCGTTTCGTGCTGGGCATCAGCGCGCTGCGCACCTTCGTGTGGAGACTCACACATCCCCACGCGGTGCGCGGGGTGCGCTACGCGGGCCGCGCCGTCTCCGACGAGGTGGTGAGCGGCGTGGCCGTCTTCTTCCTGGCCTATCTCGTCATCGCGGGGCTCGCGGGCGCGGTGGTGTCCGCTTTCGGCTACGACGTGGTCACCAGCATGTCGGCGGCCTTCACCGCCATCGGCAACGTCGGCCCGGGCCTCGGCGGCGTCGGTCCGACCGACCACTTCGCACACTTTCCCGCGATCGTGAAGCTCACCCTCTCGTTCTGCATGATCGTCGGGCGCCTCGAGGTGTTCACCGTGTTGGTGATCCTCGAGCCGCACTTCTGGCGGCGCTGAGCACGGCGCGACGGGGCGGCGACAGGGCGCCTGCGGCGCAATCCAGCGCAGCCTGCTCCGTGTCGGGCCCAATCTCCTGATGCCTGGAGCTTCACGGCATCATTTCATGCCGCAAGGCGAGCGAGCCATGCGCCGCAGGCGCCCCGTCGCCACCCCGGACCCGGACTAGAGCAGCGCGAGGCGCTCGCGCACGCAGTCGCGCACGGCGGCGGCAACCGCGTCGGGTGGCGCCGCCGCGTCGATGCGCGCGACGTAGGCACACGGCAGGGCGCGGAAGATGCGGGCCACCTTCGCGAGGAACTCCTCGCGCTCGAAGGCGTGCTCGAGGGGAGCGCCGCGCGCGCGGACCCGCGCCAGCCCGACATCCGGCGCGATCTCGAAGATCAGCGCGAGATCGGGCAGCGGAAACTCCGCCTCGCTCTCGGCCAGGATCTCGCGCCAGTCGAGGCCGCGCGCGCCCTGATACGCCACGCTCGAGAGCGTGTAGCGGTCGGTCAGCACCACGCGTCCGGCGGCGAGCGCCGGTGCGATCACCTGCGCCACGTGCTCGCGCCGATCCTCCACGAACCAGCGCAGCTCCTCCGCGGGCTCGAGCGCGGCGCGCGCCCGCGCCATCTCGCGGATGCGACGGCCGTGCGCGCCATCGGTGGGCTCGTGGGTCGTGACCACGTCGTGCCCCGCCGCGCGCAGCGCCTCGGCGAGCGGCTCGAGCTGGGTGCTCTTGCCGCAGCCGTCGAGGCCTTCGAGGGCGATCAGTCGACCGCGGTTCACGCGCTGGCGCCCGCGCGTCGTTCACGCGGCGCGCATCGGTTCGCGAGGCTCATCCTGCAACCTCCCGTTCTCGCGGCGCTTGCCGCGCGCGTGGCGTTCGCGCGCCGCACGGCACGCGCCTTGCTCTCGCTGCCTGCGTGCCTGTCGGCACGCCCGCCACACCCCTCTAACGGGACCGGGGGCTCGGCGGGTTCCGGGGCGCCGGGCGGGAGCACGGTTACGGTGCGGGTTGTCAAACGGGGTGAGACCCGCGCCGAGCTCCCGCCCGGTGTCTCTTCGAAGACCCGGTTCGCTCAGCCGATCTTGCCCTGGAGCATGAAGGCGATCACGAGGCCGTAGATCGAGATCGACTCGATCAGGACCATGCCCAGAATGAAGTTCGTGAACATCGCGCCCGCCGCACCCGGATTGCGAGCGATGCCGGCGGTGGTGTTGCCGGCGGTGATGCCCTGGCCGATGCCGCAGCCGAGGCCCGCGAGCCCGATGGCGAGGCCGGCGCCCAATGCGTAGCCCCAGCTACCGCCGTCGCCGCTTCCCGTCTCGGCCATCGCCACCGCCGGGAGCAGGGCGAAGAAGAACGTCCAGATGAGAAGCTTTCCAAACTTGCGCATGGTCCAGGGTCTCCTTGTGTCAATGGGCTCGCGCCCTCGGGACCCCTCTAGTGGGGCTCCTCGAGCGCCAAGCCGATGTAGATCATGGTGAGCAGGGCGAACACGAATGCCTGCAGGAACGAGATGATGAGCCCGAGGCCCATGAAGATGGCCGGAATTCCCACCGGCACGAGAGTCAGCCAGACGCCGATCACGGTGTGATCCGCGAACATGTTCGCGAGGAGCCGCACGGCGAGCGTCAGCATGCGAGCCAGGTCCAGCAGCAACTCCAGGGGCAGGAACAGGGGCATGATCAAGCGGAAGTGCACCGTACGGCCAGCGATCTGCGCTTCGAAGAAGCTCGGGCCCATGAACTTGACCAGGTAGTTCCCGATGCCGTGCCTGCGGATGCCAATCCCCGTGTAGAAGATCCAGGAGATCACCGCCCAGGCCCACGTCGTACTGGCGTCGCTCGTGGCGCCATCGAGTCCCGGGATCAAGCCCATCAGGTTCGAGACCAGGATGAAGAAGAACATCGTGCCGATGATCGGAAAGTATCGGCGCCAATCGGGTCCCATCCGGTCGCGCGCCAGGCCGGCCAGCCACTCGACGAGTACCTCGAGGATGTTGCGCACGCTGATGCCTTCGTCGGGAACGACGCCGCCCTGCGGCTCGGCGACCCGACGGCGCACCAGCACGCCGCCGAAGAGCAGCAGCGCGGCGGCGAGCAGCGCCGCCTGAATCACCCAGGGAACCTCGATCCAGTGCTCGAGTTCGTGGAAGATCACGCGTCATCCTCCTCGCGCTCGCGCGCGAGCCACGCGTTCCACTGCTCCCACTCCGGATCGTCGGGCGCCAGCTGCGGCGCGCAGGGATCGATGGCTGGGCGGCCGCGCCACGCCTCGAAGATCGCCGCGGGCATGATGAGGGAAAGTCCGACGACGAGACCGATCGGATCCGCGCCGAAGGAGAGCGCCGCTCCGATGCCGATGATCAGCCACAGGAAGCGCAGCGCGTAGACCCCGGTCCAGCCGCCCGCGCTGCGGATGTGCCCCCAGAACAAGAACTGTGCGGAGCGGCGCAGACCCCGGAAGTTGAATGCCTCGATCAGCGCGCCAACAGCCAAGCTCCAGGCGAATGCGGGATTCGCGAACGCCAGCGACACGGCGACCGCGCCTGCAGACAAGGTGAGATTGGTTCGTTCGATGGGATCGATCCTCACGGGGCCTCTTCGCTTCGATCGTCTCGGTGTTCAGATACTTCGTTCAGCTGCCGGCCCAGCCGCAGCAGCCGCAGCACGAAGGAGGCGAAGCCGATGGCGACTCCGATCAGCAGATAGCGCGGCGCCGTCGCGCAGTGCAGATCGGCCCAGTATCCAAGGCCAGTGGCGATCAAGATGGCGAAAACGGCCTCGGTCGCTCCCTGGTAGGCCAGTGCCTTGCGCCGCGCGGCGCGCCAGCGCTCCCCCTGTTCTCCGTCTTCCGGCCGGTTCATCACGGCGACTCCGGCCCGCTCGTCCGATCTTCCCCGCTCGCGCGCAGCCTCGCGCCAGACGCCGAGGGCCCGGGTCGAGTCGGCCCGGGCCCTGCGACGCGGCGCATGCTAGCCGAGCCCGCTGCCGCCCTCAACGCGATTTTGCTCGCCCCCGGGCCACTTTGCGCAGCGCGCGGCGCGCTGCCTCGAGGGTGTCCTCGACGTCCGCGGGCCGATGGGCCAGCGAGACGAAGGCCGCCTCGAACGGGGAGGGCGCGAGATAGATGCCCTGATCCAGCATGGCCGCGAAGAAGGTCTTGAAGGCCTCGGTGTCGGACTTCTGGGCGTCCGCAAAGCAGTCGACGGGGCCCGGGTGGAAGAAGAAGCCGAACATGCCGCCGGCGTGGGCGGTGCTGAGGGGGACGCCCACCTCGGCCGCGGCCTCTGCGAGCCCGCCGGACAGCCGCTCCGTCAGCTGCCCGAGCCGTTCGTAGCTGCCGGAACGCGCCAGGCGGCGCAGTGTCTCGCAGCCGGCAGCCATGGCGAGCGGGTTTCCGGACAGGGTGCCCGCCTGGTAGACGGGTCCCTCAGGCGCCATCTGGGTCATCAGCTCGGCGCGCCCGCCGTAGGCCGCGGCCGGTAGGCCGCCGCCCACCACCTTGCCAAAGGTGGTCAGGTCCGGCGTCACATCGTAGAGGGACTGCGCGCCGCCCCGCGCCACGCGGAAGCCGGTCATGACCTCATCGAGAATCAGCAGCGCGCCGTGGCAGTCGCACAGCTCGCGCAGCCCGCCGAGGAAGCCCGGCTGCGGCAGCACCATGCCCATGTTTCCGGCGATGGGCTCGACGATCACGCAGGCGATCTCGCCGGGCCAGCGGGAGAAGGCCTCGCGCACCGCGCCGAGATCGTTGTACGGCGCCTGCAGCGTCAGCTCGGTGAAGGCCGCGGGCACCCCCGGCGAGCCCGGGATGCCGAGTGTCGCCACGCCGCTGCCCGCACCCACCAGGAGCGCGTCTGCGTGGCCGTGGTAGCAGCCCTCGAACTTGAGCACGCGCGCGCGCCCGGTGGCGGCCCGCGCCAGGCGCAGGGCGCTCATCGTCGCCTCGGTGCCCGAGCTCACCATGCGCACCCGCTCCACGCTGGGCACGCGCTTGCACACGAGCTCGGCCAGCTCCGTCTCGAGCTCGGTCGGCGCACCGAAGCTCGTGCCGCGCGCGGCCGCCGCGCGCAACGCGCGCAGCACGCCCGGATCGGCGTGGCCGAGGATCATCGGCCCCCAGGAGCCCACGTAGTCGATGTACTCGTTGCCGTCGACATCCCACAGACGCGCGCCCTTGGCCCTGGCGATGAAACGCGGCGTCTGATCCACGGATCCGAAGGCGCGCACCGGGCTGTTCACACCTCCCGGAATCACGCGCTGCGCGCGCTTGAACTCCTTGCGTGAACGCTGCGTCTTCAAGCCAACCCCCTAGTCGCCGTTGCTCTCGTCGTCGCTCTCGGCGAGGCGCGCCATGGACACCAGACTCTCCCCTTCGCCGAGGTTCATGATGCGCACCCCCTGCGTGGCGCGGCCCATCGTCGAGATGCCCGCCACGCGCGCGCGCAGCACCTTGCCGCCGTCGGTGATCAGCATGACTTCGTCGTCGTCCATCACCTGCGCGACGCTCACCACCTCGCCGTTGCGCGCCGTGGTGCGGATCGTGATGATCCCCTGTCCGCCGCGGCGCTGGAGGCGGTAATCCCCGAGCGGCGTGCGCTTGCCGTAGCCGTTCTCGGTGACGGTGAGGATGGTCGCCTCCGGCGACAGGATCTCCATGCCCACCACGGAGTCGCCCTCGCGCAGCGACATGCCCCGCACGCCCGCCGCGCTGCGCCCCATGGGGCGCACCTGATCCTCGGGGAAGCGGATCGACTTGCCACCGCGGCTGGCGATGATGACTTCTTGCTGGCCGTTGGTGCGGCAGGCTGCGATGAGCTCGTCGTCCTCGTCCAGGCTGATCGCGATGATGCCGCCGCGGCGCGGATTGGCGAAGGCGTCCAGGCGCGTCTTCTTCACGACGCCCTTGCGCGTGCACAGCAGCACGTGGTCGCCCGCCGCCTCATCGAAGCTGCGCACCGGGAGCGTCGCGCGCACGCGCTCGCCTTCCGCGAGCTGCAGCACGTTGGCGAGCGACTTGCCGCGCGCGGCCCTGCCGAGCTGGGGCAGCTCGTGCACCTTGAGCCAGTGGACCCTGCCCCGCGTGGTGAAGAAGAGGATGTAGGCGTGGGTCGACGCCACGAAGAGCCGCTCGACGAAATCCTCCTCGCGCGCGTCCATGCCCTTCACGCCCTTGCCGCCGCGGCGCTGCGCGCGGTACTGGGTGAGCGGATTGCGCTTGATGTAGCCGAGGTGCGACACGGTCACGACCATGTCCTCCTCGACGATCAGATCCTCGGTGGTGAGCCCCTCGACAGCCGCGGCGAGCTCGGTGCGCCGTTCGTCGCCGAATTTCTCCCGGATCTCGTCGAGCTCTTCCACGACCGCGCTCAGGATGCGCTCGTCACTCGCGAGCAGGCTCTTCAGATCCGCGATCTTCGCGCGAATCGCCTCGAGCTCGTCGAGGATGCGCTGGCGCTCCAGCGCCGTGAGCGAGCGCAGGCGCATCTCGAGGATCGCGTTCGCCTGCCGCTCGCTGAACTCGAAGCGCGCGATCAGCTCGGCACGTGCGCCGGCCGTGTCCTGCGCGCTGCGGATGACGGCGATCACCGCGTCGAGGTTCTCGAGCGCGATGGCGAAGCCCTCGAGCAGGTGCGCCCGCGCCTCGGCTTGCACCAGGTCGTAGCTGGCGCGCCGCACCACCACTTCGCGGCGGAAGTCGACGAAGTGGCGCAGGGCCGCCTTCAGCGTCAGCACCTGCGGCCGTCCGTTGACCAGCGCCAGCAGGTTCACGCCGAAGGTGGTCTGCAAAGGTGTCTGCTTGTAGAGCTGATTCAGCACCACCTCGCCGGGCGCGTCCCGGCGCAGCTCGATGACGATGCGCATGCCCTCGCGGTTGGACTCGTCGCGCAGATCCGTGACGCCGTCGATCTTGCCGTCGCGCACCAGCTCGGCGATGCGCTCGAGCATCGACGCCTTGTTCACCATGAAGGGAATTTCGGTGACGACGATGCGCGGTCCGCGCTTGCTCTCCTCGAAGTCGGCGCGCGCGCGCACCGTGAGCAGACCCCGGCCCGTGGCGTAGGCCGAGCGGATGCCCTCGGATCCGCAGATCAGCGCGCCCGTCGGGAAGTCCGGCCCGGGCATCTTCTCGAGCAGATCGTCGAGCGTGCAGGCCGGTTGGCGAATCACGAGCACCAGCGCGTCGATCAGCTCGCGCAGGTTGTGCGGCGGGATGTTCGTGGCCATGCCGACGGCGATGCCCGACGAGCCGTTGGCGAGCAGGTTGGGAACGCGCGTCGGGAGCACCACCGGCTCGAGCATGCCGCCGTCGAAGTTGGGCGTGAAGTCGACCGTCTCGCGGTCGATGTCGCGCAGCAGCTCCTCGGCGAGCGGGTTGAGGCGAGCCTCGGTGTAGCGATAGGCGGCGGCCGGGTCGCCGTCGATGGAGCCGAAGTTGCCCTGGCCGTCCACCAGCGGGTAGCGCAGCGAGAAATCCTGGGCCATGCGCACCATGGCGTCGTAGACCGCCGAGTCGCCGTGCGGGTGGTAGTGCTTGAGAACCTCGCCGACCACGCCCGCGGACTTGGAGTAGCCGCGCGTGGAGAGCAGGCCCTCCTGGTTCATCGCGTAGAGAATGCGGCGGTGAACGGGCTTCAGACCGTCGCGCACGTCCGGCAGCGCGCGGCTGATGATGACGGACATCGAGTAGTCGAGGAACGATCTGCGCACCTCGTCTTCGATGTTGACGGGCGGCGTCGTGAACGCCGGCGGAGGGGCGCCGCCCGCGGGATCGGTCGTGTCGGTTCCTTCGGCCAAGGAAGAGCTCTCGTTGTCGTTTCTCGCGGGTCACGCGGGGCCGGTCCGGCCGCGCGAGCCTGCGCGTCTAGATGTCCAGGTTCTGCACGTCCAATGCGTTGCGCTCGATGAACTGACGTCGGGGCTCGACGTCGTCGCCCATGAGTGTCGTGAAGGCTTCGTCGGCCTCCACGTCGTCGGGTGCGCGCACCTGCAGCAGGGTCCGGGAGCCGGGCTCCATGGTCGTCTCCGCGAGCTGATCCGGATTCATCTCGCCGAGGCCCTTGTAGCGCTGGATCGAAAGTCCCTTGCCGCCGAGCTCGAGAAGGCGCTCGAGCAGAGCCACCGGCCCCGCGATCTCCTCGGACTCCGCGTCGCCGCGCCGCACCTGGAAGGGCGGATCTCCCGCGGCGCGCATCGCCACCGCGAGCTCGCCGAGGCGCTGGAAATCGGGGGAGCGAATGAACTCGGTGCCGAGCGGCGTGCGGAACATCACGCCCGCGCGGCGCGTCTCCGCGACGAGCCGGTGTCCCCCGTGCTCCGGATCCGGCTCGGTGCTCCAGGAGATGCCGTCACCGACGACGACCTCCGCACCGATGCGCCGCGAGATTGCGGGCGCAACCTGCTCGAGCAGCACGGACTCCTCCGAGAGCTGCTCTTCGCGCGGTGCGTTCTCCCACACCGCCGCGTCCACGATGCGGTCGTCGATGCGCCGCATTGCGATGCGCTCGAGCAGCTTCCGATACATGCTCGCCGCGGCGAGCACGCGGCGCAGGGTGTCCTCTTCGGGAGGCGGGCCCCCACTGGCGCCGCTGACCTCCACGCCGGAGAGCGCCAGATCGAGGAGATACTCCTCGAGGCTGCGCTCGTCCTTCACGTAGCGCTCGGACTTGCCCTTCTTCACCTTGAAGAGCGGCGGCTGCGCGATATAGAGGTAGCCCCGCTCGATCAGGTCGCGCATCTGCCGGTAGAAGAAGGTGAGCAGCAGGGTGCGGATGTGGCTGCCGTCCACGTCCGCGTCGGTCATGATGATGATCTTGTGGTAGCGGGCCTTCTCGCCGTCGAAGTCGGGCCCGATGCCGCAGCCGATCGCGGTGACGAGCGCCTGGATCTCCTGGCTCGAGAGCATCTTGTCGAGCCGCGCGCGCTCGACGTTCAGGATCTTGCCGCGGATGGGGAGGATGGCCTGCGTCTCGCGCGAACGGCCCTGCTTTGCGGTGCCCCCCGCCGAGTCGCCCTCGACGATGAAGAGCTCGGCCCGCGACGGATCGCGCTCCTGGCAGTCGGCGAGCTTGCCCGGCAGGCTGTGGTCGGAGAGCGCCCCTTTGCGCCGCGCCAGATCGCGGGCCTTGCGCGCGGCCAGGCGCGCGCGCGCCGCGTCCTGGACCTTGGCGAGAATGGTCTTCGCGACCGCCGGGTTCTCCTCGAGGAAGGCACCGAGCTGCTCGTAGAGCAAGCCATCGACCAGGCCGCGCACGTCGCTGGTGCCGAGCTTGGTCTTGGTCTGACCCTCGAACTCGGGCTGTGGGAGCTTCACGGAGATGACGGCCGTCAGTCCCTCGCGCGCATCCTCCCCGGTGAGTGCCTCGCCCGCATCCTTGCCGTTCTTCGCCTGCTGGCTGATGTAGCGGTTCAGGGTTCGGGTCAGCGCGGTGCGAAATCCCACGAGGTGGCTTCCGCCCTCGATGGTGTTGATGTTGTTGGCAAAGGAGTAGACGCTCTCGTTGTACGATTCGTTGTATTGCAGCGCAATCTCGATGCCGACCGACACCTCCTTCTTGCCGCTCGTGAAGCTTCGCTCCCCGGACAGGTAGATCGGGGGACGATGCAGCGGGGCTCGCGCGCGATTGAGATGCTCGACGAAGGAGACGATGCCGCCGTCGTAGTGGAAGTCGTGGCTCTTGCCGGAGCGCTCATCCGAGATCTTGATGCGGAGGCCGGCATTCAGAAAGGAAAGCTCGCGCAGTCGCTGGGAGAGGATGTCGAATTCGAAATCCACGACGGCGAAGATCTCGGTGTCCGGCAGGAAGGTCACCCGGGTGCCGGTCTTGTCGGTGGTGCCGATCTCGGCGAAATCACTGTCGGGGTCGCCGCGCCGATAGGTCTGGCGCCAGACCTTGCCATCGCGGCGGATCTCCACCTCGAGCCGCTCGGAGAGAGCGTTCACGACGGAGACTCCGACGCCGTGCAGACCCCCGGAGACCTTGTAGGTGCTGTCGTTGAACTTTCCGCCGGCGTGGAGCGTCGTCATCACGACCTCGGCTGCCGAGCGGTTCTCGGTGGGGTGGATGTCGACGGGGATGCCGCGGCCGTCGTCGCTGACGGTGACGCTGCAATCCTGGTGGATGATGACGTCGATCTCCTTGCAGTAGCCAGCCACGGCCTCGTCGACGGAGTTGTCCACGACTTCGTAGACGAGGTGGTGGAGACCCTCTGGGCCGGTGGTCCCGATGTACATCGCCGGCCGCTTGCGGACGGGATCGAGACCTTCGAGCACCTCGATGGCACTGGCGTCGTAGCTCACTTGAAAAATGTCCCTAGGGGCGATCCGGACCCCTCGAGCAGCGCAGCTGCCCCTGTGAAACGATTGTGACGATCGGGGTTCTCGAGCGCTTCGTTGGCCCGGAATTCCCAAGGATCGCGAACCCATCTGGGCATCGATCCGCGACCCGCTCCACACCTCACGAGATCCCCCGCGCCCACGGGCCGGGGGGCTCGCCGGCACGGGCTCCGGCGCGACCGCGCGGGAAGGTACTAAATGCGTAAGTCCCCGTAAAGGTTCCGAGTTCACGGAAGATATGCGGGGCGAACCGGATCAGACGCGCATCGGCATCACGACGGCGAGGGAGTCTTCATCGTCGGCGGGCTGTACCTGCGCTGGTGAGAGGGAATCGCGAAAGGCGAGCTTCACCTCTTTGCTGCTCGCGACGCCCAGCGCATCGATGAGGTAGCGCGCATTGAAGGCAATGGTGATGGCTTCGCCGGCGTAGTCCACGTCGAGCTCTTCGCGCGCATCCCCCAGGTCGGGATTGCTCGAAGAGAGTGCCAGATGGCCATCGTTGAGCTCGAGCTTGACGGCTCGGCTGCGCTCTGCCGAGAGCAGAGAGACGCGGCGCAGCGCGTGCACGAGCGGCTCCGTGGGGAGAGTCAGCTGGTGCACCATGTCGTTCGGGATGACCTGCCGATAGTTCGGGAACTCACCTTCAATGAGTCGCATGACCAGCGTGACATCACCCTTGCGCGCGAGTCCACTGTTCCCCCGAAAGCCAAGCTGAACCTCATCACTGTCTTCCTCATCGACGAGGCGCTTGAGCTCGGCCAGGCCCTTGCGGGGGATGATCACGCCGTTGGCGACATCACCGAGGTCCGTGCCGAGAGCGCGATCGGCATAGGCGAGTCGGTGTCCGTCGGTGGCAACCATGCGGACCTTCCCGGTATCGGGCTGCTGCTCGATGAACACACCGTTCAGGTTGTAGCGCGTTTCATCGACCGACGCGGCATACATGGTGCGATCGATCATCTCTGCCAGCACCGCAGCCTGGACGGTCGCCATCTTCTTCGATGTAAAACCAGGTAGTGTCGGATACTCATCCGCAGTAGTGCCGGCGAGAGTGAACTCGGCACGCGCGCAGCGGATGGTGAGATACGCATTGCTCGAAATCTGGATCTGGATGGGTTCGTCAGCGAGCTCCCGGACGATTTCGTAGAGCTTCTTGGCGGAGGCCGTGACAGAGCCGCTCTCGAAAGTGGTGCAGGGATGGGTGCTGCGGATTCCCACCTCGAGATCCGTTGCGGAGAGCTCCATCTGACCCGCATCTTCGGAGCCGGAGACTTCGATGAGCACGTTGGCGAGAATGGGCATGGTGTTGCGCTTCTCGACGATCGATTGAATGCGTGCGAGCCCACGCTGGAGCTGGGATCGGGTGATGGTGAATTTCATCTGGATTTTTCGTCTCGCTTCTTGGTTTCTTTCAGATACCTAATGAAGAGTAGGAATAGGAGTTGGGAGTCGATCGGGACAAAAGAGATTCAAGGCTCGGAAAGGAGAGGGATTCTCTGCTGTCGGAGTTTGTCTCGATGCCTCCCGTGCGTGGGTCGCAGCCGCGGAAGAGCTGTCGTGGGTGTGATGTTACCACGGGAAAGACGCAGAGAATGCGCTGGTTCCGTCGGAGAAGAAGCGGGTCTTTTGAGGTCCTGGGGCGTTGACATCGTGTTTGATGGATGGCTAACTTGCGGGTTCTTCGAGGCTCGGGGTCGTGTCGGCCCAGGCGTCGGGAAGCAGCCTCGAGGGGTGCCCCCATGAAGCGTACCTATCAGCCCAGCCGAATTCGCCGCAAGCGCGTCCATGGCTTCCGTGCTCGGATGAAGACCCGGGCCGGGAGGGCTGTTCTGAAGCGGCGCCGAGCCAAGGGCCGCAAACGCATCGCTGCCGCGATTCCCTGCAAGTAGGAGTGGGGGAGCAAACAGGCCGCTTCGGCCGGGCGGACCGAATTCGCTTCCCGAGGCAATACCGCCGGGTGAGCCAGCAGGGACGCCGGAGCGCCTCGAGCAGCGTTGTGCTGCTGGTGGCGGATGGTGGCCAAGGATGTCGCCTGGGAATCACCGTGAGCAGGAAAGTGGGCAACGCCGTAGCCCGGAACCGGATCAAGCGTCGGATTCGCGATTGGTTCCGAAGGACGCGATCCGGCCTGCGCCAGGACCTGGACGTCGTCGTGATCGCGAAGCCGGGCGCATGTGCACTGTCGACACAGGAGCTGGGAGCGGAGCTCGAGCGGCTGGCACGGGAAGCTGGAGCACTGCAATGCGCGTAGCTCGGAGGCGAGGGAGTCCGCTGCAAGGGCTCTTCTTGGGCTTGATCCGCGCATACCAGCTGCTGCTGGGGCCACAGCTGGGGCCCGCCTGCCGCTTCGAGCCGAGCTGTTCCCTCTATGCAATCGAGGCCATCGAGCGCTATGGGGCGCTCCGGGGCGTCTGGATCGCAGCCCGTCGGCTATCCAGATGTCGGCCTTTCGGGGGATTCGGCATGGACCCGCTTCCCTGAGGCACCCACGTGGATCGCAATCTACTGCTCGCGTTTGCCCTCTCATTCCTGGTTCTGTCGACGTGGTCGATGGTGCAGCAGAAGAACCGTGCAGCGACCCCGAGCGAGGTGGCGGGAGAGATTCAGGAGCAGCCGAGAGAGGGTGTGGACGTTTCGCCCCCGCAGCGATTTCCCGAGCTCCCAGAGGCCTCGCCGGCGGCCCCTCCGCTTCGGGCGAGCGCGGCTGACGCGGAGCCGGTGAGGGGTCGCGAGATCTCGGTCGACCGGCCGCTCTATCGCGTGGATCTTGATAGCCGGGGTGGCGTGATCCGACGCTGGGAGCTGAAGCGATACGTCGATCGCAGAGGGGATCCCGTCGTGCTGGTCGATTTCGATCCCAGCAGCCGCGTCGGGGGAGCCGTGGCCGGGACACCACTGCTCGAGCTCGAGCTGGGAGACTTGTCCAGTACGATCTGGGGCATCGAGCGAGAAGAGCACGATCTAGTTGCTTTCGGCTTCGAGAAAGAAGGCGTTCGTGTTCTCAAAACGTACCGATTCGAGGCGGATACCTACGCGTTCCGGATGCTGCTGGAGATCGAGAATGCGTCGAAGCGCGACATCGAGCCGCGCTTCCTGGTCGACTGGGCGGCAGAGGTGCGCGAGGGCAACGATTTTCGCGAGCAAGCTCTCGCCGTACTCCACGACGGATCGATCGAGTCGCGGCCGGTGGCGGGGCTCGGGAGTGCGGGATTCTTTGGTGCGATGTTCGGGAAGAAGCCGGTCAGCGTCTACGAGCCGCTGCTGGGGGAGATCGACTGGGTCGGCTTCAAGACGCCGTATTTCTTGGGGGCTTTGATCCCGGATACGCCCGAGCGTGCCAGTGCGCGCATCATCGTTCTCGAGCAGTCTCGCGCGGGAGCCGTCGAGCTGTTCTTCGATCCGGTCCGCCTCCCGCCGGGCCAGTCGGTGGCGCGGGAGTTTCGCGGCTATATCGGGCCCAAGGAGCCCGAGCGGCTCGAGGCCATGGGCGGCGACCTGCGAGCGGCGATCGATTCGGGCTGGGCGTGGGTGGCACCGCTGACCCGGATGTTCAGCTGGCTGCTTCATGCGCTGCACGCGATCGTCCCGAACTACGGCGTGGCCATCATCATTCTGACGCTGCTGGTGCGCCTCGTGACTGCACCGCTGACGTTGAAACAGATGCGCTCGATGGAGCGGATGCGGCGCCTGCAGCCCAAGATGAAGCAGATCCAGGCCGAATTCGCCGAAGATCGCCAGAAGCAGTCGGAAGCGATGATGCGGCTGTACAAGCAGGAGAAGGTGAATCCACTCGGTGGCTGCTTCCCGATGCTGTTGCAGTTTCCCGTCTTCATCGGCTTGTACTATGCGCTGCGCAGCTCGATCGAGCTGCGCCAGGCGCCCTTCGTCTCCTGGATCGACGATCTCTCGGCGCCGGACGAGCTCTTCATGCTTCCGGGCATCGGCATCCCGGTGCGCGTCCTGCCCCTGATCATGGGCGCCACCATGGTGCTGCAGCAGAAGATCACGCCGATGCAGGCAGATCCCGCACAAGCGCGCATGATGATGACGATCATGCCCATCATGATGACGGTGCTGTTCTATCAGTTTCCGTCGGGACTGGTGCTCTATTGGATGTTGAGCAACGTCCTGGCGATCGGGCATCAGCTGTGGATTGGCCGTAAGATGCAGCCAGTGACGGCCACTCAGTCCAAGCAGGCAGGCAAGGAAGACGCATAGGCAGAGTCGCCTGCGCGCAGAGCAGAACGAGGAGAAACAAGGTGTACGACCTCAGGAATGAGGCTCACGAGTTCGTGGCAAATGCACGCGATGAAGCGATCGCGAAGGCGGTGCAGTTCTTCGGCGTGGATCGGGAGGCCCTGGCCATCCACGTCTACGCGGGGGGGGAAGTGTCGGGGCTGGCCGGACGCACGGTCATCGTGGCCGTACCCAGGGACCGAAAGCCGCCGGAACGCCGGCCCGAGCGAGACCGCCCGGAGCGGGGCGAGCGCCCGGAGCGGGGAGAGCGTGGTGGCCGTGGAGAGCGCAGCGGCCGAGGGGAACGCGGCGGCCGGGCGGAGCGCGGCGGCCGAGGGGAGCGCGGCGGACGCGCTGAGAGCAGTGAGCGCAGCTTTCGTGGTCGCGGGGAGCGCGAAGAGGCTCCCCGCGCCTTGCCGAGATCTTCCGAGCCATCCGTGGGGACGGCGCGGGGCGAGCTCTCCAAGCCCGGAACCTTCCTGCTCGGCCTGATCGAGCGGCTCGACCTCGGGCCCTTCGAGATCGGGGAGAGCCAGGAGGGAGAGCTTCTGGTCTATGAAGTTCGCGGGGTGGCGGCCCGTAGCCTCACCGGCGGCGACGGTCGTCCGGTCGATGCACTACAGCTCCTGGTGAACCAGGCGGCCATGACGAGTGAGGAAGATTTCAAGCGCGTGGTCCTGGACGTCGAGGGTGGCACCGAAGCGCGCGAAGAGCTGCTCACGGGATTGGTCGGGCGCGCGGTGCGGCGGGCGCGCGAGAGCGGCCGAGCCATTGCACTCGATCCCATGAGCGCGCGCGATCGCAGGATCGTCCACGTAACCGTTCGGGAATACGAGGAAATGGCGACGATGAGCATCGGCGAGGGGCGCTATCGTCAGGTCGTGGTCGTGCCCAAGGGCGCACCCGAGTACGAGGAGGCGCTCCAGCAGTCCCGGCCCGCCGAGCGAGGCGACTGAGCGCTGCGTTCCACGTGGAACGCCCGAGATCGGCGGGCGCCTCGTTCCACGTGGAACATTCGAGCCGCAGGCCAGCTCCACGGGCGTCGCCGCGGGACCTTTCGGGTGGAGGATCTCCCGACGCCCCAGTCAGAGCGAGATCTGCTCGATCGCGGCCTCCGCGAGCTCGATCTCCAGCTGCTCGAGTCGCAGCGGGCGGCGCTGCTCGAGCTTGCCGGGCAGGTCGAGAGCTGGGGTGCGCGCCTCAACCTGAGCGGGCACCGCGATCGCCAGACGATCCTCCACCGTCTGATCCTGGACGCGGTTGCGCTCTCCACGGTGCTACCAGCGTCCGAAACGATCGCCGATCTCGGATCGGGCGCCGGCTTTCCGGGTCTTCCTCTGGCGATCCTGCGCCCGGAGAGCTGGATCACGCTGATCGACGCGCGCCAGCGCCGGCACTTCTTTCAGCGGGCCGTGATCCGTGCGCTGCGACTCGAGAACGTGGAGAGCCTCTGGGGCCGCGTCGAGGTGCTGCAGCCGACGCCACACGCTCTGGTCGTGGCGCAGGCGCTCGCCAACCCCACTCGCGCGCTCGAACTGATGTTGCCGTGGGCCGCCCCCAATGCGCTGCTCGCCATTCCGAGCGCGCAGGCGCCTCCCCGGCCGACTCTCCCCGCAGGCCTCGTCGCGGAGAAATCTCTAATCTATTCAGTTCCTTGCGGAGGAGCTGCGCGCTCGGTCTGGATCGCCCGGCGCAGTGCCTCGGGCTGATCCCTGGTCGCGCCAGGATGCCTGTGGTATCAACACCGATAGCTTTGGTGCCCCTGGGGGGGGAACACTGAGTTCTGTCGAGTCCACGCCGCGCGCGAGCCGAACGCTCGCCGTGGTCAACCAGAAGGGCGGCGTCGGCAAGACGACGTCGGCGGTGAACCTCGCCGCGAGCTTCGCAGCCTGCGAGAGGCGGACGCTGCTCGTCGACGTGGATCCGCAGGCGAATGCGACCAGCGCCTTTGGAGGCCCCCAGGGGACCCCCCACATTTATGACGCACTCATCGGGCGCTGCGTCATGAAGGAGGTGGCGCGCCCGACGGAGCTCGAATTCCTCCATCTGGTGCCGTCCGGTCGCGATCTCTACGGAGCGGAAATCGAGCTCGTCTCGACCGTGGCGCGAGAGCGCAAGCTCGAGCGGGCGCTCGCCGAGCTGCGTCCCGGCTACGAGCTGATCCTGCTCGACTGTCCGCCCTCCCTCGGCCTGCTCACGGTCAACGCACTCACGGCCGCGGACGCCGTGCTCATCCCGCTGCAGTGCGAGTACTACGCGCTGGAGGGGCTCGCGGGCCTGCTCGACACGATCGAGCTCGTGCGCGGCGAGCTCAATCCCGGTCTCTCACTCGAGGGCATCGTGTTGACCATGGCGGACCGCCGCAATCGCTTGAGCCGGCAGGTGGAGGAAGAGGTGCGCGGCCACTTCGGCGAGCAGGTCTACACGACCGTGATTCCCCGCAACGTGCGCCTGAGTGAAGCGCCGAGCCATGGCAAGCCGGTGCTCCTGTACGACGTCCACTCGAGCGGCGCCGTTGCGTACCTCCAGCTGGCCGAGGAGATCCTGCGCCGCCTCGGAGCGGCGCCCCATGCCGTGCGCGCCGCGAGCGCCCACACCCTTCCGACCGCGACACTTGGAGGAGACACCGATGAGTAGCCCCCGCAACGCACTGGGTCGTGGACTCGGTGCGCTGATTCCCGCCGTGCCGCCGGCGAGCGCGCGCGCCACTGGCCCTGCACCCGCCGGCGCCTCACCGACGGAAATCCCCATCGCGCGCATCGACCCGAATCCGGAGCAGCCGCGGCGCACGTTCGACGCAGATCAGCTCGAACGCCTCGCGGAGTCGATCCGCGTGCACGGCGTGCTCCAGCCGGTGGTGGTGCGCCGGGCCGACAGCGCTGGGGACCGCTACGAGCTCGTGGTCGGCGAGCGCCGCTGGCGCGCCTCGAAGCAGGCAGGCCTCGACACGATCCCGGCGATCGTGGCCGACATCGACCCGCAAGACCGCCTCGAGGTGGCGCTGGTCGAGAACGTGCAGCGGCGCGATCTCAACCCGATCGAGCTCGGATTCGCCTTCCGAGCCCTGGCGGATACCGGTGCGACGCAGGAAGAGATCGGCCGGCGCGTCGGCTTGGAACGCTCCACGATCGCGAATCACCTGCGCCTGCTCGAGCTGCCGCGGAGTGTTCAGGAAGACGTGGAGGCCGGGCGGCTCACGACGGGGCACGCCAAGGCACTGCTGCAGGTCACCAATCTCGAGCGGCGCCACCAGCTGCGCGATCGCATCGTGCGCGACGGCCTCTCCGTGCGCGCCGCCGAGGAGCTGGCGCGTCCCGCGCCGAAGCCGGCGGCCAAGCGGCGCACTCCCATCGCCCAGGATCCCAATCTCCAGCGCCTCGGCGACAGCCTGCGGGAGCGCTTCCAGACTCGCGTGCGCATCCAGGGGACCACCGCGCGCGGCCGCGTCGAGATCGAGTACTACGGGGCCGAGGACCTGCAGCGGATCAGCGACCTGCTGCACGGCAAGACGGGGGTGGATTGACGCGATGCGAGCATTGGACCAAGCGCCCGAGGCCATCCTGAAGCCCGGCATGGAGTTCTGTGGAGTCCTGGTGCTGCCCGGACCCGGCCGCATCGACGGTTGCGTGCGCGGGGAGATCATCGCCGGCGGGCCGCTCTGGATCGGTGAAGCGGGCGAGGTGGAGGCCGACCTCGAAGGGGACGTGGTGATCGTTGCCGGGCGGGTCAAGGGCGACGTACGGGCCAGCGAGCGCATCGAGCTGCGCGCCACGGCGCGCGTCGAGGGCGGGCTGTGGGCACCCCGCGTCGCGCTGGCCGAGGGATCCAGCGTCAACGGTCCCTGTGTCTGCGGCAGCGCGCCGCCCGCTCGGCCCGCAGCGCCGAAGACCCTGCTCCGCTCGCCTTGAAGTTCCCGCCAGCTATGTAAGAATTGGCCGCCCGGGTACCGGCGCTCTCGCCGGGCCCTGTCCTTCTTGGCGCAAGACCACCACCGGCGGGAGTGATTCGCCCGCGGCGCGAGCCGCAGCGCAGATGCCCTGCCCCAAGTGCGTGACTCGAGCGGTTGCTGAATCCGGAACCCTTCGAGAAACACGTGTGTACGGGGCGCGCAGCCGGGGCGGCGGTGCCGTAGACGATTCGCGGAGCCAATCTCCAGTGCAGCGCGTCCAGACCGTCTCGAAGACACTCGCGGCAGCGGCGTGCGTCGGCAGCCTGCTGCTCGCCCAGGCTGCGCACGCGTCGGGTGGCAGCCTCGAGATCTTTCCCGACCCGAAGCTGCTGGCTTGCCTCGTGGTGCTCTTCCTGCTGCTCGTGGTGCCCCTCAATCAGCTGATCTTCAAGCCGCTCTTCCGCGTGCTCGACGAGCGCGACGAGCGCATCACGGGAACGCGACAGCGCGCGGAGCGAATCTTCCGCGAAGCCGACGCGACGCTCGCGCGCTACGAGAAGGCGGTGCAGGAGACCCGCGAAGAGGCCGAAGGGGAGCGACGCGCACAGCTCGATCGCGCACGCGGCGAGATGCTCGAAAGGATGGGCGGGGCGCGCGCCGAAGCCAAGCGGGAAGTGGAGCGCGCTCGGGGCGAGCTCGCCTCGACACTCGACGCGGCCCGCGGGACGCTGCGCACCGAATCCCGGGCACTCGCGCGCGAGGCTGCCGCGCGCGTGCTGGGAAGGGCGGTTTGAGCGTGGCCGCCGCGATCCGGATCGCGCTCGCGGGGGCGCTGCTGCTGGCCGCGCCCGCCGGTGCCGCGGAAGGCGGAGAATCGGCCCTGCGCGACATCGGCTTTCGCGTGCTCAACGTGCTGATGCTGCTGGCGTTGCTGCTCTACTTCGCGCGCAAGCCGATCCAGAATTTCTTCTCCGAGCGTCGCAACCGCATCCGGGACGAAATCAAGCAGGCGAGCGAGCTGCGCCGCGAAGCCGAGGAGCGCCACTCGAAGTGGCAGCGCCGCCTCGTCGATCTCGAGGCGGAGCTCGAATCGATTCGCGGCGCGGCGCGGGAGCGCGCCGAGCGGGAGCGGGAGCAGATCCTCGCAGACGCCCGCGCCGCCGCGCAGCGCATCCAGAGCGACGCGCACATGGCGATCGATCGGGACATGCGCCGGGCCGTGGAGCAGCTGCGCAGCGAAGCGGCGGACCTGGCCGTGGAGCTGGCGGGGGAGATGCTCGCGGAGAAGATCACGGCGGACGACCGCGAGCGCCTGCTGGACGAATTCATCGCGCGCATCGAGTCCGCGGACGCGGCCGGGCAGAGGAGGTAGTCATCGTGCGAAGCTCGGCTGTTGCGCGGCGTTACGCCCGCGCGCTCTTCTCGCTCGCCTCCGAAACCAGCGCGACGAGGGCGGTACGCGGCGAGCTCGAGCGCATGGCGAAGCTGCTGGCGGAGAATCCCGCCCTCAGAGCGGCGCTGTTTCTTCCGCTGCATCCGGCCGCGGAGCGGCACGCGGTGCTGCGCAGCATCAGCGCGCGCCTGGGCGCGAGCGACACGCTGCGCAAGCTCCTGCTCTTCTTGATCGACCAGCGGCGCCTGGTGGACTTCGACGCGATTCGCCTCGAGTACGAGCGGCTGGACGACGAGGCCACGGGCCGCCTGCAGGCCGAGGTGATCGCCGCGAGCCCGCTCGACGACCGTCAGCTCGCACGCGTGCGCAGCGCGTTGGCGGCACGCACGGGTCGAGAGATCGAGCTCGAGGTGCGCGTGGATCGCAAGCTGATCGGCGGCGCGATTGCGATGGTTGGCGGACTCGTTTTCGATGGAAGCTTGCGCACGCAGCTCTCTCAGCTGCGCGACAACCTCACGAGAGGACACTGATCGATGGAACTCAAGCCGGGTGAAATCACCGACATCCTGAAGCGCGAGATCAAGGAATACGATCGCGAGATCGACGTCGCAGAGACGGGCACCGTGCTGTCGATCGGCGACGGAATCGCGCGCGTCTACGGGCTCGAGAAGGCGATGGCCGGCGAGCTGGTGGAATTCCCGGGCGGCATCCAGGGCCTGGTGCTCAATCTGGAAGAAGACAACGTCGGCATCGCGCTCATGGGCGAGACCTACCACATCCGCGAGGGCGATCTCGTGCGGCGCACGAATCGCATCATCGAGGTTCCGGTGGGAGAGGCGATGATCGGGCGGGTCGTCGATGCGCTGGGCAACCCCATCGACGGCAAGGGAGAGCTGGCCGCCACGGAGACGCGGCGCGTCGAGCTCAAGGCGCCCGGGATCGTGGCGCGCCGATCGGTGCACGAGCCGCTGCAGACCGGCATCAAGGCGATCGACGCGATGACCCCGATCGGCCGCGGGCAGCGCGAGCTCATCATCGGCGACCGCCAGACCGGCAAGACGGCCATCGCGGTCGACACGATCATCAACCAGAAGCAGACCGACGTCTTCTGCATCTACGTGGCCATCGGGCAGAAGCAGTCGACGGTGGCCCAGGTCGTCGAGAAGCTGCGGCAGCACGGCGCGATGGAGTACAGCGTGGTCGTGGCTGCCACGGCGAGTGAGCCGGCACCGCTCCAGTTCATCTCGCCGTACACCGGAGTGGCCATCGGCGAGTGGTTCCGGGACAACGGCAAGCACGCGCTGATCATCTACGACGATCTGTCGAAGCAGGCGGTTGCCTACCGCCAGCTCTCGCTGCTGCTGCGCCGCCCCCCCGGACGCGAGGCGTATCCCGGAGACGTCTTCTACCTCCACTCGAGATTGCTCGAGCGCGCCGCCAAGATGAGCGACGCGATGGGTGGCGGAAGTCTCACGGCGCTTCCGATCATCGAGACCCAGGCGGGAGACGTGTCGGCCTACATTCCGACCAACGTCATCTCGATCACCGACGGGCAGATCTTCCTCGAGACGGACCTCTTCAACTCGGGCATCCGGCCCGCGGTCAACGTGGGCCTCTCCGTCTCGCGCGTGGGCGGCGCGGCGCAGACCAAGGCGACCAAGAAGGTGGCCGGCAAGCTCAAGCTGAACCTGGCCCAGTACCGTGAGATGGCCGCGTTCGCCCAGTTCGGGAGCGATCTCGACCGGGCGACCCAGGAGCAGCTCGCGAACGGCGAGAGGCAGACGGAGATGCTGAAGCAGCCCCAGTACTCGCCGATGCCGATGGAAGAGCAGGTGGTGTCTCTGTACGCGTGCACGCCGCAGGAGGGTCGCGATTCCTGGGTGCGCCCGTACGAGCTCCTGGACATCCAGCGCTACGAGCGGGAGATGCTCGAGCACGTGCGAGCGCGACACGGCGACATCCTGGTGCGCATCCGGGAAACGGGCCAGCTCGAGGACGACATCGAGAAGAAGCTCGTCGCCGCCCTGGACGAATTCGCCGGCATCTTCCAACCCGCTGCTGGAACCGCGACTCGAGCTGCCTGAAGTGCCGAATCTCAAGGACATCAAGCGGCGCATCACGAGCGTCCAGAAGACGCAGCAGATCACGCGCGCCATGCGGATGGTGGCGGGTGCGAAGCTGCGCCGCGCGCACGAGGCGATCGGGTCCGCGCGCCCGTATGCGGAGCGCATGCGCGACACGCTGGCGGCGGTGGCGCGGACCCAGCGCGACGCCGAGCATCCGCTGCTCGAGCGCCGCGCCGCGATCCGCTCGGTCGAGCTGATCGTGGTGACCTCGGATCGCGGCCTGTGCGGCGCGTTCAACTCCAACGTGATCAAGCACGCCCAGAACGCACTCGTCACGCGCGCGGGAGCGGCCTGCACGATCAGCACGGCGGGCCGCAAGGCGCAGGAGTTCTTTCGCAAGCGCCACCCCGGACAGATGGGCGCCCACTACCCGCAGGATCACTGGGTCACTTACGGCCAGGCGACGGAGATCGCCGCGCGGGTATCCGGGCGCTACGCCAGAGGCGAGGTGGACGAGGTGGTGCTCGTCTACAGCCAGTTCGTGTCCGCGATGACTCAGCAGCCGCGAGACGTCCGCCTGCTTCCCTTCCAGGCCGAAGCCGGCGACGCGCCTGCGGACGACGCGCCGCCCTACGAGATCGAGCCCGACGCGGAGAGGTTGCTGGCGGTGCTCGTGCCCAAGGCGATCGAGGTGGAGGTCTTCCGCGCGCTGCTCGAGAACCAGGCCGGCGAGCACGCCGCGCGCATGGCGGCCATGGAGTCGGCGACGCGCAACACCGAGGAGCTGATCGAGAGCCTGACACTCCAATACAACCGCGCCCGGCAAGCCGCGATCACGAAGGAACTGGTGGAGATCGTGAGCGGAGCCGAGGCGCTCTAGCAGTCGGAAAGCGAACGGACGGACGTCGAGCGCCCCGGGCGCGCGCCGTGAGACAAAGGCGAGAGAGGATCATGGAGAACGGCAAGATCGTACAAGTCATGGGGCCGGTCGTGGACGTGGCATTTCCGCCCGGCGCGCTGCCCGAGGTGTACACCGCGCTCCGGGTGACCAACGCGGGCATCGACGCTCGCGAGGAGAACCTGGTGCTCGAGGTGGCGCAGCATCTCGGCGAGAACACCGTGCGCACCATCGCCATGGATTCGACCGACGGGCTCGTGCGCGGACAGCCGGTGCGAAACACGGAAGACGTGATCCGCGTTCCCGTCGGACCGGCCACGCTCGGGCGCATCATGAACGTGATTGGCGACCCGGTGGACGAACGCGGGCCGATCGAGGCGAAGACCACCTACCCCATCCACCGGCCCGCGCCCGAGTTCATCGACCAGTCGACGAGCGTCGAGGCCTTCGAGACCGGCATCAAGGTCGTGGATCTCATCGCCCCGTATCCGAAGGGCGGCAAGGTCGGGCTGTTCGGCGGCGCCGGGGTGGGCAAGACGGTGGTCATCATGGAGCTCATCAACAACATCGCGAAGGAGCACGCCGGCTATTCGGTGTTCGGCGGTGTGGGCGAGCGGACCCGCGAGGGAAACGATCTCTGGAACGAGATGATGGAGGCCAAGCTTTCCGACGGCACCACCGTGCTCGACAAGACGGCGCTGGTCTACGGCCAGATGAACGAGCCGCCGGGAGCCCGCGCGCGCGTCGGCCTCTCGGCGCTCACGGCCGCCGAGTACTTCCGGGACGAAGAGGGCAAGGACGTGCTGCTCTTCATCGACAACATCTTCCGCTTCACCCAAGCGGGTTCGGAGGTGTCCGCACTGCTCGGCCGCATCCCGTCGGCGGTGGGCTATCAGCCCACGCTGTCCACGGACATGGGCGAGCTTCAGGAGCGCATCACCTCGACCACGAGGGGCTCGATCACCTCCGTGCAGGCCATCTACGTTCCGGCAGACGATCTCACCGATCCGGCGCCCGCGACTGCCTTCACGCACCTCGACGCAACCACGGTGCTGTCGCGCCAGATTGCGGAGCTCGGCATCTATCCGGCCGTCGATCCGCTCGACTCGACCAGCCGGATCCTGGATCCCCAGGTCGTGGGCGAGGAGCACTACGGCGTCGCGCGCGGCGTGCAGCAGGTCTTGCAGAAATACAAGGACCTGCAGGACATCATCGCCATTCTCGGCATGGATGAG
>Ga0224496_10000434_pt1 | contig 28985 bp, 28 predicted proteins | sample SF_Jul11_sed_USG_2_FD_168127 | JGI IMG/M metagenome (GOLD analysis project Ga0224496, IMG submission 168127) | Sediment microbial communities from San Francisco Bay, California, United States - SF_Jul11_sed_USGS_8_1 | ecosystem: Environmental > Aquatic > Marine > Sediment | place: USA...
ACAACTGGTTCTTCCTCTACAACTGGTTCTTCCTCTACAACTGGTTCTTCCTCTAGAGCCAAAATACCACTATCACCACCCTTGTCAACTGAATCTAACTCAATAATAGCCTTATCAAGTTCATCTATTGCATCTAGGACTACTTCTCTATCAGCACCACTAGCAGCTAACTCTCTTAACCTTGCCATTCTTTCTTCTATAGATTCTGGAGGAGATTTAATTTCTGTAAGTCTTATTTTTCCTACTTCTTTAACTGGTTCTTTTTTATCTTTAATCTCAGCTAACTCTTCATCTGTATAACCTACATTAAGAAGCTCTGTTCTCATCTTATCTATCTCAGCCTTCATCATATGATCATCATCACTCTTTGGTTCTCTAATATTCTCAAAGGTAACTCCTTCTTCTATAAGGCCTTTTCTGACATCTCCTGTACCAATTCCTCTTTCAGCATTACCTTCTCCTTGATATTCTTTTAATAAGTTTTTATATTCTTTCAATAAAGGACCTCTAGATTTCTTTAATTCCTCTTTTGTATCTTTAATTGTAGTCTCCACTCCAGTCAATAAGCCCTTAAGTTTTTTTGTTAAATTTATACCAGTTGGATATTCGACAAATTCACTCAAGCGTTGACGCTCTTTCTCTAAATGAGACAGACTCTCATCAGTTTCTCTTTTAGCACCCATACCCATCTCATTAATAGAAACACTAACATCTTTACCTGTTTTAAAATCTCTGTGACTAGGAACTATATTTCTCTCTTGTGTATCCATAATAAAAGTAAATAATACTTACTCACATATTCTACCAAATTATCCTCTGGAAAACCACTGATTAAGGATTATGGTATAGCTTTATAAAAAGCCCCGTACTAGACGGGGCTTTATTAATTTCTTTTTATTTTGAAAGTTCTAATCTTTCAATAAGTTTCTTATATCTCTCTTCACTCTTCTTTTGTAAGAAGTTAAGTAATCTTCTTCTCTTAGCTACTTGTTTAAGTAGACCTCTACGAGAGTGATTATCTTTCTTATGTTCTTTAAGATGTTCTGTTAACTCTTGAATAGATGCTGTTAAAATAGCAATCTGTACTTCTGGAGAACCAGTGTCACCTTCAAAAAGTTGAAAGTCATTGATAATTTGTTGTTTTTGGGCTTTAGTAATTGCCATATATATCTTTCTTTGCCTTTGAGACACTAGTTAAACAACTAACCGGTGAATAAAGTGGGCTCACTTAATATTAGGTATGTATTATAACACATCTGGTAGGATATCGTTAAATGTCGAAAGGAGGAGTAAAATCATTGAATCTATTAACTATATACTGAATATCAAAAGTAGTACCATCTAAAAGACTCATCCCATTCGCTTTATTTATTTCTCTATAAAATAATTTATATTGTTGAATCAAGTGTGAAACAGACTTAATAGCTTCTTCCCTTTTTTGTTTCATCTTCTCTTCAAAAGACCCTGAAAATAATAGAACTCCCATCATTTTCCAAATAGGAGTATCTCTAACTCCAAAAGTATTTCTAGTTTGTTCTAGCATTCTATGACGACCTAATACTGAATGAGCTTCTTCCATAGCATTATATCTAGCTCCACCTACTCCATGAATCAAACCTCCTCTTGTTGCTTCACTTAATACCTGTGAAGGATTTTCTGAAAAAGGAAAATCAATTATACCTAATCTATTTAATAATTCGTATATTTTATAAACTGAATCTCTCAATCTCATATTCCCACTATCTCTTTGCCATTCTTCACACTTTCTTTTTAATTGATGGAAAAGACCATCACTTAACACACACATTTCATCAATTAACCAATATGAATAGTCTTCTTGAAGATCAAACACTTCTTGGTTTAAACTAGGATTATCAATTTCTAAGGCCGCTAAATATTCATTGCGTTCTTCTTCTGGAATATTTTTAAGTTCAAATTCTTTAGGATCTGCAGCCAAAGATTCGTCTAATGCAGCTTCATCTTCAAGGCTGAACAATAAGGGATCTATCTCTCTACGTCTTCTCATATATTTCTATTTAATTAATATTTATTAATTATATCAGAATAAATCAAACATCATCGTAATTATGATATAATGCTTGTTGCGATCTTTAACAAAGGGGAAATCCTTATGGAAACAACTGGTAACAGCAATTTCCAAACCAAGTTAGCCGCCATATTAACTTGGTTCAGCTCTGCTGCAATAGTTATTGTAAGTGTTGCGGCAATACTTCAAATTTGCGTATATTTTACCACTGGCGATTGGTTCTTAGCTGGACCTGACTTTGGTAGTGGTGGAATATTTACCCCATTTATGGAATCTATTCTTATTTGGGGCATACCGATTTCTATTGCAACTACACCGGATATTATCGCAAAGATAATAAAAGATCAAAAAAGCACAGAAACAGCTATCGTTACAATGCTTTTTGGATTTCCGATTATTGGGATTATTATGGCTATCTTGGCTGGGATAGCTTTTGTATTTTTTCTCTTCCCAATATCTATAGTTGCAGCAATTATCAGCATATCGTTTGGTGCATTTGAGATTAATCCCATCTTTGGGATAGTAGTGTTTCTCATTCTCAGTGGTTTAGCACTTAGCGCACTTGGCTTTGGAGAAAGTGGCGAAAAAGTAATTGCCATCATTTTTTTCAAAGATGACTAATAAACTGTAAACTAAGATCGCAACCAATACGAGAAAGACCCTCATCAATAGGGTCTTTTTTGATTCTTAAAATTCAATTTATTGTAAGAATCTTTATTACCGTTCCTTAATACATTTTACTAGAAAAGATCTGGGGTTAACCCAACAACAGTTAGCAGATAAAGCTGAGATACACCGTAGTGTTGTTGCAAAAGTGGAATCAGGAAATAGAAATGCTACCCTAAATACTCTAATGACATTAGCCAAAGCAATGGGAAAAGAATTAAAGATTGATTTTGTTTAAAAAGGTTAAGATCTAATCCTCATTATGATAAGCAACTAAGATATCACCAACTTGGAAATCTTGTTTCTTATGCTTGAAGGTTAAAGCAAACTCACTCTTACCTTTTACTGAAGTAATCTCTTCTTTACCATGCATCATAGAACCAATTTGAGGATCTGAGATAATCTCACCATCTCTCTTAAGGTGGAACTTATCTGTCTTTTTAAGTTCTCCTGTCTTAACCTTACAACCAGCAATCTTCATACCCTTCATATCAAACATCTGAAGAATTTCTGCTTCACCGGTAACTACTTCATCAATAGTAGGTTCAATTAACTTAAGGATTTGTTTTTGCATATCCTCAATTAATTTATAAATAACATCATAGCTCTTGAGAACTACATCATTATCTTTGGCCATTTGCTTTATTTTGTTTGGAACTTTAATTTTAAAAGAAATAATCTTTGCACCACTGGTGATAGCACTTTCAATATCTGATTCTGTAACTTGACCAACACCTTTTGAAATAATATTAACACTATCAGTGTCCATATTTTGTTCAATGACTTCTAGAGTACCTTCTACATCTGCTTTGATGATAAGGTTAAGCTTTTGTTTTTCTCCAAAGGCTGCTCCAAAATCTAAGTCTGCAAATGGATCAATATCGGCATCTTCCTCAGCTTGAATCTCTTCCTCAACTTCATATTGAGCACCAACTTCTCTGATGATAGAACCAACAGCTGGAATATCATTAAGACCAACAATCTCTGCTGGAGAACCTGGACCAACTTCTTTAAGTTGCTTACCATTCTCATCAACAAGAGATTTAACTCTACCTTGACCAGCATCACTATAAATATCTTGTTTGACTTTAAGAGTACCTTCTCTAACGATAACGCTAGCAAGAGAACCTCTATGTTTATCCTTTGTAGACTCTATAACAACTGCTTGTAATGGAGCTTTAGGATCTGCTTTATATTCAGCCAAGTCAGCCATAACAGTTAATGTTTCAAGAAGCTTATCTACACCCATTCCAGTAGTAGCAGAAATATCAACACTATCAATATCTCCACCAAAATCTGTTACTGTAATACCATGCTCAGCTAATTGGCCTTTGACCATATCTGGGAAGAATCCTTTAAGGTCTGATTTGTTAATGGCAACGATAACTTGTGCTTTAGAATTCTTGATATGTCTAATTGACTCAATAGTTTGTGGTTTAACACCATCATTAAGAGCAACAACTAAGATAATAATATCGGTAATATTTGCACCTCTTTCACGCATCTTTGAGAAAGCAGCATGTCCAGGAGTATCAATAAAAGTAAGAGGCTTACCCTTATAGTTAATTTGGTATGCACCAATGTGTTGAGTTATTCCGCCAGATTCTTTAGCTTGAACATTAGCTTTTCTAATGTAATCAAGTAATGATGTTTTACCATGGTCAACATGTCCCATGATTGTAATAACTGGTGGTCTCTTTTGTAGTGCCATATTAATTAACTCCTTTTATCTTTATTGGTTTACGATTTATCTTCTTCTAATTTTTCAAATCTTGGGAACTCAGCTTGTCTCTTGGTAAAATCTGCCTCAAAAGCGTCTACCTTTTCAAGTAAGAATGCTTTTTGCTGCTCACTGATATCATCAAATGCTTGCCATTTAGCTTTAAATCTAAATAGATCACCTAATGTAGTAAGTTTGAATTGAATAAGTTTTTCTCTTGTTTCTGGTTCTAGACCTTCAAAAGTATCAATCTCGTGTTCTTCTTCACCAGTGACAGATGACTTAACGTCCCCTTCTGCTGATTTAACTGTAATCTTATATCCAGTTAACTTTGAAGCGATACGGACATTTTGTCCACCTTTACCAATAGCAAGAGATAATTGATCATCTGGAGCAGTAACTGTGACCATCTTTCTTTCTTCATCAATTTCAATTTGAAGACCTTCAGCTGGAGCTAAAGCTGCCTGCATATATAGTCTAGTGTCATCAGAATAAGGGATGATATCAATCTTCTCGTTATTTAATTCATTAATAACTTCTTGAACACGAACACCTCTTTGACCGACACATGAACCGACAGGGTCAACACCCTCTTGAGTAGCTCTGACTGCAAGCTTAGTTCTGACACCAGCTTCTCGAGCAATTGCAACAATTTCTACAGCACCTGAAGCAACTTCAGGAACTTCTCTGTCAAATAATTTAGCAACTAAGTTCTTATCTGCTCTAGAAACAATGATTCTTCTACCTCTATGAGTTTCTCTAATATCAGTAATCAAGACAGCAATGCGCATGTTCATCTTGTAGAACTCTCCACGCATTTGTTCTTCTGGAGGCATAAAACCTTGTCCACGACCAATGTCCATAACAACCATTCTGCCATCCATACGAAGAACTTGGCCCATGATAAGGGTACCAATTTTGTCTTTGTATTCTGTAAGAATTTGTTCTTTTTCTGATTCTCTAATTTTTTGGAGGATAACTTGTTTTGCAGTTTGTGCTGCAATTCTACCAAAACCAGCTGGAGTAACATCCTCTGATTTTGTTTCATCCCATTCTAAAATTTCTTCTGTTTCTTCTTCTCTCTTTGTTACAGGAGCCTTGAAGATTTTGCTTTCACCACTGAATTCATTTAGTTCAGAATAGTAATAAAAGTCTTCGTCATACTCTGGAATTTGCTTCTTATATGCAGAGACTAATGCTTGTTTAATAGCCTCATGAATTGATTCTACTGGGATATTTCTTTCATTTGCAATCTGAGCAATAGCTGCTGCAAATTCAGTTCTAGCGACTTGTGTTTTTGCCATAAATTTTTATTTATTTATTTTATTAAAAAAGGGTCGATTCTCACCGCCCTTTGTCAAACTCTTATATCAGGTTGTATTATACCAGACTTGACTTAACATTACCAATATTTTTAAAGCCCCATGTTGAGTGAGGCTTTAAATGTAAAAACATTATGATAATTCTTCAATGGTTGAAAGAGCCATATCAAGAAGTGCAATAGTTACATTGTAGTATTCTTTTGCCTTCGTTGATTCAGCATCAATCACAATTTGTGAAACTTCACTCGGTGTTCTTGAAAGAATATCCTTATTGGGAACACCTTCGTAAACACGAAAACCATCTAAATCAAGAACATTGTGATAAATGATTTCCTGCCGGTGAGCTTCATCAATAAACTTTGATGGAGGGTAAAGTTTAGGAATCTCAGTTTCCATCAATTCCAACAATCCTTTTGCTTCCAAAACCAAAGCTTGATGTGCGTCTAAAGCTTCATTTAGTAAAACTTTACCAGACAATCCTAATACCTCTAAAGCACCTTCATAAGTCAAATTTTGACTCATTATGAATCCTTTTCTCGACTAAACAGTCAGAACAACATCGTTTAATGTTACTTAAACATTATATCACTATAACTATATATATACACCTATTAAAGCTCTTTTAGCTTCTTAAGTAGTTCTTTTTGTTTTTTGGATAATTTTTCTGGTACTTCTACAATTAATCTAACGTAAAGATCTCCTTTTCCTCTGCCTCTTAAGTGTTGAATTCCTTCTCCTCTTAATCTAACTAGAGTATGAGACTGAGTTCCTGCTCTAACCTTCATATTTAAAGGGTCATTAAGAGTCTTTACTTCAACCTTACCACCTAAAGCAGCAGTCATATAGCTAATCTTCTTATCAATAAAGACGTCATAACCATCTCTCTTAAATTCTTTATGTGGGGCAACATCAAAAGAAACATCAAAGTCTGTAAACCTTAATCTAGTACCATCATTAGCTCCCGCTGGAATCTTGATAGTGTGCTTTTTTCCTTCAATATCTACTTCTTTTTCTGCGCCTTTTGCAGCTTCCATAAAACTAATTCTCATTGAATATCTTGTTCTTCTCTGAGCTCTTGCAGCTCCGCCAAAGAATTGTTCAAAAATATCAAAGGCATCACCAAAGTCTTGACCACCACCAAATGGATTACCTCCACTACTGTTATATGACCATGTAAATGGACCTTGTTGTTGTCCTCCAGCGAATGGATTTCCACCACCCCCAGCTCCAGAAAAAGCAGCGTGACCAAATTGGTCGTATTGAGTCTTCTTCTTATCATCAGAAAGCACTTGATATGCTTCGTTTATTTCTTTGAATTTTTCTTCTGCGTCTTTTGCTTTATTCTTGTCTGGGTGAAACTTCAAAGCCATCTTGCGATATGACGACTTTATCTCTGCTTTAGTAGCCTCTTTTTTTACACCTAGAATTTCGTAATAGTCTCGTTTGGTTGCCATAAGAAGATCATTCTACCAGAGTAAAGAAGGTTTGTTAAGCAGATGAATTAAGTGATTGCTAAACAATATCTTAAAAACATCAAATTTAAAAAATTATACTGATAAAGTTGAAAATTTAATCAATAAAACTTGATAATATTAATAGTCAAGATTACTATTAACAATAGTTTTGACAACATGAAAAAAGCATATCTACTAATTCTAATTTTAAATATCTGCAGTTCTTTTTTTATCAGTAAATTAATTTTATTAAATAATAATAATTTACAAAATAATGGAAACTGGGTTGTAGAAAAAACTAATCTTGAGATGGGGGTAATGGGCTCCTATAATTTCTTTTCAAATACTCAACCACTAAACAGAGATCATCTTAACTTAGGCTCTTGGCATGGTTTCCAAGAAATTCACACCAAAAATGAATATGATTTTAACAGAGTTGAATATGACATAAGGGTTAGTTCAAGTGGATATCTAATAAATTACTTAATGAACAATAAAGGAGAAAGAATAGGTTTTAAAATTAAAAAAAATGAAAATGAATGTATAAAAATTGACAAAGGCGGAAAATTTATAGAAAGAGAACCTGTTAGTTTAACTTTAGATGAAGAAAACAAATGGGTTCATATTAGCTTAAATATTAAAGAAAATAATTTATCAGTAAATATTAATGGAAATATATTTAGTTGTAATTTTGAAAATAAATCATTCGAAAAGATAGGATTTAAAAACGGATTTTCTGATGTTTATTTAGATAATATAGAAATTTTCAAAGACAATAAAAAACTGTTATCAGAGGACTTTTCTAATACAAACCACTCTGTAATTACCTTCTTAAAAGTTCTTTTGTGCTTCATATTAGTTAATGTTTCTATTTTTTTCATATTCAAAATATTAATTAAAAATAAAAAAAGATTGCTTTTCTTATTAATTTCACTCAACCTTTCAGCACTAATCTCAATAGGTTTAATTTTTCATTATTTCAATTATAAGTTTTTGGGCAATTATCCTAATCTTTCATCGACAATTAACAATTTAAAAAAACAAGAACAAGTCTGGGTCAATAATGAAGTTCAAACAATAAGTGATGAAATAATGGAAAAAAACATTAATGATAACAGAGATAAAATTATGTTCATTGGTTCATCACAAACCTGGGGAGCTGGAGCTTCACAATATAATAAATCTTTTACAAAAGTCTTTGAAAAATTGATAAATGAACAAAACACTAATTCAGATTCAACTGTTAGTGCTGAGATAGACAAAAGGATTCTTGGAATAGAAATAAAAAAAGATATAAATGTAATAAATACAGGCATTTCTGGGACTATATCCTCAGAATTACTAAGTGAATATAAGAATCAGTGGATAAATTTAAATCCTAAAATAGTATTGATAAACTTATCTAGTAATGACTTTACTTATCAGGTTAATCAGAATGCATATGAAAAAAATATCCGTAAATTTATTGAAATTAACAAGAAAGAATCTATTGAAACTGTGTTGATTATTGAAGCTAATTCCAAAGAATATGAAATGGATAATTATTTACATGATATCTTAAAAGATATTTCAGTTGAAGAAAACATTTTATTAATTGATATGAATAAATATCTTGAAGAAATTGATTCACAAGGAATAATTTGGTGGGACTTTGTTCACCCTACTGACTATGGACATGAGCTAATTGCAAAAAAACTTGTTGAAGAAATAAATATGATTAGTGCTTACAACAATAATGAGTAGTAAATAGAATTTTTCGAAAATTGTTTTAGTCTCTAACTATTTTTTTAAATCTTTTTTTTCGGAAATACTCCCAGACTGAAATAGCAGCCATAGAAATAATAAGCATAGAGCTAAGACCCATACTCCAAAAAGTGATCAATTGTTTAACTTTTTGAATCATAAGAAATAAGTTTAACTTAATTAGAAAATAGATGCAAAAAAGGTGGCTTATGCAACCACCTTTTATTTGTACATGTGGCTATGAAGCCATGGTGAAAAGAGGCATTAATGCCGCTTTTATTTCTGAATATCCGACGGGCTTTTTTAAGAAAGCCCCATTGATTTCCCAGAAATCTTGTGTCTGATATTGGTCTGCTGAGATACCTACGATATATGTCGGATAGTGAAAATTAGCCAATCCATTGGTAATTTGCACCCCATCATCACCTGATTTATCCCAACTGTGGAAATTGCCATCAATCAGAGCCAAATCCCAGCGTCTACCGATAACATCCATACAATCATCATATGTGTTGACTTCGGTTATTTCCCACTCTTCAGGGAATAACCCAAATTCAAGTTCTAACAGCATTGCTAGAACTTCTCGGTACGTTTCTGTCAATCCCGTATTATCATCACCTATCAAAATACGCAACATTACCTTTACTCCTCAGTATAATGGACACTACCTTGATTTTATCACTATGGGACGATAATTACAACCATGCATAGGATTATTTTCATTAATTTACAAAAAAAAGAAGGTGACTGTGAATCACCTTCTCATGTTGTAGCTTGTTATTCACTAGTTAATCAGATTAAACAACAGGTCAACAAATTCTTTAGGTTCATAGGGTTTTTCTAAGAAAATCCCATGTTTTTTCCAGAATTCATCATTTTGGAAATCATGCCCTGCAATTCCAACTATGTAAACACCTTTGCTACTCTGTAACAAGATCTCACATATTGCTCGGCCATCTTCTCCTGTAGCTCCACTGCCAAGATTTCCGTCAAGAATAACGATATCCCACCCACCTTCTTTTGCCTTTTTCAAGGCTTCAGAAAGAATAAAAGCGGTATCGACATCTGCGCCAAAACCTTCAGCCATTTCAGCTTGAAAATCATTCAAATCTGGACTATCTTCAATTACTAAAACACGTTTTGTCATTATTCATCTCTCAAAATCAATCAAGCGTACATTGTGTATTTGTATTATAGGATACTAATATTGTATGTCAACCAGATATACAAAAACAGACGGGTTCCCCCGTCTGTTCTATATTCTACCTAATTGGTAACTTGTATCAGATTACTCTTCTACAACTTCACCTTCTTGAGCTTCAGACTTACCTTCGTCCTTTTTATCAGACTTATCATCTGCTTTCTTTCCTTCATCAGATTTTCCTGCTTTAGCTTTCTCTTCATTAGCCTTATTCATTGCTTGAGCAATGACTTGAGCACTAGTTAAGGTTTCATCTGTAGCTTTCTTAAGTTCTTCTGCAGTTGTATCTTCTTTTGCAGCAAGTTCTTTAAGTTTCTTTACATTCTCTTCAATCTTTTCTTTATCTGCTTTTTCTAACTTATCACCATACTCTTCAAGTTGTTTTTCCATTTCAAATGAAACAGAATTTGCTTGATTCTTAGCTTCAGCTAATTCTTTCTTAGCTTTGTCATCATCAGCATACTTTTCAGCGTCAGCCTTCATCTTTTCTACTTCATCATCACTGAGGTTAGTAGAATTTTGGATTGTAATCTTTTGTTCTTTATTTGTATTCTTATCCTTTGCAGTAACATGAAGGATACCGTTTGAATCAATATCAAAAGTAACTTCAACTTGAGGAATACCTCTCATTGCTGGTGGGATACCATCTAAAATAAACCTACCAAGAGTCTTATTATCTACAGCCATTTCTCTTTCACCTTGTAAGACGTTAATCTCAACCTGTGTTTGATTATTTGCTGCTGTAGAGAAAACTTGTGACTTAGATGTTGGGACAGTAGTATTACGGTCAATAAGTGGGGTTCTAACTCCTCCGAGTGTTTCTAATCCTAGAGTTAATGGAGTAACATCAAGTAAGACAACGTCTGTAACGTCACCTCCAATAACACCAGCTTGAACAGCAGCACCGATAGCAACAACTTCATCAGGATTTACACCTTGGTGAGGTTTCTTACCAAAGAACTTCTCAACTTCACTGACAATCTTAGGCATTCTAGTTTGACCACCGACTAAGATAATCTCATTAATTTCAGATGCTTTAAGACCAGAGTCTTTAAGAGCTTTTTCAACAGGTTTGAATGATTTTTTGACTAAAGAATCAACCAATTCTTCAAGTTTTGATCTGGTTAGAGTCAAAGTTAAATGTAGAGGTTGTCCATCATCACCTTGAGTAATAAAAGGTTGATTAATTTCTGTTTGTTGAGCAGAAGATAATTCAATCTTTGCTTTCTCAGCACTGTCTTTAACTCTTTGAAGAGCTTGTGGATCTTTACTAAGATCTTTGCCGTTTTCTTTTTTAAATTCAGCGATAATCCATTCAATGATTTCATTATCAAAGTCATCACCACCGAGGAATGTATCCCCATTAGTTGATTTAACTTCAAAAACTCCATCACCAATTTCTAGGATAGAGATATCAAAAGTACCACCACCAAGGTCATAAACAGCAATAACCTCACTGTTTTTCTTTTGTAGACCATAAGCAAGGGCAGCAGCTGTTGGCTCGTTAACAATTCTTTCAACTGTTAGACCAGCAATTTCACCTGCTTGCTTGGTAGCTTGTCTTTGTGAGTCATCAAAATATGCAGGGACTGTGATAACAGCTCTGGTAACTTCACCTCCAAGATAAGCCTCAGCATCAGCTTTAGCCTTAGAAAGAATCTTTGCAGAAATTTCTTGTGGAGTGAATTTCTTACCATCTACATTAACAACAGCCATACCATCTTTACCTTCTGTAATTTCATATGCAACGTGCTTTGTAGCTGCTTTGACAGCAGTATCATTAAGCTTACGTCCCATGAAACGCTTGACAGAGTTAACTGTGTTTTTTGGGTTTAAGACCATTTGTCTTTTTGCAGTGTCTCCTACTTTGACTTCTCCTTTTTTGAAGCCAACGATAGATGGGAAGGTATTTCTTCCTTCTGCAGTTGGGATAATTTTGGGTGATCCACCTTCCATTACAGCGACTGCTGAGTTGGTGGTTCCTAAATCAATTCCGATAATCTTGCCTGTATTTGCCATAGATCTCCTTGTTTTGTTATTTACTTTATTACTATTTATGAAAATATTTTAGCACTCAACTTATTGTAGTGCTAGTACCAATTTGGCACTCTAAATAGGTTAACTGCTAATTATGAAACAATCACTTTTGCATGCCTAATGACTTCACCATTAAGCTTAAAACCTTTTGCGACTACTTTAATTACTGTTTGTTTTTCTTCATCATGCTCATCAATCCCTACTTCTGATTTACCTTGACTTGGATCAGCAACAGCTTCCATAGTATTTACATCAAATTGTTGTCCTATTGGATCGATCTCCTCAAGTCCAGCATCATTTAACTTCATCCAAAGTTGAGATATGACCATATTAAGACCTTGATCATTTATCTGATTAGCAGCGAGTGAAAGGTGTGAGAGTGGATCGATGATAGTTTCAACTAAATCAAGAGCAGCAAACTTAGCTATCTTAACCTTCTCTTCTCTATTTCTTCTGACAAGATTTTGGTAATCAGCGACAGCTCTTCTTTCTTTTTCTCTGGCTAATTCTAATTCTCCATTGAGTTTTTCTATTAAACTATCTAACTCATCATTTTCTACAGAGTCGACAGGATTGTCTTGTGGGTCTTGGGGGTTCTTTTTCATGTTAATTTTCTAAGGGCAGGTTACTGAGCGGTCATTTCTTCAATGAGTCCGCCTAAATATTTCATTAATGGAATAATATAATCGTATTCAAATCTTGCAGATCCTAACACACCAATCTTACATGGCACACCACCAGCGTTAACATTCATGTAAAGGACTGCGATAGGTTCTAAATATTTATTTCCAAGATCTGGACCAAAAACTAATTGAATTGGATTTTCACTTGTACCAAGATCAAATACTTCTTCTAACAAAGAGACTTCTTCAATTAGAGATAGCACATGACGAATGACATTAATATCATAAAACTCAGGCATATTAAGTAAATTTGAATATCCAGCAGTATAAAGACGCTTATTTCCAGTCAATGCAATTCCAACAGCTCTAGACTTCTCAGCAAGAACCGCAGTAGCCTCAACTAGTAAATCTTCACGGATATCTTTGTTTTTCCAAATCTTTTCTTTTGCACTAACTTCATCAGCTACAGAAAGATCCTTTTCTTTCATTAACTCATTAACATATAGTCTCATCGCTAAAGAAGTAGGCTGACGACCAGAACTGGTATGACCTTTTTGTAAATATCCTTGCTTTGATAAATGAACCATCTCATTACGAATGGTAGCTGGAGAAACACCGATCCGATACTTCTTGTCCACTGTTTCAGAACCTACTGGTAAAGCAGTAGCAATAAATTCTTCAATAATAGCGCGCAATATTTGCACTTGTCGTGCGGTCAAGTCGATCATGCTCTAAGTGTACACTAACACCCCAGCAATTAGCAAGAGGTGGAAGTGAGTGCTAACAAAAATGGCGGTCAATCTAATAAGTTGATAATTACTATTTATTTAATATAATACAAGCTAGCAATTATGCTCAGTTGAGAAGGAGGCTTTGCCTTGAAGATAATAAAGTTAATGCTATTGTTGTTAATGCTGTTAGGAATAATAACAGCATGTACTGATAAGCCAGAGGTTGATGTCAATGTTTTACCACATGCTGGAGTTGAGGCCCTTGACTTAGAAATTAGACATGGGAACCTGACTCAATTTGAGGCACCTTACAGTATCTCATCTATACATCTGGCAGATGCTGATAAAGTCTTGGACATATATGACAAATACTTCTGTGTGACTGTTACTCCCCCTATACCCCGGGAAGAATACAGTTCTACAACTTACCGTCATTTTATTGTCACACTGACAAACAATACTTGGAATGCTCAAGTAGAGGACTCTACTGGAATCCACAACTGGCCTGAGATTGGATGTCCAAACGGGAACCAATAGCAATTTTGCTAAATACATAACAATAAGAGCTCATGGAAAAACATTTCATGAGCTTTTGTCATTTAATTCATGCTTTACCTCCTATATATGTGGTAATCTTAGTATATGTCCTTGTTCAAGAAGAAAAGTAAAAAATTTGATTTTACTAACCCTATAAAGAAAAAACAGCAAATACGGAAAAATAAAGCTATTATCGGAGGAAGTCTGGTCGCTTTTATTACCATTGTCGCCCTTGTTGCAGTTACTCAACTAGATAAGATTAAAGAGTTTCTTTCTAAAGCCTCAGGAGAAAATGCAAACCTTGTTGTAGATACTCAAGCAGTAATTGGGACCATGCCTCGACCGTGGCGCAATTTAGCTCAAGGAGGTGAAGCCTTTGACTGGAGAATACAACCTATTAATGGACAAGTTGCTGCTCTAAAACCTGACTACATTAGAATAGACCATATTTATGATTTTTATGAGATTGTTAAAGGTAGCCCAGGAAATATAACTTTTGATTTTACTAAGTTTGATGTCATCCTTGATGATATTACAGCTACTGGTGCTAAACCTTTTATTGCACTTTCCTATATGCCTCCTGCTATTAGTAGCGGGGATATTATTTCTCCTCCGGTCAATTGGACCGATTGGCAAGTTGTTGTCCAAAAAACTATTGAACATGTTTCTGGGACTAGAGGTATCTCTGATGTATATTATGAAGTCTGGAATGAGCCTGATTTATTTGGTGATTGGAAATATTACGGTGAAAGAAACTATCTGACTATGTATACATATGCAGCCCGTGGAGCAAGTAACGCTCATGGCGTAAAGAGATTTAAGATTGGAGGACCCGGAATTACTGCACTATATAAAAATTGGTTTGATGCCCTGGCAAAACATGCTATAGCAAATAACTTAAGATATGACTTCTTTTCTTGGCATAGATACAACCACAATGTTGACCAATATAGAAATGATATGACTGATGTCAGATCTTGGCTCCAAAAATTCCCACAGCTTGATGGTTCTTTAGAGCTACAAATTACAGAATGGGGTCATGATAGTGAAAACCATGCTGGATACGATAATTCATATGGAGCTGCTCATACTGTCTCTGGGGCAATTGAAATGGTGGGTGTTGTAGATCGTGCATTTGTTTTTGAAATTCAAGATGGTAAAGACCCAGCAGGCCAAAGCTACTGGGGTCGCTGGGGTTTAATTAGTCATGCTGATGCCGGAGCTAAAGCAAAACCTCGTTATTATGCACTAAGAATGTTAGATAAAATTGCTGACTTAAGATTACAACTATTAGGCAAAGGTTCTTGGGTTAAAGCTCTTGCAGCTAAAGACGTGGAAGAAAATGTTAATGTTGTGTTATCTAACTTTGATATCTACGGCAGACATGCAGAAACTGTTCCTTTAACATTTACAAATATAGAACCTGGTGAATATACAATTACAAAAGAATACTTAAATGGTCAGCAAACTAGTGAAAAAGTCGCTACAACTGCAGCAAAACTTCAAGTGATGATACCTATGGCTGCAAATACTGTTTCATTTGTAAAACTAAGCCCTAACTTTGTTCTAAATGATAATGTAGAAACAAGACCAGTTGGATTACCTCCTACTGACTTTAGTCCAGTCTCTCCAACCACTCAACCACCAAGAGCTGATGGACCACAAATTCAACGAAGAACAGAATTATAATTGTGGTAATTAGAATCTTTATCTAATGGTTCTCTATCTCAAGGCACTGTAAAAAAATTTGTTTCCGATCTTTCTCATAGTCATATTCTCAAAATATTTCTCTAACAATGGTGGGTAGATCTTATTATAAAAAGGAGTCAAAAGAGGAAACTTTAGTTGTTTGATTGGCGGATGGTCGATTGTTTCTATCAGTAAATCACTTAATTCTTTAACTACATCTAGGCTAGCAAAATCTAAATTAAACCACTCACCTTTTGTGGTGAACTCACTACTTTTATAACATGGTTTATAGCCAATTTTTAACCCTTCTGTATGAATTGCATTAAAATCATTTTGCCTAAAGATATCTTCTTGACCAATCCCTTGTTTATAACTAACAATAAAAACTGGTTTTTTTAATTCTTTAATCAATGATTCTAAATGAACATTATTATTATTTTTTCTAGGTAAGGCATGATTCTCAAATAGAAAATAATCAACCAAATCATTCATTTGTTGCAAATCAACACCATAGTAGAAATTAGAATCAAACTTAGGATCAAAAGTGTTAACCCCAAAGTATTTACCAGCGTCTTTAATTTGCTTACTGAGATCTTTTACAAAACCCATCAGACTCTCAATTCTAAATTTTTTATATGCACGGTAAACATCAGAATCTATCTTAAAATATTTTGGGATATTAAAACCTGATGTATTCTTAAACTTTTTCTGACAATATTTACAGTTACAACCAAAAAAAGACACATTCTTATTTCCCACCATCAAGGGCATCTGTCCAAAATAACAATTATCGACAAAAACACCATCAACTTCTTCTTTTAAAGCTAAACCAATTTTAAATCTTATATATTTATTAAAATAAGGGTTGTTTACACAAGCCATTTTACGGCCACGATGGTATGGAATTAAACCACCATTATATGTTCGACAATAATAATCTCTGTCCTGATGATCATCTAATACCAAATTTGGCCCTTGAACATAAGCATGAACTCTAATTCCTAACTTATGAAAGTTTTCTAATTTTGACCTAAGAAACTTATAGTCTGGTTGCTCTGTTTTTGGATTAAAACCCCAAGAGTATGTTACCCATGCATCCGTAACATTTAATTTTTCTTTTGCATGACGTAGATTCTCATACTCATAAGCACCCAAAACACTTTTAGAGTTAATTGTGTCCCCAGGATATTTAAGATTAATCATTCTAACTGTACCTGGGCCAGACCAGTTATACATCCCTGCTTTTGCATTAATCATGATGAAATTTTTCTAATTGAAATTAACTAACTAACTTTTTTATCTTATTTTGGAATATTTTTTTTGAGAACTTTTCTGCTTGTTTTCTAATCGCTCTCTTATCAAAGCTAATTTCCTGGACTTTCTCAAGTGCACTCATCAGACTTTCTACAGTAAGTTCATCAAAAAATACTCCTGTTTTATTCTCAATAATTGTTTCTTTGGGTCCTCCTGAGCGGTGAGAAACAACTGGTACTCCATGACCCATTGCCTCTACTGGAACTATTCCAAAGTCTTCATCTTCAGCTGGAAAAATGAAAGCCTTTGCTCCTGCATACAACTGGTGTAACTTCTTATCATCAACAGCGCCCATAAACTCAATACTTTCTCCAGCGATACTCTTTAAATGTTCTAAACCTTTACCTGAACCAACAAGCTTAAGAGGTAAATTAAGATTAGTACATGCCTTAATAGCTAGATCTACATTCTTACTCTTTGCCAGTCTACCAACATATAAGAAATAACCTTGATCTTTTTTTGGAGAATAGTCTTTAACTAAATCAACTGGAGGATAAATAACTTGACTGTCTCTACGATAAAACTTTTTAATTCTATCCTGTGTCTCTTGAGAGTTAGCGATAAAGTATTTAACTTTTTGAGCTACTGAGTAGTCAGCTAATCTCATATAGTGATTAATTAGAGAACCTACAACACGGATCAAAGGATTTTTCTTCCAATCTGTCATGGTTGTGTAACCGTATAATGACCTCGGAGGTGTATGACAATAACAGTAATGTTTGCCATTGTTTACTTTGATAGCCTTGGCCATATAAGCGTTTGATGAAGAAATTACTAAATCAAATTCTGATAAATCAAGACTTTCAAATGCCTTCTTTGCAAAAATGCGATAAGGAGAAAATAGTTTTTTATAAAAAGGTAATTTTGTAATCCAAGTCTCTCTGATTTCCCAATCTTTAAATCTCTTAGCGTGAATTCCTAAAGCTTCTTTATCAAAAAAAGCCACATAGACAGGAGCTTCTGGCCACACTTCATGTAAGGCCTCAAGAACCCGCTCTGCCCCACCATATTCACGAAGATAATCATGAACTAGAGCTACTCTAATATTTTTCTTTTGTTTAATCATAGATACGTAACTCTATTATACCCTGTTAAAATAAAGCCTCTTGAACACTGCTCTCAAAAGCATCTTCAGGTAAAAACTTAAGCAAAGAGTTAAAGTTTAATTCTTCAAAAATTTTAACAACTTCCCTTTTGTCATATCCTTTTACACGGCAGCTTTTTAACTCATAGCTAACCGGGATATCCCTTTTGATTGTAGCTAGTTCTTTACTAAGAAAAGCCATTTCTTTATCTCTCTTTAACTTAATTAAAAGTGCTTTTTTAAATAGTGGATGATCAAGACCCTCATCAACTGCATGATAAAGTTTTTCTAATGTATCAAACTCATGGAGTAAGTTTATTGCTGTTTTTGGTCCTACCCCTTTTACTCCTGGGATATTATCTGATGAATCTCCCATTAATGCTTTGAGGTCAACAATTTGATCTACTCGAACTTTCATCTTTTTCAAAACAGCGTCAGGTGTATATTCTTTATCTACACTAAACTTACCTCTGCCTGGTATAAAAACATGAGTTTGATCAGTCACCAACTGAAACATATCCTTATCACCAGTTACAACCAAATTATCTATCCCTTTTGGCTCATTCAGCAGTGTCACAGTCCCAATTAAATCATCTGCTTCAAAACCAGCGACTTGGAAGGTAGGAATATTCATTGATTTAACTACATTGAAAATAATATCTATCTGAGAAATTAATTCTTCGGGCATGGGAGGACGATGAGCTTTATAGTCTTCAAATTTATCATGCCTGAAAGTTTTTTCTTTATGGTCAAAAGCTACTACCAAATATTCTGGATCAAAGTCCTGGATACTTTTAAGTAGTATTCTAGTAAACCCATAAACAGCATTTGTTAGCTGTCCTGAGCTAGTCATTAATGTTTTTGGGAATGCATGGAATGCTCTATATATAAGAGCATGGCCATCAATGATGAGAAAAGTGTCTGCCATAGTGAGAGAGTACCTTAGTCGTGCGTCTTTATCAAATACTGACTTTCCTTTGAAAGTTTATCTAACTTTCCTTCAATACGATCTAACCTATCTAACATCCTTTGTTGATAGTATTCTTCCTGCTTCTTATTTATTGCCATACTAAGAGTAGCAATGATACTACCGTAAATAAGAACACCAAAGATTTGTAAGATCATTCCAAGAACTTTACCTGCATCAGTTACAGGAACAAAATCACCATAACCAACAGTGGTCACAGTACTTACTGTCCACCAAGTTGAATCAAGATAATTAGTGATATTAGCGTTTGGATCTCCGCTTTCAATTGGCACAATTAAAGAACCAAAGAAAATAGAAAAGGTAAATAGAATAATAAACAGCCTGCGAACTTTAGTTCTTTGCAACAGCTGGGGCAGTGTATGCATATTGATAGTATACCCAGAAATTAACTATTAGATCTAGACGGAACTATTCAGATTTTGCTTTTTTAATACCCATTAGCTCTTCAAATTGATCTCCATCGAGAGACTCAACTTCAATTAGTTTTTTGGAGACTAAGTCTAGCTGTTTTTTGTGTTTCTTTAGAACTTGCATAGATTTAGCTCTGGCCGTTTCAATAAATCCTAGGATCTCTTGATCAACTCTTTCTTGGAGCTTATCTGATAATTGAGTCGGATTGCCATAGTTTCTAGCATAGTCAGAGCCTTCAGTCTGTGGACTAAAGTTCATTGGCCCTAAAACACTCATTCCATAGTCAGTAACCATTGCTCTAGCGATTCTAGTTGCACGTTCGATATCGCTACTTGCTCCAGCAGTGAGTTCTTTAAAGATTAATTCTTCTGCAGCACGACCACCCATTAAGACAGCCATTTCGTCAATTAGTTCTGATTTTGTAACTTGCAACTTATCTCTTTCTGGTGGAGTTAAAGTAAATCCTAAAGCTCTACCACGAGAAATAATAGAAATACGATGAACTGGATCTGCATGAGGAGAAACATGAGCAATAATGGCATGTCCTGCTTCATGGTAAGCAGTCATTTCCCTCTCAACCTTATTTTGTAATCTCTTCTTACTTGGACCTAACTTAACTTTCAAAGATGCTTCTTCGATATCTTCCATGGTAATTTCTTTACGACTCTCACGGGCAACGGCAATAGCTGCTTCATTTAGCATATTTTCAAGATCAGCACCTGAAAAGCCAACAGTTCTTTTTGCTACTTTATCCCAAACCAATTCTTTTACAAATGGTTTTCCTTTTGCATGGATTCTAAGTATATATTTTCTTTCTTCAAGGTCAGGAAGTCTAACCATCACTCTTCTGTCAAAACGTCCTGGTCTGACAAGTGCAGGATCTAACATATCTCCTCTATTTGTCGCAGCCATCACAATTACATTATCATTTTGACTAAAACCATCCATTTCAACAAGAATTTGATTTAATGTTTGTTCTCTCTCATCATGTCCACCATGACTACCATTACCTCTGACACGACCAATGGCATCAATCTCATCAATAAAGATAATTGCTGGAGACATTTTCTTTGCAGTAGCAAAAAGATCTCTAACTCTTGAAGCACCAACCCCAACGAGCATCTCCATAAACTCACTTCCAGCAATTGAAAGGAATTGAACATTAGCTTCTCCAGCGACCGCTCTAGCTAATAAAGTTTTACCTGTCCCAGCTGGGCCTACAAGTAGAACACCTTTTGGAGTTCTAGCTCCAAGAACAGTGTATTTTTTAGGATTCTTTAAGAAATCTACAACTTCTTCAAGTTCTTTCTTAGCCTCATCCATTCCACCCACATCATTAAACTTTGTATTTTGCTTTCCTTTAAGAAAAAGCTTTGCCTTACTTTTACCAATACCCATAATGCCGTCTTGGGCGCCTCTTGCTTGTCTAAAAATAAAGAAAAAGAAAACAACCATGATAATGATTGGTAGTGCGGTTAGTGCTAACTCCCAAAGTAAATCTGTAATTGAAACATCTTTAACCTTAATATCTACGCTACCTAGATCAATATCTGAAGCTTCTAAAATTGATACCAATTCTTGGCCATCTTCTTTTCTAGCAATTTTTTGAGAATCATCTTTATAATCAGCAATTAATTGAGAACCAACAATCTCAACTTTCTCAACTTTTTCTTCTCTAATGTCATTAACTAAACCACTTAATGTGGTTTGATTATTCTCTGGAACAGTGAAAAAAGAAAATAAGAAAGGAAGGAATAGTAATCCTAAGATAATATATAAAAAGCCTTTTGAGAAAAATTTATTTAAACTAAGGTTAAATTCAACCTTTTTACCTTTTCTTTTTTTCCCTGGGCTAACTGAGGATTCTTTTTTTTCTGATTTATTCATTATTTTGGAAATATTTTTTTTATCTATCATAAGTATTTTATTCTAACATGCAGCAAGATATTCACTTGATCTATCTAACAATGGAGCCTTCTTTAACTTGTTTTGTAATTGGGAATGGGACAGGGATTTCACCTTCATCACTCATTAACATCATTCCTTGACTGACTCCTTCTCCCATTTTTCTTTCTGCTAGATTTACAACAAAAATATAGTAATTACCGATAAAGTCATCTGGTGAATACCACTTTTTAATACCAGAAAGGATAGTTCTTTCTCCAATATCTTCCCCAAAATCAACGGTAAACTCTAATAATTTATTACTCCATTCTGGACTTGAGGAAGCAATAACTTTACCAATTCTGATATCTACTTTTTCAAAATCTGAATATTCAATAATTTCTTTAATTTTCATAAGGGCTAGTTTAACTCTAAAAGATCGTAAAAACAATACAAATACTCAAAGTAAATTGTTTTTTATAGTATTACTAACGTTATAATAATTACCACGGTCAATTGTGCCTTTTTCTAAACTTCTCATTCCATAGAAACAAGCATCATGCTCTTCATCATTATTATATTTTTTCCAAACTATATTACACTCTTGAAATGCATTCATTGCCTTATCATCTTCATTACTTAACACATAATAATTAGCCAACTGCACTATTGACCAATATTCAGTTGTAGATTTACTCATTATTTCTAAAATTTTTATAGCTGAATAATTATCTCCCTTCTCTATCATCAAATCTGCTTCATCTTGTAAATCTTTCTCTTTCAACCTAAGGTAATCACTCTTTACCCAATGTGCCACCTCACCCATATATTCAACTTTAATTAATAAGTCATCCCAATTCTTTCTTTCAAAATCATAATCAGCCAATACTTGAAAACTTTTTGCGACTGGGAACTGATATGTAGCAAATGATTTTGGCTCGACATAATTCATTTCATCCCAAAAGGTAAGTTGTTCTGATATCGAAAAATTATGACTTACAAAGAGAGGTTTAACTTCATTCCATGCCCATTGGTGAAAATCAAGAGATAATTTATAAAAGACAGCAGCATTTTTTAAATCGTTTTTTCTTAAATACATATCTCCAATGTTACTTGCCAAGACTGATAGCTCTTTATTTGATTCTATGTTTCCAAGAGAGCCATATTTCTTTGCGTCACTAAATGCTTGTCCTGTCAGCATTAACTCTCTTTCAATTTCTTTTTCAAACTTAGGATCAATATTTATAAGTATTCCCCTTGAATAATAATACCAAGGGTCAATTTTCTTAATTTCATTACTATATTTTAGTAACATTTCATTCTGGTTTGAAAATGAATAGTATGAAGAATCATATTGATAAACCTTCATTAATTTTTCTTTACTGTCAGGACTTAAATTTTTATTTAATGCCAACAACTTTATATGACTATGAAAATATGGGAAAACCTTTACTGCGGTATTTGAATTATTAGAAAAAATTAATGATTCAATAATCAAGTTAATAACTACTATTGAAATTATGGTAAAACTGCAAAATAAATATAGAATCTTTGTAAATATTATAAACTGTCTTTTTTTAATATTTTTAATCGTCTTTTTAGATTTACTTCCAAGGACAATGGCTGTCAACATTAGTGTTATTAGATAAATACTAAGCAAACTCCAATCAAAATCAAATAGGACATCTATATAAATAGCAGTTAATCCAATTGCTATAGATTTGTTAAGTGATAAATTACCAAATATATTCTTTTTATTTATTAATAAATCTTTAAATGATATTTTAATAACTTTCCATAATCCCAGTATCATCAAGGAAGAAAATACCAGAAAAACAATTACTCCACTCTCTGCAAAAATTTGGAGAAATGCATTATGAGCATAGGCAGTACTAGATTCTGGTTTAATCTTATACCTTGAATTTATTAGGCTATATGTACCTGGACCATAACCAAAAAGAGGATTTTTTTTAATTGCAATTACAGATGTTTTCCAGTAATCAATCCTAGAATTAAGATCAAAACGCTTACATGTCTTAAAATTATTATCAGTATCATAAACAATCTCACAAAGCTGATTTCTTGATTCTTTTTCCAATGCTCCGATAATAATTTTACTTCCAACCATTCCAATGAATATTGTTAAAATCAATAAATACAAAACTCTCCACTTCTTCTTTTTTAAAAATGACTTAATGCTGAAAGATCCTAACAATAAAATTTCAATAAAACCTAAAGTAATAACAACTCTTCCATAACTAAATAATAAGCTTATAAGTAATAGTGATAATGATGATAACCATAGATAAAAATGATTATATTTTTTTTCTTTCCAAGATTGATGTATATAAAACCAATTTATGGGTATAAACATCACCAATAGAGCTCCTAAGTGGTTATGTCCATAATTAGAATAAAGTATATTTATACTCGGGACCATATTGGACATCTCAGGCACTAGATAATAAACATAGCTAATCAAATTTAAAACAAATAAGACTAAAAATATATTCAAAAAAAGAAAATCTCTTTTAAAAAAGTCTTTATTTCCAATTAGAAAGAAAATGAAAAAAATGAATGAAAAAATATAAAAAACTATTGAGTCCAGAGTGAGAGGAAATGAATGAGTGAAAAAACTAGAAATAACAAGACTTAATAATAATAAAAACCATAGGATGACTTCTTTTTTATGATTAATAATTTTATTAAATTCTAGAAACGGTATGAAAAATAAAAATAATATAACAAAAATAAAAATAATATATAATTTAAGAAATGTCCCTGAAAAAATAAAAAGTAATAATAATAATACGTCAAAGAAGAGAAAAAATAATAGCTGCTTTAACGAATCCATTATAAGATTATAGCAAATATCAAAAGAGATGATATCATCTAGTAATTATGAAAACAGCTTTAATTGGATATGGTTATTGGGGAGAAAAAATATACGACAATTTACTTAGACATGTTAAAAAAGAAGACATTATTATAGTTGACATAAAAAATTCAGATATAAAACTAGAAACTGTACTAAATAATGCAAAAATTACTCATTGCTTCATAGCTACCCCAGAGCTTACTCACTTTGAAATAGCAAACAAATGTTTAAATAACAACAAAAACATATTTGTAGAAAAACCTCTTTGTCTTAAAAAAAATGAAGCAAAGAAACTAATCAAAATAGCAAAAACAAAAAATTTATCTATTCATGTTGATTATATTTTCTTATATGATCAAACCCTCATTAAAATTAAAAAGATGATCGAGGATGGGGTCATTGGATCTTTACAGCATATTGAATCTATTCGTCACTCAGTAAATATTACAAAACCTGGCTCTACAGTAATAGATGATCTAGCTATTCATGATATTTATATCGGAAGATATTTTTTCAACAAAAAAATATCATCAATAGATAAACACTTATTGAGTATCAATTCTCACCAAAAAAACCAAGCAAATATAACTTACTATTATAATGAAAAGTCTTTGTCTGCTTCGTATAGTTGGATACAACCTCAAGCTAATAGAGTTCTAACTTTTATTGGTGATTTAGGATCAATAGTATGGGACAAAAACATTAAAAAAATCATGATTTTTAAAGATCAGACACTCATTAAAAAAGCTAATATACCAGTAGAAAAATCTGCTCTAGAGACCTCAATTACGAAATTCTTATACAATGATATAAATGATAGCTCTTATCAAAACTATGTTAATGATGTAGAAATAATTGAGTCAATTAATACAAATATGATAAAAAACTTGTGAAAAAAATTCCTCTATTTAATCTAGCGCTTGAGAATAATCCTCTAAAAATAAAAATAATGAAAAGCTGGAGTGAAATTTATGACAACAATAGCTTCACGAGTGGGAAAGAAACAATTAAATTTGAAAAAGACTTTTCTAATTTATGCAACACCAGATATGCATTAGGGGTTCACTCTGGGACAGACTCATTAATTATTACTCTAAAGGCAGCTGGTATTAAAAGTGGAGATGAAGTTATTACTACTCCATGTACATTTACTGCGACTACAGATGCCATTATTCATTCAGGGGCTAAACCTATTTTTGCTGATGTGGACCAAAAAACTGGCAACATTTTGCCAGATGAGATTGAAAATAAAATTACTTCTAAAACAAAAGCTATTTTATTAGTTCATTTATATGGAGTTCCATGTGAAATGGACAAAATAAAAAAAATAGCAAAAAATCATAAAATATTTATAATTGAAGATTCATCACACGCTCATGGAAGTCTGTATAAAGGGAAACCAGTTGGTTCATTTGGGTTAGCTGGATGTTTTTCTCTATACCCATCAAAGCCACTTGGATCTATGGGCAATGCAGGAGTTATTACTTCTAATAATAAAGCCTTTATTGATAAAGCCAGATCATATGCAAACCATGGAATCTTGATACATAAAAACAAATATGAACATTTTAGAGTTGGTTTTAATAAACTAATCGATAACCTACAATCAGCAGTCTTAATTCATAAAATCCCTACTTTAAAACAAAAAATCGTAAAAAAAATCTCAATAGCAAAAAAATATAACGAAGCTTTTAGTAAAATTGATGAGCCTGGAATGTATTGGCCTAATAATACGGAACCATCCTTGTATGTTTATTCAATACAAACAAAAAAAATAAAAGAATATAGAGAACATTTTAGTAAACATTCTATTGAAGCCAACAGTTATTATCCAATACCGCTACATCTTCAGCCTTCATTAAAATTTTTAGGATATAAAAAAGGTGATTTTCCTAATGCAGAAAAATTCTTCTCACAGACTCTATCAATTCCACTATTTCCTCAACTTACTGAGTCTGAAGTTAACCATATAGTAAAAACAATCTCATTACTTAAAAAGAATAATTGATATGTCTAGAATAAAAGCTTTACTCTATTCAATTTTTGATAATAACTGGAGTCATTTCTTATTAGCAATGACTGAAAAAGAAATCAGAGTGAGATATAAATATGCTCTCTTAGGATTCTTGTGGATTATAATAAACCCCCTTCTCCAAATGGCTATTATTGGTTTTGTTTTCCAATTTTTTATACCAGTTAACATTGACAACTATTTCTTATTCTTATTTACTGGGTTACTTCCTTGGAATTTCTTTGCTATGTCAATTCAAAAGACTACTCCCATTCTTGTCCATGAAAGATCTTTAATAAAAAAATCTGAATTCCCAAAAGAAGTAATAGTTTTTTCAGTTATATTATCAAACCTATTCCATTTGCTAATTTCTCTTGGATTACTAGCTATATTATTAATAGTAGATAAACTATTTTTTCAAGACTTCTCAGTACTTGAAACTATTTATTACTCTATAAGAATGTTACTAGCTCTACCCATATTAATCATGTTTTCATTCTTTGTTAGTGGCCTTTCATTATTTACATCAGCCTTAAATGTAAAATATAGGGATATAGCATTTATTGTCAGTGCACTCACTCCAGTATTATTTTATGCAACACCGGTTGTTTATACACTTGATTTATTGCCAGAATCTTTACACTTACTTTTTTACTTAAATCCTTTGACTTTTTTTATAGAAGCACTAAGAGCAATATTCTTAAACACACAAATTACTTCAATTCCATTATCAATGTTAAGTCTTATTACAGCTTCTTTAATAGTATTAATTGGATATAGGGTATTTAAACATGAATCTCCTTACTTTGATGATTGGATATAAAAAATGAAACGCAAAAGAATTGTTATCGAATTAAAAAATATTAGCAAAACTTATGTTTTAAGAGATGAAAAGCCTACCCTAATTGAAGCATTTTTTAAAACAAAAAAAAATACTTATCGCTCTCTCAATAAAATTAACCTAAAAATAAAAAAAGGAGAAAAAGTTGGAATTATTGGTCCGAATGGATCTGGGAAAACTACTCTACTTAAGATTTTAGCTGGAATAACAAAGGCTGAGGGAAAAATGAAGAGAATCGGAAAAACTGTTTCACTAATAGATCTAGAAGCAGGATTCTATTCTGATCTAACAGGACATGAAAATATTTTACTTAACGGTTTAATAATTGGGATGAGTAAAAAAGAGATTGAAGAAAAATATGATGAGATAATAAACTTTGCTGACATAGGAGAATTCATTCACTCACCAATGTACACATATTCTTCAGGGATGAAACTTCGGCTTGGATTTTCTGTTGTAACTCATAGTGATCCCGATATATTACTTTTGGATGAATCTTTATCCGTAGGAGATCAAGATTTTAGAGAAAAGTCATTTTCTAGAATTAAAGAATTCTTTAATATGGGTAAAACAGTTATTATTGTGAGCCATTATATGAGATTTATGAAACTTAGTTGTGATCGTGTTATTTGGATAGAAAATGGATCAATTAAGATGGATGGTCCAGCCAAAAAGATTATTGACGCATACGAAAAAAACGCCCAAGAGAATTTAAAACTTTAATTATCTGATTATCCAAGACCAATTGTCTATTACTTTTACTCGTTTATTATTCTTTTTACAAAAATCTTGTACAGCTCTTTTTACAGGGGTATCTTTAGTATCCAATGTCCAAAGCCAATCATCCCCTACTAATATTGATTTTGGACAATATTTAAAAGAAAACTCTAAATCTTTACTTACTTCGTCATACTCATGATTAGCATCAATATAAATTATGTCAGGAGAAATATTTAATTTATTCATTAATTTTATTGCATCTAAAGTTCTCATCCGCAATGGTATTAATCTATCTTGATAATCCCAGCAATTGACTAAAAATATTTCAAACATTTTATCCATTTTATCTTTTAGATAAGGTGGGTGCCACCTTTCATCATATTCACCAAAGCCATATTTTGACCAAGTATCAACGCTAATTACAACAGCATTTTGAGTATTATCTAGCATATATCTAGCTGACATACCAAGCCATGCTCCAAGCTCAAGAATTGTATTTATATCTTTTGATAATACTTCATCAAACATTTTTTTGTTTGATTTATTAAAATAGCCATGATCAAATGATGCAACTTTAGGTTTTGAACTTGGCCACTTGAGAACTTTTTGCAATCGTTTTAAATTATCTGACATCATAAATAATAAGCTTAATTAAGCATCTACCTTTGCAAAATGTTTAAAAATTGGACATTTTACACACACCAAAGGAACTCTTTTGGCCTCACCTTTTGTAAACATGCTTCGTGCATAAAGATATTTTTCACCATACCAGATTGATTCAAAATTGTCTTTTTTTAAATTTCCCCAGGAATTTTTTTTTGAAGATATATAACAACATGGTAAAACATCTCCGTTAGGATTAATGATAGTATTTTCAAACAACCACATACATCGAGACTTTACTAACGGATAATTTGTTTTATTATTTTCACTTCTGTAGTATGGGGATAAATATGTTTTTTTTGAAGTCAGCCACTTTTCCTTTTCTAACTCAGGATTAGGTTTTTCTTTCCAATCGATCATATCCTCTGATAACTGAAAATAATCAAATTGCAATTCAACATCTATTATCTTTGCAATTCTT
>Ga0224496_10000437_pt1 | contig 28933 bp, 25 predicted proteins | sample SF_Jul11_sed_USG_2_FD_168127 | JGI IMG/M metagenome (GOLD analysis project Ga0224496, IMG submission 168127) | Sediment microbial communities from San Francisco Bay, California, United States - SF_Jul11_sed_USGS_8_1 | ecosystem: Environmental > Aquatic > Marine > Sediment | place: USA...
CGATCTATCCGGCAATGGCGAACTCCATCATGGCGCTCGAGTGCTTGGGCTACGATGCGGATGATCCACTGGTCGTCAAGGCGCTTCGTGAGATCGAAGAGTTGGAAGTCCACGATTCCGTGAGGGTTGACGGTGAGATACTTCCCACGCTTCATCTGCAGCCTTGTTTTTCTCCTGTTTGGGATACGGCGTTGTTGGCAAATGCTCTGGTTGAGTCGGGAGTTCCGCAGGATCATCCGGCACTCCAAAACGCCGGTCGCTATTTAATGTCCCGGCAAACGAAAACGGTAGGAGACTGGATTATCTCTTCGCCGCATGCGGAACCGGGTGGATGGTATTTCCAGTTCGAAAATGAGCTGTATCCCGATGTGGATGATTCGGCCGTGGTCATCATGGCGTTGTCCAAACTGAAACTTCCCGAGCACGAGAGGGACGTTGATGAATCCATTGGTCGTGGCATGCGATGGGTGCTGGCGATGCAGGGTTCGGACGGCGGATGGGGTGCGTACGATAAAGATAACAATCGAGTGGTGTTTAATTATATTCCGTTTGCCGACCACAAGGCGTTGTTGGATCCCAGTTCCGCTGATTTGGCCGGGCGATGTTTGGAGATGCTTGGCGCGTTAGGATATGACAAGACACATCCTGCTGCTGTGCGGGCTCTGGCGTTTCTGAAAAAAGAGCAGGAAGAGGACGGCAGTTGGTATGGACGGTGGGGTGTCAATTATATCTATGGAACCTGGTCCGTCTTGGCCGGGCTGAGAGCTATCGGGGAAGATCTCTCGACACCCTATATCCGTCGGGCTGTGTCCTGGCTGGAGTCGAAACAAAATCCAGACGGCGGTTGGGGCGAGTCGTGCCTGTCATACAACGATTTCGAGCATCACGGGCAAGGGGAAAGCATGCCTTCCCAAACCGCATGGGCATTGATGGCGCTCATGTCGGCCGGAGCGATCGATTCTTTCAGTGTGGCGCGTGGGGTGCAATACCTTCTTCGTCACCAGAAAAAGGATGGATCTTGGGAAGAGGTTGCCCATACCGGTACCGGATTCCCTCGGGTGTTCTATCTTCGGTACCACTGGTATTGCCAGTATTTCCCCTTGTGGGCCTTGGCGATGTATCGGAACCTCCGTTCTCGGGGGAAGATGCGGGCCGATGAACTTCGCCATCACATCCAGGGAACTGACTCGTACCGGTCCGAGCATTGACTGCTTCCATACTCTCCTCGGGCACCGTGCCACTTACACGTACTGCTATTTTTGCCGCGACTCCATGGGAGATGAGTGCTGTTCAGGCGGCATTTCCTCCCGGTATAGAGCAATGTCTCGATGGTCTCTTGATTCATGTGTACTCCATAGGAGGCAGGGAATACTGGCTGGCTCAAACCGGTATGGGGTTGGAAAAAGCACGGCGTTGCGCCACTCAAGTGGTTGGCAGTCGGTCTTTTGATCTTATGGTGTCAACGGGTTTTGCCTGTGCTCTCATTGATGTAGATATCGGGGCGCTATTGGTGGGTCTCGAAGTCGTACGCAGAACGGGGCAATGTGTAGTGCCTGTACAGCCATTGGTAATGCCAGGGAATGAGCGGAACCGTGCATTGACGTGTATTGAGGCCATGGTGCCACCTGAGCATATCGGGCGGTTTGTCTCTACGGATCGTGTGATTGGCAGTGCCCTGGAAAAGCGAGAGTTTGCCAAGAGTACTGAGGCTATCGGACTTGATATGGAGAGCTCGGCGTTGGCTGTCGAAGCGCAACGGGCACAGGTTCCTTTTCTGATCATTCGATCGGTTTCTGACCTCCTCGACGAAGATCTTCCGCTTGACTTCAATCTGTTTCTCAGGCCCACTGGGTGGCTCAAAGGTATTGGGACGGTCTTGGCTGCACCGTCGCGCCTCTGGGGGCTTGGTCGGTTTCGTCGACAGAGTGCAGCCGCCGCGCAAGCCCTGACGGAATTTTTCCAGCGCTATACGGCAGCCATGGCAACCAATCCACAACAGCGAGAACCCGCGCCGAGTGAACAATGAGATTTCTGGAAGCCATCGGACGATGGGCTCTCACATATGTGACTGAAATGGGTCGGATGCTGATCTTCGTGGTCTCGTCCTTTGCGTGGTTGGCCCGCCCCCCGTTTCGGATCAGTCAGATTGTCAAGCAGTTGCATTTCATCGGCTACAAATCGACGTTTGTCGTCGTGTTGACAGCAGGTTTTACTGGAATGGTTCTGGCGCTGCAAGGCTACTACACGTTACGAAAGTTTGGTTCCGAAGGGCTACTGGGTTCTGCGGTCGCGCTCAGCATGATTCGTGAACTGGGTCCGGTCTTGGCCGCGCTCATGGTGACGGCGAGGGCTGGGTCATCTATGACAGCGGAGATCGGGATCATGCGGATCACGGAGCAGATCGACGCGCTCGACACCATGGCCATCAATCCGCTCCAATACCTGATCACTCCGAAACTTGTGGCGGGCTTGATCGGCGTGCCTTTGCTCGTTGCGATCTTCGACGTCGTTGGAATCTATGGTGGCCATCTGGTGGGGGTGGATCTGCTCGGGGTGAGCGCCGGCTCGTACTGGAACTCCATTGAGTCTGCTGTAGAGTGGAAAGATGTTTACGGTGGCATCCTCAAATCGATCAGTTTCGGGCTGATTATCAGTTGGGTTTGTTGCTATAAAGGATTTTACACCAGGATGAGCGCCGAGGGCCTCGGTACCGCCACGACCGAGGCCGTTGTGCTGTCGTCGGTCTTGATTCTCGTCTGGGACTATTTTTTAACATCCTTGTTGTTGTAACTATGCTGAAGCTTGTGGGGGTGACCAAGACGTTAGGGGGACAACCGGTCTTGCGAGGTGTGGATCTTGTGGTGCCTGAAGGGAAGCTCACGACGATCATTGGGCGAAGCGGGGAAGGCAAGAGCGTTCTACTGAAGCACATGATCGGTCTGTTCCAGCCGGATTCCGGAGAAGTGTGGGTCGACGGCGTGGAGATTTCGCGACTCAGCGGACAAGCCCTCAACGAGGTTCGCAAGCGGTTCGCGATGTTGTTCCAAGGAGCGGCGCTGTTCGATTCGCTGACGGTTTTTGAAAATGTTGCGTTTCCCCTCCGAGAAAAACTTCGGATGAGAGGTCTCGATGTGACCCGTCGCGTTGAGGAAAAATTAGATCAAGTGGGGCTGGTCGGGATGGGACACAAGTTTCCTGCGGAGCTCAGCGGCGGCATGCGCAAACGCGCCGGCCTGGCACGTGCGCTGGTCATGCAACCGGAGATTATCCTCTTCGATGAGCCCACGACGGGCCTTGATCCGCTTATGGCTAAGTCGATCCATGATCTCATCACGAGTATGCAGCGGAAGTTTGGGTTTACTGCGGTAATGGTCAGCCACCAGATCCCGGAAATATTCGGGATTTCTGATTACGTCGCAATGTTGAAGCAGGGAAAGATCGCGGCAATGGCTGAGTCATCTGAGTTTCAACGAACAACCGATCCTGAAATTAGAGAATTTATTTCAGTCGGAGGCACGGTGTCGTTGCAAGCGGCGCCTTCCGAGGGCTAGAGGAGTCCTGCGATGGAAAAAACCAGGCTGGAATTGATTGTCGGTGTGTTCGTGCTGGTGGGGATCGTTTCGTTGGGCTATCTTTCGATCAAGCTCGGCAAATTGGAAATCATCGGAGGCGATTTGTATGAAGTCGATGCGCTATTCAACTCAGCCTCTGGATTGAAGTCGGGAGCCACGGTCGAAATCGCCGGCGTCGAAGTAGGGCGTGTCAAGGCCATCAGTCTCAAAGAGGATAGGGCAATGGTGAGGTTGGCGGTGCAGAACGGAACGAAGCTGTATTCCGATACGATCGCCTCCATTAAAACCAGGGGGATCATCGGAGAAAAATTCCTTGCGCTCTCGCCGGGTGGAGGGGGAGACCCTCTGAAACCGGGAGATGCCATTCGTGATACAGAGTCCGGTCTCGACTTGGAAGAGTTGGTGAGCCAATACGTTCATGGCAAGGTCAATTAGCTCGCCAGCGAACCAGCACGCGAAGATTCAGATAATCGCAAAGGGGAGATGGAGTGATGATGGTGATACAGAACGGTTGGGGCAGCAACGTTTTCCCCCGCTGGGGAGCCATCGTGTTCTTGGCGGTCATGGTTGTCGGGCTGGCGGTGGCCCCAGGGTATGCAGGGGCACCCACCGATGCCATGAAGACGACCATTGATGAAGTGCTCCGCATTGTTCGTGACCAAGACTTGAAACAGAGGGAGAAATCTGAGGAGCGTCGACACCTACTTGAGAAGGTGGTGGAAGCTCGATTCGACTATACGGAAATGTCCAGACGGGCGCTCGGGGCTCCCTGGAATCAATTGACTGATCAGCAGAAACAAGAATTTGTCGGACTCTTTCGAACGTTGCTCACGAATTCATATGCGGACAAGATAGAAACCTATTCCGGTGAAGGCGTGCAGTACTTAAATGAGCGAACAGAGAAGGAGTATGCCGAAATCCGGACTAAAGTGCTCTCAGGAAAGACGGAGATCCCGCTCGATTACCGGTTGATCAACAAGGCCGATGAGTGGCGGGTCTATGATGTCATTGTGGACAATATCAGCTTGGTGAACAATTATCGCGGACAGTTTACGAAGATCCTTCATGCCTCATCGTATTCCGATCTCGTGGATCAGCTCCGCAAGAAATCCGAGAAACTCAAGGCGCCATAACGTCGTTTTGCGGGACCACGAGAACGTGTATGCGTAGCCTTGTCCCCAGTCTGGTCCTCCTATTGCTTGGGAGCTTGTGCCCATTCTGCCTGAACCCTGCCCACGCAGAGGTGAAGTTTTTCCCGATTCCCGCCATCAGCACAAGCAAAAACGATGGCAGCGATATCGGGATGATCGTCCCGGCGCTCATCACGGGACCGGATGGGGACCTCAAATATTTGGTTGCGCCGATGGTGGTCTACAACTCGATCGTCGGCACTCGTGGAACGGTCAACCTGTTTCGCTACGAACCAGGGGGGAAAGAGCTTCGAGGTATCGCCTCCTGGACCGAGCGGATCGAGAGGAAATTTCTCATCAGCTATGTCGACCCCGGTTTCAGTAATGGACGATATAGCATCGGATTCAGCGCCATGCACTTTAAGAATGCGACCGTGCGGTTTTTCGGTCTTGGCCCGACCACCATCAAGAGTCAGGAAACAAACTATACGGCCTCCGAGACGAGGTTGAACTGGAAGTTCGGCGTGTATGCGAACGAGGTGACGCAAATTGCAGTGAGCCAGCGGTTACGATACATGCAAGCAATTCAACAGGGAGGCACATCGCTTCCATTTACAGGGGACCTTTTCCCAGACGCTCCCGGCGGTGAAGGATCGACGGTTCTTGGTCAACGGATTAGTTTTCATTACGACACGCGTAACAACCTAGTCACACCGACCGACGGGATGGCGATCACCGCCTATGCCGAGCTCAACTATAACTTCAAGAGCGGCGCGGATCCGCTGTATTCGAGGTACGGACTCGAGGTGAAGAAGATGTTCGCCAGCGAGTCCAAACGAGCGATCCTGGTCGTGCGTGGGGAACTGCAAGCGACGCTGGGCACAGATGTGCCGTTCTATGAGCAAAGCTCGTTAGGGGGACAGAACAATCTGCGTGGTTTTGGCGTGGACCGGTACATCGATAAGCAACTGATTGCCTTCAGCGTTGAGGAGCGCATTCATATCCTCCGGACGCGCCTTGCCGGCGTCATAGCGGACTTCGAGATCGCGCCGTTCATCGATACTGGGCAGGTGTTCAACTCCTTCAAGAATGTGAGCTTCAAAGACTACCGTATCACACCGGGTATCGGGTTTCGAGGAATCATCAGACCCAACGTGGTGGGGCGAATCGATTACGGGTTTAGTAAAGAAGGTGGAGCCATCTTTGCTGGACTTGATTTCCCCTACTAGGTACCCGCCAGGCCCCCACAAAGGTCAAGCGATCTCGTGTCTTGAAACTCAGCTCTGCATGAGCCGTCTTCAACAGTATGGATCTTGTGTAAGCGCTTGACATCATGTGGTTCCTGTGTGAGACTCCAGCAAAATTCAGTGCCTGTGCAGCGGATATCCGTTAGCGTATCGAACTGATGCGCTGCAGACGGAAGAAGAAAGAAGGAGACCATCTATGTCGATTCTTAAGATGATCCATAGCCCAGCTGATCTGAAGCGGTTATCTCCTGACCGGTTTCCGGTCTTATGCCAGGAGATTCGTGAACAGATTATCGGAGCGGTCTCGAATGTCGGAGGACACCTGGCCTCGAATTTGGGTGTCGTCGAGCTCACGGTCGCCTTGCAGTATCTCCTGGACACCCCGAATGACAAAATTGTTTGGGATACGAGTAATCAATCTTATACACATAAACTCCTCACTGGTCGGCGGGAACAGTTTCATACGTTGCGGCAATATGGTGGGCTGAGCGGATTTTGTAAGCGGGAGGAGAGTGAGTACGATACGTTCAATGCGGGCCATGCCGGTACCGGTGTATCGGCTGCCTTCGGCATGGTCGAGGCCCGAGAGCAGTTGAAGCAGAAGAATAAGGTTGTCTGCGTTGTGGGTGACGGTGCCATGACGGCAGGGATGACGCTCGAAGGGCTGCATCATGCGGGAGGACTTGGGAAAGACTTTCTCGTGATCTTGAACGACAATCAGATGTCGATCTCGAAAAACGTCGGCGCGATTTCCGCGTATCTGAGTCGGACGATCACGGGTGAGTTCTACGGAAAGATGCGGGAAGAGACCGGACAGCTGCTAGGCAAGATTCCCCACATTGGGTCCGACATGCAAAAACTCGCTCGTCGGGCGGAGGAACTCGCTAAAGGTGTGATTCTGCCGGGGTTGCTCTTTGAGGAATTGGGCTTCCAGTACAGCGGTCCGATCGATGGTCACAACTTTGAGCATCTGCTCCCGACTCTTGAGAATGTATTGAAAATGAAGGGGCCGGTTTTGCTTCATGTCATCACGAAGAAGGGGCTTGGCTACGAGCCGGCCATGAAGAATCCCGTGTGGTTCCATGCCTGCCCTCCGTTTGTTCTGGAGACGGGTGTACCGGCGAAGAAAGCAGCACGCCCCTCCTATACAGCGATCGCCATGGATGCGCTGGTCAAATTGGCTCGCGAGGATAAACGCGTCGTGGCCATTACGGCGGCGATGTGTGAAGGTACGGGCTTGACGGCTTTTGAAAAGGAATTCCCGGATCGGTTGTACGACGTTGGTATTGCTGAGCAGCATGCCGTGACGTTTGCCGCGGGGCTGGCAGCACAGGGGATGAAGCCGGTTGTCGCGATGTACGCGACGTTCCTCCAGCGCGCGTATGATCAGGTCGTGCACGATGTCGCCACCCAGAATCTCCCGGTGACCTTCTGTATCGATCGTGGTGGGCTCGTCGCTGAGGATGGGACGACCCATCATGGCGCATTCGACTACGCGTATCTGCGCCACGTTCCCAATATGGTGGTGATGGCTCCGAAGGATGAAAACGAACTGCAACATATGGTGAAAACTTGCCTGGAATTTAACGGGCCGATTTCTGTGCGCTATCCGCGTGGGGTGAGCCTTGGCGTGAAGATGGATTCGACTCCCCAGGCGCTCCCGATTGGAAAGGGGGAGCTCTTGAAATCAGGCACAGATGTCGCCATCTTTGCGATCGGTGTTTCCGTATGGCAAGCCGTTGAGGCAGCAGAGCGGCTCGGCAAGGAAGGTCTCTCCACGGCCGTAGTAAACGGTCGATTTGTCAAACCGCTCGATCAGGAGCTGATCGCGGATGTTGCCAAACGAGCGCGATATATTGTAACTGTGGAGGAAGGCTGCAAGATCGGTGGATTTGGCTCGGCAGTACTGGAAGCTCTTTCAGACGCTGGCGTGACCGATGTGAAGACCAAGGTCTTGGGCTTGCCTGATTGGTACATCGAACAGGGGCCCCAAGATCTCTTGCGTGAACGATATGGATTGACTGCTGAGGGGATCTACCAAGCCGTGAAGGAACTGATCGGCAAGGCGCCAGCGGTGAAATCCCAGTTCGCAGGTGCAACGCTAGGCAGCCATCTTCCCCATGGTGACGAGCAGGGTAGTTGAGCTAGGCTGGTTCACAGCATGAAAAGGACAATCAACACCGGATGCATATAGCACGGCGAAAAACCCGACAGATCTCTGTCGGCAACGTGAAAATCGGCGGTGATGCTCCCGTTTCCGTGCAATCCATGTGTTCAACGGATACGCGCGATGTGGTCGCGACCATCGCGCAGATTCACCAGCTTGAAGCTGCCGGCTGCGAACTCATTCGTGTGGCGGTTCCAAATGATGAGGCCGCCCAAGTTCTTCCGCAAATCAAAGCGGCTATGACGGTGCCCTTGATCGCCGATATCCACTTCGATCATCGCTTGGCCTTAAAGGCTGCGCAAGTCGTTGATTGTGTCCGTATCAACCCCGGCAATATCGGAGCCTGGTGGAAAGTGGAAGAAGTGATCAAGGCTGTGAATGAACGGAGCATTCCCCTTCGAGTCGGTGTGAACGGAGGGTCACTCGAACGCCATCTGCTGGAAAAATACGGGTGGCCTTCCCCAGAGGCGTTGGCAGAGTCGGCGCTCAATGCCGTGCATGCGTTGGAAGACGTGGGCTTTACCAACCTGAAAGTGTCGCTGAAAGCATCGGACGTGCATCATGCCATCGATGCGTATTGGCTCTTTGCTCATCAGTCGGACTCTCCGCTTCATATTGGAATTACAGAAGCCGGGACAGCCATGACCGGGGCGGTGAAGTCTTCCATTGGGCTTGGCTACTTGCTCTCGCAAGGTATTGGAGACACGTTACGTGTATCGCTGGCCGCCGATCCTGTCGACGAAGTCAAAGTCGGGTTTGAGATTCTGAAATCGCTCGAGTTGCGTCATCGGGGGATTAATGTCATCGCCTGTCCGACATGTGGACGCGTTGAGATCGATGTCGTCCGAATGGCGAACGAATTGGAGAAAAAGCTGGGCCATATCAAGACTCCGTTGAACGTCTCGGTGCTCGGGTGTGTGGTGAACGGAATCGGCGAAGGTAAAGAGGCGGACATCGGGATCGCCGGCGGCGAGGGGAAGGGTATCTTGTTCAAGAAGGGTAAGCTTGTTCGTAAGGTTCCAATGGAAGAATTAATGGAGACCTTGATTCAGGAAGTGGAGCTGCTTGCTAAGGAAAAAGAAGCTGAAAGTAGTGGCGAAGCGATCGTGCCCCTTCCCTCAAACGAGTGGGAATCACTGATGCCTCAATCGGAGTCTCGCTCAACGCTCGGAAAAGAGATCCCCGTATTACCTCACCGGTAGACGTGCTCTGGTCAGCGACTCTCCTGCTACTTGACTCACGTTTTCGACAGACATTGCGACGCGTTCGTGCGGGTTAAGGATCAGTGTCGTTACGCGAATGCGGTAACAGTTCATGATTGATCAGATGAAAGAGTTCGTGAAGTCGGATCTTTTTGCACGCGTGGTGAGACTTGGCCTAGTCGTTGCGGCGCTGGTGCACGGGTACATTGTCTCCTTTGGGCGATCGTTTCACTTCCGAGACATCGATATCCATCGTGAGATCGGAAGGCGCTTTCTCTCAGGAGAATATCTGTACGCAAACGATTACTGTTATATGTATTTGCCGACCACCGGCATCTATTTCGCCCCCTTGCTTATTCTCGACAGAAATCCAAGTCTGGCTTTGCGTTACGCCGTCGCGATCGGCTGTTTGGTCGTCACGATCATTCTGTTCCACCGGATGGTGTGCAGCTCAGCGAAGTTGAAAGGGTGGGGCGGACTGCTGCTCGGGGTAGGGGCAGGTGTGTTGACGTTGCAATTTATCTTGAATGATCTCGACGATGGCGGCCCGCATCTCATGCTGCTGGGCATTCTAGCTGCAGGGGTCTATTCGATATGGATTGGGAGGGAACGGCTGGGCGCCGCCTTGGTCGGGCTCGGCATTGTCCTCAAAATCACCCCTGCGCTCTTTGTGGTGCTGTTTCTTTGGAAGCGGCAGTGGCGTGTTGCAGCGTATACGGTCCTGGCCACAATACTTTGGATCGTGCTGCCCGTTGTGTATATGGGCCCCACGAGTTGGTGGGACCATCACGCTGAATGGACGAACAATGCCGTGTTGTCCGTGCTGGATCGGCAGGCTGAGGGTCGGCAAGAAAACGAATTGCAAAAAGCTAACCTCTCTCTCCGCCATACTATGCTGCGCTATCTGGTGACCTATCCGCCGACGCATCGGCTTCGGCAAGTGGACCTCGGATATAAACCAGTCATGGATCTGCCGTCTCCTGCCGCCAATGCCATCGTCGCCATCGCGGGGCTGAGTGTGCTCGGACTCTTCGCGTGGTCAAGCCGGCGGGCATTCCAAGGGCCGGGGGATTCCACGTGGGGGCGGGATTGCGCAGGAACCCTGATCCTCGCCTTGTTGTTCTCCCCGATCACCTGGGACCAGCACCTGGTGTGGATGATACCGGCGGCGCTCGTTGTCGTGGCGGCTGCTGCCCGGATGAGCGGCAGGTTGACCAGTCCGGGCTATGCCGTATTGGCCGCGTATATCGTGCTCACAATGGTGTTGAACTATGAAGTTGTGGGTTCAGCCAAATGGGAGGCGCTGAAAAGCTATCACCATCTTGGTATCGCGATGCTGATCTTATTCGGGCTTCTCCTCGTGAGTGCAGGTTCTCGGAACGAGCTTCAGTCGCCCTTTACGAAAACGAACCCCGGATCTTCAGCCACGGCAGGCGAGTGGTAGCACGGCGAGGGTGTCAGGCGAGTTCGGCAGTCGGAGTAAAAAAGTTGGTGGGTCATGTGGGTTTCAACTGCGTGTTGTGTTCAAGGAAACGAAGCGACTATAATACCGCCTCCTGGGGCGCCGTACCCAAGTGGTAAGGGAGCAGTCTGCAAAACTGCGATGCAGCGGTTCGAACCCGCTCGGCGCCTCCAAGCCGCATGTCGTGTGCGCTCTATCTAAATTCCTAGCTTCATCGTCTTTGGTGCGAGCGAGTACAGATCTCAATCGTATCGTGAGCATTTCGGGTCGTGCTTGTATTATGAGGGAGAAGAGTGTGTGGTACTGGGCGCGTATAGGAGAGTGAGAAAATTGACGGCACCTATGCATGATGTTAAGATCCCAAACATCCGTGTGCTTCCAGGTGGGCTGCACTAAGCAGCCGTTCAAATAAAGTAGAGTATCAATAGTCAATTATGTAAGGAGAGCGGAATGGCTGTTCCGATTTCCCAGATGTATACAGTGGCGACGTATGTCCTCTCTCAGAAGCTGAAGAGAGTGAAACGATATCCTCTAGTGCTCATGCTTGAGCCGCTTTTTCGTTGTAACTTGGCCTGCGCGGGGTGCGGAAAAATTCAGTACCCAGATCATGTCCTTGATAAACGGTTAACGCCAGAGCAATGCTGGGCGGCGGCGGAGGAATGCGGGGCGCCTATGGTAAGTATCCCAGGTGGTGAGCCGCTCATTCATCCTGAAATCGCACAAATCATAGAGGGCTTGGTGGATCGAAAGAAGTATATTTATCTCTGCACCAATGCGATTCTCTTGGAACGCAAGCTGGATGAATACAAGCCTTCGAAATACCTTACATTCAGTGTCCATATGGATGGGCTCAAGGACGAGCATGACTTGGCCGTATGTCGAGATGGCGTCTATGATGTAGCAGTGAAAGCCATCAAAGCGGCCGTCAAACGGGGCCATCGAGTGACGACAAATACCACGTTGTTCGACGATGCGAATCCTGAGCGGGTCAGGAAGTTTTTCGATGAGATGATGGCACTGGGTGTTGAAGGTATGACCATCTCACCGGGGTATAGTTATCAAAAGGCCCCGGATCAACAGCATTTCTTGAAACGGGCTCGAACCCAGGAACTCTTTGCAAAGATCCTGACTCGGCCCAAATCAGGCTGGCAGTTTAATCAATCTCCATTGTTTTTGGATTTCCTCATGGGCCGCCGTGAATACCAGTGCACTCCCTGGGGTAATCCGACCTATAACGTCTTTGGGTGGCAGAAGCCTTGCTATTTGCTTCAGGAAGGTTACACGAAGACGTTCCGGGAGTTGATGGACTTGACGGAGTGGGAGAATTACGGAACCGGTCGAAATGAAAAGTGCGCCGATTGTATGGTCCACTGCGGCTATGAGGCGTCGGCTGTTGAGGATACGTTTAGCACTATTTCCGGTTTTGCGCGAACCGCCAAATTAACCTTGTCGCCTACTTCTCGGTAGTCGTTAACCGCTCAACGTCCATCGCAGCCATGGCAATATGTTTATTAGCGAATGGATTATGGCGAGCGGCTTCTTAAAATGACTGACTCCAAGAATCACACTGCTGCTACCTCTGGCTCTCTTGAAGGACGAGTGTTCACGCCAGGCTCAATGAAAGAGGCTGTGGAGGCGATCGAGCTTGCGTTCGATTACCGTGGCGACGTGACCTTGGTGTTACGGTCCGGTGAATCGGTGGCTGGATACATCTTCAATCGTCAGGATGACGGTAGCGATCCCTATCTTGAACTATTTCCTGCAGACCGTCCGGATCCCCGTTGTATTCCGTATCGCGACATCGTCACCATTGCATTCACGGGTGCAGATACAGCAAACGGCAAGTCTTGGGAATCCTGGGTGTCAAAAAAGGAGTCTGAGCGTCGTGCGGAAGCCGAAAAATGTGAGGCAGTCGCACGTACGAAAGGCTATCTCTGACTTACTCTCCTCTACTGCTGATTCTGAAGAGACGACACACTCCTGTATCAGCCCAAAATTCCGGCTGTTTCGTTGACAAAGAATTTGACTCTGTGCTAGAAACCCCTGCCCAAACAGAATGCGCTCGCTGTGATGGAGCGTGTGCGTCTTCGAAGGAGCGAGCGACGAGTCAGCAATCAAGTTTGCAACGTATTGGACGATGTCGAGTAGGGTTAAGCGTTCTGGCTTGCTGTCTCGTGACGAGTGCCGTATTCCCTCCCGTGGCTCGCACCACTCATGAAGCGGACCATCGTTTCATGGTTGAAGGGCATGTGTGCGGACCGGACGGGAGCGCGATTTCGAACGTAGATGTCCTCGTCAAGGACACGAAAATTTCGTATGGGCAGGTTGTGAGGACGGATGGCGATGGGTACTACAAGGCAACCTTCCATCTGCACAACGACAATCTCGGTGATCCTCTTCTTGTAGAAGTCAGGGGGGAACAGCAAAATCTGAAAGTTGATTTCGATCCGAAAGACCTCGAAAGTGAGAGAAAGATCCAGGTTAATTTTGGAACTGGTTGTGATGCGAATGGACCTCCCGTCTGGCTGTGGTGGGGAAGTGGCGCGATGGTCCTAGCGGCTGGTACCATGATCGGTATGAAGCTTGTCCGTTCTCAGCGGAGGCAGGAGCGGGGCAGGGGGAAATCGCAAAGTAAGCGTAAATCATAATCGCCGATGACGGGCCTTGAGGGTTGCGGAGTACCTCGCCCAATCGGTTGACACGTGGTCGAGGGCCGGTGTGCAGAGTGATCAAGTTGGTGGAACCGGGACGCTTTTGTTAGGGGTAGAGATACCTCGGCAGAAGCGTTTTTTATTGTGTGCCGGAATCTTTGCCGTCTGCTCCCTGAAGGTCATCGGCCAAATCATAGTGGAGTAATTACGTGATGTTATTGGAGCGGGGGTATATCCGGGTAGTATTGGCGACAGTGAGTATCGGGCTGTTTGCGGGTTGTACTGGGGGCGGTGAAGAGGGGCCGATTGTTCCGCCGCCTCCGGCACCGGCAGAATATGCCGACAAACATATGCCACCAGACTGGTGGGGAGATGCTCAGAAGTTGGAAGAGGGCCGAAAGCTCTACCTGGGTGAGGCAAATCCAGATGTGAAATGTGCCAGCTGTCATGGGAGTGATGGGAAACCCGTCAAAGCCGGGGCCACAGATTTTCGAAACCCTGAGCGTATGAAGTTATATTCCGATTCAGTGTGGTTTTGGCGCATAGCCGAGGGAGTTCCCAATACCAAGATGAAGGGTTGGAAGAGTAAGCTCTCAGAGGATGACGTATGGAAGCTAGTGCTGTATGAGCGGAGTTTTGGACTGTCAGGAAAAATGTGGAATGAAGAAACAAAGCAGTGGGTGGATGCCGGGTGATAAATGACCGGAAGTGAGATCGTGTGACTGTCTGGGTCATTTCGACAGGCGTTCAAGGTCAGAGTTACGAGCCTGTCAAATTGAGAATCTTGACTAGGTTCAGCAAGCAAGGGGGCATTGAGGTATCGTGAAAAAAATGTGGCATAGTCTCCTGGCTCTTGTCGTGCTCTGCGTGTTGGTTGCGCCCGCTGTCTACGCTCAAGAGCTTGGGACGTCCTCAGTGAATTTTCCATACACTGGCAATCGGACGGCTGTCTGGGTTGTTGCGCAACTTCATATCTTATTTGCGGCCTTCATTTTAGGCGCTCCGATCTTCGTTGTCATATCGGAGTGGCTGGGCTATCGCAAGCAAGACCCACGCTACGATCGTATGGCGAAAGAGATCACCAAAGTCACGGTTATCCTTTTCAGCATGACGGCTGTGACCGGAGGCTTATTCATTTTTATCCTTCTCGCGGCCTATCCGCAATTCACGACCTGGTTCATCAACCAATTCTATGTCGTCTTTGCGATCCTCTACCCGGCACTGTTCATCGTCGAGACGATCCTCATGTATGCGTATCTCTATACCTGGGATATCTGGAAGGGTGAAAAGAAAGGGCGACACATCGCGCTAGGCATAGTCTTGAATCTCGTCTGTTTGCTCATTCTCTTTGTGATCAATGGCCCCACGTCGTTCATGAACACTCCGCCAAAGGCCGAGGGGGTCTCGCCTCAGGATTTTCTCGCGGCGGCGACCTTGTGGGATAAGATTGCGAACCAAAGCTGGTTCCCTTTGAGTCTGCATAGGATCGACGGCAATGTGGCGTTCGGGGGGTTTATTGCCGGTATGATTGCGGCCTACATGTACATGGGTTCGAAGACGCAAGAGGAGCGAGCCTATTACGATTGGATGGGCTTCGTGGCCATTTGGATCGCGGTGGGCGGTTCGCTCTTACAGCCGTTCACAGGGCTGTTGCTGGCGTACGAAATGTGTGATTACGATTTTTCATTTTGTCCTTATATGATGGCCGATCAGCTCTCGATGTTTTTCGAGGTACAGGGAATGATGATCGGGCTCCTATTCTTGGCGATCAACTACTATAGCTGGCTCAGTGTGAAGCGAATCGAGGGCGCCGAAAACGTTCGAATGACCATCCTGGCTCCCATTGTCCTGGTTGCTGTGCTTCCTGTGACGATGTGGGTGATGAACACCTACTGGATCCCTGATCCGATGTCATTGGCCTTCTTGCTGCCCCTGGTCTTGTCGCCATTCCTATTGGGGCGATTGGTTTCCGCGACCGTTTCTGCACGGACTGTCATCAAGATTGGTTTTATTGTGATGCTTGTCAGCGATGCGGTGTGGCTCACCCCCAGTGGATTCGTCGCCACTGGGAGCGATATGCCTGATGAATTGAAGCTACCTGAAGGGTGGGACTATCTTGCATCGATGCCGGCCAAGCTCTCCGCGATTATCGTGTTGGTCTTTGTGACCGTCGTCAATTATGTTCTGTACAACAGGACCATCAAGCAGGGGACGATTCTCTGGGGCAAAATCGATTTTGTGGCGCAATTTGTCTTGATTTTCTTGGCGTTCATCTCCACGTGGATCATGGGGTTGATGGGAGCCGTGCGGTCATTGCTCAAGAAATACTTCCATGCCTACAGCCTGGTGTCGGACTTCACGGTGGAGTCATTTACACCGACGCTTTCCTATTCCGCCTGGTGGATTACCGGGATTACCGTCAGCTTTCTTGTCATCGTCACGCTGGCGGCGCTGGTGGCGCTTCGGCCATCCGTTTCAAAAGTGCATGAGCCTGAGGTCGGTCCTGTCCCAGTCGGGGCAAAGTAAGCAGGAGCAATTGCAGTCTTGTTGAGCTTTATTAAGAATCCAGAAGGTGGATCGTGTTTAAGAAACTAGGAATTGCATTGGTGGTCGCCGGGGCGGTCGTGGCGTTCGCTCATTCGCAAGAAGTGCCGTCTGACTTTCAGCTGCTGTGGGCAATCTTTGCGGTGATCGGTGCCATGGTCTTTATCTTGCTCGATGCAAAACCGCTCGCGAGGTTGAGCGGTGGGAAGTCGTTCTTCGCCGTCGTCGCATTTTGGATCTTCATCGTGACGGTCTGCATCGCCGGCGCGTCTCTGTTGCCTCAATTCAACCCAGAAGATGAGCGTGAAAAAATCACCAAGCTTTTGGAAAAGCAACGAGCTGCCTCGCAGCAAGGGAAGGCGGATGAGCTGATTGCCCGCGCCAAGGCCCTTGATGAGCAGGTGAAGGCCCTTGAGGATCGGCTTAAAGGTCTGGGCGGGAGTCAGGCTGCGACGGCGACACCTCCCCCGGCCGGGGGTAAGTCTCCTGCGGCAACTAGTGGAGGAGGCGGTGCCGCAGGTGATGTGATGAAGGTGGGGGAGGAGCAGTGGCAGCTACAGGAATGTTACAACTGCCACAAGCTCAGAGGTGAAGGTGGAAAGAAGCGAGGCCCTGAGCTGGATAACATCGGCACATTACTCACGGTCGAAGAGATTCAAGAGAAAATTGCAAATCCCAAGAGCTTCATGGCTGAGGGGTATGACAAGGAATGGAACAAGGGCGTGATGCCCGACAAATTCAAGGATCTCATGGATCCCAAGGAAATGCTGGCGCTTGCCACGTGGTTGGGTACCTTCAAAAATACCTCGGTGAATACCCCCAAACCTATCAAGAAAAAGTAATGCTGCAACCAAAGCTGAAATCCAAGGTCCGGTGTACAGACCTCGACATCGGTGAAGTCTCGAAGGTTGTACTTGATCCGCTCTCCCACGAGATCAGTCACATCGTGGTGTCCATGAACGGGAACGGCGAGCGGCAGGTGGCGATGGGTCATGTGCAGGCAGTTACGGAAGATCTCGTACAGCTAGGCGCGCCATCGCATGATATCTTGGCGTTGCCTCCGTTTAAACGAGAAGACTACGTCACCACGCATGAAGTGGAGATCTCGCACCTCGAAGACAATATCCATGTCACGCCAGGGGAGGTGTTGGTACCTCTGCCTGACCTCGAAAAGAATGTTAAACGCCGCACGTTTTTCATGAATTTCACCCATGTGATTGGGTTCTTGATCGGACTGCCCATAGCCTTTCCCATTCTTCGTTTCCTCATGAAGCCTATGTACGCAGATTTTGACAACCAATGGCTGAACGTGGGAAACGTAAGCCAGATCAAGAAGGAGGACGTCGGGGTACAGTTCGAGTACAAGAAAAAGGTGAAGGAAGTGTACATGCCCGAATATGAAGTTGAGAAGAACGTCTGGGTCGTGCGCGCAACTCCCGAGCTTCTTGAGAAGGTCTATCAGGGAAAAGATGAAGAATTTCGTGACGCCAAGGGGAAGGTCCTCTGGACCAATAAGAAGGAGATTCCCTACATCGCATTTTCCGGTAAATGTCCGCATCTCGGGTGTGCATACAAGTGGCGAAACCATAAAGCCCTCGGTCCGGTGTTCCTGTGTCCGTGCCACTTGAGTATCTACAGCGCGGGAGGAAACGTATTAGACGGCCCTGCCCCACGCGGTCTTGACGCCTTGCCCTTGCGGGTCTCCGCTGGTGGGGAGGTTGAGATTATCGACATGGAATTCAAGGCTGGTACAAAAGCACAAGTGCGGATAGTTTGAAATCTACTGATATGGATAGTAAACACTCATCCCCTGCAACAATCCCTGATCATCAGCCTAGCACGATCGAAAAGCTCGTTGCCTTCCTTGATGAACGGGTCGGACTCAAGGAAATGCAGGCCAAGATGCTCAATGAACCGATTCCAGGCGGTTCTCGTTGGGCCTATGTCTTCGGCTCAATCCTACTGTTTATCTTTGCCATGCAGGCGCTGACGGGTACGCTGCTGATGTTTTACTATGTTCCTACCACTGACCATGCGTATGACAGCACTCAATATATTATCCATGACGTAGATTATGGCTGGTTTCTGCTGGGCTACCACTTCTGGGGATCCAGCGCGATGGTGGTGTGTGTCGTGGCTCATATGTCCCAAGTTTTTCTCTGGGGGGCATATAAAAAACCAAGGGAGTTGCTGTGGCTGGTCGGCTTAGCCTTGTTTGGTATCGTGATCACATTTGGATTTACGGGTTACCTTTTACCCTGGGATCAACGGGCGTTTTGGGCGACGACGGTGGGCGTCGAGATTTTGGATAAGACACCCGTCATCGGTGATTTTATAGCCAGGTTTCTAAAAGGGGGGCCGACTCCAGGTCAGATGACGTTGAGCCGTTTTTTCGTCCTCCATGTGATGATTCTTCCGGCAGCACTCATGGCTCTAGCCGGGCTACATCTGTTTTTGTTTCGGGTGGCTGCTCCTGCTGGACCGTTTAGCGGTACGACGGAAGAGATCAAGGCCAAGACCGACTACTTCTTCCCCCGTCAGATTTGGAAGGATATGGTCGGGATGGCGTTTGTCTTCGCCGGAATCTGCGCATTGGCTCTCTGGGAACCGGTCGTTCTCTTGGATCAGGCCGCACCTGACCCTGGGGAATACCATCCCGAACCGGAATGGTATTTTCTGTTCTATTTCCAACTTCTGAGACTGAAAATTTTCGCCGGTGAGTTCGGGCAATTTCTGGGGGCGGTTGCGTTGCCGGTCGCCTTCATGGCCTTGCTCGTGGCCCTTCCGTTCATCGACAAGGATCCCGAACGCAATATTTTCAAACGACCGATCGCCTTGATCAGCTGGATCGCGATCATGGTGTTCATTGTGTTGTTCACGATTGCCTCAGTGATTAACCGAGAGTTCTTGGATTAATTCTGGTACATCTTCGTTATGGCTGAAGATCACGAATCGATGTCGCCGACAAAAATAGGGTTTGGCATCCTATGGCCTGCCTGTTGGACGGCCATCGTGGTGAAATCGGTCTTTGCTGTTCTTCTTTTAACAATGGGATTGGTGCATTTCGAGGGAACATTTGGGCTGGCGTTCGTCATGTTGTTTTTCAGCCCCGTCACCGTGTTTTCGATTCCACTCATCATGGCCATGTTTGGGGCACACTTTGGTGAAGGGATCGGCCTGGAGATCCTGTTTTGGCTCTCCATTCCCGTCGATATTTGGGCGCTCGGGCTCGTTGCGCGTACGTTCTTCCTTGAGCGACTTCGGAAGGAACCTCCGGATGCCCTGGGACTTGCCATTTGGTGGCGATCAGCTCTTGTTGGAGCTTTCTTTCTCCCGGTCGTCTGGGGCATGGTGAGTTTCGTGACGGATAACGCCATGACGGCCTCTCACTCGATGGCTGAAATGGAGAGTTTAAGGCACATTACGGATACGGGTCTTCCAGTGGCAGAACGGATCAGCCTTGAATTGACAATCTGGGGGTCAATCTCTTCAGCCGTACTCATCGCGTTATCTTTGATCGGAATATCCATTCTTGGGCAAATCATCCGGGGCATGGCGATAGAATCCAGACCAGCTTCGGAAAATTATCAAGGACTTATTACACGCTGGGACCTGATGCGGGTGCCAACCGATCAGGGGCTACTGTTCACGTCGCTGGCGGGGGTGGGTATCGTATTCTCGCTGATGTTTTGGTCGATACTGCCAGTGACGACTCCCCATCCGCATGAATGCTGTAAAAAACCTGATGTGCAGGTCGAGCCGGTATTGAAACCCGTTGAGTCGTTGAGCAGCAGTGCACAGCGTGTTGCGACGCTTGCGGCACAAATTGAAGCCATGGAACAGCAAAAGGTCTCCACAAAAGGTCAGAAAGCAAAGGCTAAGGGGAAGACCCAAGGCGGAGCAACTGCGGATTCAACGGCCAAGACGAAACCGTAACTTACGAGGTGATGTGGTGAGTGCCAAACGACAAGAGATTAAAACGATTCAACCAGCTCTCCAGCCCGTCAAAGGACACGGTGGATGGGTCGCTAGTCTCTTGTTGGCGGCGGTCTGGCTTGTGCTCCCGTCGATCGGGATTGCGGCGGAAGGTACAGCGACCGGTCCGACGGAATATCGAGACATTCCTTATATCGGCAGCCGGAACCTGGTCTGGATTGTTGCGCAGCTGCATCTCCTGCTCGCCGGGTTTGTCTTAGGTGTCCCGATCTTCGCGTGGTTGTGCGAAGTCATTGCTTGGCGGGGAGGGGAAAAACGTTATGACAAGCTCGCCAAGGAGTTTACCAAGCTCCTGACATCAGCCTATGCTACGACCGCCTTGTTCGGCGGCATTCTCCTCTTTCTGTTGGTGGCGTTCTATCCCAAGCTCATGAATTATTTGACGGATGTCTTCTTTCCGTCGTTCTTACTCTATTGCATGTTGTTTCTGCTCGAAACGGCGACACTCTACCTTTATTGGTATGGATGGGATGCCATGCAGGATGGCAGGAAAAAAACACTGCATGTCTTTCTCGGGTTTCTCCTGAATTTCTTCGCCTTGTTCATCATGATTGTCCCTAATGCCTGGGCGACCTTCCAGTCCAGCCCGGTTGTGCTTTCCGAAGGGACTGCCCTTGAGCGGGCCTGGGCCGCGACCTGGAATCCAACGTGGTGGCCGATCAATATTCATCGGCTCATCGCCAACGTTGTGCTTGGCGGGTACATCTGTGGAGCCTATGCCGGAGTTCGGTACTTATCGGTCAAAAGTAAGGAAGATCGGGAGCATTACGATTGGATGGGCTATGTCGGGAACTTTATTGGAGTATTCGGTCTGTTGGCCCTGCCGTTTGCCGGATATTGGCTCATGCGGGAAATCTATCAGTACAACCAGCAGATGGGCATTACACTGATGGGAGGATTTCTCTCCTGGCTCTTCATCATCCAGGCCATGCTGATCGGGGTCTTGTTCCTTGGATCGAACTATTATTTCTGGCTCGGGATTACCTATCGCATTCCCGGATCGGAAGCGAAGTATCGTCGAGCCATGTTGATGATGTTGGTCAGCCTGTTGCTGTGCCTTGCGGTGTGGATGACCCCGCACTCACTTGTGGCCAGCATCGAAGAGGCTCAGAAAATGGGAGGCGCTCACCATCCGTTACTAGGGGTCCTGGGCGTCATGTCGGCCAAAATGACGGTTTCGAACCTCATGATTCTTATTACCTTCATGAGTTTCGTCATGTATTGGCGCGCGGGGAAACAGGATACAGCGGGGTGGGCGAAGTTTGGAAAAGCAGTGATGGGTGCCGTGTTGGTGGTGGCGAGTCTTGCTGTCATTGTCCTTGGAGTGTGGGGATATTTTGTACCGGCAATCGTTCGCATTAATTATTTCTCCACATCTCAGGTGGCCATCGTGGGCTTCGTCATTCTCACGATCACGCCGTTGACCGCGCTGTTGCTCAAAAGTGCCAAGACGACGACGGAGATGGTCTGGGGCAGTATGCCACCGCGTGCCGGGTATGCTCTCGTCCTCAATGCGGTCATGGTTATCCTTCTCATGACGCTCATGGGCTACGCGCGATCTTCTTCCCGCGTCCATTGGCATGTGTATGGCGTGATGCGTGATACGTCGCCGTATGCTTACTCGCCGGCTCTCGGCAGCGCCTCGCTGATTATGGCATTCTGCACATTTTTCTTCTGTATCCTCGTCGCGTTTATCTTCTGGGTTGCCACCATGGGCGACAAATACAAGACGACTTCTGGAACAGGAAAGGGAGACCTGCCACAGGGCATTCCAGCGATGGCTGGAGGGGCTCCAGGAAAGCAGCGGCAGTGATAGGTGAGAGTCATGCATCAAGAAGGCACAGACCGACACACTTACGAGTTGGAGAGCTATGAGTGAAGTCGCACAACTACAATTAATTGCACTGTCAATCGTTGGGATCGGGATTCTGATCCTTCTTTTTATCAAGGCTGTATTTCTCAGGGTCACGGGATTTGTTGCCATCGTGCTGGGGTTGTTCTCGCTCATGTCCCTGGCTGTACCGCAGTTGGCATCTCTCCCTCCGGCAGAGGAAAAGATCGACATCGCCAGTATCAAGACCCCAACAGACATTGCCTCCATCGGGCAAACGGTCTTCTTCAGCAAGGGGCAATGCGCATTGTGTCATTCCATCGGTCCAAGCGAATCCGCCCGTTGCCCGGACTTAAAGGGAATCGGTGCCAAGCTGAGCAAGGATTTTCTCTATGAAAGCCTGACTGATCCTCAGGCATTCGTGTATCAGGATTACCGCCATGGGGGTGTGCCGAAGGAATATCCAGCCACCATGCCGGCGATTGATAAGGATCCGATCGGGCTCTCGAAGAATGAAATCTTGGCCGTGATCGCGTTCCTGCAGCAAATGAGCGGTGAGCCAATTTCTGTCAGCACGTCGGAGCTCGAAATACCGGGGCAGCCATCGCCAGCTCCGGTAAAAGCAGCCGAATCTTCTCCATTAGCTATTGCACAAGCGCACTAGGAGGAACGTATGGGCGCGTTAGGGAAGCCGATTATACTGATGGTGGCCATGTATGTATTCTTGAAGTTCATACTGCCGAACATTCCAGGATCAGCGCCCCTCCCATCCAGTCTGATATTTCTGTATCTCCTGCTGACTGCGGCGGGGATCGTAATTTTTGAAACGTTGAGCGGAGAATCAAAAGATGCCTTTTGGGGGCCGATGGAACGGTTCCTGACCGGGGAGAATCTCGGAGGGCTGCAGGCGCTTCGGTATGGAGTCCTTGTTCTGTTTCCATTGCTGGTGGGCTGGCAAACTTACGGCAGCACCGCATCGAGCGATGCTCCACCGGCGGAGAGCAGAACGATTCACCCTGCACCGCCAGGAGAGTACACGGGGTTGTCAAACCCGGTCCCCAAGACTCCGGAGAATATTATGCAGGGGAAGGGCTTCTATGCAGCGTTTTGTTCACCGTGCCATGGCGGGAACTTTGACGGCAAGGGGCCGGCAGCGCGAGGATACAATCCACCACCCGCCAATTTTGCCGATCCCACGACGATTGCGATGTTGCAGGAAAGCTACCTGTTCTGGCGCATCAAGAAAGGCGGCGTCGGTCTTCCGATTGAAGGTGCACCATGGAAGTCGGCCATGCCTCGTTGGGAATTGGAATTGCCGGATGAATGGATTTGGAAGATTATCATGGGGGAATACGATGGAGCGCATCAATCCCCACGGACGTGGGAGTAATGGCAACTGAGAACAGTGTGTAGGGGTCTAGTTGCGTACGGAGAATGAGGCCAGCATGAAACGGGTGAATCACGTGATGAAACGTGTTCTGCGGGGTGCGTTAGCTGCGATCGCAGCTCTGATTATCGCAGAGGCATCCCTCAGTTTTGCGCAGGAGAGCGTAGCGGTGAAAGCTACGATTGTAACCGGAGGGTTGCCCGTCGATGATCCAAATGCTGCCATCTGGAGCAGCGCCATGCCAGCGACGTTTCCCATGTCGCCGCAAGTTCATTGGCCGAACCGTATTCAAGAGGTGACGGTCAAGGACGTATCCGTCCGGGCGTTACACGATGGCAATCAAGTTGCTTTTCTCCTGGAATATAGCGATCCCAGTGAGGATCAGGACGACGCAGCGGCATTCGAGTTTATGGTAGGGGACAAAAAGGCGCACTTCGCTCACGGACAGCCAATGCTCCAGGTTGAAGGTGGACCGGTCAATATTTGGTTCTGGAAGCATAAGGAGGGGAAGGCCGTCGATATGACCGCGAAAGGCTTTGGAACATTGAAGCCGCAAACGCATCAAGATGTGAAGGCGAAGGGAGTCTACTCAAACGGGAGCTGGAAAATAGTCTTTTCCCGTAGCCTAACGACGGATCATCCTGAAGAGGATGTGCAAATCACGCCGGGGGAATTCATCAGTATCGCCTTTGCGGTCTGGGACGGGCGAAAAGATGCCGTGGGAGAGTTGGTGGAAAAAGGGTCTCAAAAAGCCGTTTCTTCCTGGTGGTATTTCCGAGCCGATGCCCCGCCAGATTATTCCGGCTACATGTACGCAGCGATAGCCGCTGCATTGGCCTTGGGATTTCAATTTGTCCTGATCCGAAAACTCAAGAAAGGGCAGTGAGCATGAAGGCGGCAAGGCTGGGTCTCATCGGATTGGTAGTTGGTGTGATAGGGGGAGCAGCAGCGCTCACTGGGGGTTGCGCGAGCGAACAGGAGAAGCGTGGTCACGAACTCTATACGCACTACTGCAGCGATTGTCACGGCGAGAGCGGTAAGCAAAATCAGGGGTTCAATTGGTCGGCTATGCCCGATCCAAAGCCGAAAGATTTGTCCAATAAGACTGAGATGGAAACGTTTACGGATCAAGAACTTTTCGAGACCATCTCACGCGATATGCTGGACACCAGCGAGGAAGGCGGCGACGAGATTGGAGACGACGACTTCGCTGTTCCGACTATGCCGACGTTCAAATATACTCTTTCAGAGGATGAAATATGGGCGATCGTCGGGCATGTGCGTACGCTCCACGGCAAGAAGATGGAATTCAATGTGGAGGCGCGCAAAACATCCCTTGATGAAGGGCTGAAGGCCGCACAAGCGAAGTTCGAACAAGTCAAGCAGGCTTATGAAGAGGCGGAAACGAAGGCCAGCGACGAAGCAGAGAGGAAAAGCGAAGAACTGAATAAAGATGTGGATGTGGATGAATCCGCCTATGCTGCCGAACAGGATGCGATGGGCCAAGCCAAGAAAGAGTTGGATGCGGCTCAGGCTGTCCTGAATAACTTCTCAACCAGACCTGGAAGAGGAGTCAGTATCCCAAGGCCGGATTTAACAGTTAAACCTGCAGAGACCACCGCATTAATTGAACGTGGCAAACAGCTGTACGAAAATAAATACGGTTGCAACGGCTGCCATAGTCTTGCCGATGAAGGTGGCAAGATTGGTCCTGCCTTAGATCGAGCTGGATTTCGGCTGAACGCCACCTGGATCTACCGCTGGCTCAAGAATCCACAGGCCATGGATTCTGCCACGCGCATGCCGGCATTAGGATTGAATGATGCAGATGCCAAGGCTGTGACGATGTACGTGGCCACCTTACGGGCCGCGAAAGCGGAGCCAGTTGAAGACAAGCCTGTTGAGAACCCTTAAATCAGCAAGCCTCCAAGGAGTCCAATAAGTAGAGTGATCCCGACCCATACATGCGCGCGAAACATAGCGAATGCCTGAACTGGTGTGATCGGACCACGTAGCTGACGGATTTGGAACATGAAGAAGACGACCACACCCAGAAGAGCCGCATAGTAGGGCCATCCTAGCTGAGCAAGCCACCCTACGGCGGTCAAGAACGCTACCATCACACCAAATGCCATGCCCACCCCTTGGTGAATGAACGGCCCAAAGTACAGGGCAGCGGACTTGACTCCGATGTGTCGGTCATCCTTTTGATCCTGGACTGCGTAAATCGTATCGTACGCGACGGCCCAGGCGACTGTCGCTCCAAAGAGGCACCAGACCGGTGCGTCCAACTTCCCTTGCACCGCTGCCCAGGCCATAACGGTTCCCCACCCGAAGGCGATGCCTAGCATGGCCTGTGGGATATGGATCCATCGTTTAGAGTACGGGTAGAGTGCTGCCAGCAAGACTGCGATTGGGGCGAGCCCGGTCACGATGGGCGGAAGCAGAAGCAGGAGGCATGCCGCCAGCACCAGCAAAACACTGAGCAGCAGCACGGCTTGGCGTCGGGATAACTCACCTGAGGCCAAGGGCCGAGTTTTAGTCCTGGTGACTTGCCGATCGAATCGTTGATCTGCTAAATCGTTCATGATCACTCCAGCACTCCGCATCAAGAACGATCCACCAAGAAATATGGCAAGCAGATGAGGTGGTGGAATGCCGCGAGCCGCCAGTATCAGGGCCCACAGCGTGGGGAGTAGCAGTAAGTAGGTGCCAGTTTGATTGTGCAGGCGGATCAACCGGGCAAGCGCAGACCAGGGTATCCCTGACGTGGCAGAAGAAGAGGAATCTACCGGTGCAGACATGGCCCGACCTTAACGGAGGGGAAAAGGGCTGTCAATGCGCCTTCAGCGGTTGTGACGCCTCAGGGAATTCGGTATAACCACCACGTGACACGAGAACTCGCAGAACAAAGTTGGGGCTTTCTAGCGTGTGGCTCCCTCATTTCGGGTTGGGCGATCGCACTGGTACTCCTTTCGATGGCGAGCTGTTCCATGTTGAATGGGGAACAGCAGCCGACCAACCCAGAACCCATCTCCCTCACGCCGACCATCTGGTTTTCACCGAGCGGAACGACGGCGGAAATTTCTTACCAGAATGCCTGTCACGAGACGGTGGCCATGCCCATGGCCGATATCCTTCTTGGTTCTGTCCCCAACAAGCTGGCACGAGTCTTTACCGGTTTGACGGCACAAAACCACTCTGAAGACCTTCTCTCATCTGACGGCGTGGTCGAAGTGGGCGTTGGTCTGAGGCGGATTGATCTCGAGGTCCCAACACAACGACCGGGAACCTATCCAGCGGCTGCCACGGTCGGGCTTGAAATGGTATTTTTAGCTCGAGATGGCACCATGCTTTTCAGTAAAAAGCTCGAAGGCACAAATCGTGGGACGGTGGAGGTGGCTGATCAATCCTGTGAAGTGACTGGGTTGGATGCGATCGTTCAGGACGCCATCGGTTCAGTGACCGACGGGCTGGCTCAACAAATGGCCCAATCCGTTAAGATTCGAGAATACGCGGCCCAGCGGGACACGTGGGTTCCATTGGCCTCCCATCCCACACCGCCGTCTGAAAGGACCGTTGAATCGTCTCCTCCCGCGGCTCAAGTAACCATAGAAGAACCCCTGGCTCCTACGGTTCAAGCGATCGAACCAACCCAACTCAGCTTTCGTGCCATCATACGAGATGAAAGTCGTGATCGGGTGCTTGAGCCGCATGAATCCGTCACGATCCATCTCGAGGTGATGAATGAAGGGGTTGTGGGAGCCAAGGACGTGGTGATCTTGGTCCAAGGGAAAGCGGGGTTAGATCATGTATTTCCGCCAGAAATCGTCGTGGGCTCTCTTCGGTCTGGAGAAATCAAACGTCTTTCTGTGACGAAACGAGTCACGGTGACGGATGAGACTCAGCCAGGTGAACTGACATTGAATTTGCGGTCAGCCAGTCCGATGGCATCCGTTCCGCCGCCCAAGATATTCAGCCTGGGGATCAAACCCAAGCGTGGTGACCTAGTGTCGTTACCGGATGTTGACCAGATGCCGGCGTCACTGATGACGATGAAGCAGCCAAGGGCCGTCATTATCGCGATTGGAGTGGGAACGTATCGGGACGAACAGGTGCCGGTAATGAAGTATGCGAGCCACGATGCGGCGGTCATGGCGGAGTATTTGCATGCTGTTGGCGGCGTTCCACGTGAGCGGATGCGTATTCTACTCGATCGTCAAGGTGTGCAACAGGAGTTTGAGGAGACGTTCAAGCAATGGCTTCGCAAGCGAGCGGATGCGGACACCGTGCTGTACGTCTACTTTTCCGGTCGAGCGGTCGTGGATAGCAGTACCGGTGAGGTCTTGCTTGTCCCCTATGACGGAACGCTGTTCGACCCAGAGCATCTGTATCCCCTTAGAAGATTGCAGGAGTTGGTCTCCCAGCTCCCAATTCAGAGGGCCATCTTCATGGTCGACGCTTCGCTGGATCCGTCTCCAGGTGCCGATCTGACAACCATGCCCTCGCCTGATTGGCCATCGGAGATGGATGAACAACGGAAAGATGTGGAGATGTGGATGGTTGGAAATCGAAGTTTGCAAGAGGCCAATGTCTATGATCTAGGGAAACACGGCCTGTTTACATATTATCTCTTGAGAGGACTACAAGGGGTTGCCGATCTCGATCGAGATGGGATGGTCATGGCAGGTGAACTGTGTCTCTATGCTCGAGGTCAGGTGGCGCGTGCCGCTCGTGAACAATTCGGCAATAAGCAAGACCCACTTTGCGTACCTCCCATAGGACGTGGTGCGATGATCCGTATCCATCCGATCGCCAAAGGGAATAATCCAAAGCCCGTTCAGGCAGAGAAAATACTGGAAGAGCCTTCTACTGATTCACCCGGTCCGGCTAAAAGCCCTATCCTTGTTGGGCCATAGCATGGAGGGGCGGCGGTTCGCTTCATTGACAGGCTTCCTCGTGGCCGTTATCATGCCAGCCACTGGTGCGTCACTACTCCATTCTGTTTCACCAAGATGCCGGCGTAGCTCAGTTGGTAGAGCAGCGGTTTCGTAAACCGCAGGTCGCCCGTTCAATCCGGGTCGCCGGCTCCATTCTTTCAACAACTTAGAGAAGCCTCATTAGCCTGAACCTGCGATTGTGCTAATTTTGTGCTAACCGACCGTTCGGCCTCCAGCGCCTCCACCCCTTCTCGCAAACTTTCGGGGTAATGATGGGCATAGCGCTGAGTCATGATTGGCGACTTATGCCCGAGGAGACGCTGTACCTTGTAGAGATCGACCCCGGCTTGGACAATGCGCGTTGCAAACGTGTGGCGAAGGTCATGGAAATGGAAATCTTGAATCTTTGCCACCTTCAGCGCGGCATTCAGCCCTCGCCGAATGTTGCTGCCATCGAGAACTGTTCCCGCTTGGCTGTGAAACACCACATCAGTGATTCGTGAACGTGCGGCGTGCTTCCGTTTTAAGACATCCAGCACAATGGAGTTGATCGGGATGGTCCGCCGCTCGCCGTTCTTAGAACGAAAGACGGTCACGGTTCGCCGGAACAGATCGACCCCAGCCCACGTCAGAGCCAGAATCTCCCCCATCCGCATTCCGGTGTTGAGCGCGAAGACCATCACGTCACGCAGCCACGGACTCACAGCCGGGAGGAGCCGCTGTTCTTCCTCGACGGTCAACCAGCGGTCCCGCGTATTGTTCTCTCGCTCCATCGACACCCGGCACACGGGATTATCGGTGCAC
>Ga0224496_10000438_pt1 | contig 28932 bp, 25 predicted proteins | sample SF_Jul11_sed_USG_2_FD_168127 | JGI IMG/M metagenome (GOLD analysis project Ga0224496, IMG submission 168127) | Sediment microbial communities from San Francisco Bay, California, United States - SF_Jul11_sed_USGS_8_1 | ecosystem: Environmental > Aquatic > Marine > Sediment | place: USA...
CGCTCCCCGCCGCGCCCGGCGCGCCCGGCGCGCCGCTCGCGCCAGGGCCGGCGTCCGCCACGCGCCACCAGCGTCTGTGGAGCACGGCGCTGATCGCGAGTCTCGCAATCCTTTCGCTGCTGATCCAGCCCCCGCCACCCGCCGGCCGCGCCAAGGTCGGCATTCAGGAATTGTTCCCGACCGAGGTCGGGAGAGCGACTTCGACCGAGCTCGACGTGCCCTGGCGCTTCCTCGGACAGGCGATGTTTCGCGAATCGCTGAACCGCCGCTACGAGCGCCCCAACGCGCCGAAGGGCACCGAGGTGGAGCTCTTCATCGGGATCGGGGCGCGCGACGACACGAGCTTCAGCTCGCTGTCGACCAAGACCATCATGCCGGGTCCGGGCTGGGTGGAAGAGGATTGGAGTCGCGTGCCGTCCAGCTACGGCGACGCGAAGCTCGACGTGGTCGTGATCCGCGCGGGCACCGCCCGCCGGCTGGTCCATCGCTTTACGGCGGGCGAGCTGGGGCTCGGCGAGGAGACTCTGCGAGCGATCTTCGCGCTGGATGCCACGCCCTTTCGCAGCGCCCCGGATGAGGTGGTCGTGCGGCTGAGCACGCCGCTGCGCAACGGCAGCACCGCCGAGCGCAGGATGGCGAGCGCGCGGCTCACGTCCTTCACCCAGGCCCTCGACGCGCCCCTGCGCCAGCTGCTGAGCAACCCGCCCGGGGGTCGGCGCGGGACGGGCCCATCCAGCGCGGAGACCGATTCCGACCCCCAGACCGCGGAGCCCGAGGCAGCGGCTCGGCAATTCTGATAAGGTCGAAGATCGGATCCGGACCCACGATTGCGAGAGACCAAAGCCAATGCGTGAGCAGACGAAAACCCGACCGAAGACCGGGAGACGCTGGCCCCTCGTCGCGGCCGTCGCAGCCGCGCTGCTGCTGGCATCGCCGCTGCACGCGGAGCCCATCTGGCAGCGGGTCGTGGCGTACACCCTCGACGGGGTGTTCGTGCGTCCGCTGACCGTGGTGCAGATCGCCGTCGGCGCGGTGTTCTTCATTCCGGCCGCAGCGCTGTCCTATCCCGGTCCGGTGATCCGATCCGGGTCGTGGAACGAAGGCAAGACAACGGTCGACGAAGCCTGGGATGTCTTCGTGATCGAGCCTGTCGAGCGCGCTTTCGGCCGGCCGTTCGGATCCTTCTGACCGAGCTTCCGCAGCCGCACGCCCGGCGACCGGCGCGCGTGCTGCCACACGGCCGTCGCAAGCATCGACTCGGAACGCACGGCAGCAGCGCGGCCAGCCGGCCGGACTCTTCAGGAGGAACTCCGTTGCGCACGCGAAGCAGCGCCCTCTTGCAAGCCGCGCTCCTGGGGGCCGCGCTCGGCGTGCTCGGCCTCGGCTGCGCGCCGTCGCCCCGCAGCATCGAGTACGCCGCGAAGGGCGATCTCCCGGTCACGGCGGACGGACTGCATCGCATCCGCTCGACGCGCTTGAACGCCGTCTATCTGCGCCCCGGATCGAGCTTCGCCGGCTACGACCGGATCCTGTTCGATCCGGTCACGGTTTCGTACAAGCGCCCGCCACGCAAGCCGACCGCGGCGAACCGCGACCGCGGAAACTTCGCGCTGCCGCCCGCCGACATGGAGCGCATGAAGCAGCTGTTCCAGCAGGCCTTCGAAGCGGAGATCTCGAAGAGCGAAGTGTTCGCCCTTGCCGACGCGCCGGGTCCGAACGTGCTGCGCATCGCCGGCCACATCGTCGATCTCGTCGTCGACGCACCTCCGCAGCGGGGCAGCGAACGGAGCTTCGTGCTCAAGGCGGGCGAGATGACGCTCGTCCTGGACGTGCGCGACTCGGAGACCGGCGAGCCGCTCGCGCGCGTCGCGGACCGCCGCGCCGTGCAGCCGGCCTCGGGAGGGCCGGGCTCGCTCTACTACAGCACGGCTCCGCGGACGTGGGGCGAGGTCGAGCGCCGCTTCCGTCTCTGGGCTGCGATCCTGCGCGAGGGCCTCGACACGCTCAAGGATCTGCCCGACGTGCCCCAGCCCTGAGCCCGCGGGCGCGCGCCGTGCCCCACGCGGACCTCGCGGTGCGGCGCCCCACGATGCGAGGCGCCGCGTGAGTCCGAGAAGACAGCCGCGATGCCGTGCACGCCCGGGCCGAGTGCCCCGCCTCGCCGCCGGGCTCGCGTGGCTGTTCGCCGCGGGGGCGGCGGCCGAATCGCCGGCCGCGAGCCCCGCGCCCGGCGCGATCGAAACCGTCGTCGTGACGGCCAGCCACGACCCGCTGCCGCTGGAGTCGACACCCGGTAGTGTCGACATCATCTCTGCCGACGCGCTCGAGCGCGCCCGCTACGACGGCTTGCTCGAAGCGCTGCGACACCGCCCGGGCCTGCACGCCGATCAGCCAGCAGGCCGCGGCAGCCGCGGCTCCGTCTACGTGCGCGGCCTCGATCCGAACCACAGCGTGGTGCTGCTCGATGGCATCGCGCTCAACGACCCGACCAATGCGCGGGGCGGATCCTTCGACTTCTCCAGCCTGGACGATCTCGACGCGCTCGAGCGCGTCGAGATCGTGCGCGGCCCCGTCTCCGCGGTGCAGGGCTCCGACGCCCTGGCCGGCGCCATCCAGATGATCTCCCGCAGCGGCAAGGGCCCCGACCGCGCGCGCCTGGGCATGGCGGGCGGGCGCTACGGCTACTTCCGCGGCTTCGCGGGCGCGAGCGGAGAGCGGGGACCGTTCGACGCCGCCGTCGCGGGCTCCTACGTGGACGAGGGGCAGCCCGCGGACACCGGCGACTACCGCGGCGGAACCCTGCTGGCCGCGCTCGGCCTCGACCTGCCGCGCCGGGCGCGTCTGCGGGGCACGCTGCTGTACCGCGACGATCGCTCGGCCGCCTATCCGGAATTCAGCGGCGGCCCCGACCTGGCCGTGATCCGCGCCTTCGAGCGGCGTGCGGCGCGCGACGTGGCGGGCGGCCTGACATTCACGCAGCAGCCGATCGACTGGCTCGACACCACGCTCACGGGCTCGCTGGTTCGGCGCCGCGAAGACCGCAGCTCTCCGGGCATCGCGCCCGATCCCGCCGACCCGTTCGACCCGGGCATCCCGGCGGAGCCCGACTCGCGGGACTGGCTGCGGCGCGGTGCACTCGCGCTGCGCGGCACCGCGCGGGCGCCGCGCGGGATCGCGCTCAGCGCGGGCGGCGATGCGCGCTGGGAAACCGGGGAGTCGCGCGGTGCGCTGCTCCCGCCCCTCGGTGCGGGCCGCACGGATTTCACCCTGCAGCGGCGCATCGCGGGCACATTCGTCGAAGCGCGCTGGCGCTGCGCGTGCGGCGTGCTGCTTCTCGCCGGGGCGCGCGGCGATTTTCCCGAGGGCGAAGGCCCCGAGCTCACGCCGCGCGTGGCGGGCAGCGCCGACCTGCCGGGCCTGCCGCTGCGCGTTCACGCGAGCTGGGGCGAGGGGTTCAAGCTGCCGAGCTTCTACGCGCTCGGCAATCCCCTCGTCGGCAACGCCGCACTCACAGCCGAGCGCAGCCGCGGCTGGGACACCGGGCTGCACGCCGCGAGCGCGAGCGGACGCCTGGCGGCGAGCGCCACCTACTTCGATCTGCGCGTGCGCAATCTCATCGACTTCGACGTGACCAGCTTCCGGCTCGAGAACCTCGGCGAAGTGCGCTCGCGGGGGCTCGAGCTCGAGCTGGAAGCCGCGCTGTTCGAGGCCCTCGCGCTGCGCGGCCACACCACCTACGCCGACACCGTCGACGTGGAGACGGGGCAACGCCTGCGCAATCGACCCCGCTGGCGCGGCGGCTTCGCGCTCGACTGGGAACCCGTGCACAGCATCGCGCTGCACCTCGAAGCGCTCTTCGTGGGGCGCGTGCTCGACGCCTCGGTGCCGACGGGCCGCGGCACGGTCGTCGCGCTCGATGCCTACGCGCGCATCGATCTGGCGCTGCGCTGGTCGCCCCGCGCATGGCTCTCGCTGGATCTCGCCGTGGACAATCTCCTCGATGCCGAGTACGAGGAGGCGATCGGCTTTCCCGCGACCGGCATCCGCCCGCGCGCGGGCTTCACGCTGCGCCTGTGACGATGCAAGTCGTCGGCCGCGCGCAGCAGCACGGCGCGCTATTCTGGTCGCGCTCGTCATCCGCCCCCCGCGCGGAGCCCCGTGGACGTCAGCGTCGCCATCTGCACCTGGAACCGCGCCCGGCTGCTCGACCGCACGCTCGCCGAGCTGCGCGCACTGCGCGTGCCGGAAGGACTCGCGTGGGAGGTGCTCGTAGTCGACAACGCGTCGAGCGACGACACCGCCGCGATCGCGGCGCGCCACGCCGGCGCACTGCCCCTGCGCGCCGTGCGCGAGGCACAGCGCGGGCTGTCCCACGCGCGCAACCGCGCCATCCGCGAGGCGCGCGGCGCGCTGCTCGCGTGGACCGACGACGACGTGCTCGTGGCGCACGACTGGCTCGCGGCCTACACGCGGGCGGCACACGAGCTGCCGGACGCCGCCTTCTTCGGCGGCCCGATCCTGCCCGAGTTCGAAGCGAGCCCGCCGGCCTGGATCGAGGCGGCGCTGCCCGTCATCGGCTCGGCCTTCGCGCTGTGTGATTGGCGCGACGAACGCGCAGCGCTCGATGCAGGCCACCTGCCCTTCGGCGCCAATTTCGCCGTGCGCAGCGCCGTGCAACGCCGCTACCTCTTCGATCCCGAGCTGGGTCGTCGCGGCGGCGAGCTGCTATCGGGAGACGAGAACGAGGTGTTCCGGCGCATGTTGGCCGACGGCCACGCGGGCTGGTGGCTTCCGGAAGCGCGCGTGCGGCACCTCGTGACGCGCGATCGCATGACGCTCGAATACCTGCGCCGCTATTACCGCGGTATCGGCCGCAGCCATGTGCGCGCGCGCGGCCCGGCACCGGGACCCCGCTACGCGCGCATGCTCGAGTCGGCGGCGAAAGCGTGCCTCAAGGCCATGCGCTCCCGACTGCGGCGCCGTCTCGGCGTCTCGCCCGCCTGGCTCGAGGATCTGCGCGACGCGAACATCCACTGGGGACGTTTCGAAGCCCTGCGCGACGCGGAGCGGCGCGCCGCGAGCAGCGGCGATCGCGCGCGCGAAGCCGGAAGGCGCTGAGCCCTCGCCGCCGTGGGTCCATTGCGAGATCACCCGCGGGGCATTTGATTCACCGCTGGAAACTTCTTTCCGTCCCGGTGGAAGTTGCGTGCCTTCTTCCTGCCCAAACCGCGTCTCCCCATTTTTTATAACTCTTTTGTTTCTAGGTAGTTACAGATATCCGACTGAAATTTTCCAACTGGAACGGATCTTGCTCAGGTAGAGTGCGCTGTCGCCTCGTGTCTGTGGGAAGCGCGAGGTCGGGTTCTGGGGCTGCGGCTCCGGACCCGTACTACCAGGTCTTACTGGGAAGGGGAATTCGATGCGGATGCGGACTCTTCTCTGTGCTGTGGGCTCGGTGTTAGCCGCCCTCGTCGCCGTGCCGGGCGCTTCAGTCGCAGCCACGATGCTGCAGCTGAGCGACTTCAGCAGCGATACGACGCCGGCGAGCGACCTCACGGCGCTGCTCGTGCTCGATGTGTCGGGGAGCACCCTGACCGTCAATCTGACCAATCAGACGAGCCCGGGCTACAACATCAACCAGCTCTTCTTCAGCGCCTCCGCCGACGTGACGAGCATCATGCTGACGGGAGCGTCGGGGAGCCAGGACGGCAACAACCTGGCCGCATGGACCCTCTACAGCAGCGGGAACGCCACGAAGTCGGATGGCTTCGGCAAGTTCGACTTCGCGCTCAAGGACGGCGTGAACGGCGACGCGAGCACCGTCAAGCCGGGCGAGGTACAGAGCTTCACGCTGTCGATCGTGTGCGCGATGGGCGCCACCTGCGACGCCTCGGACTTCGGCCTGGAGCTGAGCACCGGCGCGGGCGGCAACGGCAAGCAGGTGTACGCCGCGGCCAAGTTCGTGTCGGGCCCGATGGGTGACAGTGCCTTTGGCGGCACGATCACCATCGTTCCCGAGCCGGGCACCGCCCTGCTGCTGGGGCTCGGCATCACGGCGCTCGCGCTGCGACGCCGACGGATCGAAAACTGAGGAGAGCGAAGAACCCACCCTGCGCGCAGCTGTTGGGCTGAGCGCAAGGGAGTTCGAGCACGCCCCGGTCCGCACGCATCGCGGATCGGGGCGTGGCGTTTGCAGCGGCGCACAGCGCGGAATGTCCTCGAGCGCGGCTCCGCTAGACCGCGACCAGGCTGCGCGGCAGCTCCGAGAGCACCTCGATGCCGTCGGGCGTGACGAGCAGCGTCTCGATATAGGCGGCGCCGTTTCCGCCCGACCAGCCCGCCCGCACGTCGAACTGATTCTCGAAGTTCACGACGACGCCGGGCTCGAGGCTCCGATCCGGAGCTCCGTGGAGCGGGGCCAGCCAGTGCCGCCCACACCAGTCCGGGGGCGTGGCGATGCCGAGCGCGTAGCCGCCGATCCACCACACGTGCGGCCTCAGGCCCGCCGCGTCGACGTAGGCATCGGCCACCTCCTGGAGCCGGCTCAGGGGCTCGCCGAGACGCACGGCCGCTCGAATCGCGTCGACGCAGCCCGCGGCGCGCTCCATCAGCTCGCTCCAGCGCGGATCCGCCGGGCCCAGCGAGAAGGTCCGATTCAGGTTGACGTGGTAGCGGTGAACGCACGCGCAGAAATCGATGAAGACGAGCTCCCCGGCCCGCACCTCCCGTTCGGTCGCCGGGCCGTGGTGCGTGCCCGAGCGCGGACCCGAGCCGATCATGTTGCGGATGGCGGGGGCGCCCCCGCCCGCGCGCAGCATCCGCTCCATGAGGATCGCGTCGAGCTCCGACTCGCGGATGCCGGGGCGGAGCGCGTCGCGGGCCGCGGCCATGGCCTCGTCCGCGATCCGCGCCGCGCGCCGCATGTGCGCGATCTCGCGCGGCGTCTTGACCAGGCGGATCTCCTCGAGGAAGTGCGATCCGTCGCACACCTCGGCTCCCGTCCCGCGCAGCCCCTGCGCGAGCCGCTCCATCAGTGTGGCGTGCGGTGCGTAGCCCCAGCGCTCCAGCGCGATGCGCCCCCGGCCCAGCCCGCGCGCGGCGCACGCCTCGACCAGCGTGCGCACGGCCTCCCGCTCGTCGTCTTCGTTCTCGAACCACACCACCTCGCGGATCTCCGGCGTGGTGGCGATCAGCGTGGCGTGGCTCCTGCCGTCGAAGAAGAGCGTCTCCTCCGCGTCTGCGCGCACGAGCACGCCGGTGAGGCAGCGCAGGTGGTGCCACACCATGTCGTAGCCGGTCAGGTAGATGAGATGCGCGGGTGTGGTCACGTAGAGCGCGTCGCAGCCCGCGCCCGCCAGCGCCCGGCGCAGCGCGCGCCGGCGCTCCGCGTACTCCTGCGGCGGAAAGGCCTGCGGCCAGTCGATCGGCGCGCCGAGGTCCACGGCGGCTAGCGCTCGGCGCTGTCCGCGCTCGACGCGATCTCGACGCGCTGGCCGTCGCGCTCGGGCGCGCTGCCCACCACGACCTGCTCGCCGCCGCGCAGCCCGCCGCGCAGCACGACGCGCTCGCGCAGGGTGTCGGCCACCTCGACGCTCGCGCGGCGCGCGCGTCCGTCCTCGACGACCCACACGAACGAGCGCCCGTCGGCATCCCGGCGCAGCGCAGCGCGCGGCACGACCGCGCTCGGCAGCGCGTCTGCTCCGGCAGATCGATCCGCGTGCAGCTCGGTCAGGAACGTGACGCGCACGCTCATGTCCGGAAGCAGCCGCGCGTCGGGCGCGAGCACGCGCACCGCCACCTTGCGCGTGCCCTTCTGGCGATCGATCTGGGGCGCGAGCTTCACGACGCGCGCCGCATAGTGCGCGTCTGGAAAGGCGTCCGGGATCACCTCCGCCGCCTGATCCAGCGCGACGCGCGGCAGATCGGCCTCGTTCACGTCGAGCTCCGCGCGAATCTCGTCGAGGTTGGCCAAGCGCAGCAGATCTCCCGAGCCGGAGAAGCCGCCGGGTACTGCCACCTCTCCGGGCTGCTTGAAGATCTCGAGCACCACGCCGTCGGTGGGCGCGCGGATCACCGTGTCCTGGAAATCGATGCGCGCGCGTTCCAGCGAGGCGTCGAGCTCCTCGACGCTCGCGCGCGCCACGCGCGCCTCGCTCTCCTTGCGGTCGAGCGCGTCGCGCGATGCCACGCCGTCCGCGAAGAGCTGCTTTGCGCGGCGCAGCTCACTCTCGGCGAGGCTCGCGCGCGCGCGCGACGACGCGAGCGCGGCCGTGAGCTGATCCACCACGGCGCCGTAGGGGCCCGCGTCGAGCTGTACCAACGGGTCACCGCGGGAGACGCGGTCGCCCTCCTCGACGAGATAGCGCTCGATGCGCCCCGAGATGCGCGAGCCGATGGCGATGAAGGGCTGCGCCGGCACCAGATAGCCGGATCCGGAGAGCACCGGGATCGGCCTGCGCGCGGCCTCCGCGAAGGGCTCCGCGCGGACCACCTCCACGACGAGGGTGCCTGCGGCCAGCAGGCGCCACAGCGCGACGCCCGCCAGAACCAGCACCACGCCGAGCAGTGCCCAGCGCAGCGGACGCCCGCCCCAGCGGCGCGTGCCGGGCGCGCGATCCCCCCCCGCATCCCGCGGCAGGCGGAGCGCCGCCAGATCCTCGCGCAGCGGCCGGACGGAGGCGCCCTCCGCGTCGCTTCCGTGCACCTCCGAGCCCTCCCGCTGTCTGTCGACCGCCTCGCTCATGCCCCGATCCTGCGCAGCGCGTCGATCGGCCGCAGCCCGGCCGCCCGCCAGGCCGGCCCGATGCCCCCGCAGGCGCCGATGGCGAGCGCCATGCCCAGCGCCACGAGCAGATCCGAGGCCGTCACGTGCAGCTCCACCACATTGTTGGTGAAGGTAGCGGCTCCGAAGGCAACGCCGCCGAGCCAGCTGCGCAGCAGCGCCGCGAGCGCGAGCGAGGCGAGCGCGCCCAGGACGAATCCCAAGCCACCGAGCAGCAGCGCCTCTACTTCGAAGCTGCGCAGGATATCGCGCCTCGAGAAGCCGAGGGCGCGCAATGTGCCGATCTCGCGGGTGCGGGACGCGACCGACGCATAGAGCGTATTCGCGGCGCCGAAGCCGGCTCCCAGGCCCGCGAGCACCGCGATCCCCACCACCAGGATGTAGAGCGCGTCCGCGGATTCCGCCTGCTCCGCGTAGTAGAGCGTCTCGCGCTTGGCCTCGAGGGCGTAGCGCGGGTCGGACCCGATGCGCTCCACGAGCTGCGCGAGGCCTGCCTCGGAGCTCGCGCGCAGCCGCACGCCCGAGTAGGGCATGGACCTGCGCGCATCCCGCGCCACCTCGCGCACATCCGCCCAGATCTCGCTCTCGAAGGACGAGCCGTCTGCCGCGAGCACGCCCACGACCACCCAGGTGCCGCGTCCGAAGCGCAGTGTGCCGCCCAGCCGCGCGCCCTCGTAACGACCCAGCAGCGCGCGGCCGATCACCACCTCGCCCAGGCTCGGCTCGAACATGCGCCCTGCCTCGATGCGCACACCGCGCTGCACCGACAGCGCGACCGATTCCACGCCGCGCACCAGCACGTTCTCGCGGCCTCCATCGATCTTGTAGAGAAAGGGCTGGATCACGAGCTGCGCCGAGGCCAATGGCGTGCCTTCGGCGTCGCGCCCCACGCCGTCCAGGAAGCGGAGCCACTGGTAGGCCTCGCGCGAGATCTGGCTGGCGCCGTCGTTGTCGGATCCCTTGCGCAGCACCACCAGGTTGCGCGGATCGCCGCTCCCCACCAGCGTGTGCTTGAGGCTCGAGATCAGGCCGAGCAGCAGGGTGCAGGCGACCACCACCAACGCCACGACCCCCGCCGTCAGCAGCGTGCGCCCCGGCCGCGCGGCGATGTTGCGCAGCGAGTAGGCGAGCGGTAGCGCCACGGGATCAGAAGACCTCGCGCAGTGCGTCGGCCACGGATCTGCGCGCCGCGCCCCAGGCCGGCACCACGCCGGCGACCACGCCCACGCCGACCGCCAGCGCCAGGCCCTGCAGCACCACGCCCGCATCGACGCGGAAGCCGCCGAGCGGGCCCAGCTGCGGCACGCGCCCCGCGGTTTCCTGCAGCACGGTCGAAACCGAGAACGCGAGCGCCACCCCGGCGAAGCCCGCCAGCACCGCCAGCACCAGGGTCTCGGCGAGCAGCAGCGCGAACAGACGCGCCCGGCCAAAGCCCAGGGCCTTGAGCAGCGCGATCTCCGCCGCGCGCTCCCGGATGGACAGCGACGCGGTGTTCGCCGCGATGAAGACGATGCAGACCGCCACCAACAGCGTGACGGCGAGCAGGACATCGAGCAGACCTTCCAGCGAGCCCAGGAAGCTCGCGTAGAAATTCGTCTCGGTCTGCGCCGTGGTGGGACTGTCGGTGCGCCGCGTCAGATCGTCGATCGCCTCGAGCACGGGGCGCACGTCCGCCGGCGTCGCGGCGCGCACCCAGATGAGACCGGCCGTGCCGAGCCCCCCCCGCCCCTGGGCCTGCATCGCCTGATCCAGATACTCACGCTGCACCCAGACGACCGGATTTCCCTCGCGCGGAATCTCTCCCACGATGCGCAGGTCGAGCGCCACGTTCCACACGTTGCTGCGCAGCGTGATGCGCTGCCCGATCTTCCAGCCGTATTGCTCGAGCGTGGCGCTTCCGACCAGCGTCCCGTCGCGATAGCGGCGAAAGTCATTCAGCGCGTTCTCGGCAATCGCGTAATCGGGATACACGCCGCCCACCCGATCGGCCTCCACCGCGAAGCTTGGAAACGAGATGCGCCCCGCCTCCTCGAACGAGCCCCCGAACCACACCACGGCCATCGCATCGGCGACGCCCGGCAGCCCGCGGATGCGTCGCGCCAGCGAATAGGGCAACGAGTAGACCAGGCCCGCCTGGTTCACGACCGAGAGGCGCGTGTTGCTGGCGGCGCGGGCCAGCAGGCGATCCAGGCCCGCGGGCATCGTCAACAGCAGGCACACCAACAGGGTTGCGAGCGCCACCGCGCCGGCGGTCAGCGCGGTGCGCAGCCGATTGCGGCCGAGATTCGCGCGCACCAGATCGAACGCGGTCACGCGCCCTCCCGCGTCGGAGTCGGGTCCGCGCCGCGCGGCTGCGTGGGAACGCGAATGCCGAGCGCCGATTCGAGCGCGCGCCCCGCCCGTGCCGCCTCTTCTCCGTGCAGCAGGCGCCCCTTGTCGATGTGGAAGACCTGATCCACGAAGCGCATGGCGCGCGGGTCGTGGGTGACCATGACGACGGTCTTGCCCATCTCCTGGCGCAGCGAGCGCAGCAGCGAGAGCACGACCTCGGCGCCCCCCGCGTCGAGATCCCCCGTAGGCTCGTCGGCCACGATCAGATCGGGATCGGTCACGAGTGCGCGCGCCACGGCAACGCGCTGCTGCTCGCCCCCCGAGAGCGCGCCCGGCTTGTGCTCCATGCGATCCTCGAGGCCGGCGATGCGCAGCGCCAGCTCGGCGCGCTCGCGCCGCTCGCCGCGCGAGAGCCGGAACAGGAGCAGCGGCAGCTCCACGTTCTCGCGCGCCGACAGCACCGGCATGAGGTTGAAGAACTGGAACACCAGGCCGACGTGGCGCGCGCGCCAGCGCGCGAGCGCGTCCTCCGAGAGGTGATCCAGTCGCAGCCCGCCCACCACGACCTCGCCGCGGGTCGGCCGATCGATGCCCGAGATCAGATTGAGCAGCGTCGACTTGCCCGAGCCCGAGGGGCCCATGATGGCCACGAAGCGCCCGGCCTCGATCTGGAGCGTGGTGCCGTCCAGCGCGTGGACCTCGGAGGGGCCGCGGCGGTAGCTGCGGGCCACATGGCGCAGGGAGATCAGCGGCTGACTCGGGGACACGACTGCCTCGCGGCTCTGCATCGCGGACCTGCGGCACCGCTGACTGCGCGGCCCGATCCCATGCACTCCGCCCATCGCGCGCAGAGTAGCCGGATCGACGGCGTCGAGCCGCCCGCAGGCGCGCGCGGCGCGCGCCTGCATTTCGCGTGTGTCTGCTCAGCGCGGCGGGATGCGTCCGTCCATGTCGGGAATGACGAAGCCCGGATCGACGCGGCACGGGCCCTGGACGAGGCCGTTGGCTTCCAGGAACAGACACGTGCCCTGGATGCTCGCCGCGCTCGGCTGCGACCCGCCGCCGACCCAGCCGCGCAGCGACTCCCAGCTCGCCACGACCTCGCCCTGGGTGAAGCCGCAGTGACTCGGCCCGCTCTCGATCGCGATGGCCGTGGTCAGATTCGACGCGGGAACCACGGATGCGAACTCGCTCTCGTTCTCGACGATGACGAGACCGTCCTTGTCCGTGTGGAGCGACACGATCTTCACGTCGCCCACGGCTCCGCTCGGCGTGTAGTTCCGCGCCAGACGATTCGCGGCGCCCGGGTTGGGCGTCACGCGCTCGATCGTGGCGTCGATGCCCGGGTCCCGATAGGTGACACCGACGTTGGTGACGCCCACCTTGCCGTTCAGCTTGCCCCTGCCGTGGACGAGATTCTGGAGCCCGCTGGTGGCGAATCCCATATCCGTCAGCACGAAGCTCGGCGGCAGCTGTGTCGAGTTCAGGTAGCGGCCGAAGCGCACCAGGGCCTGCTGGGGATCGGAGGTGCCGAAGGGCACGCCGAAGCAGGCGTTGACCGCGAGCACCAGGCGCAGCTGAATGAGGTCGAAGTCCGCGGGCAATCCTTCGGCGCCGCCGGGCAGAAAGGCCCCGGGCACGTCGGCGCAGAGCGCGTCGTAGGTGAGCCGCACGTCGGTTCCGCCGTCCCAGTTGCGGCTGCCGCCGACCGCGCCGCACAGGGTCATCGCCCCGGTCACGTTGCCGAGGTCCCCCTTCTCGACCGCAGCGACGGTCACGATGCCCCCGAGCGAGGCACCGGTGACGATGATCTCGGCGGGCTCGCCGAAGTTGGCCCGGAACACGTCGACCATCGCGCGCAGATCGTTGTTCGTCTGGAAGACCGCCCAGCCGGTCTGCTTGTAGCTCGAGGCGGCCACGGCGTAGCCCTGTGAGAGCTGCAGCGCCGCCAGGGGCCCGAGGTCGCTGACGGGTCCGATCGGACTGAGGCTGAAGCCGTGGTTCCAGAGGACGAGGTTTCCGTTCCAGGGAACCGGATCCGTCTCGTCGGGCACCACGATCCGGAAGAACGCGCCGCCCGAGAAGCCGGTGAGCTCCGTAACGGAGCGCGCCATGCCCGGCAGGATCGACAAGCACGCGAAAAGCACGAGCGTGATCAGGGTTCGCTGCATCGGAACACCCTCCCCTATGCACCCTTTGGCGTCTGCATCCTACAAGCGATGCTTCGACGGTTTCCGGATCCCTGCGACCCGATCTCCGGCGTGCCGCCCCTCGGCGCATCGCCGTGCACCATGATCGACCGCAGCGGGCCCGGTGCGTCACAGAGCCCTGTTGCCCAGGCCCTGTGCAGCATCTCATTCGACACGCCGCCCGTCGGAAAGTCAAGGCGAAATGCCCCCCGCTCAGGGGAACACGGTACTTTCCAACAGGTAGAATCCGCGTTCGTCCTTGCGGATCTCCTGACCGTGCGTCAGGGATTCAGCCCGGCGCCGGGCGTAGAAGGCGCGCTCGAGCAGCAGGCTGCGCTCGTAGAGGGTCTGCAGATCGAGCCAGACCTGTGCGTCGTCGGGCGAAAGCTCCGCGGCGCGCTCGAGGTGCAGCAGGGCGCGTTCGTAATCCTCGGCGAGGATCAGGAAGCGGCCGTAGTTCGAGCGCGGCACCGCGTCGTCAGGATCGGCGGCGACGGCGCGTTCGAAGAAATCGACGGCGCCCAACACCTCGCCGCGCCTCCAGGCATCGAGGGCCAGCGCGTCGAGGGTGCGCGCCGATTCCCTCTCTGCATCCGGCTCGCTGCTGCGCGGGGCGGGGCTCGGCAGCACGCGGTCCGGCAGCTCCTCGAGGGACAGGCGCTGCTTCGAGAGCGTCCACACCCGCTCGCCTTCTTCGTCGCTGCGCACCACGTGCTCCACGGACTCGCCCATGGGCACGTAGCCCGGCATCGCCGGCTCCGGCGAACGCGCGCGCAGTCCGATCCACAGGAGCAGCGCGCCCGCGACGACCAACGCGCCCGTCAGGCACCTGCCGCAGCGCGCGCGCTTCATTCGACCCGCCGGACCGCGCGCAGTGCGCGGGCGCCGACGCCGCAGAACGCCGCGCACGTGGCCCCCCAGAAGCCCAGCGGGAGCGACGGGATCGGCGACGCGGGCGGTGCGGTGAACGCCAGATCCACCGGGCCGTCGAGGCCACCGCTGTTCGCCGCGACGAAGCTCGACACGAAGGCGCCGCTCGCCCCGTCGTACTCGAGGACCTCGTGGGTCCCCAGGCTCGCCACGAAGAGATTTCCGTTCGGGCCGAAGGCGAGACCGGCGGGCGCATCGAGCCCGCCGGAGCCCGGCGTGACGAACGGCGCGAGCGGCGCGCCGCTCCCGGCGTCGAACGCGCGCACTTCGTCGCTCCCGGCAAAGCTCACGTAGAGGGTGTCTCCGCGAAACAGCACGTCGACCGGGCTCACCCCGCCGTTCGCGGCCGCCACGAACGGCGCGACGAACGCTCCGCTGGCGCCGTCGTACTCGAGGATCTCGTTCGTGCCCCGACTGGCGACGAAGAGATTTCCGTTCGGCCCGAACGCCAGACCCTGCGGAAAGAAGAGCCCACCCGCTCCACTCAGAACGAAGAACCCCAACGGGTCTCCGCTCGACGCATCGAAGCGGTGCACCGCGTTGGAGAACTGGCAGCTCACGTAGAGATGTCCGTCGGCACCGAACACCGCGTCGTACGGTGCGTCCAGCGAGGATGGGCACGCGTCGAAGAACTGCCGCACGACACCGCCGCCCCGCACATCGTACTCGATGAGGTCGTTGTTCAGGCTGCTCGCCACCACCAGGGTTTCGCTCGGCGAGAGCGTCAGTCCGCGATCGACGGGAGGCGAGATGCCGCGCGCCTCCACGCCCGTTGCGCGTCCCGCCGCGTCGAAGTAGACGACGGCGTTCGCCGCCAGGCTGGCCACGAGCAGGGTGCTCCCGCTCCAAACCGCGCTGCCCGCGTCCTGCAGCGGGCTGCCCGCGGAGGGCACGAGCTGGGAGACCGCAAGGGTTGCGAGATCCACACGCACCACCTGGTTCGAGAATTCTCCCGAAACACTGAGCGCGCCATCCGGCGCGAGCGCCAGACCCGCCGGGCCGTCCACGCCCGCGGCGGCCTCGAGGACGACGCGCTGGAGCGTCCACGCGCCCCCCGCGAACACGTACTCGAGCACGCGATCGGAGCCGGTCTCCGCCACCAGCAGGTCGCCCGGCGCGCGAAACAGCAGCGCGCCCGGTGCGCTGAGACCGCCGAACTGCACCGCACCGCTGCCGCCCGACGCGGGAAAGCGCACGATGCGACCGCCGAGCGCGTCGCTCGCGTACACGTCTGCTCCGTCCAGCGCCACGTGCGCGAACTCCGCCGAGGCCTCGATGCCGACCGTCGTCACCGCGCCCGACGCAATGCGGAGGCGTTTGACCGCGTCGCGCGTCACGCTGAGGCCGTCCGCCAGATCGACGAAGTAGAGGAAGTCTCCGGCCGCGTCGAAGGCGGCCCCGCCGGGCTGCAGCAGACCGCTCGCGACCGCGGGGCCGAGGGCCTGCCCGGTCGCCGTCTCGTAGCGCCAGATCTCTCCGCTGCCCGCGCTCGACACGTAGAGGGACCCGGCGCCCGGGCGCAGCGCGATGCCCGCCGGGATCCGGAAGCCCTCGGTCACGGGCTCGACGAAGACGTCGAGGAAGGATCCGTTCGCCTCGTCGTAGCGCAGGATCTTCTGGTTGTTCTGGCTCACCACGACCAGGCCGTCCGCCGTCGCGGATGAACTCGAGGCCAGCGCCAGGGCGCCGAGCCAGCGCACGAGGGAGGATTGCCGCCGGCGTCTCCGGGCGACGCGGGCACGGGGGGGCCGAGTTCGCATCGCCGATCAGCCTATGCGACGCGCCGCCACGTTGTAAAGCGGCCCCACCGAGAGCTCGCCGCGGATGGATTCGACGCAGGGGGCCGCGAGCAAGGCCCCGAGGGCGCTACGCTCGCGGCACAGCGAAGCGATCGGCGCTCGCGAGGGATCCCCACGCGCTGACCTGGCCGAGCGCCGACTTTGCGGTCGGTTCGGAGCCGCCACCGGATGCCGCACGAGGCCCTCGGCGCGAGCGAATGCAGTAGAAAAGGAGAAGACATGGCCGACGATGCAATGCGAGCCGAGCTCGAGCGGCTGCGCGCCGAGAACGAGGCGCTGAAGGCCCGCCAGACTCGCGAGCTGCGCTTGAAGATCAGCGAGAAAGGCGCCGTCTCCCTCTACGGCATCCGCCGATTCCCGGTGACCTTCTATGCGGACGAGTGGGAGCGCATCCTCGGCATGCAGGACGAGATCCGCGGCTTCATCCGCGAGCACGACAGCGAGCTGAAGCGCAGATAGGGGCTGCGCGACGCGCTGACAGATCTCGACTAAGCTCCGCGGGTCGCCATCACGCCAGTCTGGCGGCACGCCCGGTGCAACACGGGGGGAGATCCGCCTTGACGCACCGCCGCTCGCGGCCCGCCGCCATGCTTGCCGTGGCGCTTTGCCTGGGAGGCCCGGGCGTGACGCGCGCGCAGACCGAGACGGAGCCGAGCGTGGCGCTCCCCGCGCCGCGCCGGGAGGGCGAGATCTCCGTCGAGAACGCGCTCGCGCAGCGCCGCTCGATCCGCACCTTCCGGAACGAGCCGCTGCCGCTGGCTGCCGTGTCCCAGCTTCTGTGGGCCGCGCAGGGCATCACGCACGGCGACGGGCTGCGCACCGCGCCCTCCGCCGGCGCGCTGTATCCCCTCGAGCTCTACCTGGTGGCAGGCGCGGTCGCCGATCTCGCGCCCGGGGTCTACCGCTACGAGCCGCAGAGGCATCGCGTGCGGCCGCATCTGGCGGGCGATCTGCGCAGCCAGCTCGCGGCGAGCGCCCTCGAGCAGCACTGGGTGGCCGAGGCGCCCGCCGTGCTGGTGCTCGCCGCGGTATACGACCGCACCGCGCACAAGTACGGCGCGCGAGCGCCGCGTTACGTGCACATGGAAGTGGGGCACGCCGCCCAGAACGTCTACCTGCAGGCTGCGGCCCTCGACCTCGGCACCACCCTGGTGGGCGCCTTCCACGACGAGCACCTCACACGGGTGCTGCGACTGCCGAGCGGCGTCGAGCCCCTCGGCCTCATGCCCGTCGGCAGGCCCCGCTGAGACCGGGATCTGGCGAGAGCTCCGGCTCGTCCGCACCCGGGAAGCCGGAGTCGCGCGGGGGGGCGGATCGCGTCGGAGGAATGTCCCAGCGTTGGCACACTGCCTCTCGCGCAAGCATCGGTGTCTTCCCGGCGCTCCGCCTTGCGCCGAGCGTGCAGGCCGGACCCGCGTTGTTCCAGGCAGCGTTCATCGTGGACGCGTCCGGCGGCGAGGTGATGAAGGGGAAGCACTCTTTCTTCTGCCCTCGCGTGGTCACGCCTCGGCCCCCGGGCGCCGCCGGATGCGCTGCATACCAGCCGCGGTCGCCCGCGCCAGGGAATGTGACGCGGTGCGGCTTCCCGCGCCGGGCACGGGTATGCTCGCGGCGCTGCGAAGGGTGAGCCGGCGGCGCGCCCGGCGACGGGCGGCGCGCCTCGGCCCCAATTGGAACGCGACTACCGCTCGCGCCAGAGAGGCGCCCAGAGGATCCAGCAGCAACCGAGCACGCCGAGTCGGTCCATGGCGCGGCCGAGGCCCCGAGAGTAGAAGAATGACGCGGAGGATGCGCGGGGTGGGCAGGATGGCCGAGGCCATTTTCGTGGAGCGGACGTGAGCGCGCGCCGCAATTACGCCGACTCCCACCCGATCCTGCGCGTCAGCGCGAAGCGCTTCGCCGCCTCGCCGTTCCTGGAGCGCTATGCGACCGACGGCGCCGTGTTCGGTGTATACAACGGCCGCCTGTATCCGCTCTCGCTCGGGGACGATCCGGTCGAGGGCTACTGGCGACTGCGGCGGCAGGCTGCGCTGTTCGATGTGCCGGAGCGGCCGATCCAGATTGCGGGGCGGGACGCCGAGCGGCTGCTCGACCTCGTGCTCACGCGCGACGTGCGCAAGCTCGCGCCCGGCCGCGCGCGGTACGCCATCGCCTGCAACGAGCGCGGAGGCATCCTCATGGACGGCGTGCTGATGCGCTTCTCCGCCGACCGCTTCTGGTACGTGCTCGCCGACGGGGAGCTCCTCGGCTGGCTCGAGGCGCACGCGCGCGGCATGGACGTGGCCATCACCGACCCGGGCTCGTGGGTGGCTCAGGTCCAGGGACCCGCTGCGCTGGCCGTGCTGCACGACGCCTGCGACGCAGGGCGACCGGATCCGTTCGCGTTCTTCGCGGTGGCCGAAGCTCGCATGGGCGGGCAGACGGTCGTGATCTCGCGCACCGGCTGGTCCGGCGAGCTCGGCTTCGAGGTCTACACGAGGCCCGGCGTCGACGGCGCGGCGCTCTGGGACCATCTGCTCGCGGCCGGAGCGCCCCACGGCCTGGCCGCGCAGAGTCTCGAGTCGCTGGGCATCCGCAGGATCGAGGCGGGCATCCTCGACAATGGGACGGACGTCGATCCGAGCATGACCCCGTTCGAGGCCGGGCTCGGCCGCTTCGTCGATCTCGGCAAGCCAGATTTCCTCGGGCGCGCAGCGCTCGCGGGCGCCGACCGGCGTCCGCTGCTGTTTGGCATCTCCAGTGCGTCGGCCCTCCCGGTTCCGGGAAGCGAGGTGCGGGACGCGGACGGGGTCGTCGGCCGCGTCACCGCCGGGGCGTGGTCCCCCTTCCTCGAGCGCGGCATCGGGTATGCGCGCATGGACCGGCCGCGCGAGTGGGCCGGAGCCGAGGTCTGCCTCGGCGAGGCGGGAGAGCCCGCCGAGCTCGTCGCGCTGCCTTTCTACGACCCCGAGCGCGCGATCCCGCGCGGCGCAGCGCCGTGAGCGCGCCCGGCGCGATCGGGATCGCGGAATCCGCAAACCCGTCCAACGCTCGGAAAAGAATGGTGACCCGGGCGGGATTCGAACCCACGACCCCGTGCTCCGGAGGCACGTGCTCTATCCAGCTGAGCTACCGGGCCACGCGTGGTGGGACGTACTGGGCTCGAACCAGTGACCTCTGCGGTGTGAACACAGCGCTCTACCAACTGAGCTAACGTCCCGACCAGAAATCGTTTTGTAGGCAAGCGCGGGCACGGGCGCAAGCATCGCGCAGGGCGTCGCGCCGCGAACCGTTTCCGCCCGCGGGGTCGCGCTCAGCGCGCGCCGCGCGCGCGCTCCAGCGTCGCTCCCACGAAGGCGACGAAGAGCGGGTGCGGCCGGAACGGCGTGGACGCGAACTCCGGATGGAACTGGCAGCCCAGGAACCACGGGTGATCGGCCACCTCGATGATCTCCACGAGGCGCCCGTCGGGCGAGGTTCCGGAGAGCGTGAGCCCGGCCTGGGAGAGTCGATCGCGATAGTCCGGATTGAATTCGTAGCGGTGACGGTGCCGCTCCGAGATCTTCTCCTCGCCGTAGGCCTCGAAGGCCTTCGTCCCCGGGCGCAGCACGCAGGGCCACGCGCCGAGCCGCATGGTCGCGCCCTTGGCGTCGATCTCGCGCTGCTCGGGCAGCAGATCGATGACCGCGTGCGGCGTCTGCGCGTCCACCTCGCGTGAGTTCGCGTTCGCCAGGCCCGCCACGTGGCGCGCGTACTCGATCACCGCGAGCTGCATGCCGTAGCAGATGCCGAAGTACGGGATGCGGCGCTCGCGCGCGTACTGGATCGCGAGAATCTTGCCCTCCGCGCCGCGGCTGCCGAAGCCGTGGGGCACCAGGATGCCGTCCGCGTGGGCCAGCGGCGCGACCTCGTCGAGCGTCTCGGAATCCACGTACTCGATGTTCACCCGCGACTTGTGCGCGAAGCCGCCGTGGAACAGGGCCTCATTCAGGCTCTTGTACGACTCGGTGAGCTCGACGTACTTGCCCACCATCGCGATCGTCACCTCGGTCTCGGGGTGGGTCGCGCGCTGGACGAGGTCCTCCCAGACCGAGAGATCCGGGCGTCCGGTCCAGATGTTGAGCACCTGGGTGATCTTCTCGTCGACGCCTTCCTTGTGCAGGATGAGAGGGACCTCGTAGATGCTGTCGACGTCCTTCGCGGTGATCACGGCGTCGTCGTCTACGTTGCAGAAGAGCGCGATCTTCTCCTTGACCGCCTTGGTGAGGAACCGGTCGGTCCGGCACAGAATGATGTCGGGCGCGATCCCGACCGTGCGCAGCTCCTTCACCGAGTGCTGCACGGGCTTGGTCTTGAGCTCGCCCGCGGTGCTCACGTACGGCACGAGCGCGATGTGCACGTAGCAGCTGTTGTCCCGGCCCACGTCGGCGCGCATCTGACGGATCGCCTCGAGGAAGGGCAGCGACTCGATGTCGCCCACGGTGCCGCCCACCTCGCAGAGCAGCACGTCCACACCCTCGGCGGCGCGCTGGATCGCGGCCTTGATCTCGTCGGTGACGTGGGGAATGACCTGGACGGTGCCACCCAGATAATCGCCGCGGCGCTCCTTCGCGAGCACCGTGTCGTAGATGCGGCCCGCGGTGACGTTGTTCAGCTTGCCCATGCGCGCGTGGCTGAAGCGCTCGTAGTGACCGAGATCGAGATCCGTCTCCGCACCGTCTTCCGTGACGTAGACCTCTCCGTGCTGGAAGGGATTCATCGTGCCGGGATCGACGTTCAGATACGGATCCAGTTTGAGGAAGGTGACGCGCAATCCGCGCGCCTCGAGCAGCGCCCCGATCGACGCGGACGCGAGTCCCTTGCCGAGGGACGAGAGCACGCCCCCGGTCACGAAGATGAACTTGGTCGGCCGTCTCGCCATGCGCGCCTCGCCTACCTCCCCGCTGCGAATCCCGCTCCTAACGCACGCACGCTTCGGTGCCCCCCAGCACGGCGTCCGCCACGCGGATCTCGTGGATCGGCACGAAGGGCCGCGGCAGCGCGTGCGCGGCGAAGAATCCGATCTCGAGCACTTCTTCCGGTGTCGTCGGCTCGCCGCGCGCACCGGCGATGCCCTCGAAGCACAAGTTGATCGCGTGGATCCGACTGCGATCTGCGTAGGCGATCACCTGCGTGCGCGGATCCGAGTAGACGCCCACGAGACGTCCCACATCGATCTCGTAGCCCGTCTCTTCGCGGACCTCGCGCTGCGTTGCATCGATCACGGATTCGCCGGGCTCGACGTAGCCCCCCGGCAGGCCCCAGAGCGCGTTGTCGCTGCGCCGCATCAGCAGAATCTCGTGCACGTTCTCGGGCCGCCGCACCACCGCCGATACGGAGACGCGCACCTCCGACGGATCGCTCGCGAAATACGCCGCCGTCATCGCGCGCGCCGCCGGCACGCAGCCGCGCTGCGGGGCCCGCGCCGATCGGGGCGCGGGCACGGAAGGAGCTGATTTTCCTGGGGCACCATCCCGGTCCGAGTTGGTTTGTCGGTTTATATCGTGGAGTCGAGAGAGCGTCAAACCGACGAGAGTGAACCGGCGTTCGACTGCGCACGGGGCCCCGCGCGGCGCGCGGCTCCACGTGCGCCCACAGGGGTCGACGCGGCGTCCGCTCGCCGCGAAGTGCGCGTGCGCACAGCGGATCGCGCTGCGCGGGTGCGCTCAGGGCGCGAAGGGCGCCTCGAGCAAGCCCGTCTCCTCGGCGAAGCCGCACATCAAGTTGGCGCACTGCACGGCCTGGCCGCTGGCGCCCTTGGCGAGATTGTCGAGCGCCGAGAGCAGCACGAGGGTGTCGTTGCGCGCATCGTCGACGACGGCGACGTCGCAGAAGTTGCTGCCCCGCACGCAGCGCAGGCTCGGCGTTTCACCCGGCGGCAAGAGCCGCACGAAGCGCTCGCCGCCGTACGCAGCCTCGAGCGCCGCCCGCGCATCCCGCGCACTGCATCCTGCGGCGGGTCGCGCGTACACGGATGTGACAATGCCCCGGACGGCGGGCAGCAGATGCGGGACGAACGTCACCCGAACCTCCGCACCGGCCGCCGCCGATGCTTCCTGCTCGATCTCGGGTGCATGTCGATGGCTGTGGCCCGGCTTGTAGGCCCGACAGTTCCCGTCGAGCTCGGCGAAGAGATAGTCGGCTTCGAGCGTGCGCCCCGCCCCGGAGACCCCCGACTTGGCGTCGATGTGGATGCCCGTGGGCGCGATCACGCCGGCGCGCAACAGCGGCACGAGCGGAATCAGCGCCGAGGTGGGATAGCAGCCCGGAACCGCCACGAGTCGCGCGCCGCGCAGCGCCTCGCGGTAGAGCTCCGGAAGCCCGTAGACGGCGCTTCCCAGCAGCTGCGGCGCCGGGTGCTCGCCGTACCAGGCGCGATAGGTCTCGAGCTCGCGCAGGCGGAAGTCGGCGGACAAATCGGCGACGGCCACGCCCGCCTCGTGCAGCGCGCGCACCGTGACCGCGGAGGCGGCGTGGGGCAGCGCCGTGAAGGCCAGCTCGACGCGACCCGCCAGGGCGGAGGGATCGGCGGGCTCGAAGCGCAGATCCAGGTGGCCGCGCAGCGCCGGAAAGGCGTCGCCGAGCGGGCAGCCCGCGCGCTGCTCGGACGTGATCGCGGCGATCTCGAACTGCGGATGGCGCAGCAACGTGCGCAGCAGCTCGAGTCCCGTGTACCCACTCGCGCCGACGACGGCGACCTTCATGGCTTCCTTCTCAGCTCGGAACCGCAAAGAAAACGGGAGGCGCGCCGGCCTCCCGTTCCCGATTCGCCCGCAGCTGCCCGCGCGTCTAGCGCTTGGAGAACTGGAAGCGCGCGCGTGCGCCGCGCTGTCCGTACTTCTTGCGCTCCTTCTTGCGCGCGTCGCGCGTCAGGAATCCCTTCTTCTTGAGCGGCGCCCGCAGCGTCTCGTCGAACTTCTCCAGGGCGCGCGCGATGCCGTGGCGCAGCGCATCGGCCTGCCCCGAGAGCCCTCCGCCGCAGATGTTCGCGTGTACGTCGTAGCGCCCGGCCCCGTTCACCGCGTCGAACGGCTGATTGATGATCATGCGCGACGCCTCGCGCGGGAAGTAATCCTCGAGGCTCCGGCCGTTCACGATGATCGTGCCGCTGCCGAGATGCATGCGCACCCGCGCAATGCACGTCTTGCGTTTTCCGGTGGAGCAAACGGTCGTCATCGCTTCAGCCAAGACTCAGAACCTCCGGCGTCTGCGCGGCGTGGGGATGCTCGGGTCCGCTGTAGACCTTGAGCTTGCGGGCCATCTGCCGCCCGAGCGAGTTCTTCGGCAGCATGCCGCGCACGGCCGTGCGCACCACCCGATCGGCGTGCGGTCCCGCGAGCAACTTGTCCGCCGTGATCGACTTCAGGTTGCCCACGTACCCCGTGTGGCGGTGGTAGATCTTCTGCTCCCGCTTCTGCCCGGTGAGCTTCACCTTCGCCGCGTTCACCACGATCACGAAATCGCCCGTGTCGACGTGGGGCGTGAAGCTGGGCTTGTGCTTGCCGCGCAGGATCGAGGCGATCCGCGTGGCCAGTCGGCCGAGCACCTGATCCTCGGCATCGACGACGTACCAGTGGCGCGCGACCTCGGCGGGGCGCGCGCTGCGGGTAGCGCGGTGGGCCTGGACTCCCATGCGAGAAGCTCCTCGTCTCGATGCGTGCGGCTCGGGGAGGGCGCTGCGGCGGCCGACAGGACGGCGCGCGGGCGCACAGACCCTCTTCCCCGGGCTCGGAGACCGCGATTCAATACCCGAGCCCGGCGCCCGCGTCAAGCTCAAGAGCCCGATCTTCCAGGGAAATCATCCGGCGGGGCGGCAACGGCGCGGAGCGCCGCGCGCACCTCGGGGGGGGTGTAGCGCACCGCGACGAGGGTGAGGGCGTGCGCGGGCGCCGTCGGCCCCGCCTGGCACCGGTCGCGGGCTGCGAGAATGGCGGGCATCCGCTCCGGCGCCCAGCGCCCCGAGCCCACCGCGATCAGCGTCCCCGCCAGGATGCGCACCATGTGGCGCAGGAATCCATTCCCTTCCACGTGCAACGCGAGGCTCTCGCCGGCACGACCGCCGAGATCCACGCGCAGGAGTGTCCGCTCCGTGCTGCGCACCGACGCGCCCGCGGCCTGGAAGGAGGCGAAGTCGTGGGTTCCCACGAAGCAGCGCGCAGCCGCCCGCATCGCCTCGAGATCGAGTCGGCGCTGCAGACAGAACGCCCGGCGCGCCTGGAGCGGCGAGCGGTTGCACCCGTTCCAGATCGCGTAGCGGTAGCACTTCGAGAGCGCGTCTCGTCGCGCGTGGAAGCCCTCCGGCACCGGGCGCGCGTCGAGCACCGCCACGTCCCGTGGGAGCACGCCGTTGAGCGCGCAGCGCAGGCGACGCGCGTCGAGCGCGCCTGCCAGGCGGAAGCTCACCACCTGACCCTCGGCGTGCACACCGGCATCCGTGCGCCCAGAGGCCACCACGGCAACCCGCTGCCCGGTCACCCGCGCGATCGCGGATTCGAGCGCGCCCTGGACGGTGCGCAGCGCGCCGGGCTGCCGCTGCCATCCTGCGAACGCCTCGCCGTCGTACTCGAGGGTCAGCCGGAAGGTCCGCGACACGCCGTACTCAGTGCAGCTGCAGGCGCGCGGCGGCGAGCTCCACGGCGTTGCTGGCAGACAGGCGCAGCAGATCCGAGACCAACCACAGCAGCAGGCCCTGGGGATGCGAGGCATCCCTGCGCACGCGCCCCACCAGCACGACGTCGCGTCCCGCTCCGGCGCGCAGGCTCGGAGCCTCGGCAGCGCGATTCCAGAGCTCCACGCGCGGCGTGCGGGCCAACAGGTCCTCCGCCTGCTTCGCGTCGAGCGGCTGCTCGGTCTCGATGGCGAGCAGCGAGGCCTGCCCCACGAAGGCCGGCACCTGGATCACGCTCGCGGCCACCGCAATCTCGCGGCCGAGCAAGCGGCGCAGGCCGATCGCGATGCCGGCCTCGCGCGCCGTGCTCCCGTCCGGCTCCACGGGGCCCACGCTGGGCAGACAATCGAAGGCCAGCGGGCGCGACGCGACCTTGCCAGGCGGCGGATCTGCTTGATTGAAGAGCGCCACCGACTCGGCAGACAGCGCCTCGATCGCATCCCGGCCGCCGACCGAGCAGGCTTCGAGCACGCTGCCCACCACGCGGCGCAAGCCGGCCGCGCGGTGCAGGGGCTCGAGCACGAGCGACCACGGCAGCGCTGCACCCGCGGGCGTGGCCACGACCGGAGCGCCGTGCCCCTCGCCCGGATCGGGCAGCCCCGCGACGCGCAACGGCACATCCTCGGAGCCGACCAGCGCTCCGGAGCAGTCGATGCAGGGCACCGCGGCGTGGAGCGCGCGGCGCACGCACGCGAGGGACGCTTCCGGCGGCGCGCAACAGAAGATCAGGTCGAGCCCGTGGAGCTGCGGCCGCTCGCTTTTCACCGGGTAGAGCTCTCCCTGGAACTCGATTTCACTTCCCAGGGAGCGATCGGTGGCGAGGGGCACGAGCTCCGCCACGCGCAGCCGCGAGGCGTCGAGCGCGATCAGCACCTCGCTTCCCAGCGCACCGGTCGCGCCGAGAACGGCGATGCGCAATCCCTTCGCCACGCTCAGCTCCTCTCGAGCCTGGCGAGCACGCGATCGCCCATCTCGACGCATCCGATCGCGGCGAGATCCTGTCCGGGCAGGATGAGATCGCGCGTGCGATGGCCGTCGGCGAGGGCGCCCGCCACCGCCTCACGGATCGCTTCCGCGGCTTCGGGCGCGTCGAGGGAGTGTTCGAGCAACATGGCCACCGAGAGAATGGCAGCGAGCGGATTCGCCTGATTCTTGCCGGCGATGTCGGGTGCGGATCCGTGCACGGGCTCGTAGAGACCCACGCCACCCGCGCCGAGGCTCGCGGACGGCAGCATGCCCAGCGACCCCGTGATCATCGCCGCCTCGTCGGAGAGGATGTCGCCGAAGAGGTTTCCCGTGACGATCACGTCGTAGTTCGCCGGCTCGCGCAGCAGGAGCATCGCCATCGAATCCACCAGCTGATGCTGCAGGGAGACGTCGGGGTAATCCGCCGCCACCTCCTGCACCACCTGCACCCAGAGCTGCGAAACCTCGAGCACGTTGGCCTTGTGCACGTGGGTCACCGCGCGCCGGCGCTTGCGGGCGGCCTCGAAGGCGACCCGCGCGATGCGCGCGATCTCCTCCTCGTCATACACCATCGTGTTGCGCGCTTCGCGGCGTCCGTTCACCAGCGCCTGACCGCGCGGCTCCCCGAAGTAGATTCCGCCGGTCAACTCGCGCACCACCAGCAGATCGATGCCCGCGACCACCTCGGGGCGCAGCGTGGAGGCCGCCACCAGCGCCGGAAACACCACCGCAGGCCGCAGATTCGCGAAGAGGCCGAGCTCCTTGCGGATGCGCAGCAGCCCCTTCTCGGGGCGCGTGGCGACCGGCATGGCATCCCACTTCGGCCCCCCCACCGCACCGAGCAACACCGCGTGACATGCCTTGGCGCGGGCGACCGCGGCGTCCGTCAGCGGCGTCCCGTGCGCGTCGATCGAAGCGCCGCCGATCAGATCCTCTTCGAAATCGAGCGCGAGGTCCGCGCCGCGCGCCGCCGCCTCGAGCACGCGGCGCGCCTGGGCGGTCACCTCGGGTCCGATCCCATCGCCCGGCAGCAGCAGGATGCGCGGCATCAGATCCCCCTCGGCGCCGAAACCTGCCGGTGGCGCTTGTGCCACTCGAGCTTGTTCAACGCGTGCACGTAGGCCTTGGCGCTGGCCACGATGATGTCCGAGTGCGCGCCGTTGCCGATCACCCGGCGCCCGTCTTCGCTGAGCGTGACCGACACCTCACCGAGCGCGTCCATGCCGCCCGTCACCGCGTTCACCTGGAAACGCACCAGTTCGCTCTTGGTGTCGGTGAGCTCCGCGATGGCCTTGAAGACCGCATCCACCGGCCCGATGCCGAGCGCCGTCGCCTTCTTCGGATTGCCGTCCACGCGCAGCTCCACCGTGGCGGTGGGCTTCGCGAAGGTGCCGGAGAGCACGGTCACCTGGTCCACCTGGAAACGCTCGTCGGTGCGCATCACCGAGTCCGCGACGATGGCCTCGAGATCCTCGTTGAAGATGGTCTTCTTCGCGTCGGCCAGATCCTTGAAGCGCCGGAACGCCTCCTGGAACGGCTCCTCCTCGAGCTCGAAGCCGAGCTCCGTGAGACGATCGCGAAACGCGTGCCGACCCGAATGCTTGCCCAGCACCAGCTCGTTGGATGGTCGTCCGATCGACTGGGGCGTCATGATCTCGTAGGTGATCGCCGCCTTCAGGACGCCGTCCTGGTGGATGCCCGCTTCGTGGGCGAAGGCATTGTCACCGACGATCGCCTTGTTCGGCTGGACCGGCACGCCGATGGTCGACGACAGCAATCGGCTCGACGGGTAGATTTCTCGCGTCGCGATGTTCGTGTCGAGTCCCTTGAACACGTCGGGTCGCGTCTTGATCGCCATCACCACCTCCTCCATGGAGGTGTTGCCCGCCCGCTCCCCGATCCCGTTCACCGTGCACTCGACCTGACGCGCTCCGGCCAGCACGGCCGACAGGCTGTTGGCGACGGCGAGGCCGAGGTCGTTGTGGCAGTGCACCGCGAAGATGATCCGCTCGGAGCCGGGCACGTTCTCGCGGAGGTAGCGGATCAGCGCGGCGTACTCGTCGGGCTGGGTGTAGCCGACGGTGTCGGGCACGTTGAGCGTTCCCGCACCCGCCTGCACCGCGACATCGAAGGCCTGCACCAGGAAACTCCAATCCGAGCGGGTCGCATCTTCGGCGGAGAACTCGACGTCATCGCAGTGGCCGCGCGCCTGGCGCACGGCCCGATCCACCTCCGCGAGTACCTGCTCTCGGCTCATGCGCAGCTTGTGCTTCAGGTGGATGTCGCTCGTCGCGATGAACGTGTGGATGCGCGGATGCGCGGCGCCCTCGAGCGCCGCGTGCGCCCGATCGATGTCGGCGGCGCCGGTCCGCGCCAGGCCGCAGATGCTGCTGCCGCGCACCTCGCGCGCGACCGCGCGCACCGCCTCGAAATCGCCCTCGCTCGCGATCGGAAAGCCCGCCTCGATCACGTCGACGCCGAGCTTCTCGAGCTGCCGGGCGAGTGCGATCTTCTCGGGCAGATTCATGCTGCAGCCCGGCGACTGCTCGCCGTCGCGCAGCGTCGTGTCGAAGATGCGAATGCGTTCGACCGTCATGACCTCATCCTCGGGTGTGCTCATCCGTCATCGGAGGCGCGGGCAGGATCTCCTCGAGAGCCCCTCCCGTGTAGCGGCGCCACAGCCACTCGAAGGGGCCGGAGAAGATGTAGGCAACGCCGATGACGAAGAGCGTGACGCTCGGCTCCTGGATCACGAGCAGCAGCGCGATCACGACCAGCACGAGCGTGCCGAAGGAATGGCGCAGATCGAGTTCCTTGCCGCTCCGGTACGGGATCGGGCTGACCATCAACAGGCCCAGCAGCACGACCCCCACCGCCACCACGATCTCCGGAACGCTCACGTGGAGACCGTTGTCGCGCAGGAACGAGACGAACCACTGCGTCGAGGCCACCATGCCCGCGGCTGCCGGGCTCGGCAGGCCTTCGAAGCGCCCCCGATAACGGCCCGGCGACACGTTGAAGCGGGCCAGACGCAGCGCCGCGCACACGGTGAACAAGAACGCCATCACCCAGCCGGGTCGCCCCAGGACCTGCAGGTGGCCGGCGCTGAAGGCCAGCATCGCAGGCGCCACGCCGAAGGAGACCGTGTCGGCGATCGAATCGTACTCGACGCCGAAGCGGGTCGTGGCCCGGGTCAGCCGCGCCACGCGCCCGTCGATGGCGTCGCACACGCCCGCCAGGATGATCCCC
>Ga0224496_10000439_pt1 | contig 28889 bp, 15 predicted proteins | sample SF_Jul11_sed_USG_2_FD_168127 | JGI IMG/M metagenome (GOLD analysis project Ga0224496, IMG submission 168127) | Sediment microbial communities from San Francisco Bay, California, United States - SF_Jul11_sed_USGS_8_1 | ecosystem: Environmental > Aquatic > Marine > Sediment | place: USA...
AGCTGTACGACTTCTCCAGGAAGAAGATTATGAAAGGGGTATCAGGCTTTTAACCAGAATAGTTGAACGTTCTGAAAATAGTATTGCACCCTATATTAACCTTGGAATTGCATATAGAAAAACAGGTGAGATGAAACAGGCTGAAGATAATCTTAATAAAGCTCTTGCGCTCAATGCTGTTCACCCATCTGCAAATAATGAATTGGCTATGGTGTATCGTAAAACAGGTCGTTTTTCAGAAGCCAGGCGTATATATGAGCGCATTCTAGAACGATTCCCCCTGTTTTTACCTGCCAGAAAGAACCTGGGTATCTTATGTGACCTATATATTAATGACCTGGAATGTGCTATGGCAAACTATGAAATTTACAATAAAGCTGATCCAGGCGATAAAAGCATGGTGATGTGGATTGCTGATTTGCGTCAGCGTATGGAGAATCAATAATGTATTTACCTAAAAAGTTAATGATTATACTGGTTAGCCTGTTTTTCTCTGCTACAGTATATAGTGCATTTGTCAGCGCCGAGGAAGTCAAGGCTATTTCAGGTATGTCGATTGTCGGCAATAATGAAGCTCCGAAATCATTGTATATAGTCCCCTGGAAAAGTTCTGAAATTGGAATGGAAACGGATCTTTCATCTAACCTTTTAAATGAAAGCCTGACACCTGTGGATAGAGATGTGTTTTTACGTGAAGTAAACTTTTACAAAGTTAGTACGGGGAATTGATTGATTATTATTTAATTTGTGCAGATAAACTTACCTGTGTATTTGTTGATATTATGATGACTGAATAATAATCAAAAAACCTCAATGTTAGTTATTCTGAAGAATTAATTTTATTTTTAAGCTAAAAAGATGTAGTAAATCTAATTCATTTTTTTGACTTAGTAATATTGGCTGTCTATTTTATTGATAGGTGGTAGAAAAATCGCTCATATATTGGGCGTGTGATTATTTGATATATCGTGAGGATTAAACGATGGATTTTATGTATACAATTGTTGACTTTTTTCAGTCTGGTGGAACATTTATGTATCCCATCCTGTTTGTCTTTGCATTAGGATTGGCGATAGCAGCTGAGCGTTATGTCAAACTGAATTATGTTCGCAAATCTAACCAGAAGATGTGGGATCAACTTCAGCCTGTACTCGCAGAGGGTGATTTCGAAACTGCTCGTCAGATGACAGCTGACGACAAAACAAAATCAGCTGTTGGTCAGCTATTAAGCATGGGCCTTGCACGACAGGGTGCAGTTAGACGACGCGATGATATTGAAATTGCCATGGAAGAAAGCATGATGGAAATTATTCCTCAGCTTGAAAAACGAACCCCGTACGTGGCCCTGTTTTCAAATATATCAACATTACTGGGGCTGCTTGGAACTATTATGGGTCTGATTGAGGCATTTACAGCGGTTGCCAATGCTAATCCTGCCGAAAAAGCAGATTTACTGTCGGCCAGTATTTCTGTTGCTATGAATACCACAGCATTTGGTTTGATGGCCGGTATTCCTTTGTTAATTATCCATACAATCTTAACATCAAAAACAGGTGAGATTGTTGATAGTCTTGAAATGGCATCTGTTAAAACACTAAATGTAATTTCCGAGGCTGCTAAACGTAAGGCGGGTTAAGTATGTCAAGAAGAAAGCATGCTCGCCATAAATCAAAAGAGCCACCAGAATTAGATGTAACAACATTTCTTAATTTGATGGTGATTCTAATCCCGTTTCTGTTAATTACGGCTGTTTTTACACGCGTTACAATTCTTGAGCTTAACATGCCTGCGGCTGCAGGAGGTGCATCTAATGATAAGCCTAAAATCAGTGTTGAGGTCATTGTGCGCAAGAATAAATTACAGCTGGGTAATGGCCGCAGCATAATTGCAAATATTCCCAATGTAGATGATCAATATGACATGCCACGTCTTTCAGAATTGTTACAGCAATTAAAAGAAAGTTACCCGGAAAAGGAAGATGCTACTGTCTTGTTGGAGTCCAGTGTTGAATACCGTTATCTTGTACAGATTATGGATGCAATACGTGGTACTGATCCTCAGATAGACAGTAATGGTCAGCCAGCAGGACCTAAGAAAATCCTGTTCCCGGATATATCAGTCGGAGATGCGCCATGAAAACATCGCGTCGTATGAAGCGTATGGCCAGGAGGTCACGTAAAGCGCCTGCCATGAACCTGACTTCTCTAATGGATGTATTTACCATACTGGTTTTCTTTCTGTTATCAAGCTCATCCAGTGGTGTCGTCATAGAAGTTCCCAAGAAAATCGTATTACCTTCATCTGTTGTTGAAACTGAACCACGAGAAACTATTGTGCTCAAGGTGACTGAGGACATGATACTGGTGCAGGGAGAACCGGTTGTGAGTATGGATGAAATACTTAGCAATAAAAGCCCAATCATTCCAGAGATCGGCGCGCGACTGTCTGAATTAAGGAAATCAGTCATTGGCGTCAGTACAAAAAAAGCATACGAAAGTAAGGAGGTTACTATTCTTGCGCACGAAACAATTCCTTTTAACGTGCTTAAAAAAGTAATGGGCACCTGTTCTGGTATGGGATTTGAGAATATTTCCCTGGCAGTTATACAAAAAGCATCACAAAGCCAATGATTGTCGTGAACATTGACATAATATACATGGAATAGTTTAACTCTGTGAATACTGATACCCCAATGATTGCTGGTGAGTTAGAGCTGCACCAGGAAATAGACCAGGCGCAAGTTAATCTAAATAAACTTGAGCGCTCTCTGCAATCTATTGAAGAAAAGCTTGAGAATGAAAATGGAATTAAAGAGCGTTTTGATGCCCTTGAACAGGTTTGTGTATCGCTGGAAAAACTTGATGAAGCAGGTGGGTTTGATTTATTCCTGGGTAATACTTCCGAGCAGATTAATGCGCCTGCCTATATTTCCACTATCCGCAACAGAGTAAGTGATTATGAAAATTCACTAATAGATCTGGCCAGTAAACGGAATCAAATTCTACATGACATAAGGGAAGTACATAATAAAATCAGCCTTGCTCAGGAAGCTATCATTGAATTACGTGAAGAGGCTGAACTTCGTAAGCATGAATTCATTATTGAGCGTGATATTCCACCATTACCTTTCAGGCCTATGGTTATGCCATGGTCTCGGGATAATAAAGATGAAAAATTAATTCGAAAGTATATGGTGCTTGCCATAGCTTTCAGTTTCCTGATCTGGTATGTCATTCCATTGATTACTGTTCCTCTTCCTGACCCAGCTGCAGAGGTTAAAATTCCTGAACGTCTGGCCAAGTTAATTAAGAAGGAAGAACCAAAACCTGTGGTTGAAACTAAACCTGACGATAATCAACCAAAATCTCAGGAACCATCAAAAACCAAGGAACAGGCACGCCAAAAAGCCGAGAAATCTGGTGTCCTTGCCTTTAAAGATAATTTCACCGAGTTAATGAATATTGCATCAGTTGAAGATCTTGGTGCCAATGCCGATGTTAATAATAGTGGTCAGGAGTCACAGCAGGCGGCACGTAATCTTGTCGTGGCAAAATCTTCGGCTATAAGCGGTATAAGTTCCTCAGCCATAAGTCGTAATACCGGTAATGCAGGTAAAGGTGTGACGGGTATTCAATTCTCCAGAGTTGAAAGCTCAATTGGTCTTGGTGATGGTGGAGCCAATCGTCCTACAGCAGGTGCTGAACAACCGCGTAGCGATGAGGAAATTCAGATTATCTTCGATCGTTATAAAGCGGCGCTATATAGAATTTATCAACGTGAATTACGAAAAGACCCAACACTCCAGGGTAATATGGTATTGCGAATTACCATTGATGCTACGGGTTCGGTTGAATCGTGTAAGGTCGAATCATCGGATATAAAATCAACTACATTGCTAAACAAAATTGTTGAAAGGGTAAAAGCCTTTAAATTTGGAGATAAAAAAGGATCAGGTAAGATGATTATTCTTTATCCAATTGATTTCTTGCCGGCTCAATAGTGTTATTAGCGATGCCTTGCTTAGAGAGCTAGATTAAAACAAGAGTATTCATGGCCTAAACAACAACAATTTTGCTTATTTAGCAAGTATATTTTAGAGGTGATATGAAGTTATTTTTCTGAATTTATATCTATTTAACAGATTAAATATCAAAAACAGTCTATTGAGAATAATAAGATAAACTACCTGTAGAATATATGGAATATACCCAAGTATTGTATTTCATCGTTTTCGAATATAACCAAATGTAAACAATAAATACGTAGACATCCAGACTACTTCACCTTTTTGGGGGATGTTTGATGTCTTTTTTTGTGTGGGTAATGGAATAATTTGATTTGCAAATAAGAATTCATACGATTTTAGTTTTAGTTACTGCAAAGTTTCGTTTTGCATACAAAAAACTATTGTCTGCAGAAAATGTTCTGCTGCCAGATTATGATTCTGCTGTAATCAGTGAACCTGTAATTTGTGTGAATCATATTCTGCTTTTTAGCCGCCGGATTTATTCAGTATCGTGTCCATACACTGGAACAGGATTAGAAAGGGATCATGGATGATCCGGCATGCAAGGTTTGGCCAGTCACTATTATTCCTGTTTGCACTTTTGACGAGTGTCGCTTCGCCTGTAATGGCAGGCGAATTTTGTTCAGCACCTCCTTTTAATGGTGTTGTTGATGGCTTCGTTGATTACTCGACTACTGTTCCGGCACTGTCAAGTTTCCCTACTCAGATCACCATCGATACGGATTGTACGTTTCAGAATTTTACGGCCTCGAATCCGCTGAAAGCGACGATAAATTTTCAGACCAATGATCCGTCAATTTATCTGATTACTTTCGATAATGTCGTATTCACCGGCAATATGGCCTGTTCGAATATTGATCATAGCCTCTGGTTTGTTAACGGTTCAGATTATGGTTCGGGTAATAACTGTCAGGATCTTTTTATACCCGCTGAAACCATTAACAAACAAAATCCTGCCAGGACTACAGTGGGTGTTGGCGAAACCTTTACTTACACATTAACGTTGCCTTACATGCAGGCACCTCTGGGTGATCCTTCACCTGTTGATCTGATCAATATTCTTGTACGAGATGATCTGACAACCACGGGTGCTGATTTAACCCTGGTTAGTATGAGTTACTCACTTGATGGTGGGGCGCCTGTGGCCATTACCAATCTGGGTACTAACAAGTTACTTGAGTTTAATCTTCCGGACATTCCATCCGGATCTCAGATTGTGGTATCGATTACTGTTTCAGTTGATGACACCGCCAATAATATTGCCGGTGCAAGCTTTGTTAATACGGCCCGGTGGTGGTTTACCCGCTGGATTGATATTAATGGGGACCTTATTCCACAGGCCTCTGAATATTTTTATTTGCCGGGTGAATCAGGTGTAACCGCACCCATGACCATCGGTGAACCTAACCTTGTACTCTCCAAGACGGCTGATCAAACAACGCTAAATTTTGGTATTTTTGCCACATTCACTATCGATGTGCAGAATAACGGGGGTAGTGATGCCTGGAACGCGACCATTATCGATCAGTTACCAGACAGTGTAGATGCCGGTTTATGCGATTATGATCCCACTACAGGTCCGATCACAGCACAGATATTTACGGCAGCCGGCACGCCCGCAACAGGGGCATTAGTACAGGGCATTCACTATACCGTCAGTTATGACACGCCAAGCTGTCAATTGACCTTTAATATGCTGACATCGATTTCACGAATACAGCCGACTCAGTATTTAAGACTGACTTTCCAGACACAACTCGATGCAAGCACCACGGCTGATCCTTTTCCCTTGAGCAATGTTGCTGCTGCTACCCGGTGGTACAGTGCCAACCCGGGGGCTGGCTATCCAGTCACAACCTATAGCCGAACGCTGACTGACGGTACCCCTGGCGTGATTGACCATGAAGATGAATTTACGGTCAGTACGACCTTAACGGGCTATTATTTCCAGAAGACCGTTTCCAATGTGACCACGGGTGTAGACCCGGCAACCACGGCATCTCCCGGTGACCGAGTGCGTTATCGTTTACGCTTGTTCAATCTTGATCAGACATTTACTAACATCACTATTGAAGATGTTCTGGATCTCACCGAATTCGATATCAATTCCTTTACACTGATTTCGCTTGACTCGTTAACCTTTGACCCGCCCACGGTGTTTAATGGTGGTACCTTAACATTTACCGGGATTACAGGGTTTCCTTTGAATTCAGGACCGAACAGTGAATTGATTTTTGAATTTGAAATTAATTTACTTTCGTCTCTTGTTAACAACGATGTCGTCACTAACCAGGCCAGTCTCACGGCTGATGGTGCGGTCTTTTTCACCAGTGACAATCCACAGGTTAATGGTATTGCTCCACCTGGCGGTGCCACAGATTCAACAGATTTGCTGATACAGGCACCAGGCCCCTTATCCAAAGCCAATAATCAGACGAGTGCCACTATCGGTGAGCAGTTTACCTACACCATTACAGTGCCTGCTGCGACAGTCAATATCCCACTCTACGATGTACGTATTCTGGATGACCTGACCAGCGCCAGTGCAGACATGCGTTTTGTCAGTGCTAATGTGCTATCCGGAGGTAGCTGGTCACTGAGTAACGGGGGAACCAGTACTTCGCTGATCATTCAGGATACGGCAACCGGTATTGATATTCCTGCCAACGGTCAGGCGGTTATTGAAATAACGGTCGAGTTGCAGAATACCTCAACCAATCAGGGAGGGGTGCTGTTCAGTAATTCAGCATCCTATACCTACAATCGGTCAAACGGTGTTAGCAGCACAGAACAAACTGGTGCTGCCGGTTCTACTACGGACATGACTATCGTTGAACCGAATATCGTCTCAATTACCAAGTTGGTTGATAACCTGACACCCACAGCCGGTGACACAATACGTTATTCAGTGACCTTAACTGCCAGCAGTGGCGCGAATTATTCCGATGTGTTCGATGTAGCCTTGACGGATATGCTGGATCTGGGTCTGGTCTATGCCGGAAATCCCACGGTTACAGCAGGAGCCGGTGTCAGTGCCGACAATAGCATTGGTGCGCCGGATATTATCGGCGACGGTATTGTTACACCGCAAACACTGGACTGGAGCCTGAACAGTAATGTGTCGGCTGACATGGATATTGTGGCGGGTTCCTCGATTACCATTGCATACGACGTACGGGTACTCGACAGTGTGCTGGCTAATCAGACACTCAGCAATAATGCGATCGCTCAGTGGAGCAGTATTGACGACGCGGCCAGTGGCGAACGCGACGGTGTTGATGGCGTCGGCGGGCTTAATGACTATCAGACCGCTGCTGCAACCGTTGCTGTTACCACGCCTGACATTGTCACTACCATCATCAAGACCCGAAGCAATGACACCTACGGCGCCGCTGACGCGGATGTACGTATTGGTGATCTGGTCGAATACACACTGACCGTACCGGTGCCGGAAGGTACTCTGGGAAATCTGCAACTGGTGGATACCCTGCCACAGGGCCTGGATTTCGACAGTATCGTCAGTATCAATGGTAATACCGGTCCGGCACCTTATACAGCCGTCGCGCCTTTTTCCCATAGTGATATTACAGCTGCCAGTGTGGTTGAAGCCGGCGATCCCGTTACAGGTGCAACTACCGTGAGCTGGACGCTGGGCAATGTACACAATCAGCCGAATGATGGTCTGAGCGACAACTTTGTCATCGTTTATCGGGCGCGGGTTCTGAATACTGTCTTTGCCCATAGCAATCTGAGTATTGCGCTGAACAACACCGTGGCCATGAGTTATGACACGGCCAGCGGTACGGTCGCAGCCTCCGACATCGATACCATTATAACGGCGCTGCAGCCAGAACTGGTGGTCAGTAAATCTGCTGTCGCAGCCGGTGGTGACAGTATTATCGACCCGGGCGAGGTGGTTACTTACACTGTCGATATAGACAATTCCACCGGCACAGCACCGGCCTATGATGTGGTGTTAGAGGACATTATTCCATCCGGTATGCGGGTTGCCGGCATCACGCCTGTCAGTACTTATCTGCTCTCCGCAGGCCCTGTTCCCGGACTAACCAGTCTGGCTCCTGCCTATGATGCTGTTACCGGTGTTGCGATCTGGAATTTTGACAGTGGCGTTGCTGATGCCTATACCATACCGGCCGGAGATACCCTGCGAATTGTCTACCAGGTGCAGGCTGATGCCGGCATTGGTTCCGGCCTTACCCTGACCAATCAGGCACAGGTTAGCGCTTATTATTCCTTTGATGATGAAGCGGTTCCAACCCTGGGCAGTTTAACCGGGACACGGGAAACCTATGGTCCCAGTAATACAGCTACAGCCACGTTATATACCGGTTCACTCCCGACCAAGGCCTTACTGAGTTCGGCCCAGGCAAGTATAGGGGATGAGGTTCTCTATCAGATTACGGTTCCGGGAACCGCCAGTACCAGTGGTCTCTACGATATACAGGTTACCGATACTCTCAACGCCAATCTTGAGCTCATTAGTGCGACTGTCACGGGTGGCATTGGTGTTACGGATACCAGTACAGGTTCACAGTTAAATCTGGCCATTAGCGAAATTCCCGCCGGGCAGCAGGTGGTGATCGAATTGCGTACCCGTGTAGCCAATAGCGTGTCAGCCCAGCAGGGTGTGACCATGGATAATACCGTTGCCTATACCTATGCCTACAGCCCGGGGGGTACGACACAACCGACATTGACCAGCGTTGACAGTGTCACTGTCACCATCGTTGAACCGCAAATCGTGCTCACTAAAGCGGTGACAGCCATCACACCCGCACCCGTTACCGGCGGTGATGTGCTGGAGTATGTGCTGACACTGGCAAACACCAATGCCCCTGCTTATGACGTCACCATTGTCGACACACTACCAGCCGGTTTGCAACTGGACAGCAGTTTTACACCGACCGCCACCATAGCGGGTGTGCCTGTCGTCGGTTTTGTAGCCAGCCCTGATGGTGGACCTGGGGGCCCGCTGATCTGGGGCGAGGGCAAAGGTGATGGCAGTCTGGATATTCCGGCCGGCAGTAGTCTGGTGCTAACCTATCGTGTCTTCATTGATGAGACCGTCGAGTCGAATGTCACCCTGAGCAACAGTGTGCAGGTTGACTGGTCAAGTATGAATGGCAGCAATGCCGGTGAGCGAAGCGGGGCAGGCTGTCCTGGCGTAACAGCCCCGAATGATTACTGTTCGGGTCCGGCAACAGCCAGTGTCACTACCACGGATACCAATAGCCTGACCAAGTCGGTGATTAGCGACAGCTGGATACCGGCAGCGGATGCCACCCTGCGCGTCGGTGATACGGTGACCTATCGTCTCGAACTGGCATTGCAGGAAGGTCTGACCCGTAATGTCAGTATCAGTGATGTGCTGCCAGCAGGTCTGGTATTTGACAGCATGGTCAGAATTAACGGCGATACAACGGCGGATTACACACCACCGGCCAGCGGTGCAGGTTCCAATTACAGCTATGCCACATTGACAGCCGCCAGTGTGCCCGGCGCCGGTGACTCCGGCACTCTGAACTGGACCTTTGGCAATGTCACCAATGATCCTCTGGGCGATGCCACCACGGATATTCTGGTCATAGAATACACCGCCCGTGTTATTGAAAATAATGCAGCGACCATTGCACAGGCAGCTTCAACCGGTTTGAACAACACCGCAACCCTGAGTTACCTTGATGGTACCGGTGCCGCTGTTATTGATCCGGCCCGGCTGGCAAGCACAGGCAGTATCACGGTGCTGCAACCAGTTTTGACAACACCCGTGAAGATCGACCGTCTGGGGCGCACCAGTCCACTCACTGTTGATATCGCCACTGACATAATGCAGTTCCGGGTCTCCAGCTGTAACAGCAGCGGTCTGGCGCCGGCCTATAACGTCCAGATTACTGATAACCTGCCAGCTGAACTGGATGAAACGTCCATTACCGGATTGACCGTATCGGTGGGTGTGGCGCCGGCCCTGACCACGCTTGCCGCAGGGGAGTATACCTACACACCACCAGTGACTCGTGGTGGTGACATGCTGTTCGCCTTTAGTCGACCGCTGGATCCCGGTCAGTGTTTCTATATCGATTACAACATCGGCTTCCACACTGATATTTCAGCGAATCAGACCTGGAGCAATACCGCGACAGTTGACCGTTATTACGCCATCGATGGTCAGCTTGGCCAGCTTTATCCTGCATTAGGACCAGTCATTTACACCATGAGCAATACCTCTGTGATCGAGCCGCCGGCAAAAGCCATTGTCTCGCCTTTAACCGGGGAAGCCAGTATTGGTGATGAAATTGTCTATCGAATTACCGTGCCGCAGAATCCGAAGAATGCGGCCATGTTCGATGTCAGCGTCATCGACAACCTGGCGGCTGAACTCATCTATGTCGATGCCACCGATGTCAGTGGCAACGGGTTTGTCCTCACCGATAACAGTGTATTACCGGGTCAGGTTAACCTCGGTATTGCCCAGATACCGGCCGGCCAACAGGCGGTGATCGAATTGCGTACCCGTGTGGACAATACCGCCAGCAGCAATGCCGGTAGCAGTTTCACGAATACGGCACGTTATACCTTTGCCGACACTGCCGGTGGCGGACAGAATGACGGTGGCACCAGTCCAGCTACCGCAGCCATTTCCATCGTTGAGCCACTGGTAACGCTCGGCAAGGCGGTGATCAATAGCAGCAATCCGGGTCAACCGCCTACAGCCGGTGACATCTTGCGCTATAGCCTGACACTGAACGCATCTGGCGGAGTAGGGGCAGACAATTTTTCCGATGCCTTCGATATCAGTATTGAAGACAGCCTGAGTCCCGGTCTGGTTTATAGCGGTAATCCAGCCGTTACCGGTGCAGGTAACACCATTGGCGTGCCGGTGATTAGTGGTGACGGCAGTACAGCAACACCCCAAACACTGAACTGGAACTTGACGGCGGGCAATGCGGATATCGATATCAGTGAAGGGACATCCATTACCATTACGTATGATGTGGTCGTGCTTGATACTGTGCTGGCGGGACAAACCCTGACCAATTCTGCTGTTGCACTCTGGACAAGTATCGCTGGCATAAATGCCAATGAGCGTAATGGCAGTGGCACACCGGCTGTCAATGACTACTTGACGACACCGGCCACGACCACCTTAACCACGCCGGTGACCAATACCCTGAGTAAATCGATTCTCAATGAAACATTTGGCACCATGGATGGTACGGTCAGAATTGGTGATGTTATTGATTTCGAACTGCGGCTGAATTTACAGGAAGGCATCAGCCCGGCTGTTAGCCTGGTCGATACACTACCGCAGGGTCTGATCTTTGAGGGTATCGTCAGCATTAATACGGATACAGCCGCACCGTTTACATCAGTTGCGCCCTTTAGCCATGCTGATATTGCGACACCCACAGTGACCGGTAATCCGGCCACGGGTCCCACCATCGTTACCTGGGCGATCGGTGATATTACCAATGCCGGTGATAACAATCCGGCGAACAACGACTTTGTAATTGTTTATCGTGCAAGGGTGTTAAATCAGGCGCTGGCACAGGTTAATTCAACTACGTTGACCAATTCGGTTGATTTCAGTTATACCCTGGCCACAGGTACCACAACGCTCACCGCCAGTACCTCGATGACCGTGTTGCAACCGGCACTGTCTGTTACCAGGTCAGCCGCACCGGCAGGTGGTGACAGTGTTATTGATGCCAGTGAAATCATCACCTATACCGTGGATATAACCAATTCTGGTGCTGTTGCGGCCTACGATACGATCGTAACAGATATTATTCCGATTGGTCTTCGCAGTGGTACGGCGACCATTACCATGGTCAGCACCTCACTGGTGGTAGCCGGCACGGTACTGCCCAATATGGCACCGGCTTATAATGCAGCCACGGGTGTTGCCACCTGGAATTTTGATTCCGGCATAGCGAACCAGTACAACATCCGGGCAGGGGATACCCTGCGTCTGGTTTACCAGCTACAGGCCGATACCACATTAAGTGCCGGTATGACCCTGACCAACCAGGCCCAGGTCCAGGCCTATTATTCGTTTGATGATGATGCAACGCCTGTACTGGGCAGTGTCAGTGGTGTCGCTGAAGTCTTTGCACCGAGTAATATCGCCAGCACCACTTTAACCACGGCAGCGCCCAACCCGCTGAATAAACAGAATCCAGTCACCGGCACAGGCAGTACTGGCACGGTTGCGGTGGGGGATAGCTTTAGTTACCAGATTACCGTACCGGCCACACCTATGACCACGGCACTGAATGACGTTCGTATCATCGATAACCTTGGCGCATCGGCTGCGGATCTCAGTTTTGTCAGTGTCTCAGTCAGTGGTTCATACCCATGGACAGCGGTGAATACCGGCACCGCCACCAGCCTGGTGATTGAAGATCCCAACATCGGTATTGATATTCCGGCAGGCCAGCAAATCGTGTTCTCTGTAACGGTTCTGGTGAATGACAGCCCGACCAATGTCAGCGGCCTGCTGTTCGATAATTCGGCCACCTATACCTATAACCAGGTCAATGATGATGTCTCAACCCGTGTCAATGGCAGCGGAAATACCACGGCTACTCTGACCATAACCGGTCCTGATTCGATTACGCTTCAGAAGTCGGGGCCGACTCAGATGATTCCTAACATCCCGAGTCAGTTTAGTCTTGATTTGCATAACACTGGAACAGGTACCGCCTGGGATCTGACCATTACCGATGTTTTGCCTGACCCAGCGCCCGGCGGTATGTGCGATACCCCGCCGGTGGTGACATCGGCACAAATCTTCCTCGCCGACGGCACCACTCTGGTGACTGATTTACAGGCGTCGGATTATGTCGTGAATTATTTACCGGCACCTGACTGTATCCTGAGTATTACCATGCTAACGGCCAACGGGGCACTGCCGGCCGATCATCGATTGATCATTAACTATGAAGCCTTACTGGATGTGGATAATCCACAGGGTACCGTTCTAACCAATGTGGCTGCCGTTACCGAATGGTTTAGTGGTGATACGGCCGGCGCCGGTGCTACTGGCCAGATACGTACCTATACCCGTAGCCTGACGGATGGCACCACGGCAACACTGGATCATGAAGACGCCCATAGCGTGACGGCATTATCACCCATTATCCAGTTCCAGAAGACCGTGGAAAACATAACAACCGGTCAGAATCCGGCAACCACGGCCACACCGGGCGATGTTCTGCGTTATCGTTTAGTGATGCAGAATGTCAGTGTTGTGGCACTGACAAATTTTGTGCTCACCGATGAAGTTGACAGACTGAATCCAAGTGCCATGTTTGCAGCCGGCAGTCTGGCAGTGGTTAATGATGCGGGCGGTGACAGCAGTAACACCAATTCAGCGGGTGGTGCACAGGGCACTGGTCTGCTGGATATCCGGGGGTTAACACTGGATGCCGCCGGTGGCGCTAATGATACCTTGATTGTTGAATTCGATGTCACGCTGGCAGCGGTGATTACTAATGGCACTGTGGTACTCAATCAGGCGCAGATAAATTCGATTGTCACGGGTACGCTTGACAGTGACGAACCTGTAATCAATGGGGTTGATGATCCCAATATACAGGGTGATGAAGATGCCACGCCTGTCACCATTACATCAGCACCTTTGCTTGTGGCAGAAAAACGCTCTTTCGATCTGACCGGTGACCCGGCCATTCTGGAACCGGGTGATACGCTGCGTTATAGCATTACCGTTAGTAACAGCGGTACAGAAGATGCCATCAATGTTCAGTTGAGTGACCTGTTACCTGCGAATACAACCTATGTGGCAAACACCACCCAGCTGAATGGTAATGCGGTGACTGATCCCACGGCGGGCATTTCTGCACTGCAGGCGGGCATGTTGATTAATGGTGCCGATAATACAACGGCGGGGTATATACGTGCGGATGTAAATCCTGCGGCGGCAGCCACCATAACATTCGATGTGGTCGTCAATACAAGTGTTATTAATGGCACGGTGATTTCCAATCAGGGTGTTGTTAATGGTGAAGGTCAGGGCAGTGGGCCATTCAGTCAGCTGGTTACTGATAATCCTGATACGGCCACGGTTGATGATCCCACAGTTGATATCGTCGGTAGCCTGCCACTGATCGACGCACAGAAAACAGTCAGCATTATTAATGATGGAGGCACGCCGGGCATTGTCGATCCGGGTGACAGGCTGGCTTATACCATCAGTATCAATAACTATGGCAATACAGCGGCAACCGGTGTTCGCTTTACTGATGCGACACCTGCCTTTACAAGTTATGTCGCAGGTTCAGTGACACTGAATGGTGAACCTGTCAGTGATCTTGCCGGTGGTGTTTCACCTCTCATTGCGGGTATTGATGTCAGCTCATCTGATCTTACGCTACCACTGCCTGCTGCGGGCGCTGGTGTACTGACACCCGGTCAGAGTGCCGTGATTACCTTTGAGGTCGATGTTACCGGTGTTACGGGTGACATCATCAGTAATCAGGGTTTTGTTTACAGTAATGAACAGGCCGTTGAACCCACCGACTTTGATGGCATTGATTCCAACGGGGATCAGGCAACCGATATTATTATTGGTAATGCACAGTTATTAAGTATTACCAAGGAAGTTTTTGTCGTTAATGGTGGTGCGGCACTGGCAGGCAGTCGTCTGGAATACCGTGTACGTGTTAGCAACATCAGTAGTGTGCCTGCTAACAGTGTCGTCATTGTTGATGACCTGGATAATCCTGTGGCTAATCAAATGACCTATGTGCCGGGTTCGGCGACATTAAACGGATTAACCACCGGTATCAGTTATACACCGGCAATTATTAGCGCAGACTATTCGACCAGTTATGGCGATTTACAACCGGGTGAAACCATCACGCTACGATTCCTTGCGGATCTTGATGCCGGTTTAATAACCGGTACCACTATTACCAATACCGCACGTGTTGACTGGAATGCCGCAACACAAAATGCCAGTGCCAGTGTGTCTATCGATGTGGGTGGTATTCCAGGTGTGGCCAGTCTTAACGGTATTGCCTGGCATGATGCTAATTTTGATAATATTCCCGATAGCAGCGAAGCCTTATTAGCTGGCTGGTCGATTGATTTTTACCGCAATGGCACATTGCTGGATACGGTCGTCACTGACACAAATGGTCGTTATCAGATTATTGGTCTGGCACCCAATGACCTCAGTCTAGACCCTTATGAAATACGTTTCCGCGCACCTGGTGCCACCACTGATACGGCGTTACTGGGTTATGCGGATTCAATCTTTACCAATGGGCTGCAAAGAATTTCAGATATTATTGTTCCTTCAGGCAGTAATAGGCAGAACCTGAATCTTTCAATTAATCCAGACGGTGTTGTCTACAATTCTGTCACCCGTACGCCCGTTGCAGGTGCTCGCCTGACCATGGTTAACGCCACAACAGGCGCACTATTACCCGTTGGCTGTTTTGACAATCTTGATAACTCATTACCTCAGCAACAACAGGTAACCCAGGCAGATGGGCATTACAGATTTGATATCAACTTTAGTGATCCTGCCTGTCCTGCCGGTGGTGATTATGTCATTAATATTTCAGCACCCGCGACTGGTTATACATCGGCACCTTCGATTGCTATTCCAGCAATGACGGATGTAACGACGGCTGCCTATTCGGTACCGCTTTGTAGCGCTGACGCGATTGTCTCGACCAGTCATTGTGAAGCACAAGCTTCAGCCTTGGCACCTGCTGCCAGTATTTCTGCGCCAGGACCTGAAACCAGTTATTACCTCAAGCTGACACTTAACAACGGTGCGATTCCACAGGAGAGTCAGCTGTTTAATAACCATATTCCAATCGACCCGGATCTTACCAATGTGGTGACCATCAGTAAGACGTCACCGCTGGTGAGTGCACGACGTGGACAAATGGTGCCTTACACCATCACGGCTAACAACACACTCACGGTGCCTCTGCCCAATATGAATATTGTGGATACCTACCCGGCAGGTTTCCGCTATGTAAAAGGGTCTGCTCGGATAGATGGTATTGCGCTGGAGCCCGTCGACAATGGACAGACATTGACCTGGGGTGGTGTAACGCTCGACCCGGGTAGTCAACGCACCATTAAACTGTTACTGGTCGTCGGTTCTGGTGTTTCTGAAGGTGAATATATCAATCGTGCCCAGATTATAGACAGCCTGACATTAAATCCTGCATCACCACTTGCAACTGCAACGGTACGGGTGGTACCTGATCCAGTATTTGACTGTACCGATATCATCGGAAAAGTATTTGATGATAAGAACATGAACGGTTATCAGGACGAAGGTGAAAAGGGTATTGCCAGTGCGCGTATTGTCAGTGCCCGTGGCCTGGTTATGAAAACGGATGCTTATGGACGCTTCCATATCAGCTGTGCCGCCGTTCCAAATCAGGATAGAGGCAGTAACTTCATACTCAAGCTGGATGAACGCAGCCTGCCAAGTGGTTATCGAGTCATTTCAGAAAATCCACGTGTACAAAGAGCGACACGAGGCAAGATGATGAAATTCAATTTTGCGGCCACTATTCATCGAGTCATTCGTCTTGATCTGGCAGATCCGGTCTTCGAGAACAACACAGATGAAATTCGTCTTCAGTGGCTACCGCGCCTGAATCTCCTGGTGGAAGAATTAAATAAAGGAGCGGCAATTTTGAGAATTGCGTATCTGGCTGATATCGAAGAAACCGGACTGGTAAATGATCGTATCGATATTATTAAACAGGAAATTCAAAAACTGATCGAACAGAAAGAGTGTTGTTCGGCACTTACAATTGAAAGCGAAATATTCTGGCGACGTGGTGGTCCGCCAACAAGAGGTAGCATCGACTAATGATGAATCACTATTATCAATTCACTTTGAGTCAGCTATCCTGTTTAAACAACAGATGGTTACGCACGGCTATGATACTGGTTATGTGTCTGCTATCTGGAATATCTGTGGCAGAAGTAACCACGGCTGCAGCGGTTGATTCTCCTGATAAGGAAATAATAAAAACATCTGATGTATTAAAACAAAATTCCACCATTGAAATTAATCAGGAACAGCATTTGCCTGCGGATGAAAAATACAGCCGCTGGGAAATGACCGATGTTGAGCAAATCGATGATCGAATAGAAAAGAAAAATGTTCTTGAACAGGAAGTCACAACAAAGAAACTCACGGATGTTGTGCCACCGATTAATTTTAAATCAGGTAAAGCGGATATACCTGAACGCTATATTGATTTATTACGTGATGTACTCGATAAAATGAAAAATCGTCATAATGTACGACTGCATTTTATTGGTCATAGTGATAATGTAAAACTATCCGGTTCACTTAAGAAAAAATATCAGGATAACCTTGGCTTATCCCGTGAACGTGCCGGAACTACAGCAGAGTTTTTCCAGAAAGCGCTGAGGTTACCTGCAGAAGCTATATCCTATGATGGTGTGGGTGAAAGAGAACCCATTGCCAGTAATGACACGGAAGCAGGACGCTCAAAGAACAGACGTGTTGAAGTGCAGGTCTGGTATGATGAAATCAGGGAAAAAATCGTTGAGAAGGATGTTGTCATAGCAGGTGAAATGACGCGTATTAAAGTCTGTCGTATCGAAACCGTTTGTAAATTACGATATAAAGAAGGGCATTCAAATCGCGCCAGGATTAAGAACCTTATTCCTGCATTACAGTATGGTGAAAATGTTTCAGGTGCACCTGATCAATTCCTGCGCCAGATATCGCAGGCCATGTCTAATCTGAAAGACAAGGAAAACATAACCGTCAAATTGATTGGCTATACCGATAATATTCCATTAGTGGGTCGTGAAGAACGAATCTATGGTGATCACACCGGTTTATCCAAGGCTCGTGCGCGACGTATGGCATTGTCTGTACAGGAAGCACTCAAACTGCCAAATCGTGCCATAACCAGTGATGGTCGAGGTTCAGCGTCACCCATTGCCAGCAATGAATCTGAAAAAGGTCGTGCATTAAATCGCCGAATTGAAGTTGAATTCTGGTATGACGATGCCTTGCAGCAACTGCCTGATGAACCTCAGGTTTGTCCGGAACAGGCAGCCGCAGAAACAATTACCCGGGTTTATGATCCACCATCAGGTAATCTGCCACCTATTTATTTTGATAATGGTAAACCCGTAATGCCGCTGAATTACCAGGGGCAACTGGCGATGATTCTTCGTGGTTTACAGGGAAAATCAAATGTTCGTCTGCGGTTTATTGGTTATACCTCTAATGAACGTCTGGATCGTCGAACCATGATGATTTATGAGGATGATATTGGTTTATCTGCTGCGCGTGCACGCCGAGTCAAAGAGATTGTTATGACAGAAATGAATCTCACTGAATCACAGGTAGAGCATGAAGGACGCGGTAATGTCCAGTCATCAGATGTTGTTAATGCCGGATTCACTCAATCTGATCCGTCACACGTTATTGTTGAAGCGGTTTATGATGATCTGGCAACAATGGAAGAGGAAGAAGGCCTGGAGATTACTCGCTTTAATCGAGTAGTCGAACTTAAGGATCCTTATTCACTTAATATGATGCGCATTACTGTGGATGGAAAACCGCTTCATGATCCGAACAAAAGTTCACAGGATGTACAACGTTGTACTGATACTGCGCTGGAAAATGCAAAAGTACAGTTACGTTATGATGGTCTGGAAATCAAGCCTCGATTAAATATCACGGCCTGGCCGGGAACAATACGGTTTAACGACTTGCGTGAAACAGAACACTATGAAGATCAGGTACGATTTAAAATTTACAGTAATTATCCGTTCTTCATCAGCAAATCTGAAGTGCGTATCTTTGATAAAGAAAAATCAACCCGTGATACACCATGGGCAGTAGTAGACGTTAATCAAACAGGCGACGCTTACTGGCGTGCCAATTTTGATAAAGTCCAGGCGCCTGGTCGTGAGTTCAAATACCTGTTACGTGTTTATGATCAGAATGGTAATTTTGACGAAACAGAAACACAGAGCCTGTGGGTGGTCGATAATCAGGAAACGGCTTTGCGCGATTATGATGCAGAGAAAGAATTACTGGCTGGTTTTGGTAAAAACCGACTGGCCATGGAAAACATTCCAAAAAATGGCGGCACCATTCGTGTCAATGGCAGTGAAATACCCTCTGGCCATAGTGTCTGGGTTGCAGGTCGATCAGCGCCATTGGATGATAGTGGTGATTTTGTTTTTGAAGAAATTATTCCTGTCGGTTTGCATACACTTGAAGTTGCCGTGCTTGATGAATCAGGCGGTGGTGAACTGTTTTTACGTGATCTTAAAATTGATGATAGTGAATGGTTCTATGTTGCTATCGCAGACATTACTGCCAGTAAAGACAACACTAATGGTCCGGCACAACTGGTAACAGGCGATACTGCTCACTATGACAATGACCTTTCTATTGACGGACGGATAGCATACTACTTAAAAGGTAAATTCTGGACTGACTGGGAACTCAGCTCCAGTCTTGATACAAGAGAAGCGCCTGTTAAAGATATGTTCAGTAATTTTATGAACAAATCGCCTGATGCTTTATTCAGACGTATGGATCCCGATTATTATTATCCAAGTTATGGTGATGATGGAACAGTCGAGGAGGCTGCACCAACACTTGGAAAATTCTATTTAAAACTGAACAAACAGGATAACCATTTATTATGGGGCAACTTCAATAGCACTTATACTGACAATGATCTGGCCCATGTAGACCGTGGACTCTACGGTGTTAATTTGCATTATGAAACTGACAGGAGCACCAGTTTTGGTGAGAAGATTTTCAGTTTCGATGGCTTTGCGGCCGATCCCGGTACTATTGCAGGTCGTGATGAACTTCGTGGTACCGGTGGTTCTCTTTATTTCCTCAAACATCAGGATATATTGATGGGTTCTGATCGAATCAGAATTGAAATTCGGGATAAAGATTCAGATATGGTGGTTGGTGTTAAAAATCTAACATCAGGTCTGGATTATGATATTGACTATCTTCAGGGGCGTATCATGCTGAGGGAACCATTATCCGCTACTGTTGATGATGGTATGCTGGTTAATAGTAGTGGCAGCAGTGGTGACTATGCATACCTGGTTGTGCGCTATGAATATACGCCCGGTTTTGATGAAATTGAAACAGTTGTCACTGGTGGCCGTAGTCACGCATGGTTTGGAGATACCTTAAAGGTGGGTGTCACCAGTACGTCAATGGATGATGGCGTCACCACGAGCAGTTTGAATGGTACAGATATAACGCTTAGAAAAAATGCAGGCACCTGGATCAAACTGCAATCTGCAAGCAGTGTTGGTCCTGGAACTGAAACATTAATTTCTAATGATGGTGGTTTTGATTTTACAACTGTACCTCAGCCATCAGTTTCCAGTATTAAAGCCAATGCCAGCCGAGTAGATGTCAGCCTCGGCTTAAACGAGATATTTACCGAATTTGAAATATTTAAGGATTATGAAGTTCTTAAGGATGTGAACGGTAATATTACGGCTTATTCACAGGAGCTTGAAGCCGGTTATGCAGCGCCCGGTCTTATCTCGCTTAGCAAAACCAGTCAATCAGGTGCAGCTATAAACGTATCAGTCACCAAAGAAATAGATGTAAAATTAAAAACGGACCAGAAAACCCAGGACCTTGGATTAAAAACTTCATCAAATGAACTTAATGTTAAATATGCCATCGATGAATACTGGAAGGCGAGTATGGGTTATCGTGTAGATGAACGAATTGACAATTCGCCTGCTGTGCCATTGTCGCAAAAGCAGGGTGAGCGTAATGATATAACGCTTCAGGCCGATTATGACTCGAAAGAAAAATGGAACAGTTATTTATTTTATCAAAATACGCTGGATGTGAGCGGTAATCGTGAAGATAACAACAGAACCGGTTTTGGTGGCGGCTATCGAACGTCAGACAGATTCAAGTTAACCGGTGAGCTTTCAGCCGGAGATCTTGGTTCAGCAGCAAAATTGGGCACAGAATATTTATACAGTGACAGAACGACACTGTACACTAATTATGCCCTTGATAATGAGCGAACAGATAATGGTTTAAGTTCACGTAGTGGTAACATGGTCAGTGGATTCAAAACCCAATATTCAGATAGCGCCAGTGTATATATGGAAGAAAAATATACCCACGGTGATGTGCCAACAGGATTAACAAATAGTCTAGGTGTTGATTTAGCACCAAATGATAAATGGAACTTTGGTGCCAGAATTGATATTGGCTCATTACAGGATAAAACCAGCGGCGCGACAACTAATCGAAATGCCTATGGTATTAATATTGGTTATGGTCATGAATCGATCAAACTGGCCAGTGCTTTAGAATACCGGGTGGATGAAACCGAAAACCCGGATACAAGCATCACTGAACGTACTACCTGGTTGACTAAAAACAGTCTTAAATATCAATTTACTCCTGACTGGCGAATTATCAGTAAATTAAATCATTCAGAAAGTGAAAGTACGCAGGGTGAGTTTTATAGCGGTAATTTCACCGAAGCAGTGTTGGGTTATGGTTATAGACCCATTAATAATGACCGACTCAATGCCTTATTCAAGTTTACATATTTCTATAATCTTCCTGCAGCAGAACAGGTGACCATTGAAAATACAGCAGTTGATTATATTCAGAAGAGCAATATTATGTCGCTCGATATAACATATGACCTGACGCATAACTGGAGTGTTGGTGGTAAATATGGTTACCGAACTGGAGAAGTTGCTTATGACAGGGTGGCTCCGGTATTTTTTGAGAACCGTGCAAATCTGTATGTGTTGCGTGCGGACTGGCATTTGATCAATAAATGGGACTTGTTAATAGAACACCGATCACTGCAACAACCTGATATCGGTGATAAACGCAGTGGCATACTGACCGGACTCTATCGCCATATGGGTAATAATTTAAAATTTGGTATTGGTTATAACTTTACAGACTTTTCTGATGACTTAACTGATCTGGATTACGATAGTCAGGGTTTCTTTATTAACGTTATTGGCAAACTATAACTTTAAGCGAATACATTCAGCTAGTTGTATAACCATGATTCATACTTTAGTTAGCTATCTGTTTTTAGTGGGATGCAAATCACATTCATAAAATACATATCCTATAGAATGGCAACACCTTATCTTATAGGGTATTTTTTAATTAAAAACAGGAATATTAAAGCATGAAAATAATAACGATAATTCTTTCTGTCATGACGGTATTAGCATTAACCGCATGTGACAATAACAGCAGCAATTCAACAGAATCTCAGAATATTACAGAAACCGTTGAAGCAGTGGCGGGTACTGATGCCACTAATACAGACGCTACCATAACAGAAGAATCAGCTACCATAGAAAACCTTGCAGAAGTGGTTGATGCTACTGCTGAGACTGAAACGTCGGGTGATGAGCCAGCTATTAATGCAGATGAAGCACAAGCCGCCAGTGAAACGGAAGCTGCTACCACAGGTGAAACTGAGGCTAAAGAGTAATAGTAATTTGATAAGGTACTCCTGGATGATAAAGACTGAATACCTGCAGATGACAACTAGACCTGTTAAACAGAAGCAATAATTAAACAGATCATAGCTGTCTCCAGGTTTTTAAATACATTATTCGGGTTTTGAGTGAAAACATGGCAGAATTATTCTGCCATGTTTTAAATGATAAGATGTTTACAATACACAGTATAATCAATAACAGGAAATTACCGGTTTGACCAGGTAATGGCCATCAGTCAGCTGTCGATTTCTCATATCAGTTGTATTTACAAACAAAGATACATTTATCTATGTTTGTTTTAAATTAGGATTCAAATCACTGTACTTGAACACGCTAATGTTTCCTTTATCCTCTGATATACTTACTTGATGCAAACTAATCCCCTTGTTATTCCCATTCTCGACTTTCTTAAAAATGCTGACTCTGACGTGAGTATTCTTGATATTGTCTCAGCGCTGGGAGATGAAAGCCTGTTCCGCTCCTTATCTGAGCTGCCGTCGGAGATGGTGGCTTTCCGTAAGAATTTTCTGGTGATGAATGCCCTGTATTTTTTACAGCGCGATCTGCAGGGTAGTGGTTATGCACTTTCTGTTTCTGCTATGTCAATTCAGCTTCGAGCCGTGGTTGCACCACTTTCATCTTCTGGACTAATGACGCAGGGTGATGAGGTCCTGGCTGCTTATTATCTTGACTGGGCTAATTATCATGATACAGACATGGATGATATTGATAAGTTGCTAAATGATTTCTGGCAGGCTTATCAGTCTCATGAAAAACGTCAGGCAGCGCTGGAGACTCTGGGTCTGTTAGTTACATCTGACTGGGATCAGGTTCAACAGGTGTATCGTCGGCTGATAAATCAGTGTCATCCTGATAAAGGCGGTTGTATGGAAGATTTTATCAGGTATAGAGAAGCTTATGAAATACTGAAAAGACTGTATGCTAAATAATATTTACAGGTTTTTTTAATTCATTAATATTGGCTTCATTATTTTCGTAGAATGCAAATTTCTTCTTGTTATTTTTTGACTCATACATGGCTATGTCTGCTTTATGTAATAACTCATCATCGTTTTTCCCATCATGGGGGTATAATGCGATGCCGATACTGATGCCTATATTGAGATGATGGTTTTCTATTATAAAAGGCTCATTCATGGCATCAAGTATTTTGTTAACCACCACTCTTACACCATCCTGACTGCTGGTATCCGTTAAAATGGCTGAGAATTCATCGCCGCCGAGTCGGGCTATAGTTCCTGATTGTAATTCATTTATGCCATCCATGTTTATACGCATCACACTGTCGCTAGTGCGCAATATTTTCTTTAAACGTTTGCCGACTTCCTGAAGAACTTTGTCGCCAATTTTATGACCCAGTGTGTCATTAATGGGTTTGAATTTATTAAGATCCATCATTAACAATGCGAACCCTTTTTCGTCAGATTCTAATATTTTAATTGTTCTCTGTAGTTCTTCATTAAACATATGTCTATTAGGAAGGCTGGTTAACTGGTCTCTGAACGCCATTTCTTCCATTTGCATATAAAGTTCTTCCAGCTGGGAAGACATTTCATTAAAGCTGATGGCCAGTTCGCGTATTTCTGACGTGCCTTTAACTTCGATTTTTTCGCCTAACATGTTTTTATCATGTCTTATTAGAGATAATAATTTACTCATTTTGCTAAGTGGCTTGAGTGTTGTTTTGTGAATGATAAATAGAGCAATAATGATGGCGATAAAGGTAACCAGACTTGCAGCCGCCATGATCAGTATTCGAGTATGCGGCATTTTATTATAAAGTGGTTTAATGTTTTCAATGGTTTCAATATGTAGGCTGGTTTTACCTGAACTGGTCGTTAGATGGTAGTCAGTGAGCAGGAAATTATTATTATCTTTTATTTCTTCCCAGTTATCTGATTGATATACCGATACTCCATTATCATATATAAATCTCATGGACATACCCAGGTCCTTTTCCATGGCAAGAAGATTATTCACCGGATCAGTAATAATGACTATGTAGCCTTTGAGAACAAGACCACCAATGGGTGTGATTACCATATGGTAGGTTTTTTTATTGCTTTCACATACGCCTGATTTAGTTTTTAATCTATCAGGGCCTTTAGCCTGACGAGCATTTTCAATGATATCAGGACAGGTAATTTCATGTATCGCCAGTGGGTTATTACCTTCGGTTGATTCTGCCAGTATGGAGAAATCCTTATTCAATACCAGTATTTTTTCAAGTTTCAGTATGCCCGCGGTGACAAAATATCGATGAAAATGTGAGTTCAATATTTTTTCCAGTTTTCTGGAATCTTTATCGTCTAGCGCCTGCCTGAATTCGGTTTCCTGTTGTTGTGACAATCCCAGATCTCTGGCCTTATTTGTTAAATCTGTGAGTAACTGGTCCGTTCTAATGTTGACCAGTTTTTCGATGGTCGATTTATGATTATCAATAGCATGTTCGCGATGAATGTCGCTACTCAGCAGGGACAGGACAAGTCCCTGTAAGCCCATGAAAATGATTGCCAGGCTAATTATGAAGCGTATTGAATAACTGAATGAGGGCATCTATTTGTTGTCTTTGAGGAATGGGTAGTCTTTTTCTTTCCAGTCCTCGAAACCACCCCGGTACCAGTAGATGTTATTGTAGCCACATGTCTGGGCAATTTTGATGGATTTAACACTACGGCCACATTTGGGGCCATTGCAATAATATACAGTAGGGTGGTTAGCTGATTTGACAACTTTGGATAAAGATTCACAGTCTGTTTTTGTGTTCGGCAGGCTAATGGAGCCCTCTATATAACCGTGAATACGATCCTTGCCGATTCTGGCATCAATAATGGTAATATCCGCCAGGGTTTCAGCAAGATTAATGAGCTGTTCTGCATTGATTCGTGTTGTGCCATCAATTTGCTCGGGTGTTTGTTCGCTTTCAGCATTTGAAATGGTGGGGGTTATTAGTGTGAACAGGCAAACAAACGAGGATAGTATTAAACTGTAATATTCTGATTTTAATGCCATTTTGTTATGTTCTTGATTGATTATTTTACTTCATCTCGGTTATTAACACATACTTTACATGGTTTTAAACAGTTTAGTTGAAATTCTGTTGATTAAAAGTTGGATTTTAATTAACAATGCACGGTTAAAAATATAATAACTAACTAATATTGATAATAATGAATGATTTTCCAATAGGTGTTTTTGATTCCGGTGTTGGTGGGCTGTCAGTTCTGAAACATATCCGTGAACTATTGCCTCAGGAGCATTTATATTATGTGGCTGACTCGGCTAATGCGCCTTATGGTAATAAAAGTGATATCGAGATACAGATTCGTTCAGATCTTATTACCCGATTCCTGCTCGGTCATAACATCAAGGCGCTGGTGGTTGCCTGTAATACGGCAACAGCAGCGGCCATAGAAAAATTACGCAGTGATTTTGATCTGCCCATTATTGGTATGGAACCGGCTGTCAAACCTGCCGCCTTGATGACTCAGTCAGGTGTGGTGGGTATTCTGGCAACACCCGGCACCATAGCCAGTCAGAAATATGCAAAACTTTATCAGCAATATGCTGCTAATGTGACCATCATTTCCCAGCCCTGTGTTGGCCTGGTTGAACAGGTCGAAATGGCCGATCTAACAGGGGCGCAGACACGTGCGTTGATTGATAAATATGTAGCATCTTTATTAAAACAGAATGTGGATACTCTGGTACTGGGGTGTACCCATTATCCATTTCTGAAATCGTTGATAGAAGAAATTGCCGGTGAAGGTGTTAGCGTTATAGATACCGGTGGTGCAGTGGCGAAAGAATTAAGGCGAAAACTGGAGCAGGCAGATTTACTGAATAAGGGTGATAATCAGGGTGAAGTGCATTTCTGGTCTAACAGTGAAAAAGCTCACCAGGTTGTCGATCAGTTATGGGATACAAAACTAACAAAAAATAAACTGGATATATAATGGATAGTTCAGAACGTAAGCAGATGATTAAAAAAGCATTCGATACAGTGGCCGATGGTTATGATCATCCGTCACTGGCTTTTTTTCCTGATACGGCAGATTGTTTGTTAAATCTGATTGCACTGGAAAAACATCAGAAATTACTTGATGTATGCACGGGTACTGGCATGGTTGCGCTGAAAGCAGCCGCCCTGTTGCAGCAGGGCAAGGTAATGGGAATAGATCTGTCACCTGGAATGCTGTCACGGGCAACCGGCAAGGCACAGCAGATGGGTTTGCATAATGTTGATTTTATCAATATGGATCTTGATCAGTTGCAGATGGGCGACAGTGACTTTGATGTGGCGACCTGCAGTTTTGGCCTGTTTTTTATCGAGGACATGGCGCAGGCGATGCTTAATATCGCCACCACGGTACGTTCAGGTGGAAAAATTGCCATCAGTAGTTTTACCGGTGATGCTTTTGAACCTTATTCACAAATGTTTCTCGAGTGTTATCAGTCTTTTGGTAAGGAAGTGCCGCCACTTTCCTGGAAGCGACTGGATTCAGAAGACAATATTAAATCTGTTTATGCGGCGGCGGGTATCGATGATGTGGAAATACACTATCAGCCATTAGCTTATGCAATGGATAATGAAAGTCACTGGTGGGATGTGGTCTGGAATGCGGGTTATCGTGGTCTGCTAAATCAGTTAAGTAATGATCAGCAACTGGCATTTAAAAATCGGCATCTGGCCGAGGTGGCCGACTATTGTCAAAACCATACTGCGACATTAAATACGAATATTGTTATTGCGATTGGTACCAAAGCCTGATTTTATTTAGCATGAAAACGCATTATATAAAAATAATTATTACTGTCATTGTATTTATGTGCATTTTACTGGTGCAGATGGGCTGGCTGGATGAGCAAGGTAAGAATTATACTGAGCAGGGTCTTAAGCGCGCACTGGTTACCTATGCGCTGGCACGGGGGCTTAACGGCGTGATTTCTGTTGCCCAGGGAACAGAAATTGCGGTACAACCTGTGGGGGTAGGGCTGACTTTTGCTCCCGGGCAAATACTCGATCCGGTGAATGATCTGATTGAACGTTTTTCGACTGTGGTGCTGGTAAGTGGTGCATCGCTTGGTATTCAGCGTATGTTGATTGAAATAACATCCTGGTTCTGGTTTAGTTTGTTATGTTCCTTTATGTTATTTGCTTCAGTATTTATGATCTGGAAACATGCATTATATAAAACCAGTTATTCTCGTTTGTTATATAAAACGACTGCCATACTGTTGTTGATTCGTTTGTCGGTACCTTTGATCGCTGTGCTCAATGAAGGTGTGTATCTGTTATTTCTTCAGTCGCAATATGAAGAGTCGAGTACACAGCTGGAAACAGTATCGGACAATGTTAATCAGTTACAGCAGAACTCTGTACAGCCGCAGGCAAATCAGGAATCATTTCTTGAAAAAATGCAGGCACTGTATGATTCTGCTGCTGATGCGGTTGATATTCAGTCCCAGTTGGCGTCATTGAAACAGATTGTCAGTGATATGAGTCAGCATGCACTGAACCTCATGGTGGTATTTGTATTGCAGACGCTTATTCTGCCTATTGTGTTTTTATTCATTGCCTATAAGTCGATATTAAGATTATTCAGGATCTAAAGATTAATGAAAATAATAAACCATGATCTGGAGATAAATACACGACAGGGATTTTCATTATTTGATGTGACAATGAAGATACGTCAGTGGCTGAAAGATAATCAGGCTGTTAATGGTAATATCAGCATTACTTCTCAGCACACGACTACAGCAGTGGTCATCAATGAGTTTGAATCACGTTTGCTTGAAGATATTAAAACTTTTTTTCTTAAGCTTGCGCCTGAGAATAGTCAGTATTTGCACAATGATATTGAACTGCGCGATTGTCCTGCTGATGAACCGGAGAATGCCCATTCCCATTTAATTGCCATGATGATGGGAAGTAGTGAATCGATTCCAGTGATTGATGGTGATTTGAAGCTGGGTCAGTATCAGTCCGTTATTCTTGTTGAGCTTGATGGGCCGCGGCAGCGAAAACTCGCAATCCAGTTTATGGGTGAATAATATGTCTGATAATGACCCGTTGTCCTGTGATTTGCATAATGAGGCAGATTATTCAGGTATTGAAATACTGGAATTAGCGGCTGATGCTGCTATTCAGAATTATCGCCAGGCCATGATTGTTGCTAATCAGAAAGCAGAAGAATTACTGGGTAATTATATGATGTTGTCCTGGTATGACCGGGACCGTGATTTTGAATCACCACAGCATTCCAGT
>Ga0224496_10000440_pt1 | contig 28844 bp, 29 predicted proteins | sample SF_Jul11_sed_USG_2_FD_168127 | JGI IMG/M metagenome (GOLD analysis project Ga0224496, IMG submission 168127) | Sediment microbial communities from San Francisco Bay, California, United States - SF_Jul11_sed_USGS_8_1 | ecosystem: Environmental > Aquatic > Marine > Sediment | place: USA...
GCCACGGGTGTGGGCCCGCAGGTGGATCTGCTGGTGGGGGTGCATACCCTCACGCTGACGGTGACGGATGACGGGGATGCGACGGGGACGGACCAGGTGGTGATCACCGTTGAGGCGGGCTCAGCGACACTTACCGTACTCGGCACTGGCACCGGAAGCGGCACCGTTGCGAGCAGTCCGGCAGGGATCAGCTGCACGATCACGGATGGCACCGCATCCGGCGATTGCGCACAGGCCTACACGCAGAATACCCAGGTGACCCTCACGGCAACGCCAAGTGCGGTCGGTGTCCATCAGTTCCAGAGCTGGAGTGGAGCGGGGATTGACTGTCCGGGCACCGGGCCATGCACCCTCACGATGGATGCAAATCAGACCGTCACGGCGGAATTCATCGAATTCCATTCGTTGACCGTTCAGGGCGCGGGCACGGGAGACGGCACCGTAGCTGGCGGTGGTGGTATCGACTGTTCGATTTCAAGCGGCCAAACCCAGGGAAATTGCAGCGTGTTCTTCACCGAGGGTGTGAATGTAGACCTCACGGCAAGCGCTAGCCCGGGTTCCACATTCGACGGTTGGAGTGGCGCTTGTACCGGAACCGGCGGGTGTCAGGTGACCATGAGCCAGGCCCGCACCGTGACGGCATCCTTCAGCGCCGCCACGGCCGTGCTGACGGTCTTGATCGACGGCATTGGTGTTGTCAACTCGCAAGGCGTGACACCGGCCATCAACTGTTCGTATATCGAGGGCATGTGCAGCGAGACCTATCCCATCGGTACCCAGGTCACGCTCGTCGCCACGTCGCAGCATCCTGACTTCTCGTGGGAATCGTGGTTCGGCACCGGCAGCGGCTTCACCTGCACGACCGATCCGACCTGCGTCGTCACAATGGACCAGGATCGTCAAGTCAGAGCCTGGTTTTCCGTGCCGGGGTTCATCTCCGTCGATCCGACCACCGCAGCGTTCACGATGTCCCAGGGGGGCACTCCAACCCCAGGCTCGGCGACGATCACGGTCTCCAACATTGGTGACCGCCCGGTGAACCTGAGTCCCATCCAGATCTCCTACTCGCCGGATGTGGCCCCGTGGCTGAGGGCGACGATAGACAAGACCGTCATCGACACGTTGTCTCCCGGAACGATGACCCTGTCGGTTCTGTCCAACAACCTCGACCCCGGTGTGTACAATGCGAGCGTGTTCGTCGGCGACTTCGTCGTGACGGCCGGGCAGGTCAACGTCACGCTCACGGTCCTGCCGTCTGGCCCACCAGTGCTTTCCGGCATCGACTACGCCCTGCTGGGGATCAACGACGCACAATCGTGCGATATCTTCCCGGGCAGCCCGCCGGGCAGCCTCTTCCAGGTGGCCTTCGACTACGCTGACGGGGACGGTGACGTCGCTAAGGTCGATTCCGTGCTCACGGTGTTCTATCTGTTCCAGCCGTCACAAGGCAGCGGGTCCTTCGACGCAACGCCGTTCAGCAGCTGGAGCGGCGACGGCTTCACGGGATCCATCGATACCTACCAGTGTTACCTCTTCGCTGGCAACTCGAGCGTCGATGTGACGATCACGCTGGAAGACCTGGCGGGGAACGTGAGCAACGGGATCACGGTCAACGTTCCCGCGCCGTCGGGTGCCAACGCTCCGCCCGCCGGCGGTTCGACGGCGAGCGTGACTCCCCAGGCGGGGCCAGGCAGGCTAGCGCGTCCGCAGTAGACCGATCATCGGTTTGCGCTTCGAGCCGTGGTCTTGTCATTCGCCCGAGAACGGACGACGCGGCGGTTAAACGGTTAGGCGGTTAGGCGGTTGGGCGGTTAAGGGAGCGATCTAGCGACGCGGCGATCCGACGATCCATCGCACGTCACGCGGGTCGACCGCGGGCGGGTATTCGCGGCGTCACCCACCTACGGAGAGGGGGGGATTCGAACCCCCGATAGGGCTCTTAACCCTATAACGGTTTAGCAAACCGCCGCCTTCAGCCTCTCGGCCACCTCTCCAAAGACGGTAGGACGGTAGGGCGGTAGGATGGTACGTCCCGCCGCCGACCGGCTCACCGCCGGGGCAATTTCATTGGACCCCTGGGCAAAGACAAGGGCGGTCCGCTACATGCCGCCCAGGATGGCCGGGAACCGCTCGGCCATCCTCTTCTTGCCGTCTTTGGAGATCGGCTCGTCACCCAGATACACGTCGAACAGCGCCCAGCACAGCGCCGGCGAGCTGATGTTCGCCTGCACGTTGCCCTTCACGGACGTGCGGAGCGTGCCGTCGGGATCGCATGAGAAGACGATCTCCGATTCCCTCGTCATCTCGTCCACGCTGAAGTAGCCGCGGAACGTGTCCAGCGCCGCTTCACCGCCCGGCATGTTCATCTCGGCGGCTGCGGTCTGTACACGCGGTCGGAGGGCGCCGTCGAACGCCTCGGCCATGTCCTCGCCGCCCACGTCTCGCGTCATGACCAGTCGGAGCGACATCGCGAAATCCTGGTCCAAGATCCGGCCGTAGAACGCGTCATCCTTCTCGAGATCCTTGGCCGTCTTGCCCTTGAACGGGGCCAGGCTGGTCCGCGCGCCCGCCGGGTCAACGTACAGCCCGAAGGCGTAGACCTTGACCTTGAGGAACGTCTTGGTGCGGATTCCGGTGCCGGTCAGCATCTGCGTCGCGGTCGCGCCAGGGACCGTGATCGTCGTTGGGAATGGCACCGCGCTGTTCCGCTCGTACACGGTGTCCATCGTTGCCTGCTGTGCCGCGGCCGGGACGCTCAGGGCCGCCAGTGCGAAGAGGGGTAGCAAACGGCGCATACGTATCTCCATGGTGGTCGGAGTGGATCCTTCATTCTGGCACTCCGCCCTCGGCGTCACAAGGGGCCGGACAGCCGATCGTCATGAAGCTGTCAGCGTGTTGTCATGCTCCGTCCAGCATCGCGACAGGCGCCCCCGCCAGCCGTTCACCACCTTGGCATGAGGGCCTTTGCCAAGGAGGAACCGATGTTGACAGTGCTTACCGAATCCGGCCGCCGCCGCGGTCCCGTGCGCAGCTCCTTGCCGGGTACGTTTGCATCACTCGCCTGGCACGCCGGTGCAATCGGCACACTGGTTGTGGTCACCCTGGGGCCGCCGCCCGCTCCGGCGCCGATTCCCCTGCTGATCGCCGGTTACCCCACGTTCGGTCCCGCCGTGCCGGACCATCCCGCTCCGCCACTGCCAGACATTGCGATCCTGGGACCGGCACCCGGAATCGCCGTGCCGAGTTTCGAGGTGCCAAAGGGCATCCCGCCTATCGATCTCACCGATCCCACGATTCCCCTGCTGCCGCGACCGGGCAGCGATGCACGTGCCGTGACGTGGGGCGTGCCCGGTGCGACGGGCGCGGGTGGCACGAATCCCCTGTACGAGTCGAACGTGGTGGACGATCCGCCCAAACTCCTGTCGGCCCCGGGCGTACCGTACCCGACGCTGCTGCGGGAGGCCGGTATCGAGGGAACGGTCTTGGCAGAGGTGGTGCTCGACACGTTGGGCCGGGCCGAAGCAGCGACGTTCACGGTCGTAGCGGCCACGCACCGGGCGTTCGAGGGGCCTGCGCGAGAGGTCGTGCTGGGATCGCTGTACCGGCCAGGCAGGGTGCAAGGGCGCGCCGTGCGGGTGATCGTTCGGCTGCCCATCGCGTTTCGGATCGATCGGCCGTCCTGACGCCCTGCTGGACCGCTAACGGAACAGGGAGTTAGGTAGTCGGGTATGGTTGGGAGAAACCCTTCCATCTATGTCCCACGCTATCCCCGCGCACGCCGGCGGAGGAAATCAGGTCATGACGGCCATAGACGACCGCGGTTATGCCCGGCCCGAGGTATTGGTTTCCACCGAATGGGTAGCCGATCATCTGGACGACCCCGCCATTCGGGTCATCGAGTCCAACGAGGATCCGCTGTTGTATTCGTCGAAGCACATTCCTGGCGCCGTCGAGGTCGACTGGACCCGGGATCTCAACGACCAGCTCCGGCGGGACTATCTCGAGCGCGACGGCTTCGAGAAGCTGATGCGCCGCATCGGGGTCACGCCGGACACGACGGTCGTGTTCTACGGTGACAAGAACAACTGGTGGGCGACATACGCGTTTTGGATCTTCCAGCTGTTCGGCCACGCCCGCGCCAAGGTCATGGACGGCGGTCGGCTCAAGTGGGAACAAGAGGACCGTCCGATGACGACCGACTTGCCGCGCTACGGCCCGACCATCTACCGGGCGCCAGAGCGGGACGATTCGACGGTCCGGGCGTTCCGCGACCGCGTCATGGCCCACCTGAAGGCCAAGGGACAGCTCGTCGATGTGCGGAGTCCCGAGGAGTATTCGGGTGAGCGGCTGCACATGCCGGCCTACCCCAACGAAGGCGCGCTTCGGGGCGGTCACATCCCGGGCGCGGCAAACGTGCCGTGGGCCCGCGCGGTGAACCCCTCGGACGGGACGTTCAAGGCGGCTGCCGAGCTCCGGGCGATTTACCAGAAGGAGCAGAAGCTCGATCCCGAGCGCGAGGTCATCGCCTACTGCCGGATCGGCGAGCGGAGCAGCCACACCTGGTTCGTCCTCACTCATCTCCTCGGCTTCCCCAACGTGCGGAACTACGACGGGAGCTGGACGGAGTGGGGCAATCTGGTGAACGTTCCCATCGAGAAGTGACTCGGGGCCTGCCGATGGCCGAGTACCCACCGAAGCTGCGCAGACTGCTCAAGCGGATCGGCGCGATCGCCGACCGGCAAGAGCGCATCCAGCTGCTCATCGACCTGTCGAAGCGGTACCGGAGGGTATCCGAAGAGATCGCCCGGCCACCCTACGGTGACGAGCACAAGGTCCCGGCGTGCGAATCGCAGGCGTATGTGTTCCCGGTACCCAACGGGGACGGCTCGCTCGCGTTCCACTTCGCCGTCGACAACCCCCAGGGGATTTCCGCCATGGCGATGGCGGCGGTCCTGGGAGACACGTTGTCCGGTGTCCCGCTGGAGCAGGTTGCTGCCGTGCCGACGGAGATCGTGTACGAGCTGTTTGGGAAGGAACTCTCCATGGGGAAGAACATGGGCCTCATGGGTATGGTCGGCATGGTAACGGGATACGCGCGAGAGCGGCTGGCAGAGAAGACGTAGCCGGGCAGGGTGGCGTCACCGGCTTGCGGGGAGAGGAGCGACGCCACACCGTTGACCGCATGTCGTTCACAGATATCCCCACCGAGCAGACCACGGCCGTCACCGATGCTGTCCTGGCGCTCATTGCGCTCGGCGCTATCGCGCTGCTCAGGCGGCATCGCCATTCCGATCCGCGCAGGGTGAGGCTCTGGTCGTGGGTGCTGGGCATCCTCGCGTTTGCGGCCGGGCTCGGCACCGTGGCGCACGGGATCGAGATGAGCGAGTCGACGCGTGAGCTATTGTGGCGTCCGCTGTTCCTCGCGCTCGGCCTGGTGGTGGCCCTGTTTGCGGCTGCGGCGATCCACGACTGGAAGGGCCAGCACATGGCGCGGCGCATGCTGCCGCTGCTGGTGTCCCTCGGCGTGGTGTTCTTTCTGGTGACGCAAGCGGTGAGCGGCTCGTTTCTCGTGTTCGTGCTCTACGAGGCGGTCGCCATGCTGTTCGCCCTCGGGGTGTACCTGCGGCTTGCGGCTGGGCGGCGGCTCGCCGGTGCCGGCGTCGTGGCGGCGGCGATCGTGCTCAATATCGTGGCGGCCGCGATCCAGGCCACCGAGTCGGTGCAGTTCACGCTGGGCGTTCCGTTCGACCACAATGGTGTGTTTCACCTCGTGCAGATGGTGGCGGTGGTGGTGTTGACCGTGGGGCTCGTTCGGGGCCTGGTGCGGGTACGTGCTCCATCGGCGCGGGTGCACTGATCGCGGGGTCCAACGTGGCTCAGTCGTGGCCACAGCGGGGCCGGCGTTAGCCGTCCCCGCGTCGAGCGGAGGGCCGGGGATTCGAACCCCGAAGGGCTTGCGCCCGGCGGTTTTCAAGACCGCTGCCTTACCAGTTAGGTCTAGCCCTCCCGAACCTCCAAGATAACGGCCCCCGATGGGGCGCCCAAACGGGCTCGGGGTGGATGGGCCGGCCGTGGGCTCCCACGGCCGGCCCTATGCGATCCCCCAGACGCTGCCCGAGGAGTCCCGGCGTTTGCGCGACGGCGACATCGGTGCATGTTTGTCCGAACAGCCGAGACACGGTTCCGGGCGCCATGTTCTATCCTGCCCCACACCCGATATCCACGCGGAGCATCACCGGTGTCGCCGACCAAGTCTGAGCCCAAGTCCCGTGGCCCAGCGATCCAGGTCCAGGTCGTCGGCCGGGCCGCGCCCGTGGAGTTCAATCGGGCGTTCGTGATCGGGCGGGGTGACGACTGCGACGTGGTCATCAAAGAGGACGTGGTGAGCCTCCGCCATGCCGAAGTCGCCTTTTCCCATGGCGAGTGGCGGATCCGCGACTTGGGCAGCACCAACGGAACCTACGTCCACGGCAAGGCGATCGAGTCCGTTCCGGTCCAGCAGTCCCTGAACGTCCGCCTCGGGTACAGCGGGCCGCTCCTGCTCTTCACCCCCCTCGGCGCCCAGGGTCCGGCTCGGGAGACGGTGTCGCAGCCGCCCCGCGCCAGCGCCATGGCGGACCGTTACTTCGGAGACAAGCCGCCGGACGACATGAGCGAGTACACGGCCAAGATGCGCCGCATCGTCAAGGGCCAGCAGCGCAAGCACGCCAAGAAGTACCGTATCGCCGTCGCCGTGCTGGCGGTGGTGGCAGTGGCGGTCGGCGGGTTTGCCTACTGGCAACGCCAGATGATCAAGCAGCAACGCGCCGCCGCGGCCGAGCTGTTCTACACCACCAAGGCGCTCGAACTGGAAGTGAGCCGGCTCCAGCTCGGCGCCGTAGAGCGACAGTCCTATCGCGAGCGGCGGGTGGAGCTGGAACGGCGATATCAGGAGATGGTGGAAGCGCTCGGCATCTACGACGACAACACGAGGGAAGACCTCCGTCTCGTCTACCGCGTAGCCCATCGGTTCGGCGAGTCGGAGGTGAACGTGCCCCGCGAGTTCATCGACGAGGTGTTTCGCCACATCGCGCGCTGGAAACGATCAGGTGAGCTCGAAACGTCGATTGCCCGCGCCGCAGAGAACAACTACGGGCCCCGCATTGCCGAGGTCATGCTGGAACACGACCTGCCGCCCGAGTTCTTCTATCTGGCCCTTCAGGAGAGCCGCTTGAAGGTGGAGGCCGTCGGTCCGGAAACGCGGTTCGGGTTCGCCAAGGGCATGTGGCAATTCCTGCCGTCCACCGGGCGGGCATACGGACTCCAACCGGGGCCGCTCGTTGGGCAACCACTGCCCGATGGTCTCGACGATCGGCACGACTTCGAGAAAGCGACGCAGGCTGCGGCACGCTACCTCTACGACATCTACACGACGGATGCCCAGGCGTCCGGACTCCTGGTGATCGCCTCCTACAACTGGGGGCAGACCAACATCATCCGGCTCATCCGATCGCTGCCGGAGACGCCGCGCGAGCGAAATTTCTGGAACCTGCTCACCAAGTACCGTGACAGGATTCCGCAGGAGACCTACGGCTACGTGTTCAACATCGTGGCCGCGGCGGTGATCGGGGAGAACCCCGGGCTCTTCGGATTCGACTTCCCGCCGCCGCTCCCGGTGAGGGACAGCGTGGTTACTGAGCCTGCTGCCACCAGTCCGTGATATCGTGGTGTTCGACCTGAGCCCTCGGGTCGATCGCTAGGCCGCACCCACCTCGAACATGATCGTATCGACCGCCAGACCGTCGGGACCGTAGTCCACTAGCAACTCGGCCTGATGCACCCCGGGCTCGTCCGGTAGCGTCCACCGCACCCGGCGCGCGGTCGGATCGTCGAGCGTCCCGGCCGAAACCGTCCAAGAGGCCTGCCACCGTCCCGCGTACGACGTCGTGGCCTCGAGCTCGACCCGGTGACCGCGGCGCTCCCCTAGTGCGATCACCGCCGGCGCGCGGCTGCCCAGCGGCAGCGGATCGGCGCGGTCCGAGGTCACGGTCACCCCGCCGCCACTCAGGTCGAGCGTGAATGTCCGTGTGATGGTGCACTCGGGGCCGTCGGATATCTGAAACGTGGCGTTCAGCGTGAACGTGGCGGTCGGGACCTGGAAATCCAGCACGTGAAACACGAGCGTGATGCCGCGATTGGTCTCGGGGGTGGGTCCATTCACGAGCAGCAACTGCACCGGGCCGGTGGTATCCGTGATGCTGGCAGCCGTCATTCCACCCTGCGCGAAGTTCTGGATCGTGACGAGGACCGTGCTGTCGTAGCGAGCGGCCTGCGCGAAGAGGTTTTGACCGGTGCTCACGTCAGAGCACTGGAGCGGCGGTGGCGGTGGATCCACCGCACCGGTCCCGTCGCAATTGCTGAGCCCCGCCGTGGCCACCGCCACGCCGGCCATACCCGCCGCCGCTCGTCGTGCCTTGTCCGTTGCCCCCATCGTGCCCCCTAGATCTGGATCGGTACCGGGAGGATTTCCGTCGAGACACCCATCCCGACCGATGACGCGAGCGCCGGCGCGGTGTCGCGAGAGAGTACCGGCCAGTCCGCCACCGACCGTATGCGCCGCACTATCTCCCCGCGAAACGCCTTGCACTCGGTCACGAACTCGAGGTCGGCCCGGGCCACCTCCCGGCACAACGCCATCGTGAAGCGTTTGACGGTATCCCCGTCGCGGACGTCCTCCGCCGACACGAACGCGAGCGAGCGCTCGAGGCCGCGCACGCTGTCCAGCCCCACGCGCCGCGTGAGGTCGATGAGCGTCTCGTGCCAAACAGGGTCCCACGCGTCGGGATAGAACCGCCGCATCACCTCGTTGTCGAATCGGATCCCCAGCGTGAGATTCGCAATGCCGTCGCTCTTGAAGTTGCGGCCCGCGAACGCGGTGGTGACGATGCGGAATAGGACTTCCACCCGTGGGTCGCGCATCTCGTAGCCCCAGGCCCAGTAGTCCCCGCGCAGCCGCCCCTGTTCCTCGAGGATCCGCTTGAGCGGCGTGCCCGCATAGACCTCGGCGCGGCAGAAGTTGAACGGCACGTCGGCAAACCGCTGCATGAACCCGAGGTTCGCGCGCACGCCGTCGAGCGTCGCCTCCGGATCGAACATCAGGACGTTGAACGAGCAGTAAATGCCGAGGTCGCGGAGCACGGTGAGCGCGCGCCGGTTATCCTCGGGCGTGACTCGGCGGTTCAGACTCACGATCCCTTCGTCGGAGTTGGTCTCGATCCCGACATACGCACGGATCAATCCCATCGACCGGAGCAACGCAAACAGCTCCGTGTGCACGTCGGTGGGACGGCACTTGATGACGAGGGCGATCTCGTCGAGCCCCGCCTCCTGCAACAATTTCTTCAGGCGTCGGCAACGCTCCAGGTTCCGGCGGAGCGACGGGACCAGGAAGTTGTCGTCGTGAAACACGAACAGGCGCACGCCGCGACGCTCGTACTCCTCCCGCATCTCGGCCACGATGTTCTCCGGGCTCCGAGTGCGGTAGCGCGGACCGTCGGCGTTGCGGTGGTAGGCGTGAATGCAGCAGAAGCTGCAGTCGGCATAGCATCCTCGGCTCCCCACCAGCGGCCCGCTGGCGATGCCGAGGATCTCGCGCGGCGTGCCACGCCGGTCGGGGAAGGGAAGGTCGTCCAGCGGCGGGAGCGGGCGGCGGCCGCCGTCCACGAGCCCCGCCGCGCCGCGCGTGACGGTGCCAGGGATGCCCGCGACCGGTTCCTCGTCCCGCACCCGGCGACAGATATCGCTTAGCGTGAGCTCGCCCTCGTGCCGCACCACCGAATCGACCGCAGGGAAATCCCGCAGCAGGTTGGCGTACTCGAACGTGGCAAAGTGGCCGCCCAATGTGACGTGGGCGCGCACGCCCCGCGCCCGCAGCAGCCCAACGAGCCCCACCAATTCCCGGGCGCGTGTCTGGAACGGCACCGAGATCCCCACCACCAGCGGGTCGAGTGCCGCGATCCGTGCGACCACCCTCTCGACATCGGCCGCAGCGTTGAACGGGATCAGCTCGGGGCGGAACCCGTCTTCTGCGACGGAGGCCGCGAGATACCGCAACGACAGGTTTTCCTCGAGTTCGGCGCCGACCAGCGCGACACGGCGGACCACGGCCACCTCGGGTGTGGGCCTCTCTTTCGAAGACCCGGTGTACCCGCGACCCGTCACATGACCGCGCGCTGACCGGTGTGCGCGTCGCGCCACAGCCCGATAGCGAGGCCGATGGTCACGACCACGGCGAGTACGCTGGGCCACATGGGGATGGCCATGTCGTCGACCGTGACGTCGATGTTCAGCGCGATGCGGAGGAGATGCCCCGCCGCGACGAGGCAGAGAAACAGGCAGGTGAGCAGCGTAGCAGGGCGCATGGCGACCCCCTCGTGTGGAGCTAGTGCGACCGCCGGCCCTCCGCTGAGTGCAGCAGGACGAACCGGACGGAAGAGTCTGGCAAGACTTCGATGCGATACACGTGGAGTGATACGTGGGAGGGAAACACACCGTGCAGCAGTTGGGCGGCATCCACATCCTGTTGGTGGGCGATCTCACCCGCGCTACGGCCCGGCAGCTTCCGCTGGTAGTCGCCGCAGACGGCCGGCTCCGGCCCGCCCGGCGCCGGCCCGTGAAAGAACAGGAACACCCGCTCGAGCTGGTGAGCCTGGATGAGGAATAGGCAGTCGGTGCGCATCCGATGGGCGCGCGTGTGCTCGCCCCCGCTCGGAGACAGCGCACCGGCACCGCCCGGCACATAGACCCGGTCGTAATCTTGCACGCCGAGGGTGCGGAGAAACCGGTCCAGCTCTTCCTGGTGCCGGCCGTCGGAACAGGCCACCACGAGTCCGGCCGGCATCTCAGGCCGCCACGTCCCGGGGGCCGATGCGGAGGCCGCGGGGTCCAATCGCTCGAAGGCCATGATGGCTACGGCACGGTGACCGACCGAATGAGCAGCCCCGACGTCGAGACGCGCACTTCCAGAGTCATCCTCCGATCGGCCATGACGAACGTGCCCGAGCCGTACTCCGCATCGAGCAGCGGTCCGAAGAAGGTCCATTTCCGCCTGAGCGCAAACATGTCGAGCGGCTTGGCCGTCGACAGGTCGAACAGCGTGCGCAGGCTGTCGCGCTCGGCGTCCAGCTCCACGTAGCGCCCGCCCACCCGATCCAATTCATACGCCGTGTGCAGGCCAAGAATGTTGGCCACCGGCTTCCACTTGAGGATGTGCGCGTCCACGTAGATCTGGTCGCCCGCCAGCTCGAACAGCTCCTGACGACCGTCAGGGAACGTGAAGCGCGCGGCGAACCGCTGCGGGCCCAAGGGCTCGACGACCACCGAGGCGGCAACCTCCTCGCGGGTGAGCGCCCGGTATCCCTGCGTGGCGATCGAGATGGTTCCCATGAGCGCGGCGATGGCGAGCAGAAGCAGAGCGAGCGTGATGCTGGTAGCTGTGCCCCAGAGGCGCTTACGCCGCAGCGCAACCACTCCCATCACCAGGAACAGGACCGCCAGCGTCGCAGCCAGAAATGCGATGATCACCAGCACGTTGGCCCTCGCTACGGCAGGTTGCTGTTGCCGATGAGGCGCGCCAGCTTCCAGCCACCATCGGGTTGCTGCCGCAAGATTAACAGCTCCTTGGCGTCGACCCGGATCGGATCGCGGTCACCGATGGGTACGACCGAGCCCGTCACAGCGGTTCGAGCGAACGCCCACCCATCCATGACGACGATCTCGACCGGCGCGATGGTGATGTTGTACCGGTAGCGGCTGAACGATGACACCGCGGTGCTTTCCAGACCTTCATGTGTCGTTACCGCCACGCCATTGGCCGGCATGAGGACGAAGTCGTCAGTGAAGAGTTCGACCCACCCCGTGATGTCTCCGGCGTTGTTGACGTGCTGCAAGGTACTGATGAGCTCTCGAATCGCGGAATCGTCTGTGGCCGCTGGCTCGGCGCGGTCGCCGCAGGCGAGGCCGGTGAGCACGAGGGCGACGATCCAGAGTCGACGGGTCATGGTGACCACCTGAGGTCGCGAGTTCACGATTGTTGGGAAGCGTTGGGTGCGCCACGATCGAACAGCGCAATCAGCGTCGCCGCGACGGTCGGGCCCACCGTGTTGGCGACGAGATCCCACCCGGTGTTCGCGTATCCACCCACGTTGGTCTCGGGCACCCGGAGCGACGCTCGGTCTCGGTCGGTCGATGACGGGGCTGTGGGTCCGGCCATGGCTCGCTTTCGTTGCGCCGGAGTGCGCTGTGGGTGGTGACGCTCCGGGCGGTGCGCCAAGATAGGAAGTCCGGTCGTGGAGGGCAAAGGCGTCACCGTCCCGGACGGTCCGGTTCAGCCTCTGATGAGCCCGTCCTGGTCGAACCCGTGAATCTTGAGGAACGCGCGCTCGGATTCCCGCATGGTCACGCGGCGGCCGTACACGGCCACGCGGCGCCCGCCCAACTTGGGCACCCAGAGCAGGAACGGGCCTTCGAATTCGTCCTCGTCTGGTGCCGAGACGCGTCCGGTCTCGGGATCGAGGATCAGCCACTCCTCGTGGGTCTCGAACCACCCGTACGCCTTGTCGGGATAGCGCGCCACCACCTGCCAGAAATCCGGCAGCCGGCGCCGCAGATACAGCCACAGCATCACGACCGAGGCGAGTCCCGCGAGCGCCAGCGGGATGAGCACCACCTCGAGCACGCGGATCGGTTGCGGAGGGGGCGGGGGCGGCTCGAGTCGTGTGGGATCGACCCGTGCCTCTTCCGCCAGGGCGCAACGGCCCAGGCCCTGTACTTCACTCGCGAGCATGGCTGCCAACGCGGGAACGGAACCGCGCGGCGCCTCCAGGGTGCGGCGCAAGTGGCACAGCTTGGCGAGCGTTCGGTCGGGTTGCTGGCGCCAGTAGAGCATTTCCACCCGGAGCCGTCGCTCCGACAGCGGCAGGATGTCGGCCCACACGTGCGTGGAATCTCGGCGGGCAAAGGCCCACGCCGAGTCGGCACGGACAGGGTCGGGGTAGACGCGTGCCAAGGCGTCGAGGAACACGGTCTCGAGGTCGTCCCGCGTCAGGGCGATCGTGGCCGAATCGGTGCGAAGGGTGACGGCGACGGGTAACGCCGCGTCGAGACGCTCGCACGCCCGGGCTGTGTCGACCCCGCCCTCCCGTGTGGCGCAGTGCGCGGGGGATCGGGCCGTCTCTTGGGCTCCGGCCGTGACACCCGTCAGCAGCGCGCACAGCGCCAGCACGCCGCTCACGATCACCGGCGCGCGCTGAGGGACGGATAGATGGGTCATGATCGCGCCAGTCGTGCGAGGTAGTCGCCGGTCTCTTCTTCGCGCAGGATCTCGCAGTCCCACCCAGCGGCCTCGGCGTGCCGGCGCAGCGTGGGCTCGTCCAGGATCAGCCAGCGGCACGCTGCGCCGCGCTCACCCTCGAATTCGAACTGCAGCTCGATCTCGCCGATGTATCGCCCCGCGCGCCGGCTGGCCTCGTGATAGGCGAGGTGGGCGGGATCGTCGGTGCGAGTCGGGTCCACGGTGTGGACCAGGAGCTGACCGCCGTCGCTCACGAGCCCGCGGGCGTGGGCCAGAAAGCGGTCCAGGCCCGCCAGGTCCTGCACCATGCCGATGCCGTGTCCCAACATGAGCAGCGTGTCGAACGGCCCGTCGTGGAACCGGAACACGTCGGCCTGCCGCGCGTCGAGCACTCCCCTCCGCGCCATCACGGCGACGGCTTCCGATGTGAGGTCGATGGCCGTGACCGTCATGCCGTCCGACTGAAGCGCCAAGCTGTGGAGGCCGCTGCCGGCGCCGACATCGAGCACGCGACCGCGCGACTGCGCGAGCGCGGTAGTCTCGATGGTCGTGAACTCCTCGGGCGGGCGGAAGAAGTACCGCACCGACAGGTGTTCCTCGCGTCCGTCGCCACGCCGTACCAGCAACTCCGCGTCTAGGTCCCCATCGGAGTACGCCAGCAGCGCGCGTCCGTGTGGGGCCATCGCGGCGGGGTCCATGGTCACGTCTTTCGCTTTCTCTTCTTGGGCTTCTTGGGGGGGAGGCTGGCGGCAAATGCAGTACCGCGACGTACCCACGCGGCGAGCGCCGAGTCCGTGTGCACGCCGTCCGGCGCCACGTACGTCATGCCCCTGAGCGGCCGTCCCGTGAAATCCATCTCGCGCGCATGCGGTTTGGCGAGCGCCGCGGTGTACGCCTCGGGCCCCACCCGCACCATCAGTGTGTTCCCCACGATGCCGCAGCACATGTTGCCGTTCAGCAAGAAGGAGAGCCCGCCGAACATGTGCTTCTCGCTGAGGCCGGGCTCGTTGGCCAGCGCCGTGCGGACGCGGGCGGCGAGCGTTTCGTCGTAGGCCATGTCGCGTGTGTTGGGCTGCTCCGTCGTTCGAGTTGTCGGCCCAGGTTTGTGGGGACCACCACTTAACCTGCGGCCCTCCGGGGGCAGCGGCAAGCCGAGGGTGTTTCAGGCCGGCGACGGTTGGTTCTTGGCCACACGCCAGAACGGGGCGGGCCGTTGCGCGCTCAAACCACAGCGACCTTCACGCAGTGGATGGGCGGCAGCGAATCGAACAGGCAACTCCACTCGTCGCCGCTCGAGTGCCCGATCCAGAGCTGCCCCGTCGTGGTCCCGAAGTAGAGTGCGGGCGACTCGAGCGTGTCGATGTCCATCGCGTCGCGCTGGACGGTGAAGAAGCTCTCCTTCTCCGGCAGGCCGTGGGCAAGCCGCGTCCACGCGCCGCCACCATTGTCGCTGCGCCAGACCGCGGGCGCGCCATCCGGACAGGTGCGCGTCATCGGCTCGAGCGGGAGCACGTAGACCGTATCCGGGTCATGTGGATGCACCACGATCGGGAATCCGAAATCGGACGGCAGCCCCTCGGCGATCGACCGCCAGGTGTGGCCGTGGTCGTCGCTCCGCAACACGCCGATGCCCGGCCGGTCGGGCCAGCCGCCGTGGTTCTGGATGTACAGCCGGCCAGGCGCGCCAGGATGGCTCGCGATCTTGTGCACGCACTGCCCGAACTCCGGATACGGATCGGGCACGAACCCGACGCCGATCCCGTCGTTGGACGCCGCAAAGGTCTCGCCGCCATCCTCGCTCAAGTAATGGCCCCCGGTGGAAATGCCGAGGTGGACGCGCGTGCCGTCGCGCACGATCGTGTGCATGCAGAGGCCGCCGTTGCCGGGCTCCCACTTGCCGGCGTGCGGATGATTGCTGATGCCCGACACCATGTTCCAGGAGTCGCCGCCGTCGGCGCTCCGGAACAGGGCCGCCGGCTCGACCCCGCACCACAGGTCGCGCTCGTCGTCGCCCACCTCGAGCGACCAGATGTTGGCCAGCGCCCGTCCGTCGTCCTTGGGAAACGCCGGAGCCGACGCCGTCTCCGTGAACGCGCGCCCGAGATCCGTCGAGCGCAGTACCTTCATGCCGAAAAACGCGTTGCAGCTCGATGCGTAGAGCGTCGGTGTGCGGCCGCGAGTATCGATGAGCGCCGAGTAGACCGCGACACCGGGGCTGAACGGCCCGCGCAAGGTGAAGCCGCGCCGGGACGTCGGTGCCTCGACGACGAACAGCCCCTTCTTCGTCCCCACACAGAGGATCACGCGCTTGGGCATGCTCAGCCTCCTGAGACCGCGGGTAGAATGGTGAGGATGTCCCCCGGTGCGAGTGCCGTGTCGAGTCCGTGTCGGTCACGCACGTGTGCCAAATTCACGAACAGGTTCACATGACGGCGCACCGCGCCCGTCTCGTCGCAGACGCTGCGATAGAGTGACGGATGGTGCCGCTCGAGCTGCGCCAGCGCCGCGCGCACGCTCGTCGCCGGCAGCGACAGCTCCGCGGCGCCACCGGCGTAGTCGCGCAGCGGTGCCGGGATGCGGATGGAGATGGTCGTGAGTTCGGTCGTGGCGGCGCCAGCCGCCGGAGCCGAAGGCTCGGCGTTGAGGTGCTTCATGGGAGGATCGTCTTTCGCACGAGTGGTCATTCCGGCGGCGGGCGATGCGCGCCGGACCCGACAATCATCTCCTCGATTCGGCCGTTACGCCAGCCCCGGGGGGCGGGCGTGGATGAGGGCGACAGCGTCAATGGGCGGGATGGGAGCAGAATACGGTGGACGCAAGGAGTCCGCCTCACGGCGGTAAGTATGCGCGGTGTTCCCCCACTCCACAGCCGCGTCCGTCTAGATGCCGAAGGGGCGGGGTCACGGCTCCGGCCGTGCCTCGCCCCTCATCGGTTGCCGGGTCGCGGCCCCGAAGGCCCCGACCGGAGGATGCCTCCTATCCGTTGCCAGACGCGAGTCGCTGCCGCGCGTCACGCAGCGTCGCGATCAGCGCTTCGGCCTGCTTGCTCTGGAACCGTAGCGAGCCCGCAGTATCCATCACATCCTCGAGGAACGCCTTCTGCCCGTTCAGCACCTCGAGGCTCGTGCGGATGTCGATCAGCAGCGCTTCCGCGCGCGCAATCTGCCGATCGACGTCGGTGAGGTCCTTGCGGCGGGACTCGAGCCGCGCCGACTCGTCCTTGACCGCCTGGATCTCGGTGAGCACCACGTCGATCATTCGCCTCGCATCGCTGACCTCGTCGTGGGACTCCGAGATGACGCGCACGGCGTCGGTTGTCTCCTTGGCAACCTGAAGCATCCGCTGCAGGTCGGCGCGAAGCGCGTCCACGGTGGACTGGCGCTGCGTCGCGTCGTCGATCGCCCGCGAGACGGTCGCCTCAGCAGCCTCCCACTTGGCGACGCGCTGCTCGAGGTGGCCGAGGTACTCGCGTAGCTGGGTGAGGTCGCGCGTCTGCCGCTCGGTGCGCTCACTCAGCTCCTGAAGCTCGGTGATCTGGCCGTCGGTATTCGCTAGGGTGCCGCTCAGCTCGTCCGCCCGCCGACCGATCTCCTTCACCGACTGTTCGGCCCGGGCGATGTCCGATTTCACCGTGACCATCCGCTCGGCGTAACTGTCGAGTGGGGCTAGGTCCATCGCCATGGAGACGACGCGGTCGCCGAGCTGGCCAATGTCATTCCGGAGCGCGGCGACGCCCTCCTGCGATTCCTGGACGGATGCGAGCCGGCGCTCCACCTCTGCCAGTGCCTGCCGCAGATCGGAAATCTGGACACTCGCCGTCTCGAGCCGCCCCTGCTCGAAGTCGAACCGGCTGATCGCATCACGGATCCGACCATCCATCAGCTCCTGGAGGGCCTGAAACTCCTGGCGTCGCGCCTCGTCGGTCCGCCCCTCCTCACGCTGGCGTTCGGCGAGGTGGTCGAGTTGCTGGCTCAACTCGTCGTGCATCGCGTAGAGGCGCACCGCGTCCTGCTCCAGTCTGACCAGTGACTTGGCCTTCTCCTGCTGCGCTTCGAGGTCGCGGTCGATGCGCTGCACCAGTTCGGCCAGCCGCGTCCCCTGACTGGTGGCGTAATCGACCGTTTCCCGCTGCTGTTGCAGCTCCGAAACCTTCTGGGCGACGTGGTCGCGGAGCGCCCGGAGCGTGTCCAGCTCGCGGCGCAGGTCGGGCACCTGACCCGCGAGCGAGCTCACGGACTGCATGGTTCCTTGGAGCTGGGCCAGCTGCTGCGCGGCCGCCTGGACACCGGCGGTCATCTCGCTGTACTGGCCGTCGAGTGAGGCGAGCCGCTCGGTCGCGGCAGCGTTCCGCTGCTCCACCGTGTCCTGCTGCTGGCGCACGCTCGCCATGTGCTGCTGCGTGTCGCTCAGCTCCCCTCGCAGCGACGCCACGTCGGATTTGAGCGTCTGTAGCTGCTTGCCCAAGTCGAGCAGGGGCTCGAGATCCGATCGCAACACCGTAGTGTCCTGCAACAGATGCTTCGTCTGCTCGAGATCCGAGCGAATCGGATCGAGCGCCCCCTCGATGCTCTCGGCCTGCGAGGCGGCCCGGTCGATCCGCGACGACACCTCGCGCTGCGTGGCCTCGAGGCTCACCGCCTTGGCGGCGAGCTGCTCGACGGAGCGGAGCCGCTCCTCGAGCTTGGCGATCGACTGGGCCACCGCCTCGGCCGGCCCGGACGCCTGGTCCAACGATGCCTGGGCATCGCTGGCCGCCCGCTCGAAGGCGTTCCGCTCGTTCCGCATCTGCAGCAGGATGGTGCGGAGCTCACCCTGCGCCTCTTCGGTCAGCTGACCGTTCCCGAACAACTTCTCGACCAAGGCCGACATGGTCCGTCTCTCCGCTGATGTCTCGAGTGCGTGCCCCACAGGGCGAGCCGGGTATCACACGCCCCAACCCCAGTCCTGGGGAGGCAAGGATCAGGCCGATGGGCGCCGGCGCCGTAAGACGTTATCAGAAAACGACTTGAGTCGTCTTCCGTCAATGTCCGGTACCGCTGTCGGCTTTCGCAGGGCGCAAGGGACGGGCGAGTTGCAAGCGCAAGAAGAGGGGGTTGAAGGGGGGGTCGAGCCGGACAGCAGGCTCAACCACCCCCAATGCCACCCGATCGTCGCCGCGGCTGCAGCCAAGGCCTGCGGCTCCAATCAGACGAAGCCGGCATGCGCCGCCGACCATGCTTCCGCCCCCTGGAGCTAGGCTGGAAGCGGCTGGCCTCGCGTAAGGAGCCACCCCACCAGGAGGCCGAACAGGAAGTTCGATGACGCCGTCTCCACCAGGTGGGTCATGCGCACGGTGTCGGGCATGTACGGGTTCGGAAGGAGCAGTTGGCCGGTCATCAGGACGGCAAACACCAATCCAACCGCCACCGCTGTCTCCTGCCACCCTCCCCGCATCATGCGGACGAGCGGCAAGGCGATGGCGATCCAGAACAGCCCCCGCAGTACTTGGAAGGGGAACATCCACGGGGTGTCCCGCACCACCGTCCCCATGTGGACCAAGAAGCCGCCCTCATCCACCCCCCCGTAATACTCCCGCAACGTCGGATTCTGCCAGGCGATGAAATAGCCGAACGTGAAGTACAGAAGTACGTAGGCGGCGGCGAGTACCGCGACCTTCCACGCCCAGTCGCCAGGGGGCATGACCAGGCGTGTATTGGGCTCGGCACTCGCGAGGTCCGCCCTCTTCTTTCCCAGGATCAGCACGGCCACCATCGAGAACGGTGCGGAGATCAGAACGCCCATGAGGAAGATCCGCGGCAGCAGTCCCGGCGGCAGTGTGGTGATGAAGACGGCAGACTCGATCTGCGACATGAAGGTCATCGCGCCATAGAAGACGAAGCACACCGCCGCGATGAGCTTCCAGCCGCCCCACCGGGACCGCAGAATGACGTGTGCCAGGACGATGGTGTTGAGCAGGCACACCGTCAGGAGAGGCAACACCTCCGCGCCGGACTGCTCGGATGGCTCCGCGCCGCTCGGTAGACCGAGGACGAGGCTTCCCACGGCAAAGCAGACGAACATCACGATCGTCAGTGCGAGCACGCGGAGAACGATGGAAGACGCGCGGGTCACGGTCGCTCCGGCCACGGGTTACACGCCGAACTGTCGCAGGTGGTGATCGGTGTGGCGGTACGCCCAGCGGTACCAGTCCTCCGCGCTCATCGCGCCGAACGCAAAGTGCGCCGCCGGGAGTGCCTCGGGCGGCGCGGCCGCCACCGCCCGGAGCCCGGCGATCGCCCGCGCGCGGTCCTGCTCGAAGTCCGTGGGCTTGGTGCCGTCCCGCCGCGGGTCGACCTGCGGCAAGGTCGTGAGACCACGCGGCACGGGTAGGGGGGAATACAGCGCGATCCACCTCACCAGGGACCGCCGCGGACCCGGTTCGCCACCGGGCCGAGCGAGCACGCTCGCGGTGGCGTCGCCCAGGTGGCACAGCATCTCTCCGGGCTCGAGCGTCCCCCAGCGGCGAATGGCGTCGGGCCGGAGCGCCAGGAGACGGCGTTCGAGGTCCGCGAGTGCGGAAGGGTCTGCGACGGACTTCATAGTCGTTGCGCCTCGGCCAGGTCGTTGCGGGTCAACACGAGGTCACTCGGGGTCCGGATAAAAGGCGAACCCCGGTTGCGGATCGGGGAGCGCCGCAGCCGGTGCGACGTCATCCACCGTGAGGGTTGCCGCCGGGTGGCCCGGCTCCGGGCGCGACTTGGGATCGTTGCCCACCAGCTCGAGAGCCTTCCGCGCCGCTCTGTCGGCGTCGGCCGCGTCGACGACGCGGGTGACACGGAACCCCACGCGCTCCATCTCGTCGTCCAACGAGATCCAGTGACCACGGCCATGCACGACGACCTTGAAGAGGGGCATTTGTCACCTCTGACTCAACGAGCTACGCTCCACCTCGGTGCGTCTCGTCGAGTGAAGGCTCCGGTCTGGGAGTGAGGACCGCTCATCGATTGGTGACGAAGCCCAAGCGCACCAGGAACCGCCTCTGGCGCTCGATCCCGTCGGCACGGGCATCGGGGTCCGGATCGAAGTCGCTCTCCTGGTTGGCCAGATTCCGGGTGAGCAGGTGGCCCACCCCCTCGTACACGTTCAGCTCGCACATGGTGCCGGTCTGCCGCACCCGCTCGCAGTAGCGCCGCGCGCCCGCCAGGGGGGTGAGCATATCCTCGGCGCCGTGCACGAGGGAGGTGGGTGGTGTCGACGGACCCACGTGCTCGGCCGGCGAGTAGGCGGCCGCGGTCGCGCGGCCCCGAAGCTGCCGCCGGAACCATCCGTCCCTGGCAACGTCGAGCGCGGGCGACCAGAAGAGCAGCGCGTCGGGTCCGGCCTCACCGCTGGGACAGCCACGTGTTGCCGTCAGCGCGATCAGATGCCCTCCAGCCGACACACCATAGCCAGCCAGGCGCGTCGTCATGCCGAGCTCGCTGGCATGCCGGCGTGCCCATCCCAGCGCAGCACACACGTCGTCGAACGCGTCGATCGGGGTGACGTCGGCGTCGGTGAGACGGTACTCGACCGCAATGGCCACCAGCCCCCAGTCGGCGAACCGACGGCCGGTGGTGAAGGTCCATTCCGGCGACCCCGCGCTCCAGCCACCGCCGTGAAACAGCAGGATCCCGTTCGCCGGTTGGCCCGCATCGTGTCCCGTCGGGAAGAAGACGTGCGCGTGCAGCGCCTGCCCGTCGATCTCCCGGTAGCTGAAGGTGTGGTCGGGTGTAGGGGCCGCGTCCTGCGCACTGGCGGCAGCGGCGGCCGTGGCTAGGCCGAGTGCAACCAAGGCAGCGAGCAAACCGCGCATTCAAACCTTATGCATCAATTGGTGGGAAACCGCAACCAGGGTACGGTGGACCCGGCGGGCCCTGACGCAGGCAGCGCTAGGTACCGATGAGTTTCGCCATGCGTGAGGGTGCCCCTCTAGCGTCATCGCGGCTGCGGGCTAAGGGTCCTCATCAGCCGGATTGCCTCATGGCGACGGCCCGGGTACGGCGTCAGTGCCTACCAGAATCTGTGGTATTCTCGGTCAGTGACGGGCTGGAGCCACACCGTGGCACCCCGTAGCGAATTGGTGACGACGGCAACATGGGTCAACTCACTGGACGGCGTCGCCCCATGCCAATGCACCACGTCCGGGCGTATTTCCACGACGTCTCCTCTTCTGATCAGTTGGATGGGTCCGCCTTGCTCCTGGTAGTATCCGGCTCCGTGGGTGACCAGCAGGATCTGTCCCCCGGGATGGGAATGCCAATTGGTTCTCGAACCAGGCTCGAACGTGACATTGCCGATTCGAGAGCCGAAGGCCTCTTCGTCCGTCGCGAGCATTGCCACCCATACAGCTCCAGTGAAGTTGTCGCTTGTTATTCGCCGTCCTTTCGGGAAGAGCGTGTTTGCCACCTGATTGCCTGGACTGCTCCGATGTTGCGCCGCTTGCTGGTCGCCTTCTTCTCGACCTCCGACATCATCCCCCCTGTCCACCTGCCACGCCAAGGCCTGGGACAGGAGGTCGCGACCAACGGCAGCCTCGGCTTCGCCCACATTCGTCTCGATGAGGGTGAGCAGTTGGCGAAGCTGAGCTTCCGTTATGCCGACATTCAACGCCAATCCCATGTGGGAGCGCGCGAAGGGCTCCACCCCACCCATGCTGACAAGGGCAGCGACCGTCGTGATCTCCCGGTCTTGATAGCTGAGCACGTCACGGCCGAAAATGGCAGCAAACAGGTGTTCTTTGAGAAAGACTTCAATTGTTGGAAGAAACGCCGCGTAGCCGCTCCTCGGTCTGTTCTGTGGTCGTCCCGTGAGGGCTTCCAGTACTTGCTTTCCCTTCTCGTACCTGTCCTCATGGCTGACCTGGGGCGTTGGTGTTGCGCCGACTGCGTCGTCTATACCTCGAGCCTCTCGGTTCTCCAAGACAGCCATCAAGGTGTTGATGCCTCGTAGGCTTCGCGGAAAGCCACAGTAGGCATACAACTGCAGCAAGACCTCCTTGATTTCGTTGATCGTGAGCCCGGAATCCAATCCGACATGCAAAGCAGGCGTCAATCGCTCCAGGTCACCTCTCGCGGTATGTGACGCGATAAGTACGATGCTCTGATGACGTGCACTCAAGGACGGAGTGTCGCTTGCTCGATCCTGTGCGTTCGTTGTGCTGGAAACACCAAGGAGTAAGACAGTGAAGGCAATCAGGATGCGACCCTTTGCGTTTTCCATTGTCACTTCCTTTGGGGTACCCATCATCGCTTAACAATCTTGGCACACGCAAAACGACTCACGGACCTTCCGTGCGCCGATCCTGACGTTAAGTCCTGGCTGCGCTATCGTGGATTCGCCGCCTTGGCGGCTTCTTCGGTCACGTCCAGCCGCGCTTTCCAGGGATCGGGGGTAGCGACAGGCGAACCGTCGGGCCGGAACTCGAGGATCTCGTTCTTGCTGGGATCGTGACGCGGCCATTCCTGCAGGCCCGGACCATTGGGGTCGCCCGTCCTGGCGAAGTTCGCCCAGTAGGTATTGACCATCCGGGCGACCGCCTGATCCTCGGGCGTCGGGGGAGGGCCGGGCATCGGGCCGGCGCCCGACGTTGCGAATGCATACGGGACTTCGGCGCCGTGCGGCACGCCGTTCCGCCACTGCTCCCGCCTCGCGGCGGGGATGTAGGAGAAGCGATACACGTAGGCCGGCGCGCCCTTGGCGACGAACGGAAGCCGTGATTCCTCAGAACCTCGCTTTCCCGGTCAGATACCACCACGTGATTGTATGGCAACCCTCAACTTGAAGGCCTTTTCAATCACATCCAGTCTCGCTTTCCTGGGATCTGGCTTGCCGACCGGTTTGCCATCGGACTCGATATCGAGGATCTCTTCATTCTGAGTATTGTATGCGGGCCAAAGCGGCAGTCCCTTACCATTGGGATCACCGGTCTTGGCGAAGTTTGCCCAATAAGTGTTCATCGTCTGCGCTAACTCTTGATCTTCAGGTGTTGCCTCAGGGGCACCCCAGCGGGCATGTAGGGTGCTAAATACATACGGGACTTCAGAGCCGTGTCCAGCGCCATATTGCACCCGCTCCTGCATTGGTGCGGGAACGTAACCGAAATGGTAGATGTAGGCCGGTTCTCCCTTAGCGACAATAGCCCTTGCGGCGAAACGGCCCGGCTCAGCCCATACCCAGTCTGTGTTGAACTTTGTGACTACCTCAGCGAATTCCTTGTTACCGTCAGGATCATAGGCAGCTCTTGCCTCACCTTCCAGTTCACCGAACAGTGAAAACAGTTCTTCCTTTGAACTGCTGGTACTAACAAAGGCTCCACCTATTTCCCCACTACAATTCCCGATGATGAGCGGAATGCGTGCCTGCCTGCCAGCCTCGTAGGCGCGCTCAGCAGTTTCTACAACCAGTTTACCATCGAGAATCGGGCCCGAATAGATCCGCGGACCTCCTTCGCCATCGCTTTCCTGACCTCCGTCCACAATTTCCTCTACGCTCAGGGCGCGTAGTTTGGCCAGTGCAGCTGCATCCGTACCCTCTATTCCATGTTTGCGAGCAAAGTGTGTTCCGATCGTTTCCGCTGAAACGGGGTAGAGGGGATCGGCATTGTCTTCACTCATCGGCCTACCGGTAAGAACACCGTCTCTGCCGCCGCCGGATTCACTGATTGCTTTATGGAAAAGGCCTTTCGCATCCGGTATGGTCATGAGCGAATGTACCGATACACCACCGGCAGAGAAACCGAAAATAGTGACATTATTCGGATCGCCTCCGAATGCGGCAATGTTTTCCTGCACCCACTTGAGGGCGGCGATCTGGTCCATGTAGGCGTAACTACCCTTGAGCTCTTCCGGATGCTCAGCACTCAACGCAGGGAATGCAAAATGACCGAGGCGCCCAAGCCGGTAGTTGAAGGTCATTAGGATGACACCTTGTTTGGCAAATTCATTTCCTGCCGTACCGGGACCTGAGCCGCTTCCACCCACAAAAGCGCCACCGTGGATCCACACCATGACTGGTAGCTCCGCTCCCTGCGTGGCCCCGGCAGGTCGCCATATATTGAGAAACAGGCAATCTTCCGAGGAGCCTTCCGCAATTGCTCCAGAACCGCGGGGCCATCCTGCCTGCGCACAATTTGCGCCAAACTCGCTTGCATCGAGTTGTCCCTGCCACGGGGGCAAGGGTTGGGGCGGGCGCCAGCGGTCTGCGCCGACCGGAGCAGCCGCATACGGAATTCCCTTGAAGCTGTCGACATCCCCTTCCGTCACGCCGCGCACGACTCCGGCGGCGGTACGAACGGTCTGCGCCTGGGCCGGGGCGGAAGTCAGAAGAGAGGCCGCAATCAGCCAAAGCGCGAAGCGAGACTTCCGATACGTCCAGTTCATAGTAGTTGCTCCCGCGACCCAGAGGTCCGAAGGTTTCAGGTTGATTCTACCTAAGGCTCTATGCTATGGCCGCTTCGCACACTGCTAAACGTCATGGCCAACAACTGCCAACCATTCTCTCGTTCTTTATAGACTTCGGTGACCGTAAAAGGATTCGACACCTCATTGCCCCGAACCACGGCCAAGAGCGTAATGCGGTTCCAAAGGATGGCAGTGTCGTCAAAGACTTCTACCACAACTTCGTGGACATCAGCTTGCTTGTAGTGAATTCTCCCGCTTCTGATGATATCGATCTCCTCGTCCGTACCCCAGGTTCCGCTCATGTGGACGAATCTCGCCTGGTCGTGGAAGAGGGTGGCAAGGGTATCCGCGTTTTGCTCTGACATCCAGCGCCACTTCTCTCTGGAAAGATCGATGATCTCTTGTTCCACACTCGTTTGCTGTGCGCTGGCCGATTGCACACTCACCATCAATACGAACAGTCCGAGAATTGACGCTCTCATATCAATTCAACCCTTTCTCCTCGAGAAAGTCAGAGAGAAGATCTGCGATTTGGAGATTGTTCAGGTCTGAAAACGGAAAGTGTGTGTTGCCTCGGATACCCATTTCCGGCAGATGCACCAAGGTCACATCACCCCCATGCCGATTCACGGCGTCCCTCCACAGCCGAGCCATTGCCAGACGCACCCGCCAGCCATCCTGGCCCGGGTTGGCGGTTGGTTCCTCGGGTATGTTGTCACCGTAGTAGATGACGATTGGGATCTCAGTGAGCCGCATGAACGCCGACACGGGCACCGCCACGGCTGCGAGTGTGCCACCTGAGCTCTGCATCGGTGGCGGTACTTCGCCTTCCGGAAACAGGAATCCGCTTCCCGGCTCATAGGAGACGATGGCTTTCACGTTCTGACTGCTGACCGCGGTGCGCCAGCCCATCCCACCGGAATGTGAATGCGTGATCAGGACCGCCGGACCAATTCTGTCGAACAGTGCTGAAACGGCATCAGCCATGACTTGGATGTCAATTGGCCCTGTGCTGGGTGTCATGGAGCGGAAATACTGATTCAGCGCAGCGGTATCACGCGAAAACTGGACTCCCTCGAAATAGTCTGGCCATATGCCGATACGAAAGGTGCCGAACCACTGCTGTTCGTCGGGTGTTGGGGTAATGGTGGCAGCGACCGTGCTGCGACCGGCATCACCTCTTCGCGGCTGGTCGATGAGATACACAGGAAAGCGCCTGCGTAGGAAGATGTTCTGAAATCCCTCCCTCCCGTCTGGCGTCGTTTCCCACGTCTTGGAAAACTGTCCGAAACCATGCCACATCACCAAGGGAAATTCGCGTGCGTTGTCCGGAATCTGATAGAAGACATAGGCATGATCACCACGAAATGTCTGTCCTGCCGGCGTCGGGTCGTATGGATCGAACGTGCCGGGATTGGCAATCACCGTTCCACCGACCACGAAGCTGCCTTGCTCCTTGATCATCATCACAGAGCCGGCAGCGGTATCGCCGCCGTCGGCGCAGGATGACACTAGGAGCAGAAGGAAGGCGACGCCGAGCAATCCACGGTTGGTGAAACGATTGTCCACCGCCGCGAGACGTGTGGAGTTCTCCAGTGTCGTGTGTGCTGCTGTAGGCGTTCTCATCGCTTCCCTCAACGATCGGTCATCTTTTCGAGGTCCTCGGGGTACCGAGCTCCTTGCACCGTGATCTGCGAGGCGGCGCGCTCGATGTCTCGGAGATCATCGGGCGTGAGTGCGAGTGCGGCCGCTCCGAGGTTCTCCTCCAGGCGGTGCCGCTTGGTCGTGCCCGGAATCGGGACGATCCAGGGCCGCTGCGCCAGCAGCCACGCGAGCGCGATCTGTGCGGGGGTTGCCTGCTTCCGCTTCGCGATCGTGCCGAGCAGCTCGACCAGGGCCTGATTCGCCTTCCGCGCCTCGGGCGTGAAGCGCGGGAGCCGGAGCCGGAAGTCCGAGCTGTCGAACGTCGTCGTGTCGTCGATCTTCCCCGTGAGGAAGCCCCGGCCCAGGGGGCTGAAGGGTACGAAGCCGATGCCCAACTCCTCGAGTGTCGGGAACACCTTGACCTCGGGCTCTCTCCACCACAGGGAGTACTCGCTCTGGAGCGCGGTGACCGGCTGCACGGCATGCGCGCGGCGGATCGTCTCCGCGCCGGCTTCAGAGAGGCCGAAGTGCTTGACCTTGCCCTCCTGGATCAGGTCCCGCACCGTGCCGGCCACCTCCTCGATCGGCACTTTCGGGTCCGGTCGGTGCTGGTAGAACAGGTCGATGCGATCCGTCCTGAGACGCGTGAGCGAGGCGTCGGCCACGGCGCGAATCCGCTCCGGCCGGCTGTCCACCCCCTTCTGGGGCACGCCCTCGGCGAAACCGAACTTCGTGGCGATCACCACCTCGTCACGGAACGGGGCGAGCGCTTCGCCGACCAGATCCTCGTTAATGAACGGACCATAGGCCTCGGCGGTGTCGAAGAGCGTGACGCCCTGCTCGACCGCAGCGCGAATCAGACGGATGCCATCCTGTGTGCTGACGGCGGGACCGTACCCGTAGCTCAGCCCCATGCAGCCGAGCCCGATGGCCGAGACTCCAAGGTTGCGGTTTCCGAGACTGCGCTTCTGCATTGTTCCTCCTCGCAGGTACCTCGGCAGGCCCAATTCATCTACAGGGCAGGCCAACTTCGATAGCTGAACGTGCACAATCCTCTCCGTGCGCACAATTCAACAGCTTTCCTGCCGCATGATGGCGCCCGCAACTGCAAGTGCGTGTTAGACGGCTGTCGGGTACGGACCGGGCACATGGGTAACAAACTAGACCGGGTACATAGGTAACACTCTGCTAATCTGCGGCACCGTGGGAGGTGCCGCCATGCCCTGGAGAGTGAGCAGCCCTATGACCCAACGCCGGGACTTCATCGACGACTACCGGCGCGGCCTCTACTCGATCACCGCTCTGTGTGCTCACTACGGGATCAGTCGCCGCGTCGGCTACAAATGGATTCAGCGCTATGAGGCCCTCGGCTACGACGGTCTGGTGGACGCGCGGCGCACGCCGCAGTCGTGCCCGCACCGCACGCCAGACGCAATCGTCCAGCTGCTGCGCACCGCACGGCAGGCCCATCCGACGTGGGGGCCACGCAAGCTGATCCCGTATCTCGCGCGGCGGCATCCTGGCTGGCGGTGGCCAGCGCCGAGCACCGTGGGTGAGATCCTCAAGCGCCTCGGCCTGGTCGCGAAGCGCCGCCGCCGCCCACGGCCTGGTCATCCGGGCCGACCCACCACACCGATGGATGCGCCGAACGCGGTGTGGACCGCTGACTTCAAAGGGCAGTTCAAGACCGGCGATGGCGCATACTGCTACCCCCTCACCGTGGTCGATGGGTACAGTCGCTACCTGCTCGCCTGTCAGGCCTTGCCCGGCACGCTGCTCGCGCCGACCCGTGCCACCTTCGAGCGCCTGTTTCGCGAGTACGGCCTGCCGGAACGGATCCGCACGGACAACGGCGTGCCGTTCGCCACGTGCGCCCTCGGCCGCCTCTCGCGGCTCTCGACCTGGTGGCTGCGCCTCGGCGTTCACCCCGAACTCATCGAGCCCGCGCATCCGGAACAGAACGGCCGCCACGAACGCTTTCACAAAACGCTCAAGGGCGAGAGCACCCGCCCGGCCGCGGCGACCCGCGCCGCTCAGCAACGGCGCTTCACGCGATTCCGCGAGGAGTACAACACTGAGCGCCCACATGAAGCGCTCGGCCAGCAGCCACCCGCTGCGCTCTACAGGCCCTCGCCCAGGCCCTATCCCCGCCGCGTGCCCCCGCTCGCGTACCCCGCGCACTATGAAGTGCGCCTCGTGAGTGCGAACGGCGGCATTCGGTGGCGGAGCGGGTGGGTGAATTGCAGTCACATTCTGGCCGGCGAGTACGTTGGCTTCGACGAGGTCGACGACGGGATCTGGGCCGTGTACTTTGGGCCGATGCTCCTCGGACGCTTTCACGAACGCACACGCGCGATCATCGGCGCGCACAACCGCAATCGCTTCCGCCAACCCCGGGAATGATGTGTTACCTATATCCCGGTCTATCTGTTACCTATCAGCCCGGCCGTTCA
>Ga0224496_10000442_pt1 | contig 28798 bp, 21 predicted proteins | sample SF_Jul11_sed_USG_2_FD_168127 | JGI IMG/M metagenome (GOLD analysis project Ga0224496, IMG submission 168127) | Sediment microbial communities from San Francisco Bay, California, United States - SF_Jul11_sed_USGS_8_1 | ecosystem: Environmental > Aquatic > Marine > Sediment | place: USA...
TGATGACCGGTTTTCCAAGTTTGAGCCCAATTGATATTTCCGACAAGGAGCCATATCCACCGGAGATTGCGATAAGCGCTTGAGCGGTGTGGGCGATTATCACGTTGCGGGCGTGTCCCATATCTGTCACCAAGGGAAGATTAATATATGGATTGGCATCTTCCCTGCCGCCTCCGGGCAGCACGCCTATGGTCACTCCACCGTTCTCCGCCGCGCCGCGCGAGGCCGCCTCCATCACGCCGCCCAGCCCACCGCAAACCATGGCCGCTCCCCTTTTGGCGATTAGTTCCCCCACTCTATGCGCCAGCCTGTCAATCTTTTCATCGCAAGATCCAGCGCCCACCACACCGATCACCGTCATGCGGCCAGAGTGGCTCATCTCAGATATATAGGGATGTCATGTGGCCAACGGGATGCCGGGCCGGTGTAATAGGGTTATCAGCCATCATCTTTCATGATTTTCAGGCCCAGTCTTTTCTTTATCTGGGCGTATCGCTCCTTGAGAATCTGTTCGTGGACCTCCTCCTCCTGGGCCAGCCGCTCGAACATCTCCTTGATCTCCCCTAGGGAGGACAACTCCTTGGCGTGGCGATAGCGATCCGCCGCTTCCCGCTCCAGCCTGATCGCCTCTTCCAGCACATCCAAAAGCTTTCGTTCAATATGCTCCATCCATACTCCGTAACTCGCCGCCTTGGCGTTTCTCCTTTTTAAAGGTTACAGCAGACATGGCTTTTCCGTCAAAAGCTTTTCAGCCTCGGCTTTTCAGCCCCTGGTCATGGGATCAAAAAGTTTGCGATGATCCTCCAGGGCGTATCGGTCTGTCATTCCGGCAACGTAGTCGCAAATCAGCTGGCACGGCCCCACCACTTTGGCGTTTCTGTATACATGCTCCGGCAGAAGCTCCAGCCGCTTTTCATATGTCTTGAATAGCTCCACGACCACCCTGTAAGCCTTCTCCTCCATCCGGATCACCTTGTTATGCTTGTACATTTTGGCCCGTAAAAAATCCCGCAATTCCCCGCGGAGCGTGGTCATTCCGCTGGAAAAGTCGGCTGTTATCTCCGGGGCTTTACGTGCGTCATCCGGGCTGGCGATGGCCAGGCGCCGAATATTCTCCTCGGTTTGCCGCACCAGATCATCCACCTGGGCTCCTATTATGTTCCGGATCACCTGATAGCTCTCCATCTCCGGGGACATCGTACCGGAAGACTGGGCTTTTTCCCTGGCATCACGCCAGATTTGAAGATCCTCGAGCATATTCGTATTTATCAATCCGGATTTCAGACCATCGTCCAGGTCATGGCTCACATAAGCGATAGAGTCAGCCGCGTCCGTGGCCTGCGCCTCCACGGAAGGGTGCTCAAATTCCTTGAACGCGGCCAGACTGGGGTGATCCTTCTCCTTTGAGTGCTTGGCCACCGCCTCCCTGGTCTCCCAGGTCAGGTTTATCCCGCGGAATCCCTGATACCTGTGCTCTATATGGTCGATGATCCTCAAGGCATGGACGTTATGCTCGAATCCTCCCTGATCCTTCATTAGCTGATTGAGAGCTTGCTCCCCGGAATGGCCGAAGGGAGGATGCCCTATGTCGTGCGACAGAGCGATGGCCTCGCAAAGATCCTCGTTAATATTCAAAGCGCGGGCTATAGTCCTGGCAATCTGCGCCACCTCCAGAGTGTGAGTCAGCCGGGTGCGGTAGTAGTCCCCCTCATGATATACAAAGACCTGGGTCTTGTACTCAAGCCGACGGAAGGCGCTGGAATGAACGATCCGGTCCCGATCGCGCACATAGGCGGTCCTGTAGGAATGTTCCTCCTCCACATTGGCGCGGCCCCTGCTGGCGACGCTACGGCAGGCGTATGGCGCAAGGTTCATCTCCTCCCTGGTTTCCGCTTCGGCCCTGGTGATCACAGGGCGCCCTCGAGCGCCGAGAGCCTCACCCGAAGACTTCCTTAGGCAGCAGCAGCCGCTCCACGGGCTTCCCCTCCACAATATGGCTCTGGTAGATTTCCTCCACATCCTCCGGCTGTATATTGCAATACCATACCCCATCCGGATACACCACAGCCACGGGCCCATACTGGCAGGGAACCAGGCAAGATTTTGTGCTGGATATCATCATTCGGTCATAAGCCATCTTCAGGTTCAAAACCTCGGAAAATTTTTGCAGTACGCTCATCCCACCCCTGTCGGAGCAGCATCCCTTCGGATGGCCTGGTGGGCGTTGGTTTGCGCATACGAAAATATGGTACTTCGGGGGGGCCATAAATACTCCAGCTTAAATTAGTTCAGTTGACGATACGGCTCGCCAGACCACCGTGCGGTGGCCCGTCACGTCGAAATAGGTTAACCCATATTGCGGCTCTTATGCAATTCTCCGGCGCAAGCGTTTTGTGGAATTATCCGCCCTGCCCAGCCGCCTTTTAATCATGGCATGGAGACATCGTAAGAGTAGCTGATGCTCTCCGTGGCCCATTGGCCGAATCAGTTCTCGTCACCCTTTTCGGCAGATAATTTGCTCCGCATAAAGTACCGTTATAAGGGCTATATCCATGATGGATCGGCAGCGCGGCTGAGATTGGTGATTGGCGTATAGTGGCAGCCTGCGATCATTTAAAATTACTTCTAATATTGGCTCCCCCTGTATCTTGCGCCTCGCCCGAAATAAGAATAAGATTTAGCATTTCAGCACATGGGGATTTTCAGGACAAACAAGGCGCAGTGATGTTATCCGAAATATTTTACAAAAAGGCTACTGGCGAAAAACCAGCCAAGAAGAGGTGTGTGATCGCAGGGGCGGGCCGCGTTGGCCAGAGCGTGGCGCGGGAGCTGGTGCGGTTCGGATTCGATATCGTGATGATAGAAAAGAACAAAAAGACCGCCGCCATGCTGGAGGGCGCCTTGGATGTGCGCGTGATCCGGGAGGACGTGCTGGACGCCGCCACATTGCGCCAGGCTGTGGCAGAGGCGCCGGATGTGTTTATCGCCGTCACGGAGTCCGATGAGGTTAACTTGGCCGCCTGCCTGCTGGCGGGAAAGCTGGGCGCCGTGAAAAAGGCCGCCCGCATCAGAAACGAGGAGTGGTTTTCTGAAGGGCTTTTAATTCCGGATGAGTTGGGGTTGGATCTGGTGATCCATCCGGAAGCGGAATCGGTGGGGCATATCGACCGTATCCTGGGTATCCACGGCGCATTCGATTATTCCGAGGCGGCGGCCGGCGAGGCGTCGCTTATCGGCTTTGCAGTCCAGGAGGGATTGCCGATCATCGGGATGCCGCTATACAAGGTGAAGGAGGATTTCGCCCTGGACGCTTTCCTGATAATCGGTATTCTGCGGGGAGGAAAATTTCTGGTCCCCTCTGGAGCGGATGTAATCCAGGCCGACGACAGGCTGTGGGTGCTCACCGCTAAGGAGACCGAGCCTTTCCTGGTGGCCATATTTCGAAAAAAAGAGGGGGGCCCTCTGCGCAGGATGGTTATTCTGGGGGCCTCTTTGATAGGAACACGTCTGGCGGAGATGTATTCATCCAGAGGAGTGGCGGTGATACTGGTCGAAAACGACTCCTCGATCGCACGGAAAGCCGCCGAAAGACTGGAAAAGGTGGAAGTGCTCAACATCCACCTGGAGAGCGAGACGGAGTTTTTGATGGATCTGGATCCGGAGTCGATAGACTGTTTCATAGCCGCCTCCACCGACAGCAAGGACAACATGATGATGAGCCTCCTGGCCAAGCGGATCGGTGTGCGAAAAGTGGTTGTGGTCACAGACGAGACCACCTATCTTCCAGTGCTGGACTCCATAGGCCTGGACGTGGTGGTGAATCCTCACAATCTGACCGCCGGGAGGATACTGACCGCCATGAGAAAGGGAATGGTTCGCAGTGTGGTGATGCTACGGGCGGGAGTGGCGGATCTATTGGAGTTCGAGGTGAATCCCGGCTCTCGCATGGATGGCAAAAGGCTGCAAGGCGCCGGATTCCCCAAGGGCGCCATCGTGGGCATGGTCATCCGCGAGGGAGACCTGATAATACCGGATGGGGCAACTGTGTTCCAGGGAAATGACAAGGTGATCGTGGTTACCTTGCGGGAAAAAATTGAAGCGGTGGAAAAACTCTTTTCCAGCGGCGGCCTGCTGTGATGAACGGGATGTTCACCGATTCATCCAGCGGCATCCTCCCTCCCCAGGAGAGGCGGGGCTTATTGTCACCGGTACTCATAAACACCGCGGGGTGGATCTGGATATCGTTAAGCTGCTTTCTGTCGATCCCCCTTGCTGTGTCGGTTATCTGGCCCCATGGCAAGGTCTCCGGCCATCTATCAGACACCGCCTCCATTGTCGCCACCCTGGTCCTGGCTCTGATTGCGGGGCTGGTGGCTGTCTTCATCTCCAGGGAAAAGATCACCGGCGTCCGGATCGCGGCATTCGACGGGGCGGTGATCGCGGCATTTTGCTGGATCACCGTCGGCTTATTCGCCAGCCTTCCCTATTACTTTTCCGGATGGATACCCGGCTTTGTGAACTGCTTCTTCGAGGCGATCAGCGGGTTCACCACCACCGGCGCCACGGTTGTGCCGGACCCTGCCATAATGCCAGACTCCATTCTGCTGTGGCGGGGGATGACCCAGTGGCTGGGGGGGATGGGTATCGTTGTGTTGTTCGTGGCAATTCTTCCAGCCATCGGGGAGAGCAGCCACAACCTGTTCCAGTCGGAGATTCCCGGCGGCGCCAATTTCAAGAAAGCCACGCCAAGAATCAGGAGCACTGCGCGGGCGTTGTGGACCATATACCTGGTTTTCACAGTGGCGGAAACGTTGCTGCTGTGGGGTGTGGGGCTGAGTTTTTTTGATTCGCTGTTGCACGCGTTCACCACGGTGGCCACCGGCGGATTCTCCACCTTTCCTGATTCCAAAGCCAGCGCCTCCACCATTGCCCACTGGATAGTGATCGTGTTCATGGCCCTTTCGGGGATGAATTTCATGCTCCACTTTCGTCTGGCCAGGGGGGAGGGCTTTGGTGTCTATTTCAAAAGCGCAGAGTTAAAGACGTATATGGGCATACTGGCCACCGCTGGGGGGCTTTTGACGCTGGACCTTTTACTGACCAACGACTATCCCGGGATCGGGCCTCTGCAGGCTCTGACCCACGGTTTTTTCCAGGCCACCTCCATCCTCACCACTACCGGATATATGTCCGCTGATTTCGGCCAATGGAGCTATTTCGCCCAAACTATATTGTTCTTTCTAATGTTTGTGGGGGGGTGCTCAGGCTCCACCTCCGGCGGGGTGAAGGCTATTCGCCATGTTCTGGCCTTCAAGGCAATCGCCCGGGAGCTGAAAAGGATGGCCAACCCCAGACGGGTTCAGACCCTGCGGCTGGATAATGAGGTGATCGGCGAGAGCCTGACCGCTAACGCGTTGGTGTTCATTACACTCTTTATGGGGCTTTTCGTGATAGGGTCTCTGGGGCTTACCCTGCTGGGAATGGACATGGTGTCCGCGTTTTCCGCTTCCGCTTCCTGCCTGGGCAACGTGGGGCCGGCGCTGGGGACGGTGGGGCCGGCGCAGACCTACCTGGAAGTCCCCACGGGGGGCAAGCTTATCCTGATAGTTCAGATGCTGATGGGGAGGTTGGAGCTTTTCGGGCTGATCCTTTTCGTGATGGTGGTTACCACTTCAAAGCGGTAATGAATCGGCGTCGACAGGATTAATTGACGCTGCCGAGCGTACCGTTATCTATCAGGGCTTCCCGGCATTTGGCGTCATTGGCGTTGGCCGCAGCCTTGGCGACGGACGATTCAGCCTCATCCACTTCGCTGTGAGCCAGCAGGATGGCGGCGTATTCGATCTTTCCCCGGACTTTCTTCTTGTGCTCGTTTTTACATTCGATGTTTCGAATATCCAAAAGTTTCTGAGCCCACTTGTCCAGTTCCTCGCGGCTTTGGGCCAGGGCGTCCGTGGGGTAGGGGATCAGCAGGGCGAGCAGGGCAAGCGTCACTGCGCCAAATCCCAATCTTTTCGTCACGCTCATTTTAAAGTCCGAACTTTCCGGCCCTGTCTGTGCAAAAAATCCCGGATGGGCCTTGGGCCGGGATCCTGGTTATTACCTCAAAGGTCTTTGTATCGTACACCAGAACTGTGTTGTCCGCATAGCTGGAGACATAGGCCACCATCCCCTTCAAGGCGAAGTGGAGGTGGAACACTTTTCCCCCCGGCCTTAACGTCTTGATCACTTTTCTGGTTTCCACATCCACCACATCCACGGTATCGTGATATTGCCCCATGGCATAGTTGATCCATATATGCCTCTGATCTGGCCGGACCACGGCGAAGATGGGATGCGCCCGCAGATCGATGGTATCCACAGTTTTCCAGGTGGCGGCCTCGATCACCGCCAGGCCTTCGCCTCCCACGATCGGGGCGAACAGATATCCCCCCGCGTCGAACCATCCCTCCAGGTGGGGCACTTTGAGCACCGGCATGTCTCCGGACAAGTCGCCACGGGCAGGAAGGGGGATTTTCTCCACCTTATCCATCCGCCACAGGTCCAGCACTCCCATCCATGGCGAAAGGAAAAAGCCCGCCACGTAGTGTCTCGCATCGGGAGTCAAAAATCCGTCGTAAGGTTCGGCGCCAATGTCATCGAACTTATTGACCACGGGGAAATCCTTCTTGCCCGCGTCGATCACCAGAATAGAGTCCTTTTCCATATCCGCGACGATGAGCAGATTATCCGGCGCGTCCACCAGGCCCACGGTTTTGCCTCCGGTGGGGATGGTTTTTGCTATCTTGAAATCGGAGTCGCGCACGATCACTACTCCCGGTGGCTTGTATTGGCTTACGGCAATGTGGCGCCCATCCTGGGTGACGGCCAGACCCACGGCGGAAGAGCCGGTTTTCACCTGGGCGGAAAGCTTCAGTTTTATCAGATCCACCTTGCTTAGCAGGCTATCGCGGCTGATGACGTAGGCGTATCGGCCGTCACGCGAGAAGGCTATTGAAGCATGCTGCAGGACGCCCAGGCCTTCCACACGGCCGAGCACCTGGTGATCCTCTGTAGGGTCCACCACCAGCACAGAGCCTTTTTCACGCTCTATGATCACCATCAGGGAGCCTGTGCCCCATTCGGTGGCGTACAGGGGACCAGGGGCGCTGATTACGGCAAGCGCTATCGCGATGGCCTCAAGCGAACGCATGACTCTCGGCGGGTTGTATCTCCTCGTCGGTAAGATAGCATGCGGGATCGGATCCCCAGAGGTCGTCGGCGAGCCTTTGGGCGCGGACTCGGGTAGAGCCTCCACATATGGGGATCCATCGGCAGGAGCCGCACCGCCCGTTGAATTCCTGGGGCCGTCGGCGCAGCCTGGCCAGGGTAGGGTCAGGGTTTTGGAACCATATTTCCTTGAATGTCTTCTCCGTCACGTTGCCCAGGTTTACGGAGGACATGAGCGGATCCGGATGAACCGCGCCCCTTGCGTCGATGTTTGCCACACCGATTCCCGCGCTGGCGCCTCCTGCCAGCTTAAGGATCTGCATCAGTCTGTCAGCGGCGGCGGGGTAGTCCCGGACAACGCGCATGTAGAGGTACACCGCGTCGGCGTCGTTGTTGCCGGTCACCAGTTCGGGCCCATTTCCCGATTTGGCGTATTTCACCGCCTTGTCCATGATCAGGTCCATCAGCTTTCTTGTATTCTCTTTTGTCAGGTCGAAATCCTTCAGCCCGTTGCCGCGGCCGCTGTATACCAGGTGGGAGAAGTACAGCTTGTCCGCCTTCAGTTCTTCTGCCAGGTCGAACATGCCGTTCACATCGCCGATGTTCATTTTGGTGATGGTGAAGCGTACGCCCGACTTCAGTCCGGCGGCTTTTACATTGCGTACCCCCTCCACCGCTTTTACGAAGGAGCCGGGAAGACCCCGGAATTTGTCGTGGATATCACCCAGCCCGTCCAGGCTGACACCCACATAGGAGAATCCGGTCTTGGCGATTTTTTCGATGGCGGGCTTGTCGAACAGGGTGCCGTTAGAGGAGAGGGAGGTCGTCACTCCCAGATGGACCAGCCGTTCGGCTATCTGGAATATATCCTGTCGGAAAAGGGGTTCCCCGCCGGATAGGACCACCATTTTCACCCCGGCCTCCGCCATGTCTTCCGCGGTTTTGAGCGCCTGTTCCAGGGTAAGCTCGCCGGAGAACTGGCGCGGTTGGGCCGCCGCATAGCAGTGGACACATGTCAGATTGCAATTCCTGGTGAGGTTCCAGATGACGATGGGCGCTCGGGAACCCGCTGGGACTGTATGGTTATTGGCGCCATGGGCTTTCTTTGTCACGGCCCCGGCGGAAACAGCGGCGCCAATCAGCGCGGATATTCTAAGCATCTTTCCCTCACTCCTTAAAGCTTAATACATAATCGGTGACCGCGTCCAGTTGTTCCGTGGAGAGGGGGATGGTGGGCATGGAGTTTCGCCTGTATCCCAGCGTCTTGAACATGGACGCCGGCGCCATGATCTGGGCGCGGATCTGGTCGCGGGAGCGGACCGAGGCGATTTCGGCAAAGGATGGGCCAAAGGCGTCATATCTTTGGTGGTGGCATCCCATGCAAGCTTCCTCATATACATGACTACCCTTGGGACCGCTGGTCATCTGCGCCCGGGAAGGCGTGGCCCTGTTCCCGCCGGTAGTGGAGAAGGAAATAGAAGCTTGGTCACCGTCGAAGGCGTGGGCGGGAAAGGTCTTGTTTTTGGAGTTGTACTTTCCTTTGGGTGTGTTGAACGGGATCGAATCCACCTGGGTCAGGCTTTCCGAATGGAATATCATGACGGAGCCTTTCACCTCCGGAATGGAGATGAGGGCCAGGTTCCCTTTGGCGTTGAACTCCACATGCTCCGCCTTGTGCCCTGGCATGGGTGTGATGTACTTTACGGTTTTGAAATCGGCCTTGTCGATCAGCGCTATTTTTTCCGTGTTCGTGCCGGCCCAGATGTATGGCGTGAACGCGTGGGTGCGGACGAAGAATCCGGCACCTGCGATGGGGACGCGAGAGACCACCTGCAGTTTGTCTATGGAGATGATGGTCACCTCCGCTTTTTTGATGTGGTTGAGCGCGGCGAAAAGCTCCCCTTTCCTGGTGAAGAAAACCGCCGAGGCAAGGTGAGGGAATCCACCCGCCGGGAAAGTGGCCAGTGTCTTCTGGTTCTTGTAGTCGAATACATACATCTTGGCGCCGTCTCTTCTGGCGGCGATCATCAGGTTCTTCGTGGGGCTTATTGAGATATCCTCAAAAGGCTCCGGGGTTTTGATCTTTGTTATTGTGAATGGCGGCTTGGCGTCGATCAGCCAAATTTCCGCCTTGTCCCGAAAGGAGAGAAGAAAGGAATTATCCTCATACAGCCCATATATGCCGCCGATGGTTCCATCTATCTTGATCTCGTGTACGGGGGCCATGTCCGGGGTGAAGAGCACCACGTTGGAAGGCAGGTTGTTCGCCACTGCGATGAATTTGTCGTCCTTCGATATGGCTATGGCCCTGGAGCTGACACCGGCCTTGAACTGTACATCGACTCTCAGAGTTCTGATATCGAAGCTTGTGACCTTGCCGTCCCTGGCGATGGAGAGCACACGGCCGAGATCGTGGGTAAACTTGAGCCCTCCATGTACCGCGCCCACGTAATAGGAGGCGAAGATTCTGGGTGGATTGCCGGACAGCACCGCCAGCTTGCGGGTTCCTCTCTCCACCACCATGATGACCTCTTCAAGGTCTGCTATTCTTCTGGCCCGGGGGGCGTATTCCACCGCCACTTCTTTCCTGCTTTGCGCCATGTCCATGGGAGTCCATTCCACCTTTCCGGCCGGAGTCTGGATATATTTGGTCAGGGCGGCGATTCTTTCGGCCGACAGGATGTCACGAAAGGGTGGCATTTGGGTGGCTGGCAGTCCTTCAATGATGACATCGGCCAGACGATTATTGTTAGTTTTGGAAAAATGCCCTGGAATCAGCGGTGGCCCTGTGAACCCCAGCCTGTCTGGGCGGTGACAAGGGGCGCAAAATTTCGTGTAATCCTCCTTGACGGAGGGAACCTCACCTGTGGCGTTATCGGGGGCGAGTGAAAAAACGATGGCCAAGGCGAAGAACAGGCGTACAACGTTGCCGTTCATGGCTATACCTTTATATTAAAATGGCAGGCGCCCGGTTGTCCGGACGCCTGCCTGTGAAATCGTGAAAACTACCTTCTAGTAAATGTCGTTCATCGTGTTGAACACGTTGAACTTACCAGTGGGAGTATTCAAACCTTTGATGCGCTTCTTGATCTTCCGGGTTTTGTCGTCGAAAATGACGATTTCGCCCTCTTTGCCCCAAACACTTATCCACACCTCGTCGCCGGCCTTGTTGTACTCCATGTGCACAACGCGGGCCTTCGGATCCTTCGTAAGTTGGATCATCTCCGCAGGTTTGTCAAGATTATTGATGTCAAGAACACCAACGCTCTGATGGGTAACCAGATCTGTGTTCAGAGTGAAGTCCACCCAAAGGTTTTTGCTCTTCGGATGGGTTTTAATGAACAAACCGCCAGCGCCGGCTTCCAGCTCTATCGAGCGTACAACCTTCCAGGCGCTGTTGGGGTTCTTCTCAGGATCAGTGCCCCAAACAGAGACCAGACCCTCGCCGATGTGAACCGTCGAGGAGACAGGCCCATACTTTGGATCAATGAAGTTGGCGCCACGACCCGGATGCGGTTTCGTGCCCGTTTCGAATCTCGCCACTCTCTTGCGCGTCTTGGTGTCGATGACCACCATGGTATCTTTCATGTTGGCCGCAGCCATGAAATACCTGTGATGCATGTCCCAGCCGCCGTCGTGCAAGAAGCGCTCACCCTCGATCATTGTGATCTTCAGGTTTTCGATGTCGGAATAGTCCACCAGCCAGATGAAGCCGGTTTCCTTGATGTTGCACACCCATTCAGGATCATAGTGCGAGGAGACGATAGCCGCCACGCGAGGCTCCGGATGGAACTCCTGGGTATCGTAGGTGTAGCCGCGAGTTCCGACGACCTTCAAAGGCTCAAGAGTCTGTCCGTCAAGGATCACCATGTGAGGAGGCCAGTAGCAACCCACGATGGCGTACTTGTCTTCGAAACCTTTGTACTTGGAGGTGTCCACCGAGCGGGCTTCCGAGCAGGGCTTCGCGGTGGCCACCAGGGTGGGGACCTTGGTGAAAAGATCGATCATGCCGACCTTGCCATCACGTCCGATAATGAAGAAATAGCGGCCGGAAGCCGAAGAGCGAAGAATGTGGGTCGCGTAACCTGAGTCCAGGCGGGCCAGCATCTCCTTGGTGTCGCCGTCGAAAACGACGATCTTGCCGGCATCGCGTTCCACAACGCCGAAGAAGTTCTGCCAGTTACGGTTGTGCTCCGGCTTGGAAGGGCGTTTGCTGGGCGGGACCATGAGGTTCCAGCTCATCTTGATCTGACCCATGGAAATCTCCGGTGGAGCCACGGGATCTAACAGCAGGAAACGAGACAGTAGGACAGCCTCATCGCGGGTAATGGCGCCCTGCTCGCCCCAGTTCGGCATGCCGCCTGGAGTGCCGGACCAGATGATCTCTTCCAGAGCGGAGCTTCCCATCTCGTTGGTCTTCGCAGGCAACAGGCTCGGGCCGGTGGCGCCTTTGCGCAGGGTTCCGTGGCATCCTGTGCAGATGTTGAAATAGATCTTGCTCGCTTTGGCAATCTCAACCTCTGACAATTTGAGCTCAACCGCTGCAGCAGGGCTACTCGTGAGCGCAAGGGACATGACGAAAGCCGCCCCCAGCAAAAGCGAACTGATACGTGTTCTAAGTTTCATAAATGTGTTCCCCCTCCTTCTGTGTAAAGATAGAAGTGTCAATGGAAAATTGACATCAAAAAATTGCATACAGTTTTAATGCTTTCCTAGCCTTTACAATTATGACTTATGTCATGTTTTGTCTGGTCAGGTCTCGTTTCTCACCTTACTTTGTATAACAATCCATTCGCGAAATACCGGTTTGTGTATCGAAACAATCAGATGTCCTTGTGAAAACAAAGATTAGGGCAAAAATTTCTCTGAATGGAAACATGATTTTCAACATTTTCAACTTGCATGTATAGCGCTGTAAAAAGAGGCTATACGGTCAGGCGGTAATGAGAATATTCACTTCGCCATTAGCCATATCAGAGTGTATCCATGCTATTTTCCTGCTTTCCAATATGTTAGCATGTAACATTGTGATATGCTCCCTCTACAGCGTAGCAGGCTGAGGCTATTTATCACGATTTCCACCTGATCTTTCCATCCATACCAGGTTATTTTGGCCCCGCATTTTTGTGATCACCTCAGGCGGCTCCACATTGGGAACCAAAAGGCGATGGCCAATATAAAGAGCTTTCACTAAGTCAAGGAAAATGCGCTGTTTCCCAATCTGTACATAGTGAGTATCATATGAGGATTATGAGGCGATTCTTATCATGACGTTCAGGCTGGCCATTGGCCAGGTAAACCCCACTGCTGGGGATCTGGTTTTGAATTCGCGCCTTGTCCAGGAGGGAATTCGGAAAGCCGCCGACGCCAGAGCCGACCTGGTCATCTTCCCGGAGCTCGTTATCTGTGGATATCCGCCGGAGGATCTTTTGATACGTCCCTCCTTCATCTCAGGATGCAGGGAGACGCTGGAAGTGATCGCCGGGGAAACGGCGGAGGTGACGGCTATCGTGGGAGCGCCTGTGATATGGGACGGAGCCCTGCGCAATGCGGCGGTGGTATTGGCGGGGGGAAAGGTGGCTGGGCTGGTAAGCAAGACGGAATTGCCAAACTATGGCGTGTTCGATGAAAAGAGATACTTTTCCCCTGGCGCCAACGGTCCGTTGGTCAGGATCGGCGCCATGACCATCGGCGTCACCATATGCGAGGATATCTGGGTGGAAAGTGGCCTGCTGGACAGCCAGGTGAGTGACGGCGCAAACCTGCTGGTCAATATCTCCGGCTCACCATATAGAGAGGGAGTTTTTGAGTTCCGCAGGGAGAAAGCCGCCTCCGCCGCAAAAAGGCTTGGTGTCCCCTTTGCCTACTGCAACATCGTCGGAGGTCAGGACGAACTGATATTCGACGGCAAATCATTCGTCCTGGACCATGAGGGGAACACCGTCGCAGTCATGGAGTCTTTTGCAGAGGATTTCATGACCATCGATTTCCCTCTTCCCGGCAAGGGGAGGAAGGTCGCTCGGGAGACGATCACCGCCACCGCCCCCAGCGGGAAAAAGCCGCCCGCAGTGGAAAAAAGGAGAAAGGTCATCGACGACCCCGATGGAGAAGTGTACGAGGCGCTCGTTTTGGGGACAAGGGACTATGTACAGAAAAACGGCTTTCCCGGAGTGGCGGTGGCTCTCTCCGGGGGGATCGATTCGGCGCTCACCTGCGCCATCGCCGTAGATGCGTTGGGCGCCGACCGGGTGTCCGGATACCTGATGCCATCCCCTTATTCCTCCCGGGGCTCCGTGGAGGACGCTCAAAAACTGGCCGATAACATGGGGATCAAGACCGCGGCGCTCCCCATCGGAGAAGCAATGGAGGTGTTCGACAGCGCTCTGGCCAATGTTTTCGCCGGGAAAAAACCGGATGTGACCGAGGAGAATATCCAGGCTCGCATCCGCGGAAACCTTATGATGGCCATATCAAACAAGATGAGGCTTCTGGTCCTCACCACAGGGAACAAGAGCGAGACCGCCATGGGATACTGCACCCTTTATGGTGACATGGCTGGAGGGCTGGCTGTTATCAAGGATCTATACAAGGTGAAGGTCTACAGCCTGGCGCGGTGGAGGAACAAAAAGGCCGAGCGTGACCTTATCCCCAGGGAGACTATAAATAAGGAACCCTCCGCCGAATTGCGCCCGAACCAGAAGGATACCGACTCGCTCCCCCCCTACGAGGTTTTGGATCCGATATTGAGGGAATATATCGAACAAGACCGGAGCACGGGGGAGATAATCGCCATGGGGCACGACCCGGAAATAGTCCGAAGAGTCATCCGTCTGGTGGACCTGAACGAGTACAAACGCCGCCAGGGACCCATTGGATTGAAGATCACCGCCAAAGCTTTTGGACGGGACCGGCGCCTGCCGATTACGTGCAAGTATAGAGAGGAGTGAAAAGGGGGGGGGAGAACTAATCGGATTGACGACCACCACGCGAGCCGGAATCACGAACCTTTCCGATTACGCCTCGACTGGAAAGTTGTTAATGAAGGTCCTGGCGATGGAGCCGTTCACCGCGACAACGAGGGTGAGGCCGGTGGTCTTTGCTGCCGTCATAGGCGAAGCCCATGCTCTCCGCGGCGCATTGCGGCATGCCTTCGCGTTGTCGGTTCTTTTCACAATATGCGGTAAATCATTCCCTCAGCATGAAGTACGGCGCCGGCCCCAGATAAATCCTGTCACTTCAAATTCATCTCCACTTTCTCTATCCGTAGCCCTGGCGTATCGTAATCAGGCTGTATATCCCGCAACGGCTTATCCTCGCCCGGTATGATCACGTCAGGCGCGATATCCATCATTGGAAAGTAGACGAACTGCTGGGTGAGGATCTGGGGGTGGGGCAGGGGGCCATCGGCGTGTTGTCCTATTGAGTTGTCGTAAAGCAACAAGTCCACATCCATCGGACGGGGGGCGAATTTGTCGGTGGTTCGTTTTCGCCCGATCGTCCGCTCGATCCAGCACAGCTCCCCGCGAACGCCGAAGATGTCCAGTTCCGTCGTCACCTCCGCCACCAGGTTCAGGTAGTCCGGCTGAGATTCCTTTATCCCCCACGGCTCGGATCGGTACACCGGCGACAATTGTACCAGGGAGAATCGGGAACAGATCAGCTCCACGCCCAACGGGATGTTGCGCTCCGGGTTTATGTTCCCACCGATTCCGAGAAACACCCGATGCGACTGAATTGGACGGGTCACCTGGACAGAGACATTATTGGACCCGCTGATGGCTCCCGGTTTGGATACTGTGACTATGGCCCGGGAGACTCCTTTGTGGCCCAGGCATAGCTGTGCGATTTTTTCCGCCATGGTTTCTATCAGGAAGAAGCCGCTGGGTTCTACCAAGGCAACGATCTCTTTAGAAATAGTTTTGTAGTTTACAGTGTCCTGGATATCGTCTGTCCTGGCGGCGAGGGAGATGTCGCAGTCCAGCTCGAAATTTATCAGCACCTTCTGCCTGGTTTCCCGCTCCCAGTCGAATATGCCGATAATGCATTCCACTTCCAGGCCATCGAGGATGATCTTGTCGCCCATGACGCCACTCCTTGTTTATAGAAATACAGTGGTATTTAAACATATCAAGCGACTTTGTTTAATTAATTAAGCTTGTCAGTCACGGATAAGGGTTTGTGGGAATGCCCTGATAAGTACAAGTGGATCTGACAGTGGCATATCCTTGGAATATCTTTTACACTAGTGTTTCGCGCTTATTGGAGGGAAGAGGAGGAAAGGTTTGTAAAAAAAAGAAATGGCCGCTCCTTGTTATTAAATATTGGAAAATCCCCATTCCCCGCAATTTTTATTTACCAAGGGCGCGGCCCGTCTTGTCTTAAAGACTTGGATACCAGGTTATACCTGCCCTGGAGTGATAACAACCGCACTTCTGTGAATGGAACCATGGATCGCCATACTGCCTGGGAAGAGGAAAAAGCAGGACATATGTCCAATTACCTTTGCAAAGCAAGGTGAGGTGGAGCGGAAGCGAATTGGCAGGATTTCCTGAGATGGTGAAGGTATGAGGTATAACCAGCGACGGACGTCAATTTGTCTGCGGTACAAAACTGTTTCTGATATAATTCCCCCTGGATTTAATTTTTGAATTTATTTTGGATTAAGCCATGGAAGTTTCCACCGTAACTTTGTGGTTGATCGCGGGCGCCATCCTGGTGGCCGTGGAAGTATTCGTCATGCCCACCATGATCCTGGCTTTCGCCGGATTCGGCGCTATCACCGCCGGTCTGGCCTTGAATTTCGGGATGGTGGAGACAATACCAAACCAGGTAGCCGTCTTCTTTTTCGGCACCATTGTGTGGGCGCTGATCCTCTGGATCCCCCTGAAAGGCTGGTATGGCCCGGAAGGAGGAGGGTATGAGGATATGATAGGGCACACCGCCATAGTGGGGGAGAATGGACTGCAAAAGGGGATCAAGGGAGAGGTGGTCTGGTCCGGTTCCATATGGAACGCCAGGCTCTCGCCGGATAGCCCGGTGGACAATGTTGAAGGGGGTAGGGAAGTGGTGATATTGAAAGTGGAAACCGGAGTACTTAGCGTCGCGCTTCCGGACAAATGAGATAGAATGGGAAGTCCGCCACGAGAGCAGGGCGGATTTGATTATAAATCTTCACAGGCCTAAGGAGTCTTTGCCATGGAAGTCTTTTCACTGGTTGTTGCTTTTATAGTGGTTCTCACCGTTTTCAAGGGGGTGAGGATAGTCCCCCAGCAATCCGCCTGGGTGATAGAACGTCTCGGCAAATTTCGCACTGTCCTGAATCCCGGGCTGAACGTCATCATTCCATACGTGGACTCCGTGGCCTACAAGCACAATCTGAAGGAAACCGCCATCGACATCCCCAGCCAGACCACCATCACTCGCGACAACGTAAGCCTGCGCATTGACGGATTGTTGTACCTTAAGATCATCGATCCGAAGGCCGCTTCCTACGGTGTGTCGGACCCCGCGTTCGCCATCTCCCAGCTGGCACAGACCACCATGCGTTCCGAGCTGGGCAAAATTGAAATGGACAGGACTTTCGAGGAGCGTGAGACTCTCAACTTGAACATCGTTCGCTCCATCAACGAGGCGGCTAATCCGTGGGGCATCCAGTGCATGCGTTATGAAATCAAGGACATCACCCCGCCTGACAACGTGCGCAAGGCCATGGAGCTGCAGGTGGCGGCCGAAAGGCAGAAGAGGGCGGAGATTCTCGACTCCGAAGGAAAGAAACAGGCGCAGATCAACGTAGCCGAGGGTGGCAAACAGGAAGTGGTGCTGGAGTCGGAAGCCGCTTATACCGACCAGGTGAACCGGGCAAGGGGCGAGGCGGAGGCGATCCTGATGGTGGCCGACGCCACGGCCAAGGGAATCGAGATGGTGGGCGCAGCCATCATGAAAACCGGCGGCTCTGAGGCGATGAACCTGCGAGTGGCCGAGCAGTATGTGAGCGCGTTTCAGAACCTGGCCAAAACCAACAACACGATACTGCTGCCTGCCGATACCGGCAACGCCGGATCGATGGTGGCCCAGGCGCTGGGAGTGTTCGAGACGATCCGAAAAAGCACAGGAGCTCCGAGCCAGACGCCAAACTTGCCCAGGAAATAGATAATAGCGGGGGCGAGTTACAATCCGTCAGTTCCGGCTGACATGTAATCCGCCAGCCCCACTTTCCAGTGACGTAGCGGTTCACCGGCCAGGCTTATGTATTTGGCGCTGTCCAATACGGAGTTTTTGGGTCTTTTGGCCGGCAAGGGATACTCGGAAGTGGGGACGGGTGTCACCTCCACATGATCCAGCCCTGCCGTCCGCAATATTTCCAAGGCGAATTCAAACCATGTGCAGGAGCCGGAATTTGTGACATTGACGATTCCGATGGCGTCGGCCTGTATAAGCCTGGCAATCCCGCGGGCCAGGTCTCGGGTGAATGTTGGGGAGCCGGTCTGGTCGTCCACTACTCTCAGCTTTCCGAGTTCCTTTCCCTTTGTGGCGATTGTTTTGACGAAGTTTGGTCCGCCTGGCCCATACAACCAGGACGTTCTTACTATTAGCGCCTGATGGGGCAGGGCGGCTTGCACTCTTTTTTCCCCCTCCAGCTTGGTGGCGCCATATGCGCTTTGTGGATTCACGGTATCATCTTCCTTGTAGGCGCCATCACGTGTACCTTTAAATACATAGTCGGTGGAGACATGGATCATTTTGGATCCCGATTCGCGGCAGGCATTAGCCAGGATCCCAGGGCCCACCGCATTAGCCATCAAAGCGACCTCCCTTTCTTGCTCTGCCTTGTCCACCTTGGTGTATGCGGCGCAATTGACCAGGATATCCGGCTTTACGGACAAAAGAATCCTGCTGACGCTACGTATGTTTGTAATATCGAAAACGCTTTTGAACGCAAGGGTCAAGGATACACCTGGCAATGCTGATGGGAATACTGCCGAGATGGCGCTCCCCAACATCCCCCCAGCGCCAGAGACGAGGACTTTCATTTGTCGCAGCCCTTTGGGAGTGGGCATGGCAATTGATTTATGAGAAGGGCTCCGTCAATCGCTGGCCATCAATTGAGAATAAATCATGTATCCGATGATCATGAAAAAAGAGACGATGCCCAAAATAAAAGGCCCGATTTGAGAGATGGAATCGTTTTTCAGAACCACGGCAGTGACTCCAAGCCACAGCAAAGCCGGAATCCACACAAGCAGTTGTTTGCCCAGGTATGTGGTCTTTGGGTGAAACATGAGTCCGATCGTAATGGCGATCGCGAGGAAAACCGGTGGCATCATGATGACTTCGACAGGATCCGCTGTTTTGAGAAAATCCATGACCGTGCTGAAATCACCGTTTTCGATGAAATCCTTAATAATATCCGTGTACATAATTAGTTAGTTATTCCTAAAAAGATTCAGGTCCTAAGATAGAATCAAACGAGCCGCATGTCAATAAGATTGGCTGTTTAGGAGTCGGCTTCAAATCTGTCATTGTTGCCCGGCTAATCCAGAATGCAACATAAGCCAAGAACCAGGAGATTTGTCAAGTTCCTTGGCCGTATACAAGGTACTGCACGCTAAGTAAACATGTGTAAGCTATCGTCAAGGAACAACTGGTATTCATTAGAAAACAAAAACCTGAGGCCGCGCTATCTGCCGATAAGATATGTTATGTTAACTACGTTATGTGGCAGCTGAACGAGCGGACTTGGGAACTGGGAAGCAACTCATCATTCAGCGCGTCCACCCAGTATGCTTATCCGGCCATCGGTTTCAGCAGATATGACTCTTTTCTTTCTGATGAAGTTTTCCACTACGGAAACAAGGGGTTGACCGTAATTGGCGCCGATCATAGTTTCGGCGTTGTAGAACATTCCATATCCATCACCGCCTTGCAGCAGATAGTCGTTAAGAGCCAACGTATACACCCTCCCCTCATTCAGCGGAGAGCCCTGTATATGTACGCTCGTAATCCTGGCGCCTGGGGCTCGGGCCAGGTCCGCCTCTACCCTCATGCCGGAAATCTGCAAAAACGAACCCTTTCTCTTCTCATACTCAGCGAACGAATGCTCCAGCGCCTCCTTGATCACATGACCCATTACCTTCACTTTGCACAGAACGTTTCCAAAGGGCATGATGGAAATCAGCTCCTTCTTCGTCAAGGCGCCGGGCTGATATACCTTTTCCGATCTTATGGCTCCACTGTTGATTATCGCCAGATCCGCCACCATTGTTTCGCGCATGGTATCAGTGATGAAATCACCAAGAATGGTCTCCCTGGTCCTGTTGGCCCGGCTTGTCGCATCCAGCGGTGTGGAGACCACTCCAACCGTTCCCCGGAACCTCGCGTCCAGTTGTCTGAACTCCTCTGCCACATATTCGGCGGCTTGGGTCTCCTCCGGAATATTGTTGTCGATCTTCACATGATATCCCTCCACCGTGTCCACTTTGCCCCCTCGGGTAAATATGTCCACCTTCCCCAGGTGTGACGCGTTATAGCCGGATTTGAATATTCTCGCCCCGCGAGTCGACTGGTTGACCACAACGTGATCATGCCCACCCAGGATCAGGTCGATCTCCGGTATGTTCTCCGCCAACACCAGATCGGCGCTTGCATCCATATGGGTGATGGCCACGATCACTTCCGCATTACGCTGTCGTAGGGCCTTAACTGCCCTTCTGGCGGCTTCCAGGTGATCCAGCGCATCGATGTGCTTCGGTAAATAGTAAGAATCCATCGCCTTGGAGTCCAGCAGACCAAAAAAGCCCACGTTCACTCTTTTTATTCTTTTGATATCCACATAATGGGTTCCGGCAATAGCGCCACCATTTTCCAGGACATTGGAAGCCATCCATTTAAACCTGGACTGGGCTATACGCCTTTTCAGATTTTCTGAGCCAAAGTCCAGATCATGGTTCCCGATGGTCACGTAATCGGTCTCCATCATATTCAGGAGCTCTATCATGTGGCTCCCCATGTCCTGGCTGGAGAGAAGTGAGGGGGACAAGAAGTCACCAGAGACGATCAGCAAAGTGGAGGGATCCTCCTGGCGAGCCTCATCCACCAGGGTTTTCAGCCGCGCTACCCCCCCCACTCCCTCCTCGTCGGGGGCCACATCGTACAGATCGTTGATATGCAGGATTCTTATGGTGGCGCCGTAGCGAAACGGCAATCCAGCGCATCCGGAGGAGAGCAAGGTCACTGACGCTAAAAGCATCGCGCTGGCAAGGAGTATGAACCCCACATGCCGCCAGCGGCTCAGGATTATGGCTGGTATATTAAAGATCCAGCTCTCCACCGCTCCTGACGAAAGCTTCAGAATTTTCCTTGATGAACTCGTATCGCGCTGAGGCGTCTTTTCCCATGAGGCGGGTGAAGGCCAGGTTTGTGGCATCGATATCCCTTCGTGTAATCCGTAGCAGGGTTCTTGACGCGGGATCCATGGTAGTAACCTTCAGCGTTGCGTTCGGCATTTCCGCCAAACCCTTGTACCTCTGGATTTCAGGTTTCCCCCGCCCTTTTATTCTCGTTAGAATTTTATCTTTTTCCAGTTCATCGTTGGCGAAAAACTCACCCTCCTTCCCCATGCCGATCTTATAAAGCGGTGGCTGGGCCAGGTACAGATGCCCCTTTTCTATTAGCTGGGGCATGTATCGATAAAAGAAAGTGAGCAGCAAGGCGCTGATGTGCGCGCCATCCACATCGGCGTCGGTCATAATGATTACCTTGCCGTAGCGCAGCTTCGAGTAGTCGAAATCCCTGCCTATCCCGGTTCCTATGGATATGGTCAGGGCTTTGATTTCGTTATTATTAGCCAGTTTTTCCTCTGTGGCGTTCTCCACATTGAGTATCTTTCCGCGGATAGGCAACACAGCCTGGATAACCCTGTCCCTGGCCATTTTCGAAGATCCGCCAGCCGAATCCCCTTCCACAATAAATAATTCAGTTTTTGCAAGATCGGAAGATGAGCAATCCCACAATTTACCTGGCAAGGTAAGCCGATGGCTGACGAAGGTCTTTCTCATCACGGCATCCTTGGCGCTGCGGGAAGCCAGCCGCGCCTGGGCCGCCAGGTTCACACGAGACACAACAGCTTCCGCCACGGAAGGATGCTCCAGCAGGAATCTTTCGAAGGCCGGTCTGATGGCAGACTCCACCGCCGACTGCGCCTCGGGATTATTCAGCTTCTCCTTGGTCTGTCCCTGAAACTGGGGATTCGGCAGAAAGATGGAGAGTACCGCGCAGAGCCCCTCTCGAGCGTCCTCGGCGGTAATAGGGAGCGTTTTCACTTTTGGCCCCAGCCGCTCCATATGATTACGCAGCCCCTTCACGATGGCATTTCGCAATCCAGCCTCATGGGAACCCCCCTCTGCTGTGTACACAGAGTTGGCGTATGAGTACATCCGGTTCTCTGTCTCTTCGGTCCATTGCAGGGCCACTTCCACCTGTACACCGTTTTCTTCGTGATGGTAAAATCTCTCCGAACCCACCTTTTTCCTGGTGGTCAGCAGTTTGCCGAGAAAATCCTTGATCCCGTTTTCATACAGAAACCGGGTCCTGGTACCATCCCTCTCGTCCGCCACTTCTATGGACAAGCCGGAATTGAGAAAGGCTTTTGTCTCCGCCCTTTCTATGATGATTTTCTTGCTGAAATTGAGCACCCCAAATATCTTTGGATCTGGATAGAAAGTGATTTTCGTGCCTGTCCCCCGGATAGAGGCGCCTTTAATCAGCTTTGAAACCGCGACGCCCGCCTGATACTCCTGGGTCCATTCATACCCTTCGCGGCTCACGACGACCAGCATTTTTCTTGATAGAGCGTTAACCACAGAGACACCAACCCCGTGCAGGCCGCCAGCGGAGGAATAGCTTTTATTGGAGAACTTGGCGCCGGAGTGCAGGGTGGTCATGATAAGCTCCAGCGCAGGTTTTTTATGCTTCGGGTGCTTGTCCACCGGGATGCCCCTGCCGTTATCCTCCACTGTCACACCCCCATCCTTCTGCAGGGTGACGGTGATCCTGTCGCAATGCTTGTTGATCGCCTCATCCACCGAGTTGTCCAAAGCCTCCCACACCAGGTGGTGAAGCCCCGCAAGGTCGGTTCCCCCGATATACATCCCGGGCCGTTTGCGCACCGGCTCCAGCCCTTCTAGTACATCAATATCCTTGGCCGTGTAATCTGAGCTCATGTGATTCTTCTATCCTTTTCTCAACCCGAAACCAGACCCAGCAGCTTTTTTCTTTTGGAGGCCAGCACCCTGCCCACCGTCCCACGGGCGCCCCTCTCCAGGTCCGCCACCTTTATGCTTTCATCCTTGCCGGAAATATAGGTTAGCGTGATCTTCTCCTTTTCATCCACCAAACGGTAGCCTTTAAGAATCTGTCCATCTTTGATCTTCATAAGACGCACACCGGAACCGGGCCCACCCAAAACGGGAATCTCCTCCAGATCGAATTTCAATCCCCTGCCATCCGCCGACAGGGTGAATACCCGCTTTTTGGAGGCAATGCTGATCCCCATCACGGCGTCCTCCTCCTTGATGGTGGCGATCTTCCTGCCGTTCTTGTTTGTCTCCGCCAGTACCGAGGAGGAGAAACGGAGCCCCATCGCCCCTTCAGTCACCAACAACAAGGTTGTGTCCTTCACCAGAATCTGGCCGTAAACCGACTCCACCTGCCGTTTATCCAATTGGTCGAACAGCCCGGACTGTTCCCTCTTCTTCACTTTCCCCTCGGCGTCCGGCTGAATCACCGCCATCACCGCCACGATTCTCTCCTTGTCCGCGAAACGGAAAATCGACTGCACCGGATCACCGAAACCTGTAGTTTGGGTTACATCCATCGCCTTAACGCAATAAACCTTGCCATGAGAGGTGAAAAAACAGATCAGGTCGCGCGTGCTCACAGGAAGCCATGATAGAAGTGAATCTCCCGTCTTGAATCGCAGGGTTTCCGGTCGACTCAGGGTTTTCATCCTCCGCACCCATCCATCGCGGGAAACCACCACATGCGTATCCTCATGCTCGATGAAATCGGCGGCTGTGAATTCCGGCTCATCCTTGGTAGACGTGACCACCACCGTGCGCCTTTTGTCGCCATACTCGCTTCTGATCTCCAGAAGCTCCTTTTTTACATGTTTCCAGAGTTTGGCATTGCTGCCAAGAAGATCAATAATATCGCTTCTTTCAGTTTCCTTTTCAGCCTTTTCATTTCGGATCTTGGATATCTCTAATCCCACCAGGGCGGCCAGCCGCAAGTCCAGGATCGCGTTGGCTTGCAGCTCGTTCAGCTTAAACTCGCTCATCAGCTTTTCACGGGCCTGATCCCGGGTTTTCGAGGAGCGGATAATGGCGATGATCTTGTCCAGATTTGCGTTGGCTTTCAGGTATGCGGCCAGAACCTGAAGTCGTTCCTCAAGTATCGCCAAGTCGTAAGCCATACGTTTACTGACAGTTTTATATCTAAAGTCGAGGTAGCTTCTCAGGACATCCTGCAGAGAGTGGCGCTCCGGCCTTAACTCTGGAGTGAGCGCCGTCATGTTAATGTGATAGTTTAACTGCATGTCGGTATGCATGTATAAATAGGACATGACCTTCTCCGCTTCCACATCCTGACCTTTCGGTTCCAAAACTATCCGGATATCTTCTGTCGACTCGTCCCGCACATCAACCAGGTAGACCATTTTCTTTTGGGCTATCAACTCCCCTATCTTTGTAAGCAGAGAACTTTTGTTGACGGTGTAGGGGATGCTGTTAATTACGATCTGCCATTTCCCCTTGTTATCTTCCTCGGTTGCCCATTCACCACGCAACCTGATCGAGCCATGTCCGCTTTCGTAAATGTTATGCAGTTCCGCCCTGGTGGTCAGAATCTGGCCGCCACCGGGAAAATCGGGCCCCTTGATGAATTTTTGCAGACCTTTGTTGTCAATATCTGGTGTATCGATCATGGCCACTGCCGCGTCTATGGTCTCACGCATATTGTGTGGCGGGATATTGGTAGCGATGCCCACTGCGATGCCCGAGGAGCCATTTACCAGAAGGTTTGGAAAGCCGGATGGCATTAACCGAGGTTCCTTATTCTCCCCATCGAAAGTAGGGAGGAACTCCACGGTTTCCTTTTTCAGGTCGCCTAGCATCTCCCCAGTCAGCTTTGCCAGCCTCGCCTCGGTGTATCTCATGGCGCCGGCCGGGTCTCCGTCTATGCTACCAAAGTTGCCATGGCCTTCCACCAGGGGGTATCGCAGGGAAAAGCTCTGGGCCATACGCACCAAAGCATCGTATATGGCCTGGTCTCCATGGGGGTGATACTTGCCCATCACCTCTCCAACCACCGTGGCCGATTTCCTATATTTACCATCGTGGAACAGCCGAAGCTGATTCATGGCGAAGATCACACGTCGATGGACAGGCTTGAGCCCATCCCGGACATCCGGCAGAGCCCTGGAGACGATTGTGGAAAGCGCGTATGAAAGGAAACGCGACTCCAGTTCTTCCTTCAGGTCGGAGTTCCTGGGAGGATTGGACTTTGAACCGGCAGTATCTGCTTTTTTTGATTTCGGCGGCATTAATTCAATATAATAATCGATGCGGTAATAGTTCTATTCGAACCAGAATATATCAATTTCTCTTTACATATCAGGTTTATACAACAACCTATAGTTAAGGTCAATAACATAAATATCTCCCCCTGTCTCCGATAGCCTCATAAAGCGTTGATATTTTGTCGAAAATGTGTTATACATAAAATCCAAACTAATGGGAATCTCCAGTGAAAATGAAGCCTTATTCACTGCTTGTAATATCGGTTGTCTGCGCTCTTCTGTTCGCCTCTCGACAGGCGGTCGCGTCTGGACAAGCAGCTTCGCGATTCGAGCAGGGTCAATACTCCTCCATATTACCCTCCTCCGATAAAGATTCAGCAGCCAATCTTTATTTTGGAGAGCGGTTTCCTTTACCCAAAGCATTAGTTCCCAACGTAGATTTCTGGATATCCGTATATTCCAGGTACACCACGGGTCAATGGATTCTGCATGACAGTGGGAATCTGGGGATCGTCTATGGAGTAATAAACGCCGACCAACTGTTCCCCGGTGAGAATTTGAGCAGCCGCAAGGTGGACAAATATATAAAAAATCAGAAAAAGCATGTGGCCTCCCTGCTGAAAAAGATTTATAAGAACAAGGGTGTGGCGGTCAATGCTGAAGAGGCAGCCATCGCCAACGCCTTGCCGGAAAGGTTGGACAGCTATTCCAGGTTCCTGCAATACTACAAAAACGTGCGGGCCCAGCGAGGGCAGTCGGACAGGTTCCGTGAGGGGATAGAGCGGTCTGGCCAGCATCTGGCCCGGATGCGCCAGGTGTTCCGTCAATATGGTTTGCCGGAGGAGTTGACCACCCTGCCCCATGTGGAGTCTTCCTTCTATTACAAGGCCTACTCCAAAGCGGGAGCAGCTGGAATATGGCAGTTCACCCGGGGCACTGGCAGAAATTATATGCGGATAAATTACCTGGTGGACGAACGGAGGGATCCGGTATTTTCCACTCATGCCGCAGCCAAGTTGCTGCTGAAAAATTACCAAGCTCTCGGTTCCTGGCCTTTGGCGATCACCGCTTATAATCACGGATTGAACGGAATGAAACGCGCCGTGAGTAAACATGGAGCGGATCTGACCAAAATCATCTACAACCATAAAAGCCGGTATTTCGGGTTCGCTTCCAGTAATTTCTATGCGGAGTTCCTGGCTGCGCTGGAGGTCTCCAGAAATCATATAAAGTATTTCGGACCTGTCGATTTCAATGACCAGGTAATGTATGACGAGATCGTCTATGGTCGATATATCCACGCCAAGGATCTCTCCCAAGTCACCAATCTTTCTCTGGAAACCCTAAAAATCCTGAATCCCTCGCTTTCACGGGCCGTGTGGGATGGCAGAGCAAAGATTCCAAGTAATTTTAAGCTGAAGGTGCCAGAGGGGATGGGGAGCTTTGCCTTGATTGCACTGGAGAAGGCTCCTTCCAGCCTCTCCAATGACTCCGGGGACATCGTCCACAAAGTGCGGCGCGGAGAGACAATCAGCGCCATAGCTCTTCATTATGGTGTGGCGATGAGTTCCCTGCTGGATACCAATAACATTAAGCCGCGCTCCTTGAGTATCGGCTCTAAAATATTAGTCCCCTCCCCAACCAAAAACTTGCCCGCCAGAAATAAGTACAGGGAGAAGGCAAGAAAAAAGACTCCCACCAAACAGGAAGCGCCACCACTTGTGGGTGGTGAGACCGGCGAATCAAAAACTTCAGCGGCCCGGAATGCCGAGGCTGTCAAGCCAGAGTCCTCAAAATCTGCGGGCCCGGCATTCCTGGTTAACTCTCCTGTTCCACTGGATAATAGGAAAAACCGAGGCTCATCTCCCATGGCCTTGGCGCCCCAGGGTAAACCCCCTAAGTCGAGCGTGGCTATGGTTTCCACACCGGGGACGACCTCCTCATCATCAACTGACTCGTCAGGAACAGACACGTCTGAGCCAGACACGTCCGCCGCAGACGTGGTGGCCCAGGTGCTTGGCCGGGATCTGCAGTTGAATCCGAAGCTTTACTCATTCAAATCGGTGAATGGGGATATCGGCGTTATAGTCGCCGCTCCGGAGGAGTCCGCCGGTCTTTATGCGGATTGGACCAGGACCAGTGTGAGGCGAATAAGAGAAATGAACGGGGGTTTGAGAGAAATTAAAGCGGGCCAAAAGGTGAAGGTCCCCCTGAGCAGGACTACTACTGAAAAGTTCGAGTCGAGCAGACTTGAGTTCTACAAATCCATGTTGTCAGCGTTTTTGGAAAAGCATAGCGTCGATGACGAGAAACAGGTGGTGGTGAAGAACGGAAAATCTATCTGGAAGCTGTGCGTACAGGAGCACAACACCCCCCTGTGGCTGGCCATGCTTTACAACCCGGGCAAAGAGATCCGCTGGCTCCTGCCAGGAGACACATTGACGTTGCCCACCTTCTCCAGGAAATAGTATCCATTTCACGCCAAGGGCAGGTACACCGCCGCCTCGGCGCCTTGCTTCTCTTTCCTGTTTTTCACGGATAGGAGCCCGTTATGGGCTCGCACCAGATTCAGAGTGACGGTGAGCCCCAGGCCTGCACCACCTTTTTTCCTAGAGAAGAAGGGAGTGTACAGACCTCGCAATCCCTCCTCGTCTATCCCGCTCCCCTCGTCAATTATCTCCACCGTTGCGTACTTTTTATCCTTGCGCGGTGGCGCTCCGTCGGGAAACCGCCATGCCGCTCCACTCCGGATAGTCAACACTCCTCCATCCGGATTGGCTTCCACGGCGTTTTTCACCAGGTTCAGGAATATCTGGACCAGCCGATCCCTATTCCCCTCCACCGGAGGCAGGCTGGGGTCGTATAGCTTCAGTGTCGAGATGCCCCTTTTTTCCATTTCCATTTTCTGGCCAAGAATGGCTTCATCCAGTATTGAATGGATATTCTCCGGCCCCATGACGAATACAGCTGGATGGTTCAGCTCTATAAGGTCGATGATCAGCCTGTTTATCCGGTCTGTTTCCCTGATGATCAGAGAGGTATACTCCCCCACCCTCTCCTCATCGGTTTCTCCCTGGATAAGCTGGGCGGCGCCTCTTATTCCGGAGAGTGGATTCTTTATCTCATGGGCTATCCCCGCCACCAGGGTGGCCGTCTCCTCAACCTTTTCCTGTAGTTTCACGGAACGCTCCAGGGCCTTTAGCCCGGTAAGGTCGCGCATCGCCACCGCCAGCCCCCTTCCGCTCTCGCATTCCATAGGATGGATGGAGACGGAAACTGGAAACTCGGTCCCGCTGAAATTCACCAGCCAGGCTTCATTGTCGAATATGGCATAGCCATTGGCGGCCACCCGCTCCATCTGATCGGCGATATCGGCCGCGCCCCGGAAAATGTCTATGGCCCTTTTGCCAGCCAACCGCTGGCCAGACATGCCCAGAAGCTGTTCACCCGCCGGATTCACCCACAGCAACGCTCCGTTGGGAGCGAATAAGGCGATAGCCTCCGCCAGCGACGATAATGCCGTTTCGAATATCTTTTCGTCCATGCGCCCGTTGATTTAGTCTCCATGGGGGATTGAACAGCAATGTAGAGTATATTGCGGATGAATGGAAATTGAACGCTGTTTTTACCTCTGGTCAACCATCAGGCTATACCAGCATCGCCACAGCCGACATGGCCAGGCCAGAAAATATGGGCACGGCCAGGTTGTCATCCAGCCCAAAGGCATAAAGCTCCGCCAGGGCGGCAGCCAGAGCCCCAACGAGCGCAATGTCTTCCGAGCTCGTGATGGTCAGCCCCACCCATAGGCAGACAACGAACATGGCTACCGTTCCCTCAAGCGATTTGCCATTTGCAAACCTGATGCTTCCAAAGAATTTTCCCCCCAGCGCCGCGGCAGGGTCGCCCAGGGCTATGAAGAAGAGTGACGCGCAGGCGATTTCCCTATCCAGAAACAGGATAACCAGAGAAGAGGCAATAAGTATGTATGAAGATGAGGTGACCTGGGCCGTTTCCCTG